>OLLN01000055.1_pt1 | contig 36159 bp, 24 predicted proteins | sample 1604281 | NCBI WGS metagenome assembly OLLN01 (sample SAMEA104055716, study PRJEB20765) | soil metagenome | biome: Arctic tundra; feature: Polygonal ground; material: soil | place: USA | collected 2011-09 | depth 0-0.5 m | reverse complement strand
CCGACGACGACCTCCCCGAGGATTTCCGCAAGGCCCTCGACGTCGTGAGCGACGACGAGGATTGATCCGCATTTCTGACACGCTTGATGCATCTGCTTGCTACACCTCTTCATTCTTCTTCGGAGTGCTTTCCAATCGAGCGCCTTCTCCCCCCGCGTTTCTTGCGGGGGGGAAGGTTGCCGAAGGCCGGAAGAGAGGGGAGGAAACACGCAGGGCGATCAACCACGCCTCGTCCGATCTACAGATCGTAGTGGTGTTCCCCATTTCGGGAGTTGCCGGGCCGTTTTTCCTCTACCTGGCGCAGATTCCTTGGCTTTTCTCGCCTTTCCGAGGGAACCTCGGCGGTGCTATGGCACGAACGTTAGCACTCGAGTTCACGGACGCTCTGCGTCGGCGCTCTCCAGCAGTCCGAAGAATGAACGACTCAGCGCACCTCGTTCCAGTATCATCACAACTCGATGTCTTTCGCGGGGACGGGTGGATGACGAACCTCCTCTACTACGGGGACAACCTTGACGTTCTGCGCCGGCACGTCGACGACGAAACCGTCGACTTGGTGTACCTCGACCCGCCCTTCAACTCGAGTCAGGATTACAACGTTCTCTTCGCTGACCATGGCGTGAAAGCTACTGCACAGATCAAGGCTTTCGAAGATACGTGGCACTGGGACGAGTTCGCCGCCCGCGCATGCGAGGAGACTGTGGAGCAGGGCGGAAGGGTTGCCGACGTGATGCGGGCCTACCGGACCTTTCTCGGGTCGTCCGACATGATGGCCTACCTTTCGATGATGGCTCCGCGGCTGGTCGAGCTCCGGCGAGTGATGAAGGAAACTGCGTCCATCTACCTGCATTGTGATCCGACCGCCAGCCACTATCTTAAGATGCTGATGGACGCGATCTTCGGTCCCGAACATTTCAGGTCTGAAATCAGGTGGAAGCGGACGAACGTCCACAACGACGCGAGACGATGGAGTCCCGTAGCCGATACGATCCTCTACTACGGAAAGGGGTCGGCGGTTACGTGGAACATCCCGTACGCCGGACACACGCCAGAACACATCGAATCAAAGCATAAGAACCAGGACGTGGACGGCCGGCACTACACGCTTTCGGACATGTCGAGTCCGAAGCCGCGGCCCAATATGATGTACGAATGGAGGGGTTACCAGTCGCCGCCATTTGGCTGGAGATACTCGAAGAAAACGATGAAGGATCTCGATGCCGAGGGACGCATCTGGTATCCGGACTCGATGGAAAAACGGCCCCGCCTGAAGCGTTACCTCGAAGACATGCCTGGTACAGTCCTTGGCAACATCTGGACTGACATCAACCCCATCAATTCCCAAGCGCAGGAAAGGCTTGGATATCCAACCCAGAAACCCATTGCCCTTCTCGACCGAATCATCTCCGCTTCTTCGAACGAGGATGACGTTGTGCTTGATCCCTTTTGCGGATGTGGCACGTCCATCTCCTCGGCTCAACGTCTGAATCGCCGATGGATAGGGATCGATATCACGCATCTTGCAATCGGCCTCATCAAGAGCCGTCTGCGCGACGAGCATCGTGATGACATCGCCAAGACATATAAGGTCAAAGGCGAGCCAACAACGATCGAAGGGGCCAAACAGCTCGCGGAGGACGATCAGTATCAATTCCAGTGGTGGGCCCTGGGGCTTGTCGGAGCCCGTCGGACCGACGAAAAGAAGGGTGCTGACAAAGGAATCGATGGGCGTCTCTTTTTTCACGACGAAGCGCTCGGAGGAAAGACCAAGCACGTCATCCTTTCGGTGAAGGCGGGCAAACTGCATGCTCCCTATGTTCGCGACCTTCGTGCAGTCATCGAGCGAGAGACGGCCGAGATAGGCGTTCTCATTTCGATGGAGCCGCCCACTCAGCCGATGCGGGCGGAAGCGGCCAGCGCCGGCTTCTACAAGTCCCCCTACGGCACGAGCCATCCCCGCATGCAACTGCTGACAATCGAAGAGCTTCTCAGCGGTAAGGGCATTGACTATCCGGCTCCGCGGCAAACGAACGTCACAACCAAACGCGCGCCGCGTTTGATCAGAGACGCCGAGGTCCGCAAGCTCTTTTGAGGAGAAGCCGCGCCTTCATTTTGCCGCCGAAGAAGGATCGCCCCTCACCTGTCTTCAGGACAAGTGCGGTCTCGATCTACCGGATCGGTTCCTACGCCGCTGCCTGCCTCTGCTGCATCTGCACTGAATCGAGATCGTGGAGCAGTTCGCCGGCGGTGGCGTAGCGTGCTTTCGGATCTTTCGCCAGGCAGCGCATGACGATCGCGTTTACGACGCGGCCAATCTCGGGGCGGAGCTCGATAGGAGGCCTGGCCGTCTCCGTGATGTGGGCGGTCAGCACGCCGGTCAGCGACGACGACGTGAACGGCTTCTGTCCTGCCAGCATCTCGTAGAGCATGACGCCCATCGAGTAAACGTCGCTGCGCGGATCGAGCTGTTTGCCCTGAACCTGCTCCGGACTCATGTAGTGCGGCGTTCCTACGATCAATCCGGCCTGTGTCATCCCCTCATGCGCCTCGGCCATCCGGGCGATGCCGAAGTCCATGAGCTTGACCTCGCCCTTGTGATCGATGAGCACGTTCTGCGGCTTGATGTCGCGGTGAATGATCCCCTGCTCGTGCGCGGCTTCCAGTCCCCGGCAGATCTGCCTGCCGATTCCCATCGCCACACGCGTGGCCATCTGGTGCGCTTCCGCCTCTTCCAGAAGTTCGGCCAGCGTGTACCCGCGCACAAACTCCATCGAGATGAAGTAGACGCCTTCCGCTTCGCCGAAGTCGTAGGTGCGGAGCACGTTCCGATGCGTGATCTTGCGAGCCAGCCGGATCTCCCGCTTGAAGCGCTCCAGGTCCTCGGGAGAACGCGACATCACGTCTCCGGGCAGCGTCTTGATCGCCACCGTCTCGTCGAGCTGCGCGTCGACCGCCTTGTAGACGACTCCCATGCCGCCGCGCCCGATGATCTGATCGATGCGGTACCGATTGGCGAACAGGCTGCCGGGTGTCAATTCCTGCGCGGCGATTCCCGGCGCGGTCAGTCCCGGTGGGGTCTCGCCAATGCGCATCGTCGCCATCGAACTGGACGCCTGCCCGATCGCACGCATCATGTTCGTCGTCAGCGACACGAGCGGCAGCGATGCCACCGGCAGCGGTTGCGGAAGCCACTTGAGTTGCACCTGCTCCGCCGTCGACGAGGAGAGGATCTCGCCTCCAGCGGCCTGCGCGGTCTCGTACGAGATGTAGGCGTAGCCGGTCGGCGCGTGCCAGGCGAAGAGCATTGCCAGCAGCGGCGCGTTTCCGACGATGGCGATGCCGGTGTCCCCTTCGAGCTCGACGGAACCGGTCACGAACTCGCCCGTAGCGATGCCGGCACCGATGGTCATGTGACCCTCGCCCATCGTGGCCAGCTCTTCGTTGATCGCTCGCGCGGCCCGGATGGCGTGCAGAATGCCCCGGTCCCCGCGGAAGACGCTGACGAGCCGGTGGCCGATGATCTCGCGGACGAACCCATCCTGCCGCGCCACTTCCGATTCCTGAAGCTTCATGGCGCGGCTGACTGCGGCGATGACATTTGCAGCATCACCCTCGCCGACGGTGGCCGGCAAATCGCGCAGATCCGTGACGAGCAGGGTCCCTTCGTCGAGTTTGGCTGCTTCGCTTTGCGGCTGTGCACCTGCCGCCTCCCGCTCCTGAGATTTTGCGGCCATCTGCTCGTACAGCTCTTCGATCTCTGCCTTATCGCGAAGAGCCGTGATCATTTTTGCGAAGGAACGCCCGAGGATGCCGACTTCATCGCTTCGATCGATCGGCGGATGAACGGTGTAATCGCCGCCCGTCACCGCCTGGGCGGTGCCGGCCAGCTCCTCGATCGGATGCGTGAGGCGCTTTGCGATCAGCCACGAGAAGATGAACGCCAGGAGGAGGGCGCCGCCGCCTCCGGCCAGGAGAGCGCTCTCGATGTCTTTGAACGGTTTGAGCTCGATGTCCAGTGAGCGAAGGAACACTGCCGCTCCTGCTGGCGGGCTGACAGGCGCGCCCTTTTCATCGGCAACGACGACCGACTGCAGCGGTCCGCCGGTCATGACGTACTTGCTGCGCTCGATCTCGACGGTCGAAGGCTGGACGTCTTTGCCTGTCTTGAGAATCGGATCGACGCTCTTCATCTGGGCCATGTTGAAGATCGGCGCATCCGTCGATCTGACCGGCGGGTTCGAGACGTCCGCCGGAGCAAAGATGACCCCGGCATTGGTCGACTCGGCGATCCGGTTCGCAAAGACCTCGTCGATCGCGTAGGCGTTGATCAGATAGCCTTTGCGGACGTTGTTCGCGCCCAGGATCATCGGGGCCATCGCGGCATGGTAGAGATGACCACCCGTCGTGATGACACCCGTCACGACGTTGATCGAGGCGTCGTCGACGAGCTGCTTCACCATCGGCGTCGACGCGTAGAGGTCTTCCATTTTGTCGCCGGAGAGGGCCGGGCGATCCGTCCGCGATAGAACGCGCCCCTGACCGTCGAGCACGATCATCAGATCGCTGTGCAGCGATTCTTTCTGTTGATTCAGTTGGTCGAGGATGTCCGCGAAATCGATCGAAGGTGCGGCCGGGGTTGCCGGCGTGGCTGACGGCACGGTTTGCGACGCAGCGGGAGGCTTGGTTTCCGCGGGAGTGCCCGCGGCCGGCGTCGCGGTAGCAACATCGGTCGTCCCGCTCATGGCGTGCTCCATGTAGGCCACAAACGAGGGATCGCGGCCGAGGAACTCGGCGCTGAGCGAGAGTCTGCCGAGACGCTGGCGCTCCAACTCCTTGAACAGCTTTGCGGCGCTGGCAATCGACTTGTCGACGGTCGTTCTGGCGATCGCGTTCGCTCGTTGAATCGTGATCCCGATCGCGATTCCGACAACGATCACGATGAGGAGCGCGGTCAGACCAAAAAGCTTCCAGACCAGCGGAAACTTCGCCTTCTCGACCGCGGGCGCCTTGCGGACGGGCAACTCGCCGGTCACGGTCCGCGTGGGTACGGCGATCGGCTCCGCAGTCACCTCAGTATTCCCTCGTGCTGGGCGGTTGATACGGCTTGCCCACTTTGTTCATGTGCACCGTGGCGCGATAGTTACGGCTGTCGAGCGTGAGCGTCACCGCCTGGCTCGGCCCCGTGCTGGTGACGTCGACCACCGGCGCTTCGCTCGTGCCTCCCTGCTCGTTCCAGACATCGAGGCGGTACTTGCCCGGCGGAACGTCGCCGACGGAGAAGTTTCCGTTGGCATCAGCGAAGCCAAAATACGGCGTCGACATCACATGGATGACCGCCGACATGTTCGGGTGGACGTTGCAATAGACATTGACGATGCCGGGCGATGCGAACTTCTGGGATTTGCCGGCACCCTTGCGGTAAAGCCCGAGGTCGAAGGCGTTGTTCGAGGAGAGCGAGAAGAGGTTGTGCGAGATGGGATCGTCGTTGGGGAAACTGACTGTCGAGCCGACGGGAACGGCCAGCACGTGCGGGAGCAGCGTCTTGTTCCTGGTGACGAGCTGAAAGGTCCCGGGAGCGCGCGGAGTGACGTGTCCGTTCAGCGGTTCGAGCCAGACGAGCGTTTCGGCGGGGATCGGGTTCTGGCCACGCTTCGTCACGAACGCCACTTTTCCAGTGACGTTGGCGGCCGCCAGAGGTAACGCGACTAGTACGAGACAAGCCGCGAGATGGGCTGGAAGTCGTTTCATCTCAATGGGCTCCGGAAAGGCGTCATCGTAGCACACGCTCCTGGGCGCATCAGCAAGTACGTGGGCACGGCAGTTGGCCTGAAATTTAGTATTGCTATTGCGGACGAAAAACGTATCATCTTATCCATGCTCGACAGGTTACGGGTGGGATGGGCTGGAAGATTCAGCCGCGCTACGCGTTTGCCTTGGAGTATACGGTCTGGGTGAGGCAAATGGCCTCATCGTTCTTTGAACGTTAACGACAGGACTTTAAGATCCCGCTCCTCCCTTCCACCACAGGGCGAGTAGGAGCGGTCGATCCGGTCCGTGACGCTGGCGAGGTGGGCTGCTGATCCATTAGCAGCGGCGCTGGTTGCGGGTCCGCCGGAAATTCATGGGGGAGGAGGTACTAATTTCGATGGATTGTCCTAGTAAAACTCAGGGGGTTGGCTCGTAAGGGCTGGTCTCCACCCCGGAAGGGCGCCCGTTAAACGGCGCCCTTTTTCTTTTGGCGGCGACGCGCCGCGGCGTTGGTTGGCATAGCCTCAGGCACGCTTCGCTACAGAGGCGAGAACCGTATCGATTCGGAGGTCAGTCGAGGCGCGGAACGAACGCAGCGCCTTCGACGGCAATCGGCGGCAGATGCGGGGCGATGATCGCCCGCAGCCGTTCGCGAAACAGCTCAGCGCCCGGCAGGTCCGTATGCAGCAGTTCGTGGAGCGCTTCGACTTCGGCGGCCCGTATCCGGCTCGGCTTGCGGCCAAGGCATGCGTTGGTCTTGCAGCGGGTAGTGCAGTACTTCCGAGTCGACCGAGTCAGCGGGAACGCGCTCCCACACCAGTTGCAGACGCCCATCACCACTCTCCCCATCACAACCGCCGCGAATGCGTTGATCAACGGCAGAGAATTCGACGCGGGATTCGCGGGCGGCGTCGCCACCGCTCGCCTCCGATCCGTTGATCAACGCTTTACTGCTTCGCGGCGGTGCCTAAGACTTTGTGCACCGTCAAGGTAATCCCTCTCAGCCGGAACGTCAACGTGTTACCGTTGCTCCGCGCCCCGGTGGCGAAACTTGGTAGACGCAAGGGACTTAAAATCCCTCGGTCCGAAAGGCCATGCCGGTTCGAGTCCGGCCCGGGGCACCACCGTTTCGATATGATCCGCGGATGACCACCGAAACCATCACTCCCAGTTCAGGCGCCCCGCTGACCATCCTCTCCGAAGAGGAGCAGATGTTTCAGGAGAGCGTGCGCGAGTTCGCCATCGAGAAGATCCGCCCCTTGGTCCATCAAATGGACCACGACGCCCTGATGTCGAAGGATCTGATCAAAAGCTTCTTCGAGCTCGGGATCATGGGGATCGAGGTCCCCGAGCAGTGGGGCGGTGCGGGCTCGTCCTTCTTCAATGCCGTTCTCGTGGTCGAAGAGCTCTCTCACGTCGACGCCTCCTGCGGCGTCCTCGTCGACGTCCAGAACACCCTCGTCAACAACGCCATCCTGCGCTGGGGCAACGAAGACCAGAAATCGAAGTACCTGCCGATGCTGTCCAGCGACACGGTCGGCGCATACGCCCTCTCCGAATCCGGCAGCGGGTCCGATGCCTTTGGGCTGGCTTGCAAAGCCGATGACCGCGGCGATCACTGGGTACTCAACGGTCAGAAGCTCTGGATCACCAACGCATTCGAAGCGAACATCTTCATCGTCTTCGCGAACGCCAAGCCGGACGCCGGCTACAAGGGCATCACGGCCTTCCTCATCGAGCGCGATTTCCCCGGTTTCAAGGTCGGCAAGAAAGAGGACAAGCTCGGGATCAGGGCATCATCGACCTGCGAGCTGATCCTCGAAGACTGCCAGGTCCCGAAAGAGAACGTCGTCGGCGAGCCCGGCAAGGGCTACAAGATCGCCATCGAGACCCTGAACGAAGGACGAATCGGGATCGGAGCGCAGATGATCGGCGTCGCTCGCGGTGCGCTCGAGCACGCCATCGCCTACACGAAAGACCGCAAACAGTTCGGACAGGCGATCGCGGACTTTCAGGGAGTCCAGTTTCAGATCGCCGAGGCGGCCATGCAGCTCGAAGCAGCACGCCTCATGGTCTACAACGCGGCCCGGCTCAAGGATGCGAAACGACCCTTCCTCCGTGAGGCGGCGATGGCGAAGCTCTTCTCCTCGCAGGTAGCGGAGAAAATCACTTCGCTCGCCGTGCAGCTCTTCGGAGGCAACGGCTACACGAAGGAGTATCCGGTCGAGAAGTTCTGGCGCGACTCCAAGGTCGGGCAGATCTACGAGGGAACGTCGAACATGCAGCTTTCGACCATCGCGAAGTCGATCATTTCGGGCCGTCTGTAGACGCTTCGATCTCGGCTGAGTCGAGCAGACCGCGCTCGCGAAGCAGCTCCCGTATCTTCTCCGCTGCTTCCGCCGGATTCGCGACCACTACGCTCACGTGCGCCCACCCCTTCCCGGAGCCGGCGTCTGCGACAGATCCGATGCCGCGCTGCTCGATCTCGTCCTCGATCCCCTGCCGGACGTGGAGCTCCGAAAGCGTCGCCATCCGCGAGCCCGCGAGCTTCAGCCGCACGACGACGTGCGGTAGCTCTGCGAAGTTTTTCACGCGTCCGCGCACGATGGTGCCATCCTCTGCGCGAATGCGCTCCGCTTCCCGCCGGACGTAGAGCCCGAAGAAGACGAACGCCAGCAGCGGCAACATGATCCAGATCATTCGTGCGCGGCCTGACGCGACCGCTGCTCGCGAGACAGACGCCGCAGAAAATCGTACGCGATACCCCCGCTCGTCTTTCGCAGAGTCATGAGGTAAACGGCAAACGCCATCACCCCACCGATCCAGGCCAGGGTCCCCAGCTCCCGCGAATGCAGAAAGAACGGCCAGATCATGAAGAGGAGTGAGCCGATGACGCCGGCGACCAGAAGAAAGACCCTCTGTGCTTTCGGCGCATCGACGTCCCGGTTGCAGACAAGCGTGACGATGGCCTCGCCCACCTCGGAAGGCGCCCAGGAGATGGTGCACTCGATGCCGCCCGCGGCGGCCAGACCGCGCCGCAGCGGAAGCGTGAAGCGGCGCTCGTTCGGTCCGGAAGCGGTGAGCTCACCGCCGTACAAATCGATCAGATTCGAGATCGTTTCTTCGATCCCTGCCATCGGAATGCGGTCTTCTTTGAGCTCCACAGGACGTGGGTTGGTCTCGGTCATCGTTCTCCAGAGTAGTTCAAGTGGCGGGGAGAATCATGAACCACGGAGACTCAATCCTTCGTCGCAATAATGTTGTATTTCTGGATCTTCGACTTCAGCGTGTTTCTCGCGAGGCCGAGGCGGCGCGCGGCCTCGCGGATTCGTCCGCCCGACGTTTCGAGGGCGCGCTCGATGAGCTGGCGGTCGACCGACGACATCACCTCGTCGTAGACATCGCTCGTGATCTCCATCCTGCCCACCATCGGATTGAGCAGCGATGAGGGCATCGGCAGGGGCTGGCCCGGCGACGCTGCCGCGCCGATCTCGCCGAACAAGCCGTAGAAATCGTTGCGCGTAATCGTTTCATCGTTCGACATCACGATGGCGCGATGAATCGTCGCTTCCAGCTCGCGCACATTTCCGGGCCAGTTGTAGCGGGCAAAGAGATCGAGCACGCCTGGTTCGAGGCGCTTCGTTTCCACGCCGAGGTCCTTGCAGATCTTCCGGATGAAATGCTCGGAGAGGAGCGGGATGTCGTCTTTTCGCTCCCGAAGCGGCGGCAGTACCAGCGGGATGATGTTCAGGCGGTAATAGAGATCCTCGCGGAACGTTCCCGACTCGATCGCCTTCTCGATATCGAGATTCGTCGCTGCGATGATCTTCACATCGGTCTTGATCGTCTGCGTGCCACCAACGCGCTCGAACTCCTTGTCCTCGACGACGCGAAGGAGCTTGGCCTGGATGGCCAGGCTGACCTTGCCGATCTCGTCGAGAAAAATCGTCCCGGTGTTGGCCAGCTCGAAGCGGCCGAGCTTGCGGCGGTCCGCTCCGGTGAACGAGCCCTTCTCGTGTCCGAACAGCTCCGACTCCGCCAGCGTCTCGGGAAGGGCGGCGCAGTTGAACATGATGAACGGCGCGTTGCGGCGCGGCGAAACGTTGTGGATGATCCGCGCGATCAGCCCCTTGCCGGTTCCCGACTCCCCACGCACGAGCACAGTCGAGTGGCCGGTGGCCGCCTTACGGACCGCGAACTGAATCCTGGCCACAGCCTCCGAACCGCCGACGACGGAGTCGAGATGCTTCTCAACGAGCACTTCGCGGCGCAGTGACTCGTTCTCGAGCGACAGCCGCGCCCGCGCAGACTCGAGCTCTTCGTACAGCCGGGCGTTCTCGATCGCGATCGCTGCATGGTCGGAGAACGCCTCGAGAAAGGTCAGATCCCTTTGCGAGAAGAGGTGACGGGCCTCGCGATGATCGACATAGATCGCACCTGCGATGCGCTCGCGAATCACGAGCGGGACGCAGAGGATCGACATGATGTTCTCGGCGATGACCGACTCTGATTCGGTAAAGCGGTCGTCAGCGCGGGCATCGGCGGAGATCACCGACTGTCCTGACTGGATCACTTCCTTCACGACCGATTGGGGCGAGCGCCGCGACCCCCCCTCGGTGTCCTTGATGTTCCGCACGATGCGCGTTCGCAAGGCGCTGGTGATCGGATCGAGGAGGAGGATCATGCCGCGCTCGGCCCGCACCCGGCGGATGGCGACATCGAGAACGCGGTTGAGCACTTCTTCGAGATTCAACGTCGAGTTGATGATCCTGACCACTTCGTAAAGCCCGACCACGCCACTGTCCGGCGCCTTGCCGGCCGGCTTGATGCGGAAGAGAGCGCCACGCGCGCGCTCGAGATCGTGCGTGGCCTCGAGCCTCTCGAAGATGCGGATGGCGCTGCGAATCGTTTGCGTCGCCTCTTCCGGTTCATCCTTGAGAAGGCCGATGTCGAAAAGGAGCCGTGCGTGCTCGTATGGAGTCTCGAGCAGCTCGAAGGTCGCGCGGGCGGCCTCGAACTTGGCGTTCGCCGCGTCACGGTCACCCTGCGACGAGAGGATCTTTCCCCACATCCAATCGTTCTTCGCCAGCGCGAAGCGGTCATCGAGTTGGCGCGCGTACGTTGCACCTAGCTCCGCATGCCGCCACGCTTCATCCATCCGCTGCTGCGTGAAGGCCATGCTGGCCGCGGCCGTGTGCGCCCGCGAGAGTCCCTGCGTGGTCTGATGCGACGCGAAGATCGACAACGTGCGCGCCAGGTGGCGCTCGGCCTCGCCGTAGTTTTCGCGCTCATCCTCGATATTCGCCAGAACGTACGACGCCTCGGCAATGAGATCCTCGTCGCGAGCGCGCTCCGCCGCGGAGAGCGCCTTCTGCGCGTACGACATCGCCTTCGCAATGTCGCCCTTCTTTCCCATCAACCGCGCCAACGGGATGTACACCGATGATCGGGAGGCGCGCGTCTCGTCGAAGCCCTGAAGCGACAGGCAGCGGTTGTATTGCACGAGCGCGTCGTTCCAGCGGCCGAGCATCTCCAACGCCTCCGCCAGGTTCTCCCGCGCCAGCGCTTCATTCTCGACCGCGCCGATCTTCTCGTCGATGCGAACGCTCTTCTCGAAGAATTCCGCAGCCACCTGAAAATTTCCGCGGCTGAACTCGATAATGCCCACGTTGTTGTAGGCCGTAATGAGGTCCCAGAGATCGCCTTCCGCTTCCGAAAGCGCCAGATTCATCTTGTAGTACTGCAGGGCGTTGATCCAATCGCCCAGCTTCCAGAGCGTGTTGCCGATGTTCGTCGTTGCTACTTTAGAGAGTCGCTCGGAGCCGACCTTGTCAGCCACTTTCAGCGCCTCGAGCAGGAGCTCGCGCGCGGCCTGCCAGTTGCCGAGGTTGAACTCGAGACAGCCAAGCGTGTTCATCACGTACCCGAAGACAACGGTCGGCTCACTCGGATCAAGAAGAGCCAACGCGCGTTCGGACGATGCACGCGCCGCCGCATAGTCGTCCCGCTCGCGATACAGCCACGCAATGCGGTTCAACAGTTCGGCGACGTCATCCCATCTGCCGAGCTTTTCGAATTGATCGATGGCGTTCTGGTAGTACGACTGCGCTGCTTCCTGCTCGCCTCGCTTGGCCAGCACTTTCCCGATCTTCTTCATGACCCGGGCGAGATCGGCGTTCGGGGCGTCGTCTTTGCTGCGAGCCTGAATGCTCTTCAGCAGGAACTGGTATGCCTGCATCGCCGCGCGGTGATCGCTGCTGCGGTAGTAGGCGTCGGCCAGTTTCTCGCGGACCTCTGCCTTCTTCGCTTCTTCCGCTCCGGCGAGATCCATCAATTCGAGTGCGCTGCGATAAAACTCCGTCGCACCTTCATGCGCGATCGTGCGCATCGCCAGATCGCCTGCTTCCACCGAGTAGTGCACGCCCTTGATCTGCTCGTTGGCCCTGGCGTAGTGGTAAGCAACTTCGCCGAGAATGTGCGTCGCCCCTGCCGTCAGTGCGGTTTCCAGCACCACGGCGATGCGGTGGTGCAACTCCGTGCGACGGCGTTCGGTCATCGCGTTGTAGATCGCCTCGCGCAAATGAATCTGTGGAAACGTGATCGTCTTTCCGTCGTTCGACTCGTCGAGGAGACCGAGCGAGACGACGCCGCGTAACGCTACATAGGCATCTTCCGCAGAAGCGCCGGCAACGGACGTGAGAACGTCAACCCCGGAAGACTCGCCGAACACTGCGGCGGCCTCGATCACCGACCGCAGCTCCGGAGGAAGCGCTTCAACTTTCTCCATCAGGATCGACCCGGCACCACCTGGAATCCGTAATCCTTCGATGCGATCCATATCCGCGATCCATCCGCCGGCCGTCCAGTACAGATAGGCGTGTGCGATGAGATAGTCGACAACGCGGCGGATGTTCAGCGGCGATCCTGCCGACTCCCAGAGAGTCCAGCGCACAAGCTCGTCGGAGATGTTCTCTTCGCCGAGGAGAGACTGGAGGTGCTCGCGGACGAGCGGCTCGTTGAGCGCCTCGACACGGATGATCGGGAACGCTCCCTCACGCGCGCGACGCTCCCAGGCAGCGAGGTTCGTGCCCTTCTCCGCGGGGCCTTCGGTGGAGGGGTCGATCGTGAGAGTCCCGATGACGAGAAGGCGATTCTGTTTCGCTTCACCGACCAGAAACGAGAAAAGCTCGGTCGTCGACGGATCGGCCCACTGCACGTCATCGATCACGAGGATCAGCGGCGATGCGTTCGACTCCCCCTCCGAGGTGCCGGCGCTGAGGAAGCCGTACATATCCTGCACCGCCTGCACGATGCGGTTATAGAGCTGGTACTTGCCGGTCGCCGGCGGCGCTTCGTCGCTCGCTCCGGCTGGCGCCGTTGGACGAAGCAGGCGGCGAAGCTCGGCGGAAACATCTGCTCCAGGATTCACCGCGAGCACCATCTGCTGAAAAATCTCGAAGAACGGCGCGTACGCGGTCTTGCGGTTGATCGGACAACGTCCACAGAAGACGCGCGCTCCGTCGAGCTGTGCGCGCAGATTGGCGTCGCGGACGATGCGGCTCTTTCCCATTCCCTCCGCGCCGGCGATGAGCACACCGTTGCCGCGTCCGTCGCGCGCCTCGGCGATCAGCGATCGGAGCTGCGCGACTTCGGCCCGGCGGCCGATGAGCGGAGCCGCGAAGAGCTCTCCACTCCCGAGGAGCAGCTCATCAGCGCCGACCTTCTTTCCCGCCGCCGATGCGACTTCCTGCAGCAACGCCGCTGCCGAGGCGAAGCGTTGCCGCGGGTCCTTCTCGATCAACTTCATGATGATCTGCTCGAGCTCCGGGGGAATCCGCGGATTGATCGACGAAGGCGGACGCACGTCTTCGTCGAGATGCATGCGAATGACCTCGATCGCAGGCCGGCCGTAGCCAGGCAGCGCGCCCGTGACAGTCTCGTAGAGCGTCATGCCGAGCGCGTAGAGGTCGGCCCGCGAGTCGACGCGATCCTGTTTAAGCACCTCGGGCGGCATGTAGTGCAGCGACCCACGGATCTGCCGGTCCAGCACCTGCCGGCTCTCGATCGCCACTCCGAAATCCATGATCTTGGCCTTGCCTCCCTCGTCGACGAGGATGTTCGACGGCTTCAGATCGAGGTGGATGATCCCGAGATGGTGGATGTGATGCAGTGCCGAGGCGATCTGCAGAATCACATCGTAGAGTGATGACCAACTATGCCCGTCGAAGTACTCCGAGATTTTCTTTCCCGCGAAGTACTCCATCGTGAAGTACGGGTAGGAATTCGGCAGCAGACCGTAGTCGAAGACTTTGATGATGCTCTCGTGCTCGAGCGAGGCCAGGGTCGAAAACTCTGTTTTGAACCGTAAAAGTTGCTGCGGCTCCGACAACTCGTGCCGGAGAATCTTGATCGCTTCGTCCCTCTGGTCTGAAACGTCGAACACGCGATACACACAAGTCGACGGCGTTTCCTTGAGGATCGCGCGAACCTGATACCGCGGAGGAAGGGAAAGGTCGGGAGCGGGCAGCGCTTCAAGCGTGGTCGTCATGTCTCGGTGGTCACCATTACATTTCTGTTACGGGTGTAAATATTAACCCGGCGATGTTCAGTTACGGGTCAGAAAGTTGACCACTCGTCTGTCAAGTACAATACCGACCGCGTGCCTAACCTGCCCCAAAACGTTGATCGATTCGACGTTATCCGAATCCTAGGCAAAGGCGGGATGGGGACGGTTTACCTGGCCCGCGATCAACGGCTCGATCGTCTGGTCGCCGTAAAGGTCCTCCACGCCGAGGACATGGGCGACGGGGACAAGCGCACGCGATTCATGCGGGAAGCGAGGACGGCCGCCGCAATCCGGCATCCCAACGTCGCCACGATCTACGAGGTTGGCGAGACTCCCGAGGGTATTCCGTTCATCGTGATGGAGTACTCGGAAGGAGAAACGCTGTCGCAGCGGATGCGGCGCCGGCCACCCGAGGCGGCCGAGTTTCTCTCGATTGCCAAACAGATCGCAGCGGGCGTCGCCGCCGCGCACGAGTGCGGCATCGTGCACCGCGATCTGAAGTCGGCGAACATCATGATCGAACCGACGGGTCAAGTGAAGATCCTCGATTTCGGTCTGGCAAAGGCGCTTCCGGCACAACTACCTCGATTGACGGATTCCTCGAGCAGACGCCTTTTCGGAACGCTTCACTATCTGGCGCCGGAACAGGTGCGCGGTCAGCCAGCCGATGTGCGCGCCGATCTTTTTTCGGTCGGCGTCATCCTGTATCAGATGGCGACGGGCCAGCTTCCGTTCAACGCCGACGCGCCATTGATGGTGCTGGAGAAGATCCGCGACTCCGAGCCGGAGCCGTTCGTCGCGCGCGATCCCGCCTTCCCTACCGCTGCTACAAAGATCATCGGCAAACTCCTGAAGAAAGAACCGCAGGATCGTTATCAGACAGCTCGCGATCTATTAAGCGACCTCGATGATATCGACACACCGACCGCCCGATATTCGGCTTCGCTGTCACCGACGCACTTGTCGATCGGACGAACGCGCCCGCGGCCGCGCTGGACCCGCCTCATCATGACGATCGTCGCGTTCGCGGCCGGCGCAGCGGCGATCGTCTACTTCAATCGTCACACGCGGGCGGAACCTGTTCCTGTGTCGGCCACTCCGCCGCCTCCCATCCGCTCGATGGCGGTGCTTCCGCTCGACAACATCGCGAACAACTCCAACGATGACTTCCTCTCCGTCGGGCTGGCGGACGCGCTCGTGACGAAGTTGCAGCAGATCCCGTCGCTGCAGGTGCGGCCAACGTCGGCGATCATCGAATTTCACAAGAAGAAAATCGACATGAAGACTGCCGCCGAGCAACTGCATGTCGACAGCGTGCTCGAAGGACACTTCCTCGCTGCCGGCGATCTCGTCCGCGTCAATCTTCAGCTCACCGACTCGCGAACCGGCTACAACGTCTGGGCCGACACGATCGACGGCAAGCGCGGCGATCTCATCAAGCTGATCGACGACGTTTCGTCGCGCACAGTCGCTGCCCTGAATCAAAAGCTCGGCGTGCAAAAGGCAGGGAACGCATCGGAGCCGCGGTCGTCGAGTCCGCGCGCGTTCGAGGAGTACCTCCGAGCCCGCGCGCTCAGCGGAAGTCTCGTACCCGCGGATCATCAAGCGCAGGAAGCCGATCTGCGCCGTGCCATTGGTTTCGATCCGAACTTCGCAGCCGCTTACGCAGAGCTGGCCATCGCCATGTCCCTCGGGCAGGCTCGCGGGCTGGACACCGCACCCGACACGACCGATCGCGCCATGTGGTACGCACACCAGGCCGTGCGGCTCGATCCGCATCTTGCCGCCGCTCATCTCGCTCTGGGCCGCGTATTCGTCCGAGTGCCGGAACGTTTCCGCGAGGCCGTGCGCGAGAACCTGGCGGCGTTGCAGTTGAACCCAAACGACATCAACGCGCTCAACAACGTCGCTAACTTTTTCGTCTCGATCGGCGACACGCAGCGCGTTCGATGCGTCGGCGACCGCCTGGTCAGCCTCGACCCCAACTCCAATGAAGCCAAGATCCGCGGCTACTGGTTCGTCAACGCGGTCGATCCCGAGGGCGCACTGTCGAACGCACCCGCGGCGCTGGCCGCCCGCGATACGGAGCTGGCCGGCCGCGACATCCGGGCCAATGCGTTCATCCTGATCGGCAACCTCGCCAGCGCGGAAGCGGAAGCCCAACGTATCTCCCAACTCGTCCCGCAGCACTACCTCGGCAAGAGTCTTCGCGCGATGATCGCAGCCGCGAAGGGTGATCGCCCGGCCGCCGAAGCGGCGCTGCATTCGTTCGAAGCGGACGCCAACCGCCTTCACTGGGCGGCGATGCGTCAGGCCTTTTGCTACGCAAAACTCGGTGATCGGGACAATGCCATGCGCTGGGTCAACCGCGCCGCCGAGCTCGGGAACCACAGTTGGTTCGCCTGGATCAAGCACCCGTGGATGCAGTCGCTGCAGACCGAACCCGAATATCAGACCGTCATCGGAAAGATGAAAGCCGATCTCGACGACGTTTCGGGCGACGTGATGGGCGTGTATCAGCTCATCTGCCACTGAGGTTTATCCGCAGATGTCGCAGATGAAACGCAGATAGGACAGTCTCAAATCTGCGTCGATCTGCGACATCTGCGGATAGACGTTAACCTTCCGTTGCCGCGAACATCCGCCGCAACGCTCGCTCCGCCGGGACGCGGATGTCCTCGGGGACGTCGATCTCGTAGCGCATGTACTTGAGCGAATCGCGTACGTCCTCGAGCGTGGTCACCTTCATGAACGTGCAGAGCTTGCAGCCTTTGACGAAGGTCTTTTCCGGCACTTCCATCGCCAGGCGGTCGGAGAGACCGCACTCCGTGACGACGAGGAAGCGGTTGCCCGGGCGCTCCTTCGCATACTTCACCATCCCCGACGTCGAGAGCACCGCGTCGGCCAGCGCGGCCACGTCTGCGCGGCATTCGGGATGAACGAGGATCTCGATCTCGGGATCGGCTTCACGGATGCGCGCCACCTCATGCGGCGTGATCTGCTGATGCACGTAGCAGAACCCTTCCCACGGAATGATGTTCTTGTCCGGAACCTGCTCGGCGACGTGACGCGCCAGGTTGCGATCGGGAACGAAGAGGATGTTCTTGTTCGGCAACGTACCGACAACTTTCGCTGCGTTTCCCGACGTGACGATGACATCCGAGAGCGCCTTCACTGCCGCGGTGGTGTTGACGTAGCTGACGACGGCCAGATCATCGAGCTCCACCTTCAGCTCCGCGATCCGTTTGCGCAGATCCTCGGCCGGCGCTGAATCCGCGAGCTGGCAGCCCGCGGCAAGATTCGGAAGCAGCACGGTCCGCGACGGATTCACGATCTTCGCGGTCTCGGCCATGAAGTGGACGCCGCAGAAATCGATGACATCGGCGTCACGAACCTTCGATGCCATCAACGCCAGCTCCAGGGAATCGCCGACGAAATCCGCAATCTTCAGAATCTCAGGCCGGTAGTAGTTGTGCGCGACGATGACCGCGTTGCGCTCCTTCTTCAGCGCCCGGATCTCTTCGTGCAACTCTTCAAACTCACGAACATCTTCCGCCGTGTACTCGTACGTCCGGACGCGGCTCAGTTCTTCGAACAAGGTAGACATGTCTGGGTGAGACTCTAGCGGATTCGATGACGATGATGAAATCGCAAACGCTGTACCGGCGCTGGCCTCTCACCGCACCACTTCAAAGGCAAGGCGCCGGCCAGGTCCGAACCGGAAAATGCCGAAGTCCGCGTCAAAGCTCGCCGCACGCCGGATACCGAGTCTCTGCATCACGGCGAAGCTGGTGCAATCCACGATCGAAAAATCGTGATCCTTCCAGACGCCGGCAATCTGCCGGGCCACCTCCACGTCAGCGCTGGTCACGGATTCGATCGTCGCTACACTCCCCAGCCTCTCCCAAAACGCCAGTGCCTGTTTTCTTCCGATGCGATAGCGAAGGAGCGTCCACGTCTCAATCAGAACGTGATCCGTCGTGACGAGCGCCTCCATCGTGGTCAGTACTGCCTTTGCGCGCTCGTGACCCTGATCCGCTCCGTCCGCCGCGGCGTACCAAGCAGAGGTATCGACGAATAGACTCAACGGCGCTTGGCTCGACCTGCAGGTGCGTTCAAAATGCGTTTTGCGGCGAAGGCCTCAGCGATCATCACGTCTTTGTTTGCCTCCACATCGCTTCCGGTTGAACGACCCAAGGCGAAAAGGATCGACGGATCGGCCGCCGCCCGGGGAGAGGCGATATCACGGGCGACAAGCCTGCGGATGTATTCGGCGAACGACACTCCGAGCTCGGCGGCGCGTTTACGGGCGCGTCTGTGAGTCTCGCGATCGAGGGTGATCTGAGTGCGTGACATCATGATGGCATCATCATACGCCGCCATCGAGTTCGGAAGAAACTCGGGCGCGCAGCACCACCACCGTCGCGCCCCACCCTCCCCCACTCCCGTCGGCATCGTGGAAGGCTTCTACGTAGTCGAGTGAGGCCAGCAGCTTCCGGATGTTTTCGCGCTGCATGCCGATCCCGCGGCCGTGGATCAGGCGCACCTGGCGGAAGCCGCGATCCCGCGCTGCGATCAGGTACTCCGAGGCCACGTCGCGAATCTCGCCGGGCCGGAACGGATGTAGATCGAGCGTGTCGGTGATCGGGATCTCGACCGGCTCAGCGTTAGTCTCATCGTCGCCCAACGGCTCGTCGTCCATGCCGCGATTCTATGTGCGATACTTTCGCTCCCGACACCGATCCGAGAAAACCGATGGTCCTGTTCAATCACGCGACCCGCGAAATGACCGCCAAGATCGTTTACTACGGTCCTGGCCTCTGCGGAAAGACGACCAACCTGATGGTCATCTTCGACAAGCTCGACCCCAAGCAGAAGGGGAAGATGCTGTCGCTGGCGACGAAAACCGATCGCACGCTCTTCTTCGACCTCCTGCCGGTCGACATCGGGAAAGTCGGCTCGTTCAATCTCAAGATCCAGCTCTACACCGTGCCCGGCCAGGTGTTCTACAACGAGACGCGCAAGCTGGTGCTGAAGGGCGCCGATGCCGTCGTCTTCGTCGCCGACTCGCAGCCTTCGATGGTCGAGTCGACCCGCGAGAGTTTCGGCAATCTGCTGGAGAACCTCGAGCAGAACAACATCGATCCGAACGACACGCCGATCGTCATCCAGTTCAACAAACGCGACATCCCCGGCGTCCTGCCCATCGAGCAGCTCCAGGAGCGCCTTGGATTCGAAGGCTATCCGTACACCGAGGCCGCCGCGATCAAAGGCGAAGGCGTGATGGAGACGTTCAAGCTCATCTCCAAGATCACGGCCAAGCATCTCTACAGCCGCTTGCAGGGAAAACCGTTGCCGCCGGAAAAAGCGAAGGCCGACTCTGTCCGCGTGAAGGGGAAGGCGAAAGCGGAACCCGAGCCGGAGCCGGAGCCTGAGCCCGAGCCGTCCCCGACGCCACAGGTCAATCCGTTTGCCGACTCCGTTCCTTTCCCCGAGTCGCAGATCGACAGCAGCTACGAGCGGATGGAAGAGGTCTCGCTCGAATCGCTGCTCTCCGAGGGGCGGGAGCGTCCGGCCACGATCTCGGGCAATGTGCCGATTCCGATCGACACCGACGACATCGAGGAGCTCGACGAGACCACGCTGGTGCCGGCCGAGGAGGCTCCATCACCGGACGACGTGGCCGTCACAGAAGTATGCGATGCAGTCGCCAGCGACGCGGACGAGAAGGTCCGTCTGCTCGAAGCGCAGATCGACTCGATGCGCGCCGAGCACCGCGCCGAGATCGAGTCCATCCTTCGCGAGCTCGATGCGCTGACAGTACGCGTGCGCGATCTCCTAGATTCATGACAACAGCCGGTTGCCAATTCCGTCGGCTGACCCTAGAATCACAAGCTATCTTTATTTGGAGGATACCAATGCGCCGGACGTTTTCCGCGGTACTCATGTTGTCAATCGCTCTCGCAGGATGCAGGGCCAAAGAGGCCTACGACAAAGCGAAGATCTCCCAGGACCTCGACAAACACGGGACCCTGGACCTGATGAAGGACGTCTCGAAGGACAAGTACACCCCTCCCTCGGACGGCAAGCTCACCGAAGGGCAAATTCAGATGTATCTCAAGGTGCGCGAGCATGAAAAGGCGATCGCGCAGGTGGCCAAGCAGGAAGCGCAGCAGCACGCCGAGGCCGCGAAAAAAGCGGGCGACAAATCGATCGCCGGCATGATGGAAGGCTTCAAGACGATCGGCTCCGCAGCCGACATGCTCACCGCTGACATCCGCGCCGCGAAGGATCTCCACTACAACACGCAGGAGTACCTCTGGGTCAAAGGCCAGGTGCTGGCCGCCAGCACTGCCGCGCTGACGTCGAAAATGGCCGAGGCCACGAATGCGTCGTTCGACTCCGCGTACGTGCAGATGAAGAAATCGTATGACGAAGCCAAAGACGATCAGACCAGGAAGATGTACAAAGAGATGCTCGACAACTACGACAAGTCGCGCGCCGAGATGAAGCAGAGCTCAGCCGCGAACATCTCTCCCGCCATCGCCTACAACCAGCAACTCCTCGCCAAATACGACGGCGCGCTCAACGCCATCACGAACGAAGTCGCCAAGTACGAAGACAAGCCCGGCGACGCGCAAAAGTCGATGGACGAATTACAAAAGAACCTCGACAAGACGGTCGCCGACGCAAAGAAGACGCAGTAGCTCAAACCAAACGGATCGCGCAGGGCCGCCGGTTTGGCGGCCCTTTTTTCATCTGCGCACATCTGCGGATATCTGCGGATCAAGCCTTTCCGCAGATGACGCCGATGCGCGCAGATGAACCTGCGCTCGCGATACGATTCGAACATGACCGCCCGCCGCTTCCCTGTCCATCTCGCCTGCTCCCGCTGCGACGCTACCTTCGAGATTCGCGCGTTGATGAACCTCTGTCCGAACGACAGCGCGCCGCTGCTCGCGCAATACGACCTCGCGCCTGCACCGGAACTGCGCGACGAAATCCGCAACCGTCCGGCCACGATGTGGCGCTACCGCGAACTGCTTCCCGCCGATGACGAGCGCGAGATCGTCACCCTCGGCGAAGGCATCACTCCGCTGCTCCAATCGACGCAAATGGAGAACGTCTGGATCAAAGACGAGTCGAAGAATCCGACGCGCTCCTTCAAATCGCGCGGCATGGCTGCCGCCGTGACGATGGCCAAACGCCTCGGCGCGAAAACACTCGCCGCGCCGACCGCAGGAAACGCAGGCGCCGCGTTATCGGCCTACGGCGCCCGCGCCGGACTGCCTGTCTTTGTGGCGATGCCGCGCGACACACCGCAATCGATCATCGATGAATGCCGCAGCTACGGAGCGGAAGTCGAGCTCGTCGCAGGCGTCATTACCGATGCCGGCAAACGCGTCGCGCAGTACATCGCTGCGAACGGCGGCTTCGATCTCTCGACGCTGAAGGAACCGTACCGCGTCGAAGGAAAGAAGATCATGGGCTACGAGCTCCTCGAAGACCTCGGGCGCCTTCCCGACGTCATCCTCTATCCCACCGGCGGCGGCACAGGCCTCATCGGCATGTGGAAAGCCTTCGACGAAATGCAACGCCTCGGCTGGATCGGCTCCGAGCGCCCGCGCATGGTCAGCGTGCAGTCGAGCGGTTGCGCCCCGGTCGTCCGCGCGTTCAACGAAGGTCTCGAAACGGCGCCCGAGTGGGAATCGCCAGAAACCGGCGCCTGGGGTCTGCGCGTTCCGAGAGCCGTCGGCGACCGCCTGATGCTCCGCGCCTTGCACGATTCCAAAGGCGGCGCCATCGCCGTCGACGAATCGCTGATCGAGACCGCCGCCGCGGAACTCCGGCACACCGAGGGCATCGACGCAGGCCCCGAAAGCGGCGCCGCGCTGCTAGCTCTCCGCGGACTGCTGAGAACAGGCGCGATCACCGCCAGCGACACCGTCGTTCTGTTCAGTACGGGAGGAAACAAGTACCAGTGACGAGGTTCGTGAGTCGGGGATCGGGGGTCGGAGCAGGGTCAAAGGAAGGGTCGCAATCTCCTTCACCGAGGTTGCAATCTCCATCTACGAAATCGCGATCTGCTTCGGCGAGGTCGCAATCTGCTTCGGCGAGACTCCGATCTCCCTCTACGAGATGCGGATCTCGCTCCCCGAGGTCCCGATCTCCGCCGGAGAGATGGCGATCTCCCTCCGCGAGATCCCGATCTCCTTCCCCGAAGTCCCGACCCCCTCCGTTCTTATCTCGATCTCCGGTTTTGAGATCGCGATCCCCCTGTTTCTTAAACCGACCCCTCCGGAGTCTCGTTTCTACCCCTCCCTTTCTTAAATGGACCTCTCCCGATCTCAAAGCGATCAGTCGGATTCTTAAAACGATCCCCCTTGATCTCAAATCGATCTATCGGTTTCTCAAAACGACCTCGCAAAATCTCAAATCGACCCCTCGGAATCTCAGATCGATCTCCCTCCCCGATATCGCGATCTCCTCCGGAGAGATCGCGATATCCATTTTTGAGATCGCTATCCCTCCGAATCTCAAAATGACCCCCCGAAATCTCAAAACGACCCCTCGGAATCTTAAAACGACCCCTCCCAGTCTTAAAACGACCCCCCGAAATCTCGTTTCGACCCCTCCATCTCTTAAATCGACCCCTCCCGATCTCAAAGAAATGAGTTGTTTTCTTAAAACGACCCCTCCCGATCTCAAAGCGATCTATCGGTTTCTCAAAACGATCTCGCGACGGGGGATAGCGATCTCCTTTTTTGAGATCGCGACCCCTCCCAAACTTAAAACGACCCCTCCAAATCTCAAAACGACCCCCCGAAATCTCAAAACGACCCCTCCGAGTCTTAAAACGACCCCCAGGAATCTCGTTTCGACCCCTCCATTTCTCAAATCGACCCCTCCGCCTGTGCTGCGGATCTCCCCACTGTTGAGGCACTCGCGAACGCTTCCTCATGGTTTTTGGAACATTCCTTCGCCGCGGACGAGGCTGGCTTGGCGAAGATGGCGCTGCATTGACCGTGAGGGAAGTCACCACGTTACGCACGGACTGGCGTTACATTCACGTCAACGGCACACGTCTCACGTCGTCTAACTGGGGACCGAGGGAATGACCATGAACATACGATCCGCTGTACTGCTGTGCGCCGGACTGGCGCTTAGCGGGCAAGCGCTCGCACAGTGTCCGACCAGCGGCGCACCGGTACCGCAATCGCCCATCGGAGCGAATGTGAACGCGAACGCGCCGGTCACTTTCAGTTGGACGCTGTCGACGGTATCCGGCATCACCGGCTACGACGTCTTTGCCAGCACGGGGAGCCCATCGGCAACTCTCGTTTGCTCCGCCGCCAGCTCGACGGCCAACTCGTGCAGCGGTCCGGCGGCCGGCCTTTCCCCCGGTACGTACAATTGGGTCGTCCGCGCCAACATCCCAAACTGCGCCGCCGGACTGCAATCAGCAACCAAGCAATTCACAGTAGGCTGTCTCACCAGCCCTCCGTCTGTCCAGTCGCCGTCGGACGGTTCGCAGAACGTCTTTGCCAATCCAACGCTGACGTGGAGTCCCGTCAGCGGCGCCGGCATGTACGACGTATATTTCGGCGTGTCGGGATCGGGAGCCTGCACAGGCACGCCGCAATTCACAACGTCGAATACCAACTTCAATCCACCCACGCTGGCGGCCAGCACGACCTATGAATGGCGCGTCGTAGCGAAGAAAACCACCGCCAGCACTTGTCCGGCCACAACCAGCGGGTGCGCAACGTTCAAGACCGCCGCCGCTGCCTGCAATCCGCCCGGCTCGTTCAACCTCACCTCTCCGTCCGACAAGAGCACGACCACTTCGACGCCGACGCTGACCTGGTCCGCCTCCACCGCTGCGGACAAATATCTTCTCCACATCAGCACGCAGAATCCGCCGGCTCCGAGCGCCAGCGACCCGATCGTCAGTGGCACCTCGACGAGCTATAAGTTCGGACAGGCACTGCCGGCGGGAACCTACTACTGGTCGATCGATGCCTATCCGCCGAACTGCACCACCGTGAAGACGTCCAGCAGCGTCTTCAGCTTCAGCGTCGCCGCGACGGCCGCCTGTCCGACGGCGCCTGCGTCTCTCATCACGCCGGCAAACAACACCACTGTCGATACACCGGTGAGCTTTGATTGGACTGACGTCTCCGGCTCGACCTCCTACAAAGTGTTCGCTTCCATCAATGGCGCCGCGGCGGCCGTCCTGGCGGCCACACGCGACTCACATTACGAGGGCAGCCTTCCCGCCGGTGCGTCCGTGGACTGGTGGATCGAAGCGGATGCCGACAATTGCACGCCGACCACGTCGGCACACTCGCACTTCAACGTCACCAACGCGGGCGTCTGCCCGAGCAGCCCGGTCTCGGCAACGCTCCTCTCACCCGCCGATGGCGCGGCCGGCCTTACCTCTCCCGTCATCTTCCAATGGTCGGTTGTGCCGGGTGCGACGAACTATGTCGTGTGGGGAGTAACCACGAGCGCCGTCAGCAGTAACGAGCGATTCATCATCGGCAAGACGGGCGGAACGCATGTCCAGGTCGCAGTGCCACAGGGCAACCTGGCCTGGTATGTCGAAGCCGATTTCGGCGACTGCCCCACATCAACGTACTCAAAAGCGTTCACACTCTCCGTTGCCACGCCGGCCAACTGCAGCAGCAATCCCGCTACGCTGCTCTCACCCGTCAACGGGGCAACTGGCCTGACCTCACCGGTCACTTTCCAATGGACGGCCGTAAGTGGCGCCACCGGCTACAAGCTGTACATCGCACAAGGCAACGACTCCGGCGATCTGGCCGGCACGACGACCTCCACCTCTCTGACGACATTGGTGCCGGGCGGGGCAGTGACCTGGTGGATCGTGACAACATTCGCCGGCTGCCCGGACGTCGTCTCCGCGAAGTCGGCCTTCACCAGCGGCATGCAAACGACCTGCGGAGCCACTGCCACGCTCAACTCTCCGGCCGACGGCGCGACGGTCAGCTCGCCTGTGACGCTCTCCTGGAGCACCGTCAGCGGTGCGAGCGGATATCGCCTCTGGATTGCCGTCAACGGCGGATCTCCGATCCTTGCCGCGCGCAGCACGACGGCGGCCGGCACGTCGCAGCAGGTGCAACTGACGAGCGGTGCGGATGAATGGTACGTAGAGACGCTCTTCAGCAACGGGTGCGACTCGACCTTCTCCGCGCACCGCCGCTTCACCGTCAGCGCCGCCGCAAACTGCGACACGCACAAAGCGGCCACGCTTACCTCTCCCGCCGGCGGCGCGGTTGTGTCGAGTCCGATTACGTTCAACTGGGCCGCGACCGACTCATCCGCCCTTCAGTACCGCGTCTGGGTCTCGTTCAATGGCGATCCGTTCTCCGACATCGGCGTCTCGAAAGACACCAAGCTCCAGCACGACTTCGGGACGACGACGGGCAACGGGCAGTGGTTCGTCGAAACGCTGTTCGAGAACTGCCCGGTCGTTGTCTCGGCGAAAGCAAACTTCGTCATCACCCCGCCCGGCTGCGGAACCTCGGGTCCTCAACTCCTCTCGCCGCCCGATGCAGCGACCGCCAGCGCACCGGTCACACTTGTCTGGAGCGCGGTCACAAACGCCACGGACTATCGCGTGATCTGGACGCTCAACGGCAACGACATGCCGGTCCTGCAGACGACGGATACATCGATCACGCACATCATTCCGCCTGGCCTGGTGGAGTGGCGTGTGCAGGCAGTCTTCGACGGCTGCCCGTCGACGCGCTCGACCAAATTGCATTTCACGATTCCGCCGGCACCGAGCTGCCCGCCCGACGGGCCGGTGCTCACCGCGCCGGCTGACGGCGCCACAAATGTCGACTCGCCCGTCCGCTTCGATTGGAACCCTGTCAGCAATGCCATCGGATACACCGTCTACGTCCGCCATAACGACGGCGCGCCGACGGAACTGGCCGATACAACCACGCGTACGGCAGTGACCAAGGCCATCCCGGAGGGCCTGACCGAGTGGTGGGTGGTGGCGCTCTTCAACGGCTGCCCCCCGGCCGAGTCGAAGCACGCGAGCTTCACCATCCCGTTGACGAGCTGCGACAACCCGCGGCCGATCCTCTTTACGCCGGCGGATGACAGCACGGGCCTGGCATCACCCGTTCACTTCGAGTGGTCGCACATCGACAACGCCACGAAATACAAAGTCTGGGCCGCCGTCGATGACGACGACGCCAGCGTCATCGGCACGACCACGGCCAACAAGTTGACGGGCAGCGTGCCCAGCGGCACGATCCACTGGCACGTCGAAGCATTCTTCGACTCCTGCCCGTCGCTCGAGTCGGCCACCGGCAAGTTCACGGTGCGTAAATCGGCGCCTCCGTGTGACACGCCGGACCGGCCCAAAGCCACCGCCCCGGCGCAAGTGGCTTCGAACAGCAGCTACACCGTTCATTGGAGCGCCGTGCTGAACGCGACGAGTTACGAGTTGCAGGAGTCGTCGACCGCGGACTTCGCGGCGGCCACCACCCAGGTCGTGACCAGCCTCTCCGCCAGCTTCGCCCACGCGGGAGGCGCCAATCCGCAGAAGTGGCGCTACCGCGTACGCGCCATCAGCAGTTGCGACGACGAGCGCGGGCCGTACTCGCGCATCGTGATCGTGACGGTGCTTCCGGACGCGCCGGAGAAACAGACCAGCGTCGAGATCGGCACGCAGAGCACGATCCGCCAGACCATCTTCATCCCGGGCCATACGCCTCCGCTGCCGTTCACGGCCCACACGGACAAATCGTGGGCCACGGTGACGCCTTCATCCGGAACGCTCGGCACGCAGGGCGTGACGCTGACGATCGTCTCCGATCCGACGGCGCTGAAACTCGGCACGAATACCGCGACTGTGATCCTCACCTTTGGCGCAGCAGGCAAGGACGGCGTCAGCGCCAGCGACACCACCCCGCCACCCGGCAGCGTACCGGTCTCGGTGACGACCGTGACGCCCGTCTCCTCCGGCGGCAAGAGCGGACCGCTCCCCAACTCGCTCATCATCCCCGCCGTCGGTCACGCCACCGGCGCCAACAGCTCGCTCTTCGAGTCAGACATCCGCATCGCCAACATCACGGCCCAGGCGATGAAATACCAGCTCAATTTCACCCTGACGGCAACGGACGGCACGCAGTCGGGTCAGTCGACGACGATCCAGATCGATCCCGGCTCCACCATGGCCCTCGACGACATCCTGACCAGTTTCTTCGGCGACGGTTCCGACGGCTCGAGCTCCCTGGGCGTGCTGGAGATCCGCCCGCTGACGACGACCACGCAGAGCGGTCCCCCGAGCGTGCAGACCGTCGCCTCCAGCCGTACGTACAACTCGACGCCGACCGGCACCTTCGGGCAGTTCATTCCGGCCATTCCCTTCTCGCAGTTCATCGGCCAATCGCCCGATTCGTCGCCGAACCCGATCATCTCGCTGCAGCAGATCGCCCAGTCATCCGCCTACCGGACGAACTTCGGCATCGTCGAAGGAGCGGGCGAACCGGCCAACGTCCTCGTCCACGTCTTCAACAACCAGGGCATCGAGGTCGTGGCGCCGATTCCGCTGTCGCTCCTTCCTGGCGAGCACCAGCAGCGGAACCTCCTCGCGGAGAACGGCATCACGCTCACCGATGGCCGTTTCGAGGTCGAGGTCGTGTCGGCGACCGGCAAGGTGACGGCGTATGCGTCCGTCATCGACAATCTCACGAACGACCCATTGCTGGTTTTCCCGGTGCTGAAGGGTTCCGAGTCTGCTACGCGTTACGTCATCCCGGGCGTGGCCGATATCAACAACGGCTTCGCCAGTTGGCGTAGCGACATCCGTCTGTTCAATCCGACATCCGCACCCGTGACGGCGACGCTGACCTACTTCCCGCAGCCCGGCAACACCGGGGCGAGCGGCGGACCGAAGCAGGTGACGATCCCGCCGAATCAAGTGATGCCGATCGACAACGCGCTGCAGAATCTGTTCACGCTGACCAACTCCGGCGGCTCCATGCTCGTCACCACGCCGGCGAGCTCGAAGCTCGTCGTCACCGCGCGGACATACAACCAGACATCGAACGGCACCTACGGCCAGTTCATCCCCGCCGTGACGCCGGCGGGATCAATCGGCCTGTCCGACAACCGCGTCCTGCAACTGCTCCAGCTCGAGTCGTCGGACAAGATGCGCACGAACATCGGCTTCGTCGAGACGAGCGGCAATCCTGTCACGATCGAGGTGTCGGCCATCCCGTCAGATTCGAAGGTCGCCGCGAAGACGCAGATCACGCTCACCGCCAACCAGTTCCTGCAAGTCTCCCTCGCACAATTCGGCCTCGGCACCGCCTACAACGCCCGAGTAACAGTAAAGGTGCTGAGCGGCACCGGCCGCGTCACGGCATACGGATCAGTGATCGACGCCGCGACGCAGGATCCGACGTACGTGCCTGCGCAGTAGTTTTGTGGGGGGTGGGTTGTGGGGAGTAGGGGGTGGGAGTAATTGCGGATTCTTCTCACTCTCCGCCCGACTCACGAGATTTGCCTCTCTTCGCCGTAGGTGCCCTTCAGCTGCTCTTTTGCAACCGCACGCATCACCAACGACTCCTTTTCCACTCCTCTACCACCCCCCACGCCCCACAACCCACTCCCCCCATATAATGCCCGCCGCGTAATTCACGGGAGGTTTTCCTTGGCAGAACAACAGTACGACGTGGTGGTCATCGGCAGCGGTCCGGGCGGGTATGTCGCCGGAATCCGCGCCGGCCAGCTCGGCATGAAGGTCGCCGTGGTCGAGAAAGATCCATTCCTCGGCGGGACATGCCTGCACCGCGGCTGCATCCCCACCAAATCGCTCCTCGAAAATGCAGACATCTGGACCAAGATCCAGAAGTCGAAAGAGTTCGGCATCACCGTCGGCGACGTCACGATCGACTGGAGCGTCGTGCAAACACGCAAGCAGGGCGTTGTCGATGCCAACGCCAAAGGCATCGAGTTCCTCTTCAAAAAGAACAAAGTCGAGCGCATCACCGGCTTCGGCAAGCTGGCCGGCAAAGGCATCGTCGAAGTGACCGGCGAAGGCGGCGTGCAACGGCTCAACACGAAGAACGTCATCCTGGCGATGGGCTCCGTGCCGAAAGACCTCCCGCACATCAAGACCGACGGCAAGCGCATCATCAACTCCGATCACATCCTCCGCATCAGCTCGATCCCGAAGTCGATGCTCGTCATCGGCGCGGGCGCGGTCGGCTGCGAGTTCGCCTCGATCTTCGCCCGCTTCGGCACGAAGGTCACGATCGTCGAAGTGATGCCGCTGCTTCTGCCGATCGAAGACGAAGAGATCTCGAAAGAGTTCACGCGCGTCTTCAAAAAGAAGGGCATCGAGGTTCTCACCGACGCGAAAGTCGAGTCGGCTGAAGTGAACGATGCCGGCGTGAAGGTCGTCGTCAGCTCAAAAGGGAAACAGCAGACCTTCGATGTCGAAGTCGTCCTCTCCGCCACAGGGCGCCGCGCCGTCACGGAGAACTGCGGACTCGAAGGGACCAAAGTCGTCATCGAGCGCGGGTTCGTGCAAGTCGATCCGTTCATGCGCACTGGTGAAGCAAACATCTACGCCATCGGCGACATCGTCCCCACCCCCGCCCTCGCCCACTGCGCCTCGGCGGAGGGAATCCTCACCGTCGAGAAGATCAAAGGACTCGATGTCCGCCCGATCAACTATGACCACGTCCCCAACGCCACCTACACCGATCCCGAAGTCGCCTCGGTAGGTCTCACAGAGAAGAAAGCAAAAGAGCGCGGCTACGACGTGAAGATCGGCAAGTTCCCGTTCACCGCGAACTCAAAAGCGAAGATCCTCGGCGAAGCGAACGGCCTGGTGAAGTTCGTGTCTTCCAAAAAATATGATGAGCTCCTAGGCGTCCACATAGTAGGCCCGAAAGCGACCGAGCTGATCGCCGAAGCGTGCGCCGCCCTCGAGCTCGAAGCGACGAGCGAGTCGATCGCCAAAACCATCCACGCGCATCCCACGCTGTCCGAAGCGATGATGGAGGCGGCGGAGGACGTGGGCGGGCATTCGATACACCAGTGAGGTCGGAGACAGGAGATCAGAGACAAGAGATCAGGTTAGGTACTGATCTCTTTGATCTCCGAATCTCTGAATCTCTGAATCTCTGATCTCCTGATCTCTGGTTTCTTTGTCTCTGATCTCCACTAACCCCATGACCAACACCCCACCCCTCGACACCCACGGCCTCACCCGCGAGAATCTGCTCGCGATCGATTACTTTCTCCGGCTGACGCGGACGCTCGAGGAGCGGATCGTCGCGCTGTTCCGGCAGGCCAAAGTCATCGGTGGGTTGTATCGCTCGCTCGGGCAGGAAGGCGAATCGGTCGCGGCGGCGTACGCGCTCGACTACAAACAGGGCGACGTCGTACAGCCGCTGATCCGCAACATGGGATCGATCCTCGTCGCCGGCGCGAAGCCGTCCGACATCATCAAACAGTACATGGCCAAAGCCGACTCGCCCACGCGCGGGCGCGAGCTGAACATTCATTTCGGGCATCCGAACCGCGACGGTTTCATCGGCCAGATCTCCATGCTCGGCGACATGATTCCGGTGATGGCCGGCATCACCCTCGCCGGCCGGATGCAGAAACGCAACCTCGTCGGCTTGGCCTTCATCGGCGACGGCGCTTCGTCGACCGGCGCGTTTTACGAAGGGATGAATTTCGCGACCGTGCAGCGACTCCCACTCGTCGTAATTCTGGAAAACAACGGCTACGCCTACTCGACACCGACGGCAAAACAGAGCGCGGTGAAGACTCTCGCCGACAAAGCGCACGCCTTCGGATGCGCCAGTGAAGTCGTCGACGGCAACGACGTGCTCGCGACGTACGCGGCCGCGAAGCGCGCCGTTGACCGCGCCCGGGCAGGCGAAGGCGTCACGCTGATCGAGGTCAAGACCTTCCGCATCAAAGGCCACGCCGAGCACGACAACCAGGCCTACGTTCCGTCGGCGCTGATCGAAGAGTGGTCGGCAAAAGATCCCGTCGTGCGATTCGAGAAAGCACTCGTCGATGCCGGCCTGGCCGCGACGTCGGACTTCGACGCGATTCAGGCGCGCGTCCGCAGCGAAGTCGATTCCGCCACCGACGAGGCGGAGCGCTCGCCGATGCCGCGGCCGGAAGAGGCAGCGATGGGATTGTTCGCCGGAGATGGCTATTGGGGGCGGCAGCAATGAGCGGCTTCAGAGGCCGTGAAATCGTTTCGCGCGAAGCGCTTTGGAGTGCGCGTGGCGCAGCCACCGCTTTGGGAGGGCGGAGCGCAACGCTCACGGTTGCTTATCGATTCTCAAAAAGCGGTGGCTGGCGCCACCGCACTCCAAAGCGCTTCGCGCAAAACGAGATCGAGATTTCCCGAAGCGCCTGCGGCGGAGCCACTCCATGCCCGTAACCACTTACCTCGACGCAATCCGTGAGGCGATGATCGAAGAGATGCGGCGCGATCCGCGCGTGTTTCTCATCGGCGAAGATGTCGGCTCGTACGGCGGCGCGTTCAAGACCAGCGCAGGGATGATCGACGAATTCGGCCCCGGGCGCGTCATCGACACTCCGATCTCCGAGGTCGCCATCGTCGGAGCGGCGTCGGGTGCCGCGCTCATGGGCATGCGTCCGATCGCGGAGATGCAGTTCATGGACTTCATCACCTGCGCGTACGACATGCTCGTCAACTTCGCTGCGACGTCGCGCTATCGCGTCGGCAGCTCGTGCCCGATCGTGGTTCGCGGTCCTGCCGGCGGCGGGACGCACGGCGGACCGTTTCACTCGCTGAATCCCGAGGCGATGTTCATGAACCGGCCGGGGATCAAGATCGTGGCGCCGGGAACGGCGTACGACGCCAAAGGTCTGCTCAAAGCGGCCATCCGCGACGACGATCCGGTGCTCTTCATCGAGCACAAGTTCCTCTACCGCCGCATCAAAGAGGATCTGCCGTCCGAGGATTACGTCGTACCGATCGGCAAAGCGAATATCAGACGGACGGGCAAAGACCTCACCATCATCACCTGGGGCGCGATGATCTACGTCGCCGATGACGCCGCAGCCGATCTGGCAAACGACGGCGTCTCGGCGGAAGTCATCGATCTTCGCTCGATCATCCCGTTCGATGAAGAAGCGATCCTGAATTCGGTAGCGAAGACAAACCGCGTCATCATCCTTCACGAAGCGCCTCTGACCGGCGGCGCGGGCGCCGAGTTTGCCGCACGCATCGCTGAGAAAGCGTTCGACTACCTCGACGCACCGGTCAAACGAGTGGCCGCGCTCGACGTTCCCACGCCCTATTCGCCGCCCCTCGAAGCTGCAGCACTTCCGGACAAGGCCCGCGTTCTCGCCGCGGCGCGGGAGTTGCTGCGGTACTGATACTTGCATTAAAAGCATTCCCGCCAGGAGATACCAATGCCAATCGATGTCGTCATGCCGCAGATGGGCGAGTCAATCGCCGAAGGAACTGTCGTCAAATGGCTCAAGAAGCCGGGCGAGAAAGTCGAGCGCGATGAGCCGCTCCTCGAGATCTCGACCGACAAGGTCGACGCCGAGATCCCTGCGCCTGCCTCAGGCACCCTGACCGAGATCATCGCCCAGGAAGGCCAGACCGTCGGCGTCAACACCGTCGTTGCGCGCATCGCCGCCGAAGGCGAAGCAGCTGGCGCGAGCGCACCCGCACAAACAGCCACAGCGCCAACACCCGCACAACCAACTCCACCCGCAACCGCGCCAGCACCAGCGCCTGCTCCACCCGCAACGGCGCAAGCACCAACGTCTGCTGCGCCAGCACAAGCGCAAGCGCCAGCCCCGCCCCCGAAACCGGCTGCGCCCGCACCACAGGCGCCACCCGCACTCACCGAGCAGCCTAGCAACTCAACAACACCGCAACCCGCCGAAGAAAATATCACCTCACTCGACGAGCGCCGTCGCACAAAATCCTCCCCTCTCGTCCGCAAGATCGCGCAGGAGAACAACGTCGACATCTCGCGTCTGCAGGGCTCCGGCGTCTCCGGGCGCGTGACGAAGAACGACATCCTCGACTACCTCCAGCAGCCAGGAGCCGGCGCAGCACCGGCGGCGGCGCTTGCCAGCGGCGGCGCAGGAGTTCATCCGATGCCCGCGGAAAGCGGCGTCGCCACAGCGCGCCCTCCCGCCATGGCCTTCGCGCCGGGCGAAGGCGACCGCATCGAGCCGCTCTCGATGATGCGCAAGAAGATCGCCCAGCACATGGTCCTCTCGAAGCAGACGTCGGCGCACGTGACGACCGTCTTCGAAGTCGACTTCACCAACATTGACAAGCTCCGGCGCCGCTACAAGGACGCCTACACCGAGCGCGGCGCGAAACTCACGTTCCTGCCATTCGTGATTCAGGCGGTGGTGCAGGGTCTTCGCGAGTTCCCCATCATCAATGCATCGATGGATGAGTCGTCGGTCACGTACCACCGCGATCTCAACATCGGAATCGCAGTCGCGTTGGAGTGGGGTCTGATCGTCCCAGTCGTCAAGAACGCCGACGAGAAGAACATCCTCGGCCTTTCCAAAGCGATCAACGACCTCGGCGAACGAGCGCGCACGAAGAAGCTTTCCCCCGACGACGTGCAAGGCGGCACGTTCACGATCACGAATCCCGGCATTTACGGCGGCCTCTTCGGAACGCCCATCATCAACCAGCCGCAAGTCGCCATCCTCGGCGTCGGCGGCGTGAAGAAGCGTCCCGTCGTCGTCGAAACAAAAGAAGGCGACGTCATCGCTATCCGCTCGATGTGCATCCTCGCGCTGACCTTCGATCATCGCCTCATCGACGGCGCCGTCGCCGATCAATTCATGGCGCGCGTCCGAGCGTTGCTCGAAGCGGGACAGTTCACGGTGTAGTGCGCGCGTAGCGCCAGGCCGCGCAGTACTCCGCACTTGCCGCGAAGGTCCGCCGCGGCGCGTATGATCTCTCGCAACAGCATGCGCCGCATCCTCATGTTCGCGCTCGTGTTCGCAGCCGCATCGGCGGTGCATCCGCAGAATGCCCCTCCGGTCAAAGTCTCCAAAATCGCCGACGCTCCGTCGCGTCCGATCGACAGCCCGATCGCCCTCCCTGCTGCAAACGAGACATGGTTCCGCGCGCGATCGAAGCACTTCGTCTTCATCAGCAGCGCGGACGAGAACCGCACGCGAACGATCGCCGCGGAGCTGGAGACGCTCGCGGCCGCACTGACGAAGGTGGATGCCACGTTCAGCACTTCGTCGGGACCGCCGACGCGCGTGATCGTTTTCACGAACCCCCGCGAGAGCAGGCCGTACTTCGACATGCTGCGGGATCGGCACAACTCCGACGTCAGCGGAGTCTTCGTGTCGCAGCGCGAGGGTGGGACGATGCTGATCAACGACGGCTCGACCTGGCGCGGTGGCGACCGCCCACCGCTCCATGAGCTCGTGCACGATCTTCTGGAATCGGGCGGCGCGCGCATCCCGCTCTGGCTCGACGAAGGGCTGGCCGAGTACTTCAGTAATGCCACGATCCGCCGCGGTTCCGTCTCGGCGGGAGAGCCGATGCGGAACCACATCGCCACGCTTCGTCAGCGGACGCGCATTCCTCCCGCCGAGCTGTTCGTCATCACGCGCGAGTCAGACACCTACAACGTTCCGCCGGGGCAGGATGTTTTTTACGCGGAAAGCTGGGCCATCGTCGATTGGCTGGTGCGTTCCGCGTCCAGCAGCGGCGCCGAGTTCTACGCATTCGTTCACGACGTCGCGAACGGCGTACCTGTCGCGGCGGCGCTGCAGACGCGCTATCACCGCTCCTTGCGCGATGTCGATTGGGCACTTACGCGCTACTTGAACGCGCCGCGCGCCGGATGGACGATCACGATTCCGGTACCGCAGACAGACAGCAGCGCGACGCTGCGATCGATCGACCGGGCCGCGGTTCTGTACGAGCTTGGTCACTTCATCGCCGGAATGGACGACAAGGCCGGCGAGGCCGAACGCCACTATCGCGCTGCGCTCGAAGTCAACCCGAAGCACGCGCCGTCACTCGCCGGCCTCGCCTCCCTGCGCACTGCCGACGGCAAGTACGCCGAGGCGATGCCGCTGTTCGAGCGCGCCATTGCCGAAGATCCGAACGACGTCGAGGTCGCGCTCACGTACGCCGAGGCGCTGATGCAGGATCAGGCCGGCGCTGCGGCGCAAACCGAAGCCTCGGCAGCGGACGACACAAGGCGCTTCCGCAAAGCGCGCGCACTCATCCAACCGTTTCTCAATCGTCGCGAAGAACCCGACTTTCCGACCAGCCGGGTCATGGCCACCCTTGGCGTCTCCTACACCGTCGAGGACGACGTCACGCCGGGCATTGCGGCGCTCGAACAGGCGCGCACGCTCCTTCCCAATCGCCTCGATCTCCCCATTCACCTCCTCGGCATGTACCGGCGCAGCGGTAATCGCGAAAAGGCCGACCAGCTCCTCGCGCAGCTCGAGGCAATGCCCAATCCGCAGATCGCGACCGCTGCTCGTGCGGTCGTCGCGCGCGCGGACGTCATGCGAGCGAACGCCCTCACGCGCGGGAATCGTCTCGACGAAGCGGCTGCCGTCGTGCGCGAGCTCGCTGTCAGCGCCGGCGATACCGATACCCGTCGCGATTTCGAAAAACAAGCAGCCGACCTGACAAACGCCGCAACAAGAAATCGTCAGATCGAAACTTACGAGCGGATCGTCGCCCAGGTGAACTCCGGCATGTTCCGCGAGGCCATCAAAGCTCTCAACGAGTTCCTGCCCACCGCCACCGAGCCCGACATCGTCCACGA
>OLLN01000478.1_pt1 | contig 36294 bp, 26 predicted proteins | sample 1604281 | NCBI WGS metagenome assembly OLLN01 (sample SAMEA104055716, study PRJEB20765) | soil metagenome | biome: Arctic tundra; feature: Polygonal ground; material: soil | place: USA | collected 2011-09 | depth 0-0.5 m | reverse complement strand
CCTATCGAGCAATCGAAGTCGCGCTGTATCACACACTTGGCGATCTTCCTCTACCAGATACAATCCACAGATTCTGCTGAGCAACCCAAAATACGCCTATATCAGCGTGATGCGAACGAAGCGATCGAACGTGCGATTCGCGAGCGCAAACGCCGGATGCTCGTGGCGATGGCCACCGGCACGGGCAAGACCTATACGTTGGTGCACGAGATCTACCGGCTGATGGAATCGGGCGTTGCTCGTCGCGTGCTCTTCCTGGTCGACCGGAGAGCATTGGCCGCACAGGCTGCGCGTGCGTTCGCCTCGTTCGATCCTGAACCGGGCCTCAAGTTCAATCAGATCTACGAGGTTTATACCCAGCGCTTTCAGCGCGACGACTTCGATGAGGACGATGCGTTCGACCCGAACGTTATGCCCAACTCGTATCTCACCGATCCAAAACCCGGCCAGGCATTCGTCTTCATCTGCACGATCCAGCGGCTTGCAATCAACCTGTTCGGGCGCAGTGCGATGCTGGAAGGGCAGGAAGGGGACGCCGAGGATGACGCCGCACAGCTCCCCATTCCGATTCACGCTTTTGATTTCATTGTCGCGGACGAGTGCCACCGAGGCTACACAGGGCAGGAAGTCTCTGTATGGCGAAACACACTCGAACACTTCGATGCCATCAAGCTCGGGCTGACGGCGACGCCCGCTTCGCATACCACTGCCTATTTTTCGGACATCGTGTATCGATACGAGTATGAGCGCGCGGTCCGCGAGGGCTTCCTTGTCGATTACGACGTCATCACGATCCGATCGAACGTCCGGATGAATGGTGTCTTCATCGCCGAGGGTGAAGAGGTTGGCGTCGTCGACACAAAGTCGGGACTGGAACGGCGCGATCTTCTTGAGGATGAGCGTCAATACGCCAGCGCCCAGATCGAGCAGGACGTCACGGCTCCGGACTCGAACCGCAAGATCATCGAAGAGCTCAAGCGTTTCGCGCTGGGGCATGAGGAGCGATACGGCCGGTTCCCCAAAACCTTGATCTTCGCTGCCAACGATCTACCCCACACCTCACACGCGGACCAGCTCGTGAAGACCCTGCGAGAGTTGTTCGGTCGAGGTGAATCGTTTGTCGAAAAGATCACCGGACGAAGTGTCGATCGTCCTCTGCAGCTCATCAGGAAGTTTCGTAATCGTCCGGAGCCGAAGATCGTAGTTTCCGTCGATCTCATGTCTACGGGCGTCGACATTCCCGACCTCGAATTCATCGTCCTTCTGCGTCCGGTGAAGTCGCGCATTCTGTTCGAGCAGATGCTGGGCCGCGGAACGAGAAAGAGCGAGTCGCTGCCTGACAAATCCCACTTCACGGTTGTGGACTGCTTCGACGGCACGCTGATCGCCTACTTCGCAAAAGCGACCTCGATCACCGAGGAGCTTCCGGACAAACCTGGCCGTTCGATCATCGAGATCATCGACGATATCTGGAACAACAACGATCGCCCGTTCAACGTTCGCTGCCTTGTCAAGCGTCTCCACCGCATCGACAAGGAGATGTCCGGCGATGGTCGAATAGAGTTTGCTGCCTTTGTCGATGACGGCGATCTGGCTACCTTCGCACGCCAACTCGCGAAACGACTGGACGAAGACTTTGCAGGCACGATGGCACTTCTTCGCGATCCCGCCTTTCAGGATCTCCTTCTCAACTATCCTCGCCCGAGGCGCAGCTTTCTCATCGCCTACGAGGTTCAGGACGAGGTTTCTTCGGAAGTCCTAATCCGCGATTTCGCCGGCAAGGCAATCAAGCCGGAAGACTACCTCCGCCTCTTCGCAACGTTCGTTGCCGAGAAGCAATCGGAAATCGATGCCATCGCGGTGCTTCTCGATCGCCCACGTGACTGGAGTCCCCACGTTCTGGATGAGCTTCGCAGAAAGCTGGCTGCCACGCCCGAGCGATTCAGCGAGGATCGTCTTCGCATCGCCCACGCCGCCACCTACCGCAAGAGCCTCGTCGACATCATTTCCATGGTCAAACATGCGGCGAAGGAAGAGGAGCCGTTGCTGACCTCGGCCGAACGCGTCGAGCGTGCCTTTACCCGGCTGACGATCAACCGCACCTTTACCGCTCCGCAGCAGCAATGGCTCGATCGGATCCGCGAGCATCTTGTGCAGAACCTTTCGATCGACCGCGAAGACTTCGATACCATCCCCGTGTTGCATCGTCTGGGAGGATGGGGGGCGGCTGATCGCGCATTTGCAGGCCGGCTGGAGCCACTTCTCGTGGAAATTAACGCAGCGGTTGCAGCCTGACCGTCAGGAGACACTCGATGAACGACGTTCGACGATTCACAGCGATGATCTACCGCGAGAATGACGGCTACGTCTCTCTCTGTCCCGAGCTCGATGTTGCCAGCCAGGGCGATTCCGTCGAGGAAGCCTCGGCCAATCTTCGCGAAGCTGTCGAGCTTTTCATCGAGACCGCCGACGCCTCGGAAGTCGAAGGACGGCTGCGCGGCGAGATGTACGTGACGGCGCTGGAGGTCTCGGCTGGCTAAGCTTCGCGTCTTCTCGGGCGCCGATATCTGCGCGCTCCTTTCGTCACAGGGATTCCGCGAGGTCCGCCGCCGCGGCAGTCACGTGGTCATGCAGAAACGCACGGACGATTCCACCATCACGGTTCCGGTGCCCGACCACAAAGAGCTGCGCATCGGCACACTTCAGTCCATCATCCGGCAGTCGCAATTGCCGCGAGCGCTGTTCGAGACCCATTCATGACCGATATCGTCCAGAAACTCTGGGGCTTCTGCCACACCCTCCGCCACGATGGCATCGACTACGGCGACTACATCGAGCAGATCACCTATCTCCTGTTCCTCAAGATGGCCGACGAGCGCGCCATCAATCTCTCGGCTCTGACTTATTACGAAGAGGGCAAGAGCGGACGCCGCGTTCAGCGCAAGAAGAACTGTTCGTGGCCGGCGCTTCGCAGCCGCTCCGGAATCGATCTCACCGATCACTATGCCGAGACCCTTCGCATCCTCGGCAAACAGCCTGGCATCCTCGGCGACATCTACGCCGGCGCGCAGTCTCGTTTCAGCAATCCCGTCAATCTGAAGAAGCTCATCTCCCTCATCGACGATACCGACTGGACCTCCCTCGGCGTCGATGTGAAGGCCGAGGCGTACGAGGGATTGCTCGAGCGCGCGGCCAGCGAAGGGAAGAAAGGGGCAGGCCAGTACTTCACGCCGCGCGTCTTGATTCAGTCCATCGTCCGTTGCATGCGCCCTGACCCGCGCGCCAGCAACCAGTTCACGATCTCCGATCCGGCCTGCGGTACGGGCGGGTTTCTCGTCGCTGCCTACGAGTGGCTGGTGGCCGAAACGCACGGCGGCGCGATGGATCGCAGTCTGTCGAAGCGAGTCAAGACGAAGACGTATCACGGCCAGGAGCTGGTGGCGCGTCCGCGCAGGATGGCGCTGATGAACCTCTACCTGCACGGCATCGAGCCCGACATCGTCCTCGGCGACACGATCTACGAGACGCCATCGAGCGAGCGCTTCGACGTGATCCTGACGAATCCTCCGTTCGGAACGAAGGGAGCGAACCAGGCACCCGACCGCGACGACTTCACCATCGAGACCTCCAACAAGCAGCTCAACTTCCTCCAGCATGTGCTGACCGTACTCAAGCCGGGCGGACGCGCCGCGGTAGTTCTCCCTGACAACTGCCTTTTCGCCGATCAGGCGGGGGAAGTCTTCGAGATCGTCACGCACGACTGCGACGTGCACACAATCCTGCGGCTCCCGCGCGGCACGTTCACTCCGTATTCGCAGGGAGTGAAGGCGAACGTGGTTTTCTTCACCAAGGGCTATCCGACAGAGCGTGTCTGGATTTACGACGCACGAACCAACGTGCCCGGGATCACGAAGAAGGACCGTCCGCTCACCGCCGCCCACTTTGCGGAGTTCGAAGCGTGCTACGGGAAAGACGCGAATGGCCGCTCACCACGCGATGCGCACGACTCTAAGGAAGATCGCTGGCGCAGCTTCACGATCGGTGAGGTCAAAGAACGCGAGTACAAGTTCGATGGACTGAAGTGGCTGCGTGAGGACTCGCTCGATGACTCGGATGATCTGCCGGAGCCTACGGAGTTGGCAGCCGACGCAATCGATGAGTTGGAAGAAGCGGTAGCGGAGCTGAATGCCGTAATGCGGTTGCTGGAAGACGGCGCGGTGGATGATGCGGCTAAGGCTGTGCAAGCGTGACCACGGGTTCTTTCACTCACGGCTCCGACGACGCTGACGAAACATCTCGGTTGCTGCCAGAGGCTTGGGCGACGGCCAGGATCGAGGAACTATTCGACTATTGGGGCGGCATGACTCCTTCAACCGAAATCAGCGCCTACTGGGGCGGTGAGTTCCCATGGATCTCGTCGAAGGATGTGAAGGACAACCGGCTATCCGACAATCCGGAGTCAATCACTGCGCGAGCGCTTCATGAGACGCGGCTCCGCGTCTGTCGGCCGGGATCAGTTCTTGTCGTCGTCCGGTCCGGCGTCTTGGCTCACTCACTGCCCGTAGCGATCTCAGATCGTTCAGTTGTAGTGAACCAAGACCTAAAATCATTTGACAGCGGTAACGACGACGTGAATCGCTGGCTTTCTCTTTTTCTTCGTGCGACCGCACAGGATGTTCTGAGCTCAAGTCGTCGCGAAGGGACAACTGTCCAAAGCGTGAAGATGCCGGAGCTTGTGAGCCGGCTGATTCCAATTCCTCCCGTCGCCGAACAACGTCGCATCGTAGAGAAAATCGAAGCGCTCCTCGCACGAGTTGACGCTGCACGTGATCGCCTTCGCCGAAGTCGGGCCATCGTCCGAAGACTGAGGCAATCTGTTGTGTTGGCGGCTTGCACAGGAGCGTTGTCTGAGAGTTGGAGAAGTAAGCATGTCGAGGAGAACCAGCGCGAGTGGTTCCCTACCCGACTTGGCGATGTCTTCGATGTCTCCACAGGTGCTACGCCCTTGCGAAAGAACTCCAGTTACTACAAGAACGGCGATGTGCCGTGGGTCAAGAGTGGCGCCGTCAATCGAGAGCCGATCACGCAGGCCGACGAGCTCATTACACAGCTTGCTCTCAAAGAAACAAACGCCAAGATTTTTCCACCTGGCACCCTGCTTGTCGCAATGTACGGGGAAGGCGCCACGCGGGGAAAGGTGGCCGAGCTGGGAATCGCAGCAGCAACGAATCAGGCGCTCGCAGCGATTCTATTCACCGAGAAAACTGAGTCGATGCGGCCGTATCTCAGGCTCGTTCTCCGAAACCGGTACAACCAGTCAAGAGAGGATTCTGCGGGAGGCGTTCAACCGAATCTCTCCCTTCAGATGATTCGCGACATTGAATTCGCGACGCCCTCAGCCGCTGAGCAGCGCGAGATCGTCCGCCGCGTCGACTCACTGCTCGCACTCATCGACGCCATCGAACGACGCGTGAATGTCACCCTGGTCCGCGCCGAGAAGCTCACGCAATCCATCCTCGCCAAAGCCTTCGCCGGCGAGCTGGTGCCGACCGAGGCGGAGCTGGCGCGGCGGGAAGGACGCGACTACGAGCAGGCCTCGGTACTGCTCGAGCGGATCGGGCAGAAGCGCGCGGTTGCCGCGAAGTCCGCCCGATCGTCGCCCAGAAAACGGCCTCGCAAATGACAGAACTACCTTCTCATCGCGAAGGTAGGCGATGGTTGCGGGGGCGGGCGCAATCTATGTAGCGCAAGGCGTCGGAAGGTTTTGACTCTGCTGAGCCCGAAACCGAGGGCATGCCCTTCAAGCGAGCGCCTCCCAACCCAACCCAAATCCCCCTCACCGTCACCCAAACGCCTGCGAGGATGCTCCTGTTCGGCGGTCATGAATGATATAGACCGCTCTCCCGTGATTGCTCCCGGCACGCGCATCGGGCCGTACGAGGTCATCTCCCTCCTTGGTGAGGGAGGGATGGGGGAGGTTTATCGCGGGCGTGATCCGCGTCTCGGCCGTGATGTGGCCATCAAGATTCTCACTCAGGACTCCGCGCGCGACACCGACGCGATGGCGCGATTTGAGCGCGAGGCGCGAGCCGTTGCCTCGCTCTCGCACCCGAACATTCTCGCCATCTTCGACCTTGGCCAGCACGAGGGGACACGCTACGTCGTCACCGAGTTGCTGGAAGGGGAAACGCTTCGCGAGCGCATTCACAACACTCCGATGAACTGGAGGAAGGCGGTCGAGATCGGGGCGGAGATCGCCGAGGGACTGGCGGCAGCGCACTCACGATCGGTGGTCCATCGCGATCTCAAACCGGAGAACATCTTTCTCACGCACGAAGGCCGAGTCAAAATTCTCGACTTCGGTCTGGCTCAGGTCGATCCTTTTCTCGTCTCGGGCGATCAGACCAACCTGCCGACCACGAGATTCAAGACCGGCCCCGGCACCGTGATCGGGACCCTCGGCTACATGGCTCCTGAACAACTCCGCGGAGAGGCCGTGGAGCCGAGCGCCGACATCTTCTCGCTCGGTTGCCTTCTCTTCGAGATGGTCACTGCACAGAAACCGTTTCTGCGCTCCTCGGGCGCGGCGACCATCGCCGCCATCCTCAAGGAAGACATCCCGCGCGAGTCGTTGAGCGACGTGGTTCCGCTCGAGCTCCAGCGGATCATCGAAGGCTGCGTCGAAAAAGTTCCCGTGGACCGCTTCCAGTCCGCCAGGGATCTCGCGTTGACCCTGCGCGCGATCGGCAGCAGTTCATCGGTGATCAGCGGGTTGCTCAATGAGGTGGAGCGGCGGCCCGGCCGGCGATCGAAGTCGATCGACTCCATCGCCGTGCTGCCGTTTCAGAACGTCGGCAACGATCCCGAGACCGAATACCTGAGCGAGGGCATCACCGAGGGGATCATCAATCGGTTATCGCAACTGCCGAAGTTGAAGGTCATGGCCCGCAGCACCGTGTTTCGCTACAAGAATCGTGAAGGCGATGCCCAGGCTGTGGGGCGCGAGTTGCGCGTCCGGGCGGTGGTCACGGGCCGGCTGCAGCATGTCGGCGGACGGCTGGTCATCACTGTCGAGTTGGTCGACGCCATCGACGGTGCCCAGCTCTGGGGCGAGCGCTACAACCGCGAGCTCGCCGACCTGATGCAACTGCAGGACGAGATGTCGCGCGAGGTCGCCGAGAAGCTCCGGCTGAAACTGACCGGCGCCGAGAAAAAGCGCCTGCGCAAACGCAGCACCGAAAACACCGCCGCCTACCAGCTTTATCTGCGCGGACGCCACCAGTGGAACAAGCGCAACGAAGAGAGCCTGCACAAGAGCATCGCCTTCTTCCGCGAAGCAATCGACGCCGATCCGTCGTTCGCCAGCGCCTACGCCGGCATGGCCGACAGCTACATCACCCTCGGCACCAACATTCCGCTTCCGCCTCGCGAGGCGATGCCGCGCGCGAAGGCCGCGGCCCGCCGCGCGGTGGAGCTCGATCCCAGCCTCGCCGAAGCGTGGGCTTCGCTGGCCGCCGTCAAGTGGTGGTACGACTGGGACTGGGACGGCGCGGAGGCTGACTATCACCGCGCCATCGGACTCAATCCGAACTACGCCGCCGTGCACGACGGCTTCGGCATGCTGCTCTGTGCGCGCGGACGTTACGACGCAGCGAGCGAGCAGTTCGCAAAGGCGGCCAGCCTCGATCCTCTATCGCTGATCGTCACCGTTCACGCCGGCTGGCCCCATTACTTCGCGCGTCAGTACGATGCCGCCATCGCGCAGTTCGAGAAGGCGCTCGAGCTCGACGACCATTTCGTCCCCGCTCACGGCTGGCGCGGCATGGCCCTCAGCCAGCAAGGCCGCCACGAGGAAGCACTCAGGGCCTTCGAGCGCGGACTCGCCGTCGACCGCGTCCCTATCCTGATGGCGATGTTAGGCCACGCTCACGCCATCGCCGGCCACCGCAAAGAGGCGGAGGAAGCGCTGGCCGCCCTCACCGCGGAATCGCGATCCCGCTACATATCGCCGTACGATTTAGCAGTAATCCACGCCGCCCTCGGCGACACGCAAAGAGCCATCGCCGCCCTGCACGAAGCGCTCGAAGATCACTCCGCCTGGATGGTCTTCCTGAACATCGATCCGCGGCTCGATTCGATGCGAGCAGTGCCGGCGTTCGAGGCGCTGGCGAAGAAGCTACGGTAGGGCGGGCTTCATTGGAGCTATCGGGCCGGATCCAACCACCGAGGCGGGACGCCCCGATGGCTGCGGGCGAGACGCCCACACTCCTCGGCGCTGCGAGGCATGCACGTCGTGAGGAGTGCGGTCGTCTCGACCGCGGGCACTCGGGCGTCCTCGCCCGAGTGCTGTCAGGGCGGAGGTCGAAACTCGTCGTGGAAGGGCCCATCCGGCCGTTTGCGAATTCTGGGACTCCGACATGCTGCGGATCTTCAAGCAGGCCGGAATCCCGCGGCGCACACCACCGCCGCGCGACCCGCGGTGCGGGATCGATGCCGTGGCCGGACGGGGAAACCCGCCCCAGATCACATCGCCCACCGGCGGCGTTGCGTATGTGTTGCGCGCGTTCAAGCCGGAGGAGAAAGGCATCCCATTCCGAGCCACCACCGACGCCGACGCCCAGGAGGTGTTCTGGTTCGTCAACGAGACGTTCGTCGGAAAAGCGCCGAGCGGGAAGGTCTTCCTCTGGCCCGCGCAGCCAGGATCATTCGTGGTCCGTGCGGTAGACGACCGCGGCCGCGCAGGCTCACGCGAGATCGCCGTAACGGTGGCTCGGTGAGGGTGGTTGCCGCCCGGCTGATCCGCCTTCCCGATTCGTCGAGAGTCCTTCTCTCCCTGAACGGTTTCTTGCGGGGGGGAGGGTCAGGAGCGGATGAGGGACATACACGCGATAGGCGCGATCTACGGACGCTGGTCCAGCACCGATTGAAGGGGCCGCATGGATGTTGGCATTCCGCTCGGGGATCGATTGACGTCGGCGCGAAAGGTCCCTTGTACGCCTATCGGCACCCTTCGACTCGCCTCGCTCGTTCAGGGCAGGCTCTTCTCCCCCAGGTAAAAAGCGCCGGGGGAGAGTGCACCGCTCCGCGGCGCGGCGAATGCCGGCGAAGCCGGCTTGAGATCGTAGCCCCCGGTTTCAACCGGGGGATTCGGATCGGTCCCAATATTGCCAGCCCGCTTTAGCGGGCGACAGATTCCGAGGTAGCATTGTGCTGGGACGTCCGCATGGCTCGCGCGCCATGCCTCACAGCTACAGCAACCGGCGTCCGCTCATCGACTCAGACCTTGAATTGCGCTCCTACGACGACACGGCATTTCGATCGACGAAGAATACCTCGGGACGTGACCTGCCGGATCTGTCGCCCGCTAAAGCGGGCTCGCAATTTTTTGAATCGCCAAAGAACCCCCAGTTAAAGCCGGGGGCTACGATCTCTCGCCAGCTTCGCTGACGCTCTCCTCAGCGGAAGAGCGCCGAAGAGAGGGACTCTCGATTGGAGGAATTGCCGAGAACCAACCGCTCGCACAACTCCACATCGTCCCAAGGTTCGCCACTAACAGGGTGCCGGCAATTTCACTCAGCGTGTGGGAATGCGTACTAACGGATCGGCTCTGGCGCTGCGGCTGAAAACGTCGCGCCTCGCGCCTCGGGCTCGAACGAGGCCGCGCGGCCGCGTCTCGCAAGAAATGCGCACACACGATCACCGCTCTCCAGCATCCGGATCGATCGCGGCCCATCCCAGCCGGAACACCTGCTGATCGATGAATACTTGATCCCGATGACGTCGCCTGCATGGACGCGGCTTTCCGAACGGACCACGCGAAGAACGCGAGCATCAAGCTTGACCTGACGGATCACCTCGAAATCGAAGAATGAGCAGCCGGATGGCTTGGCGAACCGTCGATGTACGTGAACGGAGGAGACCTGGATGTACAGAACATACGGCGCGTTCCTCTGCAGCACTCTTTGTTTCTGTGAGTAGTTGCAGAGAACGTCCAGGGTCTAATCCTCTCACCGCGCGAGCCGGAAGTGTGTAGAATATGGCTCATCGCGAGCTAAGCCTTCGGGACGAACGGATGCAGTCCGGTCGAGCCTCGTAGGTTTCTCTCGATATTGCAAGACGGGGGCTCCCTATGGCTGACGTAGTTAATTTGGATGCGCTTATTCCGAGAGAGGATTTCCTCTCTTCCGAAGCGCCAGGGACTGGTACTGGCGGCGAAAGCGGCAAAGCGGAAGCATCGATGACAGATCTAAAGCCTCGCGAGATCTTCTTCGTCACACTCAGGAAGCCCGACTTCCAGCGAGAGACCGCAGCTTGGTCACCCCTCATGGTGAAAGATTTCGTGAAGGCCTTTATCGAGGACGACCTCATTCCGTCCGTCATTTGTTGGCAATCCCCGTCGCGATTAAGTTTCGTGGTCGATGGTGCGCATCGTTTTAGCGCGATCATCGCTTGGATTCAGGATGACTATGGAGACGGGAACCTATCCCAAAAGTTGTACGGACTCAATATTCCAGACGAACAGGTGCGAGTCGCCAAGAAGACGCGAGAGCTTATTAAGGCGGAGATTGGTTCATATAAGGATTTTCAAGACGAGATTACCGCGCCGGGGTCCGTCCCTTTCGTTTCCGCGAAGGTGAACGCCCTTGCACATAGCCGGATTCCATTGCTTTGGGTAAAGGGTAGCGATTCTCTCAAAGCAGAACGCGCATTCTTTACCATCAACCAATCGGCTGTAGAAATCGATCCTACGGAACTCAAGATACTAAACGCCAGAACAAAGCCAAACGCTATAGCGGCAAGAGCGATTGTTCGCAATGCGACTGGGCATCGATACTGGCGTGACTTTTCAGACGACGGGCAAAAGAATATCGAAGCGGCCGGTAAGGCCATCTATCGCGCGCTGTACAACCCGCCTCTCGACCCGCCAATCAGAACAGAAGACCTTCCTATAGCCGGTCACGGGTATGGCACGCAGACGTTGCCTCTGATATTCGAGTTTGTAAATATTGCGAATGAAATACCTGTAATAGATACGTCGCGGTCAAAACGTCGCTTCACGGTTGAGCCTCGTGAAAAAGCTGACGAGGCAGAGACAAGCCGTGTCATCGGCAATGCCGAGAAGCTATGTCGCCGCATCACAGGAGCCCACGCGTCGTCGCTCGGACTTCATCCGGCTGTGTACTTCTATTCGGCGAATGGTCGCCATCAACCGACAACTGTATTAGCCATGTCGCAGCTGGTGGTTGAGCTCGAAAAGAATAATAGGTTTGTCGAATTTGCGGACAGCAGAAAGGCATTCGAGAACTTCTTAGTCAATCACAAAATGTACGTGAACCAATTGACCGTCCGACACGGAAGTATGGTCAAGGGCTACATGCCGATAAAAGAGTACTACGAGTTCTTGCTCCGGGAAATTGTTTCTGGAGCCTCCGAATCCAAGATTGAAAGCGCACTAAGGGAGAGTGACAAGTACCAAACGCTCGTCAAGGAGAAGCCGACACCATCCAAGAGAGCAAAGGCTTTTAGCTCAAAAGCGAAACAATTCAAACTTCTGAGTGATGTCCTGGAACGCGCGTTTGTATGCAATGTGTGTGGTGCAAGAATCGACAAGAAGTCGATGCACCTAGATCATACGCAGGACGAGAAACACGGCGGCGCCGCGGATCTGGACAATGGTCAGTGGCTCCACCCGTATTGCGACAGCACATACAAATCGGAATTGCGTAGTCGTGCTAAAGTTCTCTGAACAGGCGTGCTCGCGACGTCCGATTGAAAGGATGTTCGCGCTGGTATCGAGGAGACATCTCGGCGGTGATGAGACCAGTACGGGCGAATGACAAAAGCCGGGAGCGCAGATAGAAAACGCTATCTGTAGGCTTTGCTTCGATGCGGCACAGCGACAATGTCGACCACGCGAGATTTGTCGTCGATCGAATAGACGATGCGATAGGCGCCTTCGCGTAGTCGCCACAGATCGCGCGCGCCCTTCAGTTTCTTCGTGCCGGGCGGCCTTGGGTCGTGAGCCAGCGCCAGAATCTTCACATCGAGGCGCTGAACGATGGATGCCGGCAGACTCTCGAGATCTCGTGAGGCCTGACGAGCAATCGTAAGCTTGTAATCAGCCACCCAGCTTTCCGGCGCGAACGAGACGCTTTCTTACGGCGGCGTACGGCTCTCGTTTGTCGCCGGCGCGCTCCTCGGCGAGAAGCTGGTCCTGAATGTCCTCCCACAGCGCGCCGTGCCGGTCGAGATCGATCTGCACGGCGATCTTCCTGCCTTTCTCGTTTGTTACGAAGTGAATCCCTTCCATCGGATCTCCTTAGGTGGCCGTTACAACGCAACGCAACCTACACCCCCACCCTTTCCGCAGCCGCGTAGCCCTCTACTGCCTCGTCCTCGTAGCCGCCGTGGTATTCGCGGGTGTCGGGGCGTTTGATCTGGCTGTGGGGGACGATGCGGTCGCGGCGGGTGCTGCGGAAGTCTTCGAGGGATTTGAAGCCTCGCGCGTCCATGAATGCGGCCATGCCTTCGGTGAGCGTTTTGATCACGTTCGGGCCGATGGCGTGATCCAACATAGCCGCAGTACAGACCTGGACGGTGCCGCAGCCGAGTAAGAAGTAGTTGAGGGCGTGGTCGAAGTTGGCGATGCCGCCGATGCCCGAGAACTCTTTGTCGGGGAACTCTTTCGTCAGTTGCGACATTTTGGCGAGGGACAACGGGAGGATGGCGGGTCCGCCGAGGCCGCCGGAGGAGACGTAGCCGTCGACGTTCATTTCGAACTCGAGCGTGGCAGGATCGATCACCGGGAGCGATGGGAACGTGTTCGACGACACGACTGCGTCGGCGCCGCCGCGGAAGCAGGCTTCGGCTTCTTCGATGATGTTCGCGGTGGCCGGTGTCAGCTTCACCCACACAGGGATCTTCGAGACCTGTTTCACGGCCTGCGTGACGACCGAGCAGAGAACTTTGTCCTTGCCAACGTTGGAGCCCATGTCGACGCGGTCCATGTGCGGGCAGGAGAAATTCAGCTCCAGCGCGTCGGCGCCTTCATCCTGCAGCGCTTTGGCGAGCGTCTGCCAGTTGCCCAGCTCTTTGTCGTTGCCGGAGCCGGCCATGATCGAGCCGACGATGATGTGTTTCGGGTAGGCCTTCTTGATGGCGGCCAGCTTCCCGAGCCACCATTCCAGCGGCTTGTCGGAGATCAGCTCCCAGTTCCACGACGCCATCACGGTCGTGCCCGGCCGTTTCGTCATCGAGATGCGCGTCCCCTGATCCTCGGAACGGAGGAACTTCGTCTTCGGCCCTTTGACGTTGACGACGGGGTGAAGGCCGATCGTCTTCGTGACGACGCCGCCCCAGCCGGCCTCGAAGGCGCGGATGATGTTCGCGTCGGACTCCGTCGGTGGCGCGGATGCCAGCAAAAACGGATTCTCGAATCGGATTCCGGTGAACGTCGTCGACAGATCGGCCATGGGTGTCCTCCTGGTTGGGAAAACGCGAATTGTATACAAGGTTGTGGGGATCGAGTCGTGCGAGGTCTCGCGTGAAATGTGATGTGTCATCCTGAGGCTGCCGGAGGCGCCCGCGCTGCTTGCTGCTCTCGCGGTGAACACTCGCGGCGCCGCAGGACGACGAAGGATCTCCGAATGCGAGGCACGTGGCCAGTGCTTCTTAGTTTGAGATCCTTCGTCGTCCTACGCCGCCACGTCTTGCTGCGCGAGGGCGCGAGTACGAATGGCGGCTCCGGCTGCCTCAGGATGACGCCTCAATTAATGAGCGCTGTCGTGGTTCGAAACACACCGTCGATGGCTCAAAACAACCATCGATGGTTCAAAACGGCCGTCGATGGTCGAAAAGCACCATCGATGGATCAAAAAGCACCGTCGATGGATGAAAAAGCACCGTCGATGGATCAAAAAGCACCATCGATGGATCGAAAAGCACCATCGATGGATGAAAAAGCACCGTCGATGGATCAAAAAGCACCGACGATGGCTCAAAAAGCACCGTCGATGGATGAAAAAGCACCGTCGTTAGATCAAAACGAACCGTCGTTGGCTCAAAAAGCACGGCTGAGGGTGCAAAACGTACCGTCGATGGTCCCAAACACAGCGTCGACTGTGTGAAAGACAGCGTCGGGGATGGGAAACCCAGCATCGATGGTGTGAAACCCACCGTTCATCGCTCGAAAGAGACCATCTCCGAACCTGGAGCATCCGGGCTAGACTTCCGCGCCATGAAGATCGCCGCAGCCATCATTCTCCTCGCAGCCACGAGCATGTTCGCGCAGCAGAATCCTGATCCGGTGAAGAACGCGCGTCCGGCGGAGACGCCGAAGGAATCGCCGGTGCCTGCTGCGCCGGCGCCGAAGGAGCATCCGCTTTCGGCGTTGCCGTACACGCCGAGTCTCGACATTCCGTCGATGGACCGGACGGCGAATCCGTGCGCCGATTTTTATCAATACACGTGCGGCGGATGGATGAAGAACAACCCCATCCCGGGCGATCAGGCGTCGTGGAGCGTCTACGGCAAGGTGACCGAGGAGAACGAGGAGTACCTTTGGTCCATCCTGCTCGATGCTGCCAAGCCGCGTGCGGACCGCACGGCGGTACAGCAGAAGATCGGCGATTTCTTCGATGCCTGCACGGATGAGACGCATGTCGAGGAGCTGGGCGCGAAGCCGCTGCAGCCGCTGCTCGACGAGATCGCAGCATTGAAGGAGAAGTACGAGCTGGGAGGCTTTCTCGCGCATCAGCATCTGCGCTCGAACGGCAATGGCTGGATCTTCGGTTTCGGATCGACGCAGGATTACAGCGATGCGTCGAGTGTGATTGCCGAGGCGAGCGCGGGCGGGTCGGGGCTGCCGGACCGCGACTACTACCTCAAGGCCGACGCGAAATCGAAAGAGATCCGCGACAAGTACCTTGCGCATGTCGCCTCGATGCTCGAGCTGATCGGGGAGTCGAAAGCCGAGGCGAAGAAGGATGCGGCGACGGTGATGCGCATCGAGACGGCGTTGGCGACGGCATCATTGACACGTGTCGAGAAGCGCAATCCCTACAACCTGGCGCACAAGATGACGATTGCGGACTTGAGCAAAATCGCGCCGGCGCTCGAATGGAAGCCATACCTCGTCGAAAGCGGCGTGATCGGCATGGTGCAGACGCTGAATGTCACCGAGCCGAAGTTTTTCGCGGCCGTCGAGAAGGAGATCAAGTCGGTTCCGCTGGCGGATTGGAAGGCGTATCTGCGTTGGCACGCCGTTCATGCCCGCGCGCCGTATCTCTCGAAGAAGTTCCTGGAAGAGGATTTCAACTTCTACCGCAAGACGCTGCGCGGCGTGAAGTCGATGCCGCCGCGCTGGAAGCGCTGCGTCCAGCTCGTCGACCGCGACCTCGGCGAAGCGCTCGGCCAGGAGTTCGTGGCCCGGACGTTCACGCCGGAGGCGAAAGCCAAGACCGTCGATATGACGAAGCGCATCGAGACGGCCATGGAAGATGAGATCAAGAACCTCGACTGGATGACGCCGGCGACGAAGGAGCGCGCGCTGGAGAAGCTTCACGCGGTCGCGAACAAAGTCGGCTATCCCGACCGCTGGCGCGACTACAGCACGCTGAAAGTCGTTCGCGGCGACTTCTACGGCAACACCACGCGGGCGACGTTGTTCGAGTCGCAGCGCAATCTGGCCAAGATCGGCAAGCCGGTCGACCGCAACGAGTGGAGCATGACGCCGCCGACCGTGAACGCGTACTACAACCCGCAGATGAACGACATCAACTTCCCGGCCGGCGTGCTGCAGCCGCCGCTGTACGACGCGAAGCTCGACGACGCGCCGAACTACGGCAACACCGGCTCGACGATCGGCCACGAGCTGACGCATGCCTTCGACGACGAAGGACGCCAGTTCGACGCGAAAGGAAATCTGAAGGATTGGTGGACGCCCGATGACGCGAAGAAGTTCGAAGACCGCGTGAATTGCGTTCGCGACCAGTACGCGGGCTACACGATCGTCGACGACATCAAGATCAACTCGAAGCTCACCTCCGGCGAAGACGTAGCCGACCTCGGCGGAACGCTGCTGGCGTACATCGCGTGGAAAGCGGCCGATCCGAATGACACGCAGCCGACCGACGGCTTCACGCCCGATCAGCGCTTCTTTATCGGATTCGCGCAATGGGCGTGTGAGAACCAGCGTCCGGAGAATCTGCGCGCCAACGCGATCACCAACCCGCATTCACCCGGCAAGTACCGGATCAACGGCATCGTCTCGGATCTGCCGCAGTTTCAGAAGGCGTTCAACTGTCCGGCAGATGCGCCGATGGTGAACAAGAAGTCGTGTCAGGTGTGGTGAGTGCCGCCCGTTCCCTACGCGTCCAGGTATTTGCCGACAGTTGCGGACACCTTCTCGATGTCGAGCGGCTTTCGGAAGATGCCCTGGACGGCGTGAGGGCAGCGCTGGTGGATGACGTCATCGGGGAGCGCGGCGGTGGCGAATGAGGTGATGACGAAAACCGCGGGCAGGTGATCGAGCGCTTTGACCGAGGGGTCGGAGATGAGCGCTTCGAGCGAGTCGAGCAGATCGACACCGCTCATCTTCGGCATCATCAGGTCGAGAATCATCACCGAGTAGCGGTTGGTGACGATGCGGTGCAATGCTTCGATTCCGTCGCGCGCGCCGTCGACGTCGATCGCGTGGTTCAGGTGCAGATATTCGATGAGCAGCCGTCGAACGGCTTCGTCATCCTCGACGACTAGAACGTTCGCGTTGGCCATTGGCACGAGTCCGAAGAGGGACGTAGCATAAAGTCCGCCACATGAAGGGGTCAGGTCTAAAGTCTAAAGTGCCGAAGACGATCGTCGCTAAGGCGATCAGGCCAATTCGGCACTTTAGACTTTAGACCTGACCCCATTCCGAGCGGCTCGCACATTGCTAGGAAGCGGTCTCTAATCAAAGCGCAGGTTTTGCGAAGGATGGTTGATGGAAGGCAGAAGTGGAGAATCGGATCAGGGCGCGGTCTCCTCGGAGGCTGCTGCACCTGCCGAGCGAACTGATCTGATCAATGATGTGATGACCGAGGCGGCTGCGCCATCGAAAAAGAAGGCGTCGCCTCGCAAGCGATTCACAAAGGCCAAGGTGCCGGCCGCAGACGCGCCGAAGAAGGCGAAGACCGCGCCCCGCAAGCGCGCGCCGAAGGTCAATCGCGTGACGGAAGTCGCGCAGGCGGTCGGCGCGGACGTCGTGCCGCACATGACGATCGAGGTGGATTCTCCTCGGAAGGAACACGTTGAAGTGACGGTAATTGACAGCATAAAGTCGGGCGACAGCCTCCTTAGCGATTGGGACTATCACCTCTTCAATGAAGGCAGTCATCTGCGGCTGTGGGAAAAACTGGGCGCGCATCCGCACACGCGCGAGGGCGTGCCGGGAACGATGTTCGCCGTCTGGGCGCCGAACGCGGTCGCCGTCAGCGTGATCGGCGATTGGAACGGCTGGGGTCCTGATGCCAATCCACTGGAAGACCGCGGCCCTTCCGGCATCTGGGAAGGGTTTGTGCCCGGCGTCGGAAAGGGTGTGCATTATAAGTTCCACATCCGCTCGCGGTTCAACAACTACCGCGTCGACAAGGCCGATCCGTTTGGCGTCATGCACGAGACGCCGCCTGCAACCGCCTCAGTCATCTGGGACCTCGATTACGAATGGAACGACGACGCGTGGATGGAGCAGCGCGCGAAGCGCAACGCCTTCTCCGCGCCGATGTCGATTTACGAAATTCACATCGGCTCGTGGCGCCGCGTCGCCGGCGACGATGGTGTCGAACGCTTGCTCACGTATCGCGAGCTGGCCCGCCCGCTCGCCGATTACCTGCGCAAGATGAATTTCACGCACGTCGAGCTGCTGCCGGTGATGGAGCATCCCTTCTACGGTTCCTGGGGCTACCAGTGCACCGGCTACTTCGCACCGACGAGCCGCTACGGCACGCCGCAGGATCTGATGTACCTCATCGACGTCCTGCACGAGAACGACATCGGCGTCATCCTCGATTGGGTGCCGTCACACTTTCCGACCGACGAACATGGCCTGTCGTACTTCGACGGCACGCATCTCTACGAGCATGCCGATCCGCGCAAGGGTTTCCAGCCGGACTGGGGCTCGCTCGTCTTCAACTTCGGGCGCAGGGAAGTGCAATCCTTCCTTCTCTCGAGCGCGATCTACTGGCTCGGCGTCTACCACGCGGACGGATTGCGGGTCGATGCGGTCGCCTCGATGCTCAACCTCGATTACTCGCGCAAACACGGCGAATGGATTCCGAACGAGCACGGCGGACGCGAGAATCTCGAAGCGATCGCGTTTCTCCGCCGCCTGAACGAGGACGTCTACGAGGCCTATCCCGACGTGCAGGTGATCGCCGAGGAGTCGACGTCGTGGCCGATGGTGTCGAGGCCGACGTACCTCGGCGGACTCGGATTCGGCATGAAGTGGGACATGGGATGGATGCACGACACGCTGCGCTACTTCGAGCTCGACTCGGTGCACCGCAAGTTCCATCACAACGATCTGACCTTCCGGATGATGTACGCGTTCAGCGAGAACTTTCTGCTGCCGCTGTCGCATGACGAGGTCGTGCACGGCAAGGGCTCGCTGATCCGCAAGATGCCGGGCGATGAATGGCGCCGCTTCGCTAACCTGCGGCTGCTCTTCGCGCACATGTACTCGCAGCCGGCCAAGAAGCTGATCTTCATGGGCGGCGAGTTCGGTCAGTTCCGCGAATGGAATCACGACGCGGCGCTCGACTGGAACGAGCTCGACTCGCTTCCGAACGAGACGTTGCAGCGCTGGGTCGAAGACCTCAACAAGGCCTATCGCGACATTCCCGCGTTGCACGAGCTCGATCTTTCGCCCGACGGATTCGAATGGATCGATTGCTGCGACACGGAGAACAGCATCCTTGTCCTGTTGCGGAAGTCATCGTCGCAGCCGGAACAGCCGGTTGTGGTGGCGCTCAACTTCACGCCTCTGCCCCGGTACAACTACATGATCGGCGTTCCGATCGGCGGCCATTGGTCCGAGGTGCTGAACAGCGACGCGAAAATTTATGGAGGGAGCGGGCAGGGCAACATGGGCGGTGTCGATGCCGCGCCGATCCCGCTGCACAGCCGCCGCTGGTCGGTGAGCCTTACGCTTCCGCCGCTCGGGGCCGTGTTTCTGATGCCGGACGGCGAGGGCGATCTCGAAGAAGCGGCGGCCGAATTAGCGCTTGCGTTCGCCGGCTAGAGGCTCTGATTGATGTTCGACGAGACCGCGACGTTGACGGAGAGCACGCCGCCGCTCGGTGCGATCGTGCGCGACGACGGCTGTTGCGAGTTTCGCGTCTGGGCGCCGCAGGTGGACAGAGTCGAGCTGCACATTGTTGCGCCGGATGACCGCCGCGTCGAGTTGACGAGAAACTCGCGCGGCTATCACGAGGCTGTCGTCGACGGCATCGTCGATGCCGGGGCCGGCACGCGCTACTTCTTCGTCATTAACGGCCGTGAGCGCCCCGATCCTGCGTCGCGATCGCAGCCGGATGGCGTGCATGAAGCGTCCGAGGTCGTCGCGAGTGCGTTCGACTGGCATGACGCGGAGTGGCGCGGCTTGCCGCTCGAGGACTACGTCATCTACGAGTTGCACACCGGCGCGTTCACGGACGCCGGAACCTTCGACGCCGTCATCGATCATCTCGACGCCTTGAAAGACCTCGGCGTCACCGCAGTGGAGCTGATGCCGATCGGGCAGTTCCCCGGCACGCGCAACTGGGGCTACGACGGTGTCTATATCGGCGCCGCGCAGAATTCCTACGGCGGCGCGGGCGGCTTGAAACGGCTCGTCGATGCCTGTCACGTCCGCGGGCTGGCCATCCTTCTCGACGTCGTCTACAACCACCTCGGGCCGGAGGGGAACTACCTCGCCGAGTACGGGCCCTACTTCACCGACCGCTACAAAACGCCGTGGGGTGATGCGCTCAACTTCGACGGCCCGCACAGCGATGACGTGCGCTGGTTTTTCATCCACAACGCGCTGCAATGGATCGATGAGTTTCACATCGACGGACTGCGCGTCGATGCCGTACACGCGATCGTCGATCGCACAGCCGAACCGTTTTTGCAGGATTTGACGACGGCCGTGCGCGAATGCGGAAACGCGCTCGGCCGGCGCATCTACACATTCGCGGAATCCAACCTCAACGATCCGCGCGTCATCACGCCGAAAGATGCGCTTGGCCTCGGATTCGATTCGCAGTGGAGCGACGATTTCCACCACTCGCTCCGCACGTTGCTGACCGGCGAGACCTCGGGTTACTACGCCGGCTACGGACGAACGAGCGATCTCGCCCGCACGCTGACGAGCGGTTACCTCTACACCGGCCAGCACTCCGTTTACCGCGGCCGCAAACACGGCCTGGCGCCGAAGACGCGCGACGGCAGGCAGTTCGTCGTCTTCTCGCAAAATCACGATCAGATCGGCAACCGCATGACCGGCGACCGGCTCGCGGCGACGGTTTCGCCCGGGAAAGTGCGCATCGCTGCAGCGGCGGTCATCCTCGCGCCCTTCATCCCGATGTTGTTCATGGGCGAGGAGTACGGCGAGACCGCGCCTTTTCAGTACTTCACTTCGCACGCCGACCGCGATCTGATCGAAGCCGTGCGCCGTGGCCGCCACAAAGAGTTCGAGCGCTTTCAGTGGAGCGAGGAGCCGCCCGACCCGCACGACCTCGATACGTTCCTCCGATCGAAACTCCGCCGCGAGCCACTCGATGACATTCACGCGTTGTACAAAGAACTGCTCCGCCTTCGCGCATCAACGCCCGCGCTGCGCGAGCTCGATCTCGATGCCGTCGAGACCCACGCCGACGATGAGCAGCGCACGCTCCTCATCAAACGCCGCAACACGCTGCTGGCCTTCAACTTCAGCGATGCGCCGCGCGTGATCGCGCTGCCGTTCGATGACGCGGTCTGGACGGCGATGATCGAAACAGACGCCGGCGTGAACGGAAACGTGCTGACGATGCCGGCTGAATCGTTCGGGCTGTTTCAATCGTGACGAGTAGTGTGTCGTGTCGGCAGGCGAGCCAGCGCGGCTGTCATTCCGAGAGGGCGGGGCGGTGGGTTGGGCGAGGAATCTCCTTCCTACGCAGCGGCACTCGATCGTTAGGGCGGACATGGATCCGCGGCACTCCACCACACCCGCTTGAATGAGGGGATTCCTCGCCCCCCGCCGCCCCGCCCGCTCGGAATGACAGCGAGAATGGCCGCGCGGATTCACAGCGCGGGCGACAGCCCCACCCGTTCTGCCATAATCGCCCTTCCAGTGACCTTCACACACAAATATGTCGCCTGGCTGCTCGTGCCGCCGACGGTCGTCATGGGGCCGCTGTCGTTTCTTTTTCTGACGCAGATCGTGCGGATGTCGCTGACGACGTCTGGATCGATCTTCGGCCTGTTCGCGCTCTTTTTCCTCGCCGGCAGCGCGACGCTGGTGCGAGGTTTGACGCCGCTGGCGAACGCGGTCGACGAAGAAGTGCGCCGCGGACGAGACGCCTCGGAAGCGGCATCGCGTTGCCTCGAGCGGACTGAGACGCTCACGCTGGTCGTATGGGGTGCGGGCAGCGTCCTCTACGCGATTCTCGCGTCGCTGCTGGTCATGCCGACGATCCTCGGTCTCGGCTACTTCCTTGTCTCGGCGTTCATCGCGGCCTTCCCTTCCGCGATCTGGGCGTATGCAATAGGCAAGCGGCTGATCGCCGAGCATGCCTCGCATGGCGGCGCCCTGCGATACACCGGCCGCCGCATTCCCCTCGGGCGCAAGATTGCCATCGTCTTCATCGGATCGTTCCTGATTTCCTTCGCCGCCCTGGTGGCGATGATTTCCTCGAAAGTGTCGGCGACGCTCGAGAATCTGGCCATCTCGTCCGCCTCCGACCGCTTTCAGCGCGTTTACGACAGCGCAAACCTGGCGGCGAAGGTCGATCCTTCGATCGTCGACACGCTCCGATTGTACGTGCCGTCCGACTACGCGATCGCGCTGATTCCGAGGCAGGGTCCGATGAAGATCAGCCTGCCTGATGCGCTCACGCCCGCCGAAGTCGACGCCATTCGCCAGATCGGTAACGGCGATAGCTCGTCCTTCGTCTCGCCGCACGTCTGCCGTTTCGCGAAGCTGAAAGACGGCTCGATCCTCGTGCTCACCGTGCCGTGGGAGCCGTACAAGAACATTCCGCAGCAGATCACTTTCTACCTGTTCGTGATCGCGCTGGTCACGCTGGCTGCGTTCATCGCCGCCGCGCTCTTCCTCTCGCGTGACGTCGCGCGCCCCGTGCGCGCCATCCGCGGGCTGGCCGCCGACATGGCGCAGGGCGACTTCAACACCACGGCGCGCGTCTTTTCGGATGACGAAGTGGGCGAGCTTGCCGACAGTTTCGGCGAGACACGCGCGAACTTGCGCCGGCTGCTCGGCCGCGTCGGCGGAAGCGGCTCGACGATTACGGCCGGCGTTCGCGTGATCACCGGTGGCACCGAGTCGCTCCTCCTTCGCTCCGCCGATCAGGCCGCGCTGACCGAGAACTCATCGCACGCCGTCGAGATCGTCCGCGGCGGCATCGGCGGCGTTCTCAGTGCCGCCGACACGGTGACCGATCTCACGCAGGATGCATCCAGCCGCGCGCTCGAACTGCGCGCATCGTCGGAGGAAGTGGCGCGGAGCATGGACTATCTCTTCCAGTCGGTGGAGAAGACCTCTTCGTCGACGACGCAGATGAATGCGGCGATGACGGAGATGTCGAAGCGCACCGACGTTCTGGCCGGCATCGGCGAGGAAGCCCTTTCCTTCGTTTCGGAGATGGAGTCGACCATCGTCGAGCTGCGGGCCAGCGCGCAATCGACGGCCGACATCTCGCGGCAGGTGCGCGAGGATGCCGACGCCGTCGGCGACGCCGTCGGCAAGACCGTCGAAGGAATCAATATCTCGCGCGACGTCACAAATAGTACGGCAGAGACTCTCGATGAGCTCCAGCGCAGCGTCGGTCAGATCAGCCAGATCCTCAACGTCATCGAAGAGATCACCAACCGGACGAACCTTCTGGCTCTCAACGCCGCGATCATCGCCGCACAGGCGGGCGAGCACGGGCTGGGCTTCACCGTAGTCGCCGACGAGATCCGCCAGCTCGCCGAGCGCACCCGCGGATCGACGAAGGAGATCAGCGCGATCGTGAAGGCGGTGCAGGGCGGTTCGAAGCAGGCCGCGGCGAAGATGAAGGAAGGCGTGAAGCGCGTCGAAGCCACCGTTCAACTGGCCGACGATGCCTCGGCGTCCCTCGTCAAGATCGTCGGTAGCGCATCGCAATCGTACGAGATGGCCACGAAGATTTCGCGCGCGCTCGACGATCAGGCCAAAGCCAGCCGCCATCTGCACGAGGTCACGTCGCGGATGTCCGATCACATCTCCGAGATCAACCGCGGCTCCCGCGAACAGGCTCGCGGCACGCAGCTACTGGCCCAGGAGGCGGAGCGCGTCCGCGAGATCGCCGCACAGGTGAAGACGGCCACGGATGAGCAGTCGCAGGCCGGCCGCGGCATCTCGTCGGCACTGGAAAAGATCGCCGAGGATGCGCGAGCGATGCGCGACTCCCTCGACCGCCAACTCAAGGAGACCGACCGCATCGCCGACGCGTCGAGAACGATGCTCGACATCGCCCAGGCCAACGACGCCATCGCCCGCGAGTTCAACGCCACCGTGCAGAGCCTGGTCACCAGCGGCCGCGATTTCGAATCCGAGGTCTCGCGCTTCCGCTACAGCGACTAGCGAACCTTGTGGTTCATCAGTCCGAGCGTCATTGGGGCACGTTCGAGCCCAACGTCGTCCACGCGTCGCCGGTGATGTTGTCGACGGACGATGCGTAGGCGATCCACGAAGTCGATCGCGTGGTAGCGCTGATGTTGGTGACCTGAACCTGCAGCGGAACGGAGCTGTCAGCGCCGTTGACTCGGAACAACACCATCGACATCGCTTCCACGTCCACCTGCTGCACGTCCGTCGCATTCGAGCCGGCGGAGGCGACCTGGAAGCGTTGCTGGCTGTTGCTCAGGTTCACGATTCCGACATTCACGCGGAATCGCGAGTCGCGGCGCGCGCCAAGAACGACTGAGATCGTGCTGCTGATGTCGGCGGTGGAGACCACGGGCAACGACTGTGATGTCGTTCCGCTGCTGCCGGGCTGGAATGTCCAGATGCGGGACGTGGCCACGAGCTGCGCGCCCGGATCGATGTCGCCGGCTGCGGTGATTCCCGTGACGAGGATCGCTCCCAGGCCTGAACGATGGAGGATGTTCGTCACGAAATCTTCGCTGGCGATTCCGGACAACGCGTTGATCGTGATATCGGACTCCGGCACACCGACGCCCGTCACGGTCTGCGGCAGCCATTGCAGGCGGACATTTTGTATGGTGCTTCGGTAATTGATCAGCGTGATGTCGCTGCGAAAGAACGTTCCGTTGCCGCCATCCAATGCGCCGGCGGCTGGGATGAGAAACTGGGCCGAGGTACTGCGGGTGGGACGATCTGTGCCGCGGCTGTGGCAGCGATGAAGGTGATGATGAGGGTGATGACTCCTCTTCGCATGAAATCCTCCCGCGCCGTGCGGTGCGAAGATCGAGCCGGTAGCGTCACCGAGGTCGGCAACACGCTTTTGTGAGTCTCGTCTTAGTCCGCAGATGTCGCAGATGAACGCAGATTTGAGACCGCCTGATCTGCGACATCTGCGGATAGGCTGGCGTGCCGCCGCCACCAAACCTGAACGAAGATCGATGGACGTCGACGTCGAGCTGTCAAGGAACGACGATGTCGACATCCAGGATCACGATTTCAAATAAAAAATGACGACGTTGAAATCCGGGGTGACGATTTCGGATAAAGAATGACATCGATGACATCCGGGAAGCCGATTTCGCTTAAAAAATGTCATCGATGACATCCAAAGATCCCGATTTTGGTCAAAAATGTCATCGATGATATCCAGGATGCAAAATTTGCATAAAAAATGTCATCGATGGCATCCAGGAAGCCGATTTCGAATGAAAAATGACGACGATGACATCCAGGGACGACGATTTCGCATCAAGAATGACGACGTTCACATCGACGATGACATCGTCGAAACGTCCCCATCCCTATCGTCAAGCTTCGTTGTCAATTGTCCATTGTCCATTCTCAATTGACCTCGGCGGCATCGAGGCCTCACGGCATCTCGAACCGATGTGCATGGTCTGGGTTCTTCACGGCGTGCTGTCGGGATCGTGGACGCACGCCTTCAAAATGCTACACAAGTGACCTCGAACGTGGCCATAACCCGCGCCCGTTCACCTGTTTGCAACAGCTTGTTACCCGTGCAGGAGTAGCATTGCGTCGCCGCGAAGGGGCAATGGATTTGCAGAGCCCGGCGCCCAGCGGATCATACGTTTCAACGGAGAGGTTTCATTCGATGCGCAAACTCGCAGTCGCCTTCCTCTTTCTCCTGTCGGTCTCGACCACACTGAACGCTCAATACTTCGGCCGCAACAAGGTCCAGTGGGAGCAGTTCGACTTCAAAGTACTGAAGACGGAGCACTTCGACATCTATTACTACGACCGGGAAGCGGACGTGGTGAACGATGTCGGGCGCCAGGCGGAGCGGTGGTACACGCGGCTCTCGCGCACGTTCAACCACACGTTCAACCGCAAGCCGATCGTCCTCTACGCGAACTCTGCCGACTTCCAGCAGACCACGACGACGCCGGAGCTGATCGGGGAGGGGACGGGCGGATTCACCGATCCCTTCATGAACCGTGTCGTGCTTCCGCTGACCGGCGACTACGCGGAGAACGATCACGTCCTCGGCCACGAATTGGTTCACGTCTTCCAGTTCGATATCGCCGCGAGCATCAGCAACAGCCGCCGGCGTTTCAACCTGGAGATGATGCCGCTCTGGATCGTGGAAGGAATGGCTGAGTACTTCTCGAAAGGCCGCGTCGATCCGCTCACGTCGATGTGGATTCGCGACGCCGAGCAGCACAACCGGTTGCCCAATCTCCGCCAGCTCGAGCGAGATCCCTACTACTTCCCGTATCGCTACGGCCAGGCCCTTCTCGCTTATATCGGCGGCCGTTTCGGCGATGATGCCGTCGTCCGCTACTTCCTCTCCGCCGGTATGGTCAATCCCGAGGCGGCGTTCGATCGCGCACTCGGTGTATCGGCCAAGCAGATCTTCCTCGACTGGCAGGAATCGGCGCACGAGATCTACGCTCCGATCGTGGCCGACCGGCCCGCCGAGCCGGGCTCGCCTCTGATCGGCAGCAAGAAAGGATCGCGAGGTAATCTCAACGTCGGTCCCGCGTACAGTCCTGACGGCAAGTACCTCGCGTTCCTCTCCACGCGAGCGATTTTCGACATCGATCTCTTCCTCGCCGACGCGCAGACGGGCAAAGTCCTTCGCCGTTTGGCCTCGACCGACCGGAACGGCCACTTCGAGGCGCTGCGCTTCGTCGATTCCGCCGGCAGTTGGTCGGCGGACTCGCGCAAGCTGGCCTTCATCACGTTCCAGCACGGCGACAACTACCTCGGCATCGTCGACGTCGAGTCGGGCAAGGTCGACACGCTCAAAGTGCCCGGCATCGATGCCATCACGAGCGTTGCCTGGTCGCCGGACGGCCACACGATGGTGATCGCAGGGCAGGCCACGGGAGTCTCCGACCTCTTCCTGTTCGACACCGAATCGAAAGAGGTTCGCCGCCTGACGAACGACAAGTACGCGGACCTGCAGCCGGCCTTCTCGCCGGACGGACGCACCATCGCCTTCGTTTCGGACCGCGGCGCCGGCCCCGAGGCGAATCTCGAGCAGCTCTACTTCCAGGGAATGCGCATTTCGACGATCGAGATCTCGAGCGGCACGATCAAGACGCTTCCGCTCTTCACGAACGCGAAGAACATCAACCCACAGTACGGACCCGACGGCAGCATCTACTTCATCGCCAATCCCGAAGGCATCGCCGACATCTACCGCTACTCGCTCGATGGCAGCGTGAAGCGCGTCACGCGCGTGCAGACCGGCGTCTCCGGAATCACGGACATGTCGCCAGCGCTGTCGGTCGCGCAGCGCACGGGCGACATCGCCTTCTCCCTCTACGAAAACGACAACTACAACATCTACCGGCTGAGCGCGAACCCACCCACCATCGCCGTGGAGATGGCCGCCACACCTGCATCGATCGCGCGGGCGGGCCAGCTTCCGCCGCTGCGCGGCACCGGGTCGACGATCACCGCGTACATGCAGAATCCTGCCGAGGGTCTGTTGCCGGCCAGCACGGTATTCCAGCATACGGCGTACAAGCCGTCGCTTCACATCGCGTACCTCGGACCACCGACGGTTGGCGTCGGCGTCAGCTCATTCGGTACTGGAGTCGGCGGCAGTGTCAGCGCCTACTACAGCGACGTCCTTGGCTATCACAACATCGGCGTGACCTTCCAGGGCGGCGGAACCTCCGGCGTCGGCACGATCGCCGATCAACTCGCCGGCGAAGTGTTCTACCTCAACCAGCGCCATCGGCTGAACTGGGGCATCGATACGACGCATTTGCCGTACGTCACTGCGTTCACCTCGTCCGGACAGGCGCCGGTGACGATCAATGGGCAGACCTTCCTCGCAGACGTGATCCAGCAGGAGCGCGACATTCAGCGCTACGATGACGTGTCGGGCATCGTCCAGTATCCATTCAGCCAGACGCGCCGTCTCGAATTCAGCGGCGGCTTCGAGCATCAGGCACTGAAGTCCGAGATCGAGACCGTCTTCATCGTCAACAACCAGATCGTCTCCGATACGACGGACCAGTCGCCGTTCAATTTCTCGCTGAGCCTCGCCCACGCCTCTCTGGCGTTCGTCGGCGACAGTTCATCGTTTGGATTCCTCTCACCCGTGCGCGGAACGCGCTATCGCTACGAAGCGGCGGCGTACTCGGGCGACCTGAAGTTCCAGACCGCCCTGGCCGATTGGCGCAAGTACTACTTCGTGAACCCCGTCACGTTCGCAGTCCGCGGGATCTACTACGGACGCTACGGCACCGACGCCGAGAGCGGAAGGCTCTCGCCCCTGTACATCGGCCAGGACACGCTCATCCACGGCTACGACATCAACTCGATCGGCCTCGATGAGTGCGTCAGCGGGTCGGGCTCTTCGTGTCCCGTGTTCGACCGCCTGATCGGTTCGAGGGTCGCCGTGGGGAACGTCGAGGTTCGCGTGCCTGTGGTCGGCAATAAGCAGTTCGGTCTGATGAGCGGCTTCGTTCCGACGGAGTTCTTCGCGTTCGCCGATGCCGGCGCAGCCTGGAGCAAGAACGACTCCCTGAAGATTCGTTTTGCGAGGAACAACGCCACCGACCGCGTGCCAGTAACGAGCGTGGGAGCCGGTTTGCGCCTCCTGCTCGCCTACATTCCTCTCGAGTTCTACGCCGCCAAACCGTTCCAGCGCCCGACGCGCAACTGGGTGACCGGTTTCAATATCGTGGCCGGCTGGTAGCGGGTGAGCATCAATTCCGCGGAGTTCGAGCGCCTCGTCGAAGAGGCGCTCGACTCGCTCCCCGAGCGGTTCGCGGACCTGCTCGAAAACATCGTGGTCGTCGTCGAGGAGGAGCCGGACGCATCGGACCTCGATGTGATGGACGATCTCAACGGCGAGCTCCTCGGCATCTATCGCGGCACGCCGCTGACACGCCGGAGTAGTTTCAGCGCAATGCACATGCCGGAGCAGGTCGCCATCTTCCGCGGCCCCATCCTTCGGGTAACGCGCGGCGCCCGGGAGGCAAAGCGGCAGATCCGCGAAACCGTCATCCACGAGATCGGCCACCACTTCGGGTTGAGCGATGACGATATGTCGTATTGAATTCGCCTAATCCCGCGGGATGTGAAACGGCACTTCCTCCCGCTGCGCGACGTCGTACTCGCGCTCTTCTTCAGTGACGTCGTTCTCTTCTTCGAACCGGTAGTCGCGGATGTCTTCCATGATGTCTCCTCAATGCGTGCCGAACTGCGCGGCCTCGGTGGATCCGGCCAGCGCCGTCGTTGATGACTGACCGTTCGAGATCACGTTCATGACCTCGTCGAAATAGCCGGTGCCGACCTCGTGCTGATGTTTCGTCGCCGTGTAGCCGTGCGCTTCCGCGGCGAACTCAGATTGCTGCATGCGCGAGTAGGCGGTCATCCCTTCCTCGCGGTACTGGCGCGCCAGCTCGAACATCGAGAAGTTCAGCGCGTGGAACCCGGCCAGCGTGGCGAACTGGAACTTGTAACCAAGCTCGCCCAGTTCGCGCTGGAAACTGGCGATCTCGTCCGCCGATAGCTTCTGCGCCCAGTTGAACGACGGCGAGCAGTTGTAGGCGAGCATCTTCCCCGGATACTTCGCGTGGACTGCATCGGCGAAGCGCCTGGCCTCCCCAATGTCGGGCGTCGATGTCTCCATCCACAACAGGTCGGCGTACGGCGCGTAGGCAATGGCGCGCGCGATCGCGGCATCGACGCCGCCGCTGATCATGAAGAAGCCTTCGGCGGTTCGCTCGCCGGTGAGAAACGGATGATCGCGCTCGTCGATGTCGCTGGTCAGGAGCGTGGCGCTGTTCGCGTCAGTCCGCGCGACGACGAGCGTCGGAACGCCCATGACGTCGGCCGCGAGCCTCGCCGCGGAAAGCGTGCGGATGAATTGCGACATCGGCAGAAGAACTTTCCCGCCGAGGTGCCCGCACTTTTTCTCGGAGGCAAGCTGGTCCTCGAAGTGAACGGCCGCGGCGCCGCATTCGATCATCTGCTTCATCAGCTCGAACGCGTTGAGGCACCCGCCGAAACCCGCTTCAGCGTCGGCCACGATCGGCGCGAACCAGTGGGTGTCGCTCTTCCCTTCGCTGTGATCGATCTGATCGGCGCGCTGAAGGGCTTGATTGATCCGCTTGACGACCTGCGGCACGGAGTTCGATGGATAGAGGCTCTGATCGGGATACATCTGGCCGGCCAGGTTCGCGTCCGCGGCCACCTGCCAGCCGCTGAGGTAGATCGCCTTGAGGCCGGCGCGCACCTGCTGGATGGCCTGGTTGCCGGTGAGCGCGCCGAGGGCGTTGACGTAGGGCTCGTCCTGAAGCATTTCCCATAGGCGATTGGCGCCGAGCTCGGCGAGCGTCTGCTCGATGTCGATCGAGCCGCGCAGGCGCAGAACGTCTTCCGCCGTGTAGTCGCGCGTGATTCCGTCCCAGCGGGGGTTGTTTTCCCAATCGCGCTCGATCTGCTTCGAATCGCGTACTGCTTTGAGCTTGGCCATGCAGGTTTTCTCCTTGTGCAAGTTTTGGTGAGAGATCAGAGACTAGAGATCAGAGATCAGGGCTAACCGTGCCGTCTACCTCTGGTCTCTGATCTCTTATCTCTGCTCTCTCAGACCTCCGAGTTTCAACAGCGACAAGAGATCGGAGATCAGGGGCTAACCGTGCCGTCTACCCCTGGTCTCTGGTCTCTTGTCGCTGATCTCTCGATCTTCAAAAGCTCCTCGTACGCCGGGAGCGTCAGAAAATCAGCCAGTTCGTCGTTCAGGATCAGGTCGTCGAAGATCGCTGCCGCTGCGTCGAGATGCGGACGCGATCCGATTGCTTTCAGTTCTTCGTCGCGGACCTGGCGGTAAAGCTCCGCAGTCACTTCGCGTCCGTCGTCGAGATGCGCGCGGTGATGAATCCACTGCCAGAGTTGCGTGCGCGAGATCTCCGCGGTGGCGGCGTCTTCCATCAGGTTGTAGAGCGGGACGCATCCCAGTCCGCCGAGCCACGCCTCGAGGTAGAGGATGCCGACGTTGACGTTCTGCCGGAATCCCTTTTCGGTGATGACGCCTTCGGGCACCGCAAGCAAATCGGCGGCAGTGACCTGCACGTCGTCGCGCTTGCGGTCGATCTGATTCGGGCCGGGCATTCCTTCATCGAAGATCTGCTTCGCGATCGGCACCAGACCGGGGTGGGCGACCCATGTGCCGTCGTGGCCGGCGCGCACTTCGCGTAGTTTGTCGGCGACGACTTTCTGCATGGCTGCGTCGTTGGCAGCGTCGTCGTTCTTGATCGGAATCTGCGCTGCCATGCCGCCCATCGCGTGGATGCCGCGGCGATGGCAGGTCTTGATCAGCAATGCCACATAGGAAGCGAGAAAATGCTTCTCCATCGTCACGCTGCCGCGGTCGGGCAGCACGAAACCGCTCTTCGCGCGGAACTTCTTGATGAAGGAAAAGATGTAATCCCAGCGCCCGCAGTTGAGCCCCGAGGAATGGTCGCGAAGCTCGTAGAGGATCTCGTCCATCTCGAACGCGGCCAGGATGGTCTCGATCAAGACAGTAGCTCGGATCGTTCCGTTCGGAACGCCGAGCTGTTTCTGCGCGCGGACGAAGACGTCGTTCCAGAGCCGCGCCTCGAGGTGCGACTCCATCTTCGGCAGATAAAAGTACGGACCGGTTCCGCGCGCGATCGCTTCCTTCGCGTTATGAAAAAAGTAGAGGCCGAAGTCGAACAGGCTGGCCGGCACCGGCTCGCCATCGACGAGGAGATGCTTCTCCGGAAGATGCCAGCCGCGCGGCCGTACCACGAGCGTGGCGGTCTTTTCGTTCAGTGCATAGTGCTTCGTGCCGGCAGTGAACGAGATCGAGCGCCGCACCGCGTCGCGAAGGTTGAGCTGTCCATCGATGTTGTTCGCCCACGCCGGCGCGTTAGCGTCCTCGAAGTCGGCCATGAAAACGCTCGCGCCGCAGTTCAGGGCGTTGATGATCATCTTCCGGTCGACCGGCCCGGTGATCTCGACGCGCCGATCCTGCAAGTCCGCGGGAATCGGAGCCACAGTCCATTCGCGATCGCGAATCTCTTTCGTCTCCGGCAGAAAGTCGAGAAGCTCGCCGGCATCGATGCGTTGCTTCCGAGCTTCGCGCCGCGCCAGGAGCTCGAGGCGCCGCGGATTGAATTCGCGATGCAGCGCAGCCACGAATACGAGCGCTTCCGGTGTCAGGATCTCCGACCACTCTGGGCGCACCTCGGCGCGAACATCGATTCCCGCTCCTGCCTCGATCACTTCCGTCGTCATGGTGTAAAGTAGTTGAGCACGGAATGGGCCAAGTTGATACCCATCTGTATGTTACGCAGTAAAGAGTTGTGAAGGCGCCGCCGTAAAGTTGTCAACGGTTGTAAAGAAACGTGACCGTCGTCCGGCGGCCCTCATCACGGTCCAACCACCGTGCCAGTTCAGGAGATCCCCATGAACACCCTCGGCACCAAAGTCCGCTCCATCCGCCGCCGCGAACGGATCACGCAGGCAGATCTCGCCGCGAAGCTCGAGATCTCGCCGAGCTATCTCAACCTCATCGAGCACAATCAGCGGCCGCTTCCCGCGCATCTGCTTGTGAAGGTCGCGCAGGTGCTGAAGGTCGAGCTCAACTCGTTCGCCGCCGACGATCACTCGCGTCTGGCCGGAGATCTTCAGGAAGCGTTCGGCGATCCGATGTTCGAAGAGCACGCCGTCACCACCGTCGACATGCGCGATCTTGCCGAACATCCCGCCACCGCCCGCGCGGTTCTGGCGCTGTATCAGGCCTATCGCTCCACGGTGGAATCGACGCGCGCACTCGCCAGCAAGGTCTACGACGGCCAGGATTTTCACGGCATCGATCCGGCGCATCTTCCCTCGGAGGAGGTGTCGGACGTTCTCCAGCACAACCTCAACTACTTCCCCGAGATCGAAGCAGCAGCCGAGGAACTCGGCAGCCGCGCGCTGCCGAATCGCTCCGATGTCAATCGGTCGCTGACGCAATACCTGCGCGAGAAGCATCGCATCGAAGTGGCGGTTGTTCCCGTCGGACGCGACCGCACGGCCACGCGGCGCTACGATCCGGAGCGGCGCGTGCTCTCGCTCTCCGCGGTCCTCCCGCCGTGGAGCCGCCAGTTCCAGCTCGCGCACCAACTGGCACTCATCGAAGCGGCCCCGCTGCTCGATTCCATCGTCGAGCGCTCGAGAGACTTTCTGACGGCGCCGGAGTCGGCGAAGCTCTGCCGCATCGCGCTGGCCAGCTACTTCGCCGCCGCGCTGCTGATGCCGTACGACGAGTTCCTGTCGATCAGCGAACAGGTTCGCTACGACATCGAGCTGCTGCAGCATCACTACACGGCGAGCTGGGAGCAGGTCTGCCACCGCCTGACCACCCTCCGTAATCCTGGGCGCCTCGGCGTCCCCTTCCACTTCGTCCGCGTCGATATCGCCGGCAACATCTCCAAGCGCTTCAGCGGCACCGGCATCCGCTTCGCGCGCTTCTCGGGATCGTGCCCGAGGTGGGATGTGCATGCGGCGTTTCTAACGCCGGGAAGGATTCGGACGCAGCTCTCGAAGATGCCCGACGGCACCGCGTACTTTTGCGTCGCGCGCACCATCCGCAAGAGCTTCGGCTACGCCACCGGCGATGCGTTGATGGCGGTCGGAATCGGCTGCCCGGTCAGCGACGCGCGAAAGCTCGTCTACGCCGACGGCTACGATCTCGACAACCTCGATGCGGCCGTCCCGATCGGAACGACCTGCCGCCTCTGCGAGCGCCTCGACTGCGAACAGCGCGCCTTCCCGCCGCTCCAGCACGGCTTCACGATCGACGAAAATGTGCGCGGCGCTTCCTTCTACGCCCCCGCCCTGGCCGAACCGGCGGCAACGACGAAAGGAGTGCGGTCGTCTCGACCGCGGGCACTCGGGCGTCCCCGCCCGAGTGCGTCTGCCGGATCGACAAAACCAAAATCGTAACTACTGAACCGCCACTTCCTTCGCGCAGTACTGATTGAACGCCGCAGCCAGCTCCGACGCGATGTCGTGCGCCGCGCGTCCTTCGATCTGATGCCGCTCCACCATCTTCACCAGCTCGCCGTCGCGGAACAACGCCATCGACGGCGACGACGGCCGGTAACCGACGAAGTAGTCGCGCGCCCGGTTCGTCGCGTCGCGGTCATTACCCGCGAAGACCGTGATCATCTTGTCGGGCTTCACCTCGTTCTCGAGCGAGAGCGCGATCGCGGGGCGGGCCACGCCGGCGGCGCATCCGCACACCGAGTTCACGACCACGAGCACCGTGCCCTTCTTCTCCTGCATCACCGCATCCACTTCCTGCGGCGTGCGTGTTTCCTGAAATCCGAGCTGCCTCAGCTCCTCGCGCATCGGACCAGCAATCCGTTCGTCGTACATTGGTTCTCCTCCGGTGTCTGGAAAGCGAAATCGTACCGTGAAAATTCGGGGGTGGGGAGTGGGGTGTGGGGAGTGGGAGTGCTTGATATTGAGTGTTGGATGTTGAGTGTTGAACAGAACACACTCCTCCGAGGTGTCATCCGAAGCCGGCGACCGGCCGCAAGGTTCGCTGCTCTTTCAGTTATTCGCACTTGACCAGCAGAAGAAACCGAAGGCCTGACCCCCGCGGCAACGGCGCTCCGGAGTCCTCCTGATGGCCGGGCGCGCCACGATCGGCGCGCCCGGCTTGCTACATGACTACATCACTGCGTTAGACGTGGGGCGTTGGAACCGGTGCCGGCGGAACCTTCGGCTGCTGGTTGCGTCCGAAGCGGTTTGCCTTCCGCATCAGCACGAGGTGCGGCAGAAGCGCGGCATGCTCCGGTGAGCGCACCAGCTTCTTGCTGACCGCGTAGGCCGTCAGAGCTGCTTCGCCGACGCGGTTACGCCGCATCAGGTTCGCGTAGGAGACGCCTTTCAGCATCGCCACCAGCTCGTCCTCCACTTTCGACCAGCGCGCGGCCGACTCAGCTTCCTGCTGCAATGCCTCCGGCGTTTGTCCGACGACGGCCTGAACCAACGGCGATGCACCGATGGCATTGATGGCCGCCTGGGCGAAATCCGGGTGGACACTGGCGACGGTCTGGACCGACTTCGCGTCCGCGGGCGCCAACTGCACGTACTCGGGGATCTGCTCGCGCAGTGCGCGAAGCGTCTCCACGATCGCTTCCGGCGTGGCGGACTGACCGTCTGCCGCCGCAGCGGCGTTTGTTTGACTGACTGCATTTTCATTCGACATGGTGAAACTCCTTTCCTGCCCCGAAGGGCAAATTGGTTATGGGACGGGGCTCGGGCTGAGTGCGCAGCTCGGACGTAGTCCCGGGTTGGAACGTCATGAGCGAAATGTCGCAATCCGTTCGCTCGCCTGCCCCCACAGTCCGCGGCCGCGGGGGATACTTCTGAGGCTGGAGGAGCTCCGCTCAACCCCACTTGCATCCGGGTCCGTCGCGCCATGGCGCAAGCTTGACGGGCTCAGTACCTCGTTCGAGTAGGGCAACAGGCATCCGCGCTCTGCGAGTGACTTTGCCTTCCTCGCATACTTAGACGAGCCACCCCCGGCTCAAAAAGGGGACAATTTGTTAAAAGATTGAAACAGCGATCCTCTTATGGAGAAATGTCCTTCGATATTGGAGACGCTCGTTTCGAATTGGAGGCGCTCCGTTTGCTATCGGAGACGCTCCGTTTCGCATCGGAGACGCTCTGCTTCAAATCGGAGACGCTCCGCTTCGGCATTCAGATCGCCTGCCAGGACATTCGCGACGCCTGCTTCGACATTCACGACGCCTGCCTCGACATTAACAGCGTCTGCTTCGACATTCACAGCGCCTGCCTCGACATTCACGGCGAGTGCTTCGACATTGAAAACGCCTGCTTTGACATTCACAGCTGTCTGCTTCGACATTAAGAACGTCTGCTTCGACATTCACGGCGGCTGCTTCGACATTGAAGACATCTGCTTTGACATTCACGGCGGGTGCTTTGACATTCACGCCGTCGTGCATGTCGAAGCAGCCGTTCTTAATGTTGAAGCAGATGCTGGCCTTCGCGAGGAAGGGTCGTGTTCATGGTCAGGGCCGAGGGATCAGATCGAAACCTAAAGTGACGACATCGTGCATCGAGCGGAATGTTCGTACCGAGGCGTCGTCACTTTCGGTTTCGATCGCCAGTGGGATCAGTAGCGCGAAGACGATCGAGCCGAAGGCCACCAGAAATGCGAATTTCACGAGCGCGCGATAGCGATGAAGGGGAGAGCCAGGAGCTTCATCGGCAGCATCATCAGACGGAAGGGGATTCCGCAATCATGATCTCGCCCGGTCGGGCCACGAACTGATCTAGCCCTAAAACAAGCGAAGATTGGCGTTTAGGAGCGACTGATCGACGACGGCGGGCTGACCCTTATAACTACGTATAACTATTCT
>OLLN01000198.1_pt1 | contig 36320 bp, 31 predicted proteins | sample 1604281 | NCBI WGS metagenome assembly OLLN01 (sample SAMEA104055716, study PRJEB20765) | soil metagenome | biome: Arctic tundra; feature: Polygonal ground; material: soil | place: USA | collected 2011-09 | depth 0-0.5 m | reverse complement strand
GACAACACGACAGATGCACGCGACAGCTCGCCCGATAAACGCGACAAACACGACTGATGCACGCGACAGCTCGCCCGATGTACGCGACAACATCGACAGATGCACGCGACAGCTCGCCCGATGTACGCGACAACACGGCAGATGCACGCGACAGCTCGCCGCATGGCACGCGACTACACGACTGATGCACGCGACAGCTCGCCGCATGCACGCGACTACACGACTGATGCGCGCAACAGCTCGCCGCATGCACGCGACTACACGACTGATGCACGCGACAGCTCGCCGCATGGCACGCGACTACACGACTGATGCACGCGACAGCTCGCCCTTTGAACACGACATCACGACAGGTGCACGCGACAGCTCGCCGCATGCACGCGACTACAACCACAGATGCACGCGACAGCTCGCCCTTTGAACACGACAACACGACAGATGCACGCGACAGCTCGCCGCATGCACGCGACAACACGACAGATGCACGCGATTTTCGCCCGATAAACGTGACAGCACGCCAGAGGAACACGATTCTTAGTCGATCTAACCCGACAGCACGCCTGGCGTGCGGGTCTAGGGCGGCGGGGGTCGGCTGTCGGAGAAAGAAGCCTGCTCATCCTGGGTCTCGGCGTGAGTCACGCGCGGAGATGAATCACTCTCTCCGACTCCCCACTCCCCACTCCCCACTCCACAGGCAGTAGAAGAACTTGACACTCTCACGGTGCCGAGGGAGCCTCGGTTCTCGGAGGCGACGACGATGTCTGATGATCACGATCCGATTGCGGAGCTCGAACGGCTCGACCGATTCTTCGACGGCGAGGAAGAAGGAGAACGCCCCATCGACGTTCTGCGCACCAAAGGCATTACGGTTCCTGACGGGGCCACTCTCGATGATGAGTCGCTTCGCGCGAAGGTGTGGGAAGTCATCAACGCCATGGCTTCGATCGGAATGTATCTCGAGTCGACGGACCACATGAGCGACCGCGAGCTTTATCGCTATCTCGTCACCGACGCGCTATGCGAGGAGACGATCCTTCCCCTTCACGGATCCGATGGCGGATGGCACATCAGTCCGATCGGCGGTGGCAGCGAGGAAGACAACGATGTCTATCTTCGCTACTACGCGGACGACGACATGCGCCAGCATTGGCAGAGCAGCTTCGGCGAGCCAATTCCACCGAAAGAAAAGCCTCCCTGGGGCCGCGATCGACTCCTTCCGCAACACGCCACGCATTCGGACGAACGGGTTCAATGAGGAGCAAGTGATGACCACATTTTCGATCGAAGAGGCTCAGGAGAAGCTCCCGGACTTGATCCACCGTCTGCGCTCGGGCGACGAAGTCGTTATCACCGAGAACAATCGGCCGGTTGCTCGGCTTGTCCCTGCACGAAGTGAGTCGCTACACCAGCCTCGCCAGCCCGGAATGCTCAAGGGATCGGTCCTCTACATGGCTCCCGACTTCGACGGTCGTGCAATCTGAAACTTCAACTTGCAATTTACACGAACGCTATCTATCATGCTGATTCTTAAGGATCTGCATGCTTGTCGAGCGCTCCATTACGCCAGTACTCCGAGATCTTTTCGCGAGTTATCCGGTCATTACTCTCACCGGACCACGACAGTCAGGGAAGACAACCCTTTGCCGGACTCTCTTTCCCAAGCTTCCGTATTTCAATCTCGAGCGGCCTGATCTGCGCGAAGCCACCGCCGCCGATCCTCGTGGGTTCCTTTCCAGGGCAGGCGACGGCGCGATCATCGACGAAGTCCAACGCGTTCCCGAGCTGTTCTCCTGGCTGCAGGCTCATGTCGACGAACACCGCCGGAACGGCATGTTCGTTCTGACCGGCAGCGAACAGTTCCAACTCTCGGAAGCGATCTCCCAGTCACTCGCTGGGCGCACGGCGATTCTGCGCCTGCTCCCCTTCGCGATCGACGAGGCAGCATCGATTCGTCCCGCCATGAGCACCAACGAGATGCTCTTCACCGGCTTCTATCCCAGGATCTACGATCAGAACCTTCATCCGACGCAGGCCCTCGGCGACTATTTCGAAACGTACGTCGAGCGCGACGTCCGGCAGCTCGGCGGCGTGCAGGATCTGTCTGCGTTTCAACGATTCGTGCGGCTCTGCGCCGGACGGATCGGGCAGCTTCTGAATCTGCAAAGCCTCGGCAATGATGCTGGCCTGAGCCACACGACTGCCCGGAAATGGATCAGCGTCCTCGAGGCCAGCTACGTTGCGTTCCTGCTACCGCCACTGCATGCGAACGTGTCGAAGCGACTGATCAAAACGCCGAAGCTGTATTTCCACGATGTGGGTATTGCCGCCTATCTGCTCGGGATCGAGAACGCGGCGCAGATCGAGACGCACCCGCTCCGAGGCGCTCTCTTCGAGAACATGGTGATCGCCGAGGCTTTGAAGTATCGCTACAACGCCGGGAGACGAAGCAACCTTCACTTCTATCGCGACAGCAGCGGCCTCGAAATCGACTTGGTTTATCCGTTCGCGAATCGATACCTGCCAATCGAGATCAAATCAGGGCAAACCATAACGACCAGTCAAATCATCGCCCTCGAGAAGTTTCGCGAGCTGTTTCCGGATCAGCACGAAGACTCGATTCTCGTCTACGGCGGTGAAGAAGAGATAACACGAGGGACCGTGCAAGCAATACCTGCGCGAGCGCTGGCAGCGCGGCTTGGGCAATTGGAGAATGAGAACCAACCCGACTCGCAGAGCGAAGACTCACCGTGATCAGCCACTACGTCTTCGGCGAAGAGATCCCCAAAGACTAACCGCTCCGCGGCAGCAGCGCGATCGTCGATCACAGTGGCGAGTGAGCCCTTGAAGTGCCTTTTGCAATGGAAAACGAGACGCACTCGGAGCCGCGGGCGAAGCCCTCGACTTCGTCAGGTAAGCTGCGCCACCGATGTCTCGCCAGCTCCGCATCATTCACCTCACCGCCGCGATCGATGGCGCGCCCTGGATGATTGGTATGGCGCGCGAACAGCGCCGCCTCGGGCACGAGGTCTCGGTCATCCTCCCATCGCGCAACGGCAGCATCGTGCCGACGCTGGAGGCATTGGGCATTCCGTACCACATCGCACCGTGTGATGTGTTGGGCGTGAGCAGCAACTTCCGGCGGGCAGGGGTGATCCTGACGCTGGTCAGGCTGCTGCGGCGGCTGCGGCCCGACGTCGTACACAGCCACATCATCGGCTCTGTCGTTACGTCGCGAATTGCCGCGTGGATCGCCGATGTGCCGATCCGAATCGGCGCGAATGCTGGCCCGCTCACGCTCGAGTCGGAGCTGTTGGGGCCTGCGGAAATCGGCACGGCCAGGTTCGATACGCGCACAATCGCATCGTGCTCGTACACGCTCGAGCTCTATGCGCGCCATGGCATTCCTCGTTCGCAATGCGATCTCGTCTACTACGGGCCGGATGAGACCCGCTTCGATCCGGGCCGGGCAGACGGCGCGCGCGTGCGCCGGGAGCTCGGCATCACCGGCGACACTCCCGTGGTCGGGATCGTCGCGTACTTCTACGCTCCGTCCAAGTCGCCGGAGGTATTCGGACCCGGGCTCGTCGGGCGAGGCGTCAAAGGTCATGAGGTCTTGCTCGACGCCGTCCCGCAAATCCTCGCGCAGTTCCCGGATGCAAAGTTCGTCCTGGTGGGCAGAGGCTGGGGCGACGAAGGGAACGCCTATCTGCAATCGATGAAGGAGCGCGCAAGGGAGTTTGGCGATGCCGTACTCTTTCCCGGTGAGCGCAGCGATGTGGCCGACACTCTGGCAGCGTTCGACGTCTCCGTGCATCCATCGCTCAGCGACAACCTCGGCGGCACGATCGAATCGTTGCTCATGGCACGCCCGATGGTCGTGTCCAACATCCGCGGCTACGAAGACAGCATCCTTCACGAAAACACCGGCCTGGTCGTACCCGCAGGTGATGCCGGCGCGCTGGCCGATGCCGTCGTGCGCCTTCTGCGCGACCGCAAACTCGCCAGCCGTCTCGGCGAGAACGGCCGCAGGCGGATGCTGGAGAGCTTTACACTGCAACGGTCGATCGAGAAACTGGAAACGATTCTCGCGGGCCAGCCCGCGCGCGCGGAGAGTCACTACAGACTGGTGACCACGCTGCTCCGATCCCTGGCCATGCCGCGCCAAATCCTGCCCGTGTTACGCGAAATCCGGCGCGTGCAGAATCGATACAACCGGCGTCCAGCGTTCGCCGTACGAGTGAAATCCGCGTTACGCAGACTGATCAAACCGACGCCGAAGCACGGCGGGCAGATTCGCGTGGCCCAGGTGGCCGCGGTCTGGAGCGATTGCGCATGGTTCGCCGGCCTTTGTCGCGATCTGAAAGCTCGCGGCTACGAGGTGATCGCCATCATCGACGTCCATCATGGCGATCTCGCGTCGCGTCTGGAGGAGGCCGGCATTCGCTACCATCGTGTCGCAATGACCTTCGCCACACGCCTCGATCGCGCGCGCCTCCCGATATACACCATGCAGATCCCACTGGCCGCGGTCCGTCTTGCGCGCATCCTCCGGCGCGAGCGGATCGATATCGTGCATTCGCACGTCTTCGTCTCCGTCATCGTGGCGCGCCTGGCCAGCATTCTCGCGCGCGTCCGTCACGTCGCGGGCATCGCCGGACCGCGGCACCTCGAGGCACCGCTGACGCGCGCCGTCGATCGGAAGACATGGTGGATGGACGACGCCACCGTGGCCGGTTGCCAATACACGCACGATCTCTACACGGAACTAGGCGCGAACGGCGACCGCATGGCCTGCATCTACTACGGGGCCGATGCGGAGCGCTTCGATCCGGCACTCGCCGATCCGGCTGCAGCGCGCCGTATGCTGGGTGTCCCGATTGACGCACCGCTCGTCGTCCTCGTGGCGCACTTTTATCCTCCATCGCACGGCGCGCAGACACCACCACACACGGAAGGACGAGGGCCGAAGGGACATGAAGACTTCCTGGCCGCTGCACGGATCGTGGCCAGCCACCTTCCCGGCGTGCACTTCGTATTGGCCGGACAAGGCATCACCGAAGCGGGAGAAAACTACCGGAGCCGATTGGCGAGCACCTGGGGCACTGATCGCGTGATCTTCCCGGGCCACATCGATGATGTGGCGTCGCTTCTTGCCGCCGCAGACGTGGCCGTGCAATGTTCCCTCACCGAGAATCTCGGGGGCACGATCGAGGCGCTTCTCATGGAGCGGCCGGTCGTGGCCACGCGCGTTGGCGGCATGCCCGAATCAGTCCGCGACGGCGAGACCGGCCTCCTCGTGCCACCGTCGAATCCCACGGCTCTGGCATCGGCAATCGTGCAGTTGCTGGAAGACCGGGAGAAAGCAAGCGCCTTCGGCCGAGCCGGACGCAAACTGATGCTGCAGCGATTCACGGCGGCGAGGACCGCGGATGACATGTCGGCGCTCTATGCCCGGCTGATGAACAAGGGAACCACGGCATGATCGAATACGATTCTGCGAACCGCAGACCTCGCGCGCTCGAAGAGTTCATCGAGCTCCGCGCCCACGCCCCGCTCCTGCGCGAGCTCGTCGCACGGAACGTCAAAGTCCGCTACAAGCGCTCGGCATTCGGGTTCCTATGGACGATGGCCAGTCCGGCGTTGATGCTCGTCGTGTTGTCGTTCGCATTCACGCGCGCATTCGCAGCAAGTGCGCCGGCCTATCCGGCATACGTCTTTCCCGGCCTGTTGTTGTGGAACTTCTTCGCGCAGACCACGACGATGTCCGGAGAGGAGATGGCCGGCAGCGACATCTGGAAGCGCCTTCGCTTCCCCAAGACCGCCCTGGCGATCTCCACCCTGCTCACAGGGATGATCAATCTGGCGCTTGCGCTCATCACACTCGTCGCGATCCTTGCGCTGACGCACCGCCCCCTCGGCCTTGCGCTGCTGACACTCCCAATCACCATTGCACTTACTGCGATCTTCGTGCTCGGCGCATCGTTGATCCTGGCAACTGGCGCGTTACGCTTCGGCGATGTGATGCCGGCATGGACCATCCTGCTACCGGCGCTCATGTTCACCGCGCCCGTCATCTACCCCGCGGGGATCGTTCCGCCGTTGCTGAAACCGCTGCTGCATCTCAATCCGATGACGTTGTACATCGAGGCGTTCCGCGCGCCGCTCTATACGAACACGATGCCGGATCCCCTCACCTTCATCCTGATGCTCGCGATCGCAGTGGTGACGCTGGCTCTGGGATGGCTGCTCTTCACCCGCTCCGCCGATGAGATTGCCTACCGTGTCTGACGATGCCGCTGTGCAGCTGGACGGAGTCACAGTGCGCTACAAGGTCGCACTCGATCCTCATATCACCCTGAAGGAGTCGATGGTCCGCGGGCGCCGCCGGCGATTCGTCGACCACCTGGCCCTCGACGACATTTCCCTCTCCATTCCCCGCGGTGAAATGCTCGGCGTCATCGGCAGGAACGGCGCGGGCAAGACGACGCTCCTCAACGTCATGGCGCGTGTGCTTCAACCGACATCCGGCCGGCTGCGCCTCCGCGGTGCGGTCTCTTCGATCATCGACCTGTTGAGCGGATTCCATCCCGAGCTCACAGGCCGCGAGAACTGCTATCTCCGCGGCGCGTTCCTCGGAGTCAGCCGCGCGCGCATGGACGAGCGCATCGATGCCATCGCTTCGTTTGCAGACATCGGCCCTTTCTTCGACGCATTTCTACGGACGTATTCGGCCGGAATGATCGTGCGCCTCGCCTTCGCAGTCACGGCCAGCGTCGACGCCGACATTCTGCTCATCGACGAGGCACTTGCCGTCGGCGACGCGGAATTCCAGACCCGTTGCGCGGCGCGGATGGCCGAGCATCGGGCTCGCGGTGTGACGTTCGTCATCGTCTCTCATGATGTGGCCCGACTGCGGGAGAGTTGCGATCGCATCGTCTGGCTCGACCAGGGCCGCATCCGCGCCATCGGCGACCCGCAGGAAGTTGTCGCGCGCTATGCGGCAGCACAACATCCCTGATGAACTGGAATCGACCTGCCGTCTGCTTCTCCGTCGACGACGTTCATCCCGCGCCGTCCGCCGGAGAAGCGCTCGCGCACGTGCAGTGGCTGCAGCAACGACATCCGCAATTGCGCGTCACTCTTTTCACGACTCCCGACTGGCGGACACTCGATCCCTATCCGACTGGGCGGTTCCTGGGCCGCCTCCCCTTCGTCCGAGACCATGTATTCACCGTCGCCGTCCATCCATCCGGCACCTACCGGCTCGACCGTCACGAGCAATTCCGTTCGCTCCTTGGCAGCTGGAAAGGAGCCGAAGTCGGGTTGCACGGATTGCATCACGTGCGGAGAGGGATGAAGCCCGTGCTCGAGTTTGCGAAGCGCACGCGCGGGAAGTGCCGCAACATCCTGAGCGAATCGATGGGAATCTTCGACGACGCGCACCTCCCCTTTGTGCCCGGGATGTCGCCGCCAGGATGGGATGCACCGCGCCCGCTGCTCGAAGCTATGGTTGATGCCGGCCTCACCTTCGTCGCCTCGGCGCGCGATCTCGAAACGCCAGTCACGCGCAATGCCGTGGCCAACGGCACCGGCCTGCGCGGCCTTTCGCTGGTACGCCCGCAGCGCATCGAGCCCGGCCTCTGGCATTTCCCCACGAACTATCAGGCCACGTCCCCAATCGATCGCGCAGTGGCGATCCTCGATTCCGGAGGGCTGCTCTCGATCAAAGCGCATCTCCTGGTGCAATCGGGCTCGTATCGCGCGCTCGACGGACTCTCGCTGGAGTACCGTGATTCCCTTCACCGCATGTTCAGCACGATCGAAGAGCGCTTCGGTGAGGATGTGTGGTGGACGTCGATGGGCGAGATGGCGTCATGACAATCCGGCGCGTGCTCTCCAGCAATGCCGATCCGGCCGACTACCTCACCGGTGCGAATCTGGCCTTCGGAAACTGGGGCGATGAGCAGACGTTTGCCTGGGCATTTCGCGGCGGCGAGATCGTCTTTCTGGACGACGAGCGCGGAAGGCCGGTTGCGGCCTCGGGCATCAACTACCGCACGCTCGTTGACGGGATGCCCATCGCCATCATCAGCGGAGCATGGACGTCCCTCGCCGCACGCGGTACCGGCGCATTTGCGCGTCTGATCGAGGCGACACACCTTGCGGCGCGAGAGCGTCATGCCACGACGATTGCCTTCGGCAGGATGGACAACATCAGCCGCCGGCGTGTCGAAGACGCCGGCGCGCAGATAACGGCTACGTTCTATTGCCGCTCCCTGCCACAGGGTGAGCCGGAAGAACCGCCGGCATCGCTCGACCATCTCGAAGGCGGCCTGTACACCTTCCCCTCATCCTTTTGCTATACGTCCGAGGAATGGCGGAGGCAGTTCCTGGAGCGGCCGCGTGCGACGATTGAATGCGTTGGCCGGCAGGGGGAATGGGCAGCCATCGTCGAGAGGGCCGCGGACTTCGATCGCGTACATGCCGTTACCCATGAGGCGGCTCTCCCTCTGCTCGCGGCACGCGCTCACGCAGAGGGACGCCGGCTATTCTGGTTCGCGTTGACGCCACCATCGCTTCCATGCGAATGGACCGACGGCTTCCTGTCGACGTTTCCGCCGGCTGACGTCACCGCCTGGAGTCTTCAGAACGGCGATCGGATGTAATGCGCGCCGGCACGCCCCACGCCGTCACGTCGTCAGGCACACTCCGCAGTACCACGGCACCAGCACCGATCACGGTACGCGATCCGATGCTGACTCCTGACACGATCGTCGCGCCAGGTCCGATGAGGGTGTCGATCCCCACGCGCACCCTTCCACCCAGGGTCGCTGCCGGTGCGATATGCGTGAAGTCGCCGATCACGCAGTCGTGATCGACGGATGCCTTCGTGTTCAAGATCACGCCGTGCCCCAGCGTTACCCGCGGGAGCACGATGGACCCAGCACAAAGCATGCTGCCGGCGCCAATCCCGGCCGATCGGGCCACGGACGCGGATGGATGAATGGCCGTTGCCAAACTCTCTCCCGCCCTCACGGCGCGCTCGGTGAGTCTGCGCCGCACGACGTTGTCACCGATGGCAACGATCACGCCGTCATGCTCGATCTCGTCGAGAGAGGCGAAGACGCGCAGGCCGAGCACCGTCGTACCGTGAAGAGCGGGGGCATCGTCGACGAAGCCCGCGGCACGATCTCCCAGAATATCCGCGACGATTGCGCCGTGGCCTCCGGCGCCGATGATGGCGATGCGTTTCACGATCGCAGTACCAATGCTTCCGATGCGGATACGAGCTCCGGGACGAGCGTACGCAATGGTTCCGAGCCGATCGAGCCGCCGGCGCCGGTAACCAGCACGCGGCGCCCGCCGATGAACGAGCGCATCGCCGCCACATCGGCCACGATCTCGCGCCGGGGCAGCAGCTCGTCCAGCAGAATCATACGGTCACCTTCATCTTCTTCACCTCGGAGGCGAGCATCTCGCACACATAGTCGATGTCGTCCGCCGGCAGGTTCCCGTGGAAAGGCAGCGCCAGCAGCGACGTGCTCGCGGCCTCGGTGTGCTGAAACATCCCGGGCCCGAAACCGAAGCGCTCTCGATAGAACGGCTGCAGATGGATGGCCGGAAAATAGGGACGGCTTGCCACGCCGGACGCGGCAAGTGCTGCCTGCAATTGCTCACGATCGATTCCTTCTTCGAATCGGACCATGTAGACGAACCAGCTCAGGCGAGAGCCCGCGCGGGCAGGAGCAAGCGGCGAGACGCCATCGATGTCTGCCAGCAACTCGTTGTAGCGCAGGGCCACCGCCTCGCGCTTCTGCATTAATTCGTCGAAGCGGCGGATCTGCGCCAGACCGATTGCCGCACTGATGGTGTCCATGCGGTAGTTGAATCCGAGCCGCTCATGCGCGAGCCATGAGCCGGAATCGGAGCGTCCCTGATTGCGGAGACTGCGCGCCAGGCTGGCCCAGTCGTCGCGATCGGTGACCAGCATGCCGCCTTCGCCCGTCGTCATCTGTTTGTTCGGATAGAAGCCGAATGCCGACACATCGCCCCAGCGCCCTGCGAAGACACCATCGGCGGTAGCGCCAATGGCCTCGCATGCATCTTCGATGACAGCCACGCCATTCCTGCGCGCGGCAGCGAGAATCCCATCCATCTCCACGGTCCGCCCGAAGATATGAACGGGCAAAACGGCCCGCAGCCGTCCCTGCGGTGCGAGCGTCTCGATCGCGTGCACAGTCGCCGCCGGATCCATCGTGAGCGTCACGGGATCGATGTCGACGAAGTGCGGGATGCCGCGCTCGAACAGAATCGAGTTGGCCGAGGCCACGAACGAGAAAGGCGTGGTGATGACAACGTCTCCATCGCGCACGCCAGCCGCAATCATGGCCACATGCAAGGCAGCTGTGCCGCTCGACATGGCCACGGCATGACGCGCTCCGAACTTCGTCGCAAATTCATTTTCGAAAGCCTCGAGCACCGGCCCGAACGAGAGCTGTCCCGAGCTCAGGACTTCATCGACGAGGCGCCGCTCCGCGGACGTGATGTCGGGAGACGAGAGGGGAATGCTCCGGGGTGCCATTTCGGGGAGCGAAGATACCTCAATTGTCGTCAAACGATTCGGTGCCCGTTCAGCATGCGGCGCGAGCGGCCGGCACGAATATCCCCGTCACGTACGCCTGCCTCCAGCGCCGATTGCCATCCCGTCGCGCGTCAAGATGCCCGCACCCTCGGGCAGAGGGCCCGGAATCGCGGCTCGTGTCTGCATAGGAATCAACCAGAACCAAGACTGTAAATGCGGGCTCCTCCGAAAACTCTCCAGTAAACCTCTCGATACAATGCTGTTCGTTGACGCGTATCCGGGTCTCTTGAATGTATTTCACTCTTCATAAGCAAAAACCTATTGACTCCACGCACATGGCGATGTTATCTTCCGCCGCCCTATGAAACTCATGGATCAATTGATTGAACGCGCACAGCGCAGCTCCTGGCCTTTGGGCCTCGGCTGCAGGTTTGTGCCGGAGGTGCCTCGAATCGGGTAGAGAACCGCACATCTACCTCATTGCGAGGCCCCTTCGAACCGTCTGGTCGAAGGGGCTTTTTGTTTCTTTGTGCGATTTCAACATAGGCGATAAGCCGTCCGGGCCGGCGGCGGGCATCCGTGTCATGACGACATTCGGATTGCCTGTTCCGTGAACGGGTTCTGACGATGGAGGTTTGCCGCACCGACGTGTAGCTCAGTGGACAGAGCACAGGACCAGGGATCCTGCATTCACGGGTTCGAATCCCGTCACGCAAACAAAGGCCTTCAAAGCCTTTTCAAACAACGACTGACCGCCGTAAGTGGTCAACCGGGCGACGGCGGGATTCGTCCCGCCAGCTGAAGGCTCGGGCCTGAGGCAAACGGAAAGCCGGCGCCTTGAGGCGATCGCGAGGCACGCGACGAAGCAGCGCAGACGACATCGTCGAACGGAAGAGCCGGTGGCTTCCACAAGACGGTAATCAGAACACTGCCGAGCGCGCAGCAACGATCGGCCCGCGCGGGCAACGTGGCGAACGAAGGCTCGCCGTCGCAAGGTTCTTTTCTTATTACAGACTCGATCACAAAGGATTGCCTCAACGGCCGACTGCAGCGGACGAGCGGGCATAAGACGCCGGATGTTGTCATCCGGCATCAAACGAAAGGAGGTACCGACCAATGTTCCATCGTTACAAGATCAATCCGCACGAGCGAGGTCTCCTGTTCAAGGAAGGCGATCTCGTCACCGTGCTCGGGCCGGGTGCTCACTGGTACCTCGACCCGCTCATGAAGCTGCGTCTGCACGTCGTGTCGCCTCGGGTCAATCCGTGGCTGGTGCATCCGTCGCTCGACCTCATCGCCCGCTCCGGAGAGCTCGGCAGCGAGGCCACTGTCATCGACCTCAACGACCATCAGCGCGGACTGGTGTGGATCGACAAGCGTTTTGCCCGGCTCCTGGCTCCGGGTCTCTACGTTCTCTGGAACGTCGAGCACGAGGTTCGGGTCGAGATCGTCGACGCCCGTTCCATGCAGCTTGTCCATGCCGATCTCCCGGTCATCATGAAGGGCTCGGGCGCGAACGAGCTTCTGGAGATCGTAAACGTCGAGGCGGGTCACAACGGCGTCTGGTCCCGCGACGGTGCGTACCAGGCGACACTGGTTCCGGGTGCGTGGGTGTTCTGGAAGGGCACCGGACGGCTCAAGGTGATCGATGTCGATCTCCGCGAGCAGACGCTCGACATCAGCGGTCAGGAGATCATGACGGCCGACAAGGTCACGCTGCGGCTCAATGCCCTCGTCGTTTACCGCGTCACCGATCCACTGAGGTCGGTTGCCGAGGTCGATGGTGCGGGCCAGGCGCTGTATCGGGCCGCGCAGCTCGCGCTGCGTGAGATCGTCGGTGCGCGGGAGCTCGACGTTCTGCTCGTCAGCAAGGAGGCTCTGGCCACCGAGCTGTCGGAGCTCACGAAGGCGCGTGCCGGCGAGCTCGGCCTGACTGTTCTTTCTACCGGTATCCGTGACGTCATCCTGCCGGGCGACATGAAGGATCTGATGAACAAGGTCATGGAGGCCCGCAAGGCCGCCGAGGCGTCGCTCATCAGCCGGCGTGAGGAGACGGCATCGATGCGCATGCAGGCGAACACGGCGAAGATCCTCGAGTCGAACCCGACGCTGATGAAGCTGAAGGAGCTCGAGGTGCTCGAGAAAGTCGCCGACAAGGCCAACCTCACCGTGCTTCTCGGCGGCGAGAGCGGCCTGAACGAGCGCGTCATGAAACTGCTGTAAACGTCAGGGGCGGTTGCCGCCCCTGACACTTCAGATTAGGGGTGCGGAGTGATTGCGATGATCGTCAGCACCGCGACGCGCTTTCTTCCCTCCATCCGGTCGGGCCCGTACATGAAGAAGACGCGATACGCTCCCGGCGTCTCGTTCTGCGCATACGCTTCGAAGACCTCTTCGCCAGCGGGACCATGCAGCGAACGGAACGGATGGGTGTTGAGCGATGGATGGCGCAGGTTTGTCTCGAGCAACCCGAGTGTCTTTCGCACCTGCTTGAGGGTTCCGCGCTTCGCCGGGCTCTTCTCGAGATCAGCAAGATTCTTGCGAGCCTCAGGGGTGAAGTGCAGCTCGCGGTTCATTCATCATCGTCCGCGAACTGCGCAAACGAGGCGCCTCGCTTTGCCTTCCCGCCAGCTGCCTCCTCTAGACCGCGCCGCACGGAGTCGATCGCTTTCTGATTCCGGAACAGCCAAGCCTCAGAAGCAGGAATCGATACGTGCGGCTCGAGGATGATCCGTCCCTCGTCATCCTTGTACACATTGAAGCTGGCATCGCCAATGTCGTCCAGCGCACGACCTAGCGCGACCCGCTTCCGGCTGTCAGGCCGAACATCGCGTGCGAGAAGGTGGTATCCGGAACGGCGGGCAGTCTTCATCGCAGCAAGAATAGTTGCCATGGGCAGCGTTGTAAAGTGGGCATTGCCCACCTCGCCGCTTTGCGTTCAAAAAAAAGGGGAGGGCATCGAGCCCTCCCCTTTCCGAGTCGCATGTGAGCGGTGCTACGGCGTCGTGACGATCACGTCGTCGATGAAGACGTTGTTGCCGAATGCGCTGATACCGAGGAAGCCGAGTTGGACGGTGGTTCCTTTGTACGCGGTCAGGTCGATCGTGTGCTGCTTCCACCCCGTCGATCCGTCGTAGCGGTTGATGGCGGTTCCGACGTTTGCCCACGTACCGGTCGAGGCCTGGACCTGCACTCGGTCGGCGGACGTCGTGTAGCCGGTGTCGTGGTACATCCAGAACTTGAGCGTGACTGTCGTTGCGCTGCCCGGAATGGCGAAGCCAGTGGTCTGGTAGACCCGCGTCTGCGAGCCGCTGGCAGAGTCGTACGAGTTGAACTTCGCGAGGTAGCTGCCGCCGTGCGGGGTGACCGTTGGCAGAGTCCCCGAGGTGAGGAAGGTCCAGGCGCCGGCGGTGCCGGAGACTTGGACGGTGGCCCAGCCGGTTCCGGCGGTTTCGAATCCGTTCGAGAAGAGCGTCGTTGGGCCGCTGCAGCTTGCTGTGAAGTTGGTTCCGGTGATATTCGCACCGGTGATCGTCACGGAGCTGCTTGCAGGGGTAAAGGTGCAGCCACTCTTGCTCGGAGTCACGGTGTACGTACCGTTGGCGAGGTTGGCGATGGTGTAGTTGTTCGAGGCGTCGCTCGTTGCTCCCTGCGATCCGGCCGTGACGGTGGCGCCCGGCGTTCCCGCGCTGCCGGAGATCGAGTAGGTGGCCACGGGCGTCGTCACCGTGCCGGTGATGGTGAAGTTGCCGGCGGTGTAACCGTTCACGCCGACCCACCAGGTGCCCGCAGATGGGTTGGTCGCCGAGCACGTCTCGTTACCGGACGAGGTGTAGGGCCGGCAAACGTATGTGGTCAACGTCGGCTTGGCGTTGAACTGCGTATAGATGTCGACGTCGGAGGTGGCGCTGGTCGTCGCAAACGTGAGGTTCGTGGCGCCGGCCGGCACGGTGATGTAGTAGTACTTCCAGGCGTTCAGGGCCACGCTCTGGCCCGTCAGCGCGACGCCGCTCGTGAGCTGCGTGTCGCCCGTGCCGCACGTCGCGGTGAAGTTCGCGACGGCGTTGGAGGACGTGATCGTCACGGAGCTCGATGCAGGCGAGAACGTGCAGCCCGACTTGCTCGGCGTGACGGTGTAGGTGCCGGCGACGAAGCCCGCCATCGCGTAGTTGTTCGAGCCGTCGCTCGTCGTCGACGAAGAACCGGCAGTGACGGTGGCGCCCGAGGTGCCGACGTTGCCGCTGATCGTGAACGTCGGTGCGGTACACGATGCGGTGAAGTTGATCCCGGTGATGTTGGCCGAGGTGATCGTGACGGAGGTCGATGTGGGCGAGAACGTGCAGCCGCTCTTGCTCGGCGTCACGGTGTACGTACCGGCCGCGAGGTTGGCGATGGAGTAGTTGCTCGAGGCATCGCTCGTCGCCGATCCCGTTCCGGCAGTGACAGTGGCGCCGGTCGTTCCGGCGTTACCCGAGATTGAGAACGTGGGCGTGCTCGACGTCGTGATCTTCGCCGTCCAGATCTCTTCGCTGGCGTTGTTGCGCCGGTCGGTCCAGGAGGGGAAGAACGCATTCGCGTAGCCGGAGAGGCTGTTGTAATCGCCAAACTGGTTGCCGGAATCGGCGCCCGCAGTCGTTTCGTCGGTCATCGCGGTCGTGACCTTCACGGCCGCCTGCCACGTCGCGCCGCCGTCGGTGGACATCTGATAGTAGACGTCGACTTTCTTGCGGCCCGAATCGGCGACGGTGTCGTAGTACATGGCGCCGAGGTTGCCGTTGGTCTCATCGACGGCAAGGAACTGGTTGAACTGGTCGTTCAGACCGCTCTGGTTGTTGAGCTTCACGCGGGCGCTCCACGTCGCGCCGCCATCCGTCGAGCGGGAGAACCAGACGCGCGTTTTGCAGGTCGACGCCGTGTTGGTGCCGGGCTCGTTCGCGGCCGTCGTGCAGCCGGTGTCACCGGAGAGGTCCGTCCAAAGTGCGTAGACGTTGTTGGTTGTGCCGTTCTTGTACGCGCCGCCGGAGACGTAGAGAAGAATCCGGCGGCTGGAGAACGACGGCACGCCGATGTCATACGAATCGTAGGTGGTGACGAGCTTCACCGGCGTGCCGTAGCTCGTGCCGCCGTTCGTCGACTTGACGACGAAGAGTCCGCGCGAACCGGTGTCAGGGAAGAAGCCGAAGACGTCGCCGGCGGAGTTGGTCTTCACGTCCGCGCCGATGCAGGTGCCTGTGGCCTGCGAGTCGCTGACCTGGATGGGCGCTCCCCATCCCGAGGAGGTGCGGCGGTTCATGAAGGCTGGGTTGCCGTTGTGCCAGATGACGTAGATGTTGTTCGCGAACGCCGACGTGCCGCTGTGGTCGGCCCATTCCATCTCTTTGTCGGTGTTGGTTTGAGTTCCGGAGATGGTTCCATCGAAAGTCCATGTCGCGCCGCCGTTAGTCGAGCGATAGGACTGCACCTTCAGCGTGCTGCCGTTGATGCCCATCGTGCTCGACCAGGCCGTGCCGTCAGAGGTCCATTCGACCGTCGGATCGGAGTGGAAGGAGTCACCGCTGGCGAGCGGCAGGTTCGTCTGACCCCACGTCACGCCGCCGTCGCTCGAGTAGTACTCGCCCTGCGTGCCGGAGCCGCTGATGTTGTTCGATGCCACGATGATCTTGCTCGGGTTCCAGTAGTTGATGCGGATGTCGGACTCGCTGCGGGCGTTGCTCTGCGCGCCCGACGTGCGGACGTTCGTTCCCGCGGTGGCGGCGAGTGCAGCGATCGGCCCGAAACGTCCCATCGTCGTGTGCGTGGGCGCGTCCTCATCCGCATCGAGATCGCCGAAATTACGTCCCGGCGCCATGCTGGCCGCCGGTTGTCCCGGCTTGAGATCCTGGTGGCTCATCATCCACTCGAGGACCTCTTTCAGGACGAGTGGGTAGCCGCCCGTCGGATCGATGTCATTGTCATAGTTGGCTTCAGGATGTCCCTTGCGCCAGTAGACCTTGAGCCAGGGCGGAACGATCGGGTCGTCAGCGTCCTTCGCTTTGAGCTTCCCGAAGTCCTGGTTCTGGCGAATCAGTTTGTCCAGCTCACTGCCGGGAATGACGTGAGCCTTTTTGAGCTGCTCATCGAGCGAGGGAAAGTGGGCAAGCCCGGGAGGAGTGATGGGAGGACCCTGGGCAACGGCAACCGAGGCCAGGAACAGAAAGACGACGCTCAGGGCGAGAGAGATTTTCTTCACGTAACATTCCCCTTCATAAAACGTTTAAATTTTGTAACGGACTACGCCTGAGCTGATCAAGAGCCGTGCCGTCACAAATTCGCCTGATTTGAACGCTTTTGGTAGCTTTGCTGACCCTTATCGGCGTCAAGGCAGGTTCACAAAGTGAGCAGTGAGGCAGGGAATGACCCACCTCGGGGGACCTCGGCGCGGGAGTCTTCCTGCCGGATCAGTGGGCACCCAAACCTCAAAGCGAAGCGCGCTTTCGAACCCGAGGGACAATGTCCGCTCTAAGCTTCCGACTTTGATGCCGAGGCGGATCGCCTCATTGGACTGAGGGGTTATGGACTATCCGTGGTGGACGATCGACGCCGCAGATTACGGCTTGCGAGAAGAAGATGAGATCCACTGCCTCGACTGCGCCGAACGAAACGGAAAAGCCCTCGGCCGCGAGCTTACCGACTCGGAGATAGCCGAGGCCGGAGGCGTCAGTTGCCGTGCGTGCGGCCGAAGCTGGCGGCCGGCCTAGAGGCCTGCAAATGCAATTGCGCGTTGCTTCGCTCCGACCAGAAACCTGATCGAGTCACGCGAAGGAGCGGCTGCTATCCTGGCTTCGTGGCATCTGGTCGGGATTGGAGCGAGCTCGAAGTGGAGGCGATCGTCGCTGACTACCTTTCGATGCTGGTGAAAGAGCGGCAAGGCGTGCCTTACAACAAGAGCGCGCATCGTCGGGCGCTGAAGCCACTTCTCCACGACCGGTCCGATGGATCGATCGAGATGAAGCATCAGAACATCACTGCCATTCTGATTGAAGCCGGGCATCCTTACATTCGCGGATACAAGCCGGCATCGCAATATCAAGGCTTACTCAGCGATGTAGTCCTCGATCGGCTGGACGGCGACGCAGCGCTTCGGCATCTAGCCGTCGAATTCGCCGAGGCAGTGGTTCAGCCTCCACAGATCGGCGACATGCTCTCCTTGATGACCAAACCTCCCGACCTTCTCGAGTCGGCACGTCTTGCCCTCGCTTCGCAGAAACGAAGAAGGCAGGCACAGACGATCGATTACCTCGCGCGTGAATCGCGGAATCGCGCAATCGGATTCGGAGGAGAAGCCCTGGTTGTCAGCTACGAGCGCGCGCGACTCAGTTCAATTGGTTGCGACACACTCGCGCAACGAGTGCAGCATGTCGCGGCAACGATTGGCGACGGCTTGGGATATGACGTCCTCTCGTTCAGCCCGGACGGCCGCGATCGATTCATCGAAGTGAAGACCACGCAGCTCGGCCCAATGACTCCGTTTTACATCACCGAGAGCGAGATATCCTTCTCAACCGAGAACCACGATCACTACTCGCTCTACCGCGTCTACGATTTCGCAGCGCGGCCATTGATGTTTTCGCTCGATGGGCGAGTCGAGAGCAATTGCACGCTCCGCGCGACACAGTTCATGGCGCTGCCGCGGTGAATCTGGACTGCGCGCAAGTGGGTAGCCCCATCCGGTGATCTTCTTGCACTCCCTCTGACCGATGCCCACGCCTTTCTCCGTTCTTGATCTCGCGTTTGTTCCTGCCGGCTCTGCGCCGTCAGATGCCTTGCGGAACACGCTCGATCTTGCGCGGCATGCGGAGCGGTGGGACTTCCGGCGGTTCTGGCTCGCGGAGCATCACAACATGATCGGGATCGCCAGCGCGGCGACGGCGGTGGTGATCGGCTACGTCGCGGCGGGGACGCGCACGATCCGCGTCGGGGCGGGCGGGATCATGTTGCCGAATCATGCGCCGTTGGTGATCGCGGAACAGTTCGGAACGCTCGAGTCGCTTTACCCGAACCGCATCGACCTCGGTTTGGGCCGCGCTCCGGGAACCGATCAGCGCACGTTGCGTGCGTTGCGCGTCTCACCTCTGAGCTCCGACACCTTCCCGCAGGATGTGATCGAGCTTCAGTCGTACTTTGCACCGCTTCGCGAGGGACAGCTCATTCAAGCGGTGCCGGGAACCGGTCTCAACGTCCCGCTATGGATTCTGGGATCGAGCCTTTTCGGCGCACAGCTCGCGGCCGAGCTCGGGCTCCCCTACGCCTTCGCTTCGCACTTCATGCCGGGGGCGTTGATGGAGGCGCTGGCGATCTATCGCGCGAGATTCAAGCCGTCGAGCCAACTCGATCGTCCCTATGCCATGGCCGGCGTCAACGTCTTCGCCGCCGATACCGACGCGGAGGGGCGCCGCCTTTTTACGTCTGCGCAACAGTCGTTCGCGAACATCTTTCGCGGAACGCGCGGACGTCTGCCGCCGCCGATCGACGACATCGAGGCGTACTGGACACCCGAGGAGAGGGTGCAGGCGTCCGCGATGCTGGCGTGCTCATTCGCCGGTTCCCGCGATACCGTTCGCCGAGGCTTGGCCGGGTTCATCGAACGGACGGGTGTCGACGAGGTCATCGTGGCGTCGGCGATTTACGATCACGCCGCGCGGCTTCGCTCGTACGAGATCGTGGCGGAGGTCGCAAACGTGTTGTAGCCGGGCGAAAAGCATGAACCACCGAGACGCAGAGAGCACGGAGCGGAAGCGGCGACTCAGTGATCTCTGTGTCTCTGTAGTGGCCAGCCTTTCGACGCCACAAGGAAAGCGAGCATGCTAAGCAAACAGCCGCGGCGGCGTTCCTCCACTGCTCTGCGGCGCGCCGCGGAAGGAGAGAGCGTCCGAACGATCGTGATCGCGCTGCTCGCCAACCTCGTCATCGGGGCTGCGAAGTTGATGGCCGGTCTCGCTTCACATTCGACCGGCATGCTGGCCGAGGCGGCTCATTCTGCGGCGGATTCGGTCAACGAGATCTTTCTGGCCATCGGCCTGCGCCGCGAAAAGGACCCTCCCGACGAGATTCATCCTCTCGGCCACGGGCGCGAGCGTTTTCTCTGGGCCTTCATGGCTGCGATCGCATCGTTTCTGATCGGCGGCTGCCTCTCCATCGTCTTGGCGATCCGCGAGCTGGAGACGCGTCATCCGGTCGGCGCGACGATGGCGGCGTGGATCGTTCTGGCGATCTCCTTCGCGGCCGATGGCGCATCGTGGCTGCAAAGCATGCGGCAGGCACGGCGCCAGGCCCGCGAATACAACCTCACCGTGTGGCGCTACCTCGTCCGCGCCAGCGATCCGGTGGTCCGCGCCATCGTTGTCGAAGACAGCGCGGCGCTGGCCGGCCTCGCGATCGCTGCGGGTGGCCTTCTCGCGAGCAGAATCGCCGGAACGAACGTGCCCGATTCCATCGCCTCGCTGCTGATCGGACTCCTGCTGGCCGTTACCGCATTCGGCGTCGCCCGGCCGCTGGCCGATTTTCTGATCGGACGATCATTGCCGCCCGAACAGGTCGACGCCGTTCATGCACTCGTCAGCCAGAATCCGGCAATCGAGGAAGTGCTGACGCTCCGCGCCGTCTACACAGGCCCTGAGGAGGTCGTCGTCTTTGGGAAGGTGCATCCATCGCCGCAACTGAACATCGACGAGCTTTCCCGCGCCATGGACGACCTCGATCGCGCGATCCGATCCAGGTTTCCCGTCGTGGCAGATTTCATCGATGTGACGAATACACGCGGCGATGCCAAGAACACCGCTGAGATCACGTCATGAGCGATGAAAAGAAAGTGATCATCATCGCCGGGCCGAACGGCGCGGGAAAGACGACCTTCGCCCGCGAGTTTCTGCCCGAGGAAGCAGGGGTGCCGCTCTTCGTGAATGCCGATCTGATCGCCGCGGGCCTGTCGCCCTTCGATCCCGACGCCGCCGCCTTTCGAGCCGGGCGTTTGATGCTCGCGAAGATCGACGCGCACGCCGCCGCGGGGCGAAGTTTCGCGTTCGAGACCACGTTGGCGGGACATACTTACCTGCGGCGCGTCGATCAGTGGCGCGGCAACGGCTATATCGTGGAGCTGATCTTTCTGTCGCTGACTTCAGTCGAAGACGCGATCCAGCGCGTTGCAACACGAGTGAGGCAAGGCGGGCACTCGGTCGCTGAAGAGGTGATTCGCCGCAGATTTGACGCCGGCATGCGACACTTTCAAGGTACATACAGAGAACGAGTCGACTTCTGGATCTGGTACGACAATAGCGGTGCGAGACGACGCCTTGTGGGACGAGGGCGCAACCGATGAGAGACAGCGAGACCTTTGAAGACAACGCCGATATGGCAGGGGTTGGACCAGCGCTGCGCCGCGCGGCCGCCCGCGCCCGCGAGATCGCGCGTCAGACCGGCACGCCGCTCGTGATCGTCCGCGATGGCGTGCTGATGGAGGTCGATCCCGACGACCCCAGCCTCGATGACGAAACGATGCTTCCGAATGACGCGATCCACGATCGCTGAAAACCCTCGTTACAGGCGCTCGGGCTCACTCGAAGGCGCGAAGACGCGAAGAAGGTTCTGATTCTTTCGCGCCTTCGCTGCTTCGCGTGAGACCTCACTCGCGCTGACTCGATTCACTTCCCTCCCACCACCACCTGCCCCCCCTTCATCACGAACGACACGTGCTCGATCGTGGTGATGTCCTTCGTCGGATCGCCGGCGACTGCGATCAGGTCGGCGAAAAGGCCGGGAGCGATCGTTCCGAAGTGATCCTGCTGTTTGAGGATCTTCGCGTCGACGGATGTGGCAGCGAGAAGCGCCTGCACCGGAGTCATGCCGGCGCGGACCATCCATTCGAGCTCGCGGTAGTTGTCGCCGTGCGTGAAAACGCCGACGTCGCTGCCGCAGCCGATGATCACGTTGTTGGCCATGGCCAGCTTGAAGGCGCGCAAGACGTTGTCCATGCTTTTCGTGTACGGCTTTGTCCCCCGCTTGTACGACTGAAAGTATTCGGAATACGCCTCCTCGGCTGCCAGCGTCGGCAGATAGGCGACGTTGTGCGCAGCCATCAGTTTGAAGATTTCGTCCGTGCCGTTGTATCCGTGCTCGATCGTATCGACGCCGGCGAGGATGGCGCGGCGCATCCCTTCGGGCGTAGTGGCGTGCGCGGACACGGGACGGTTCGCGCTGTGCGCCTCTTCGACCAGTGTCTTCAGCTCGTCCAGCGAGAACGTCGGCGTGGCCGGGCCGCTGCCGCGGCCGTAATCGGCGTAGACCTTCACCCAGTCGGCGCCGTGTCCGATCTGCTCGCGAACCGCGCGCAGAATCTCCGCGGTGCCGCTCGCTTCCTGTCCGCCCTTCGTCAGCGGCTCGAACTCCGGCGCGAAACCGCCGGGCCCGGGACCGTAGCTGGCCGTGGCCACGATCGCGCGCGTATCGACGAAGAGTCGTGGACCGGGAATCCGGCCTTCATCGATGGCGCGCTTCACCGAGACGTCGGCGAATCCCGCTCCTTCGGTGCCGAGGTCGCGAAGGGTGGTGAAACCGGCAAGGAGCGTGTCGCGCGCGTGCAGCGTCGCGGCAATCGTTCGATACGCGAGCGGCTCGTGCAGCACCTGATCGTTCCAGAGCGTCTCGTTGTACGGATGGAGAAGGATGTGCGAGTGCGCATCGATCAATCCGGGGAGCAGCGTCATTCCCGGCAGTTCGATCGTCACCGTTCCGGGCGGAATCGCCAGACTCGGCCCAACCGAGATGATCTTCTCGCCGGAGACGAGCACGGCCCACCCTTCGTGTGTGTCGTTGCTCATCGCGTCGAAGACACGCTGCGGGCGGAGGAGGATGTACTTCGGAGCGGCTGGCGGAATAGCCGGCGCAGCGAAGAGCGGCGTAACCGCAATGAGGAAAATGACGATCAACGACGGAACCCGAGCACGCATGGGATGACCTCCGCGCGTATTTTGTCGCGAAAAGCGTTTCACGCGGAGGCGCGGAGGGCGCGGAGAAAACCTCCGCGTCTCCGCGTCTCCGCGTGAAACCGTCTCCAGCCCTTGACACCCTTCGGAAGCGCAGCGAGGATACGACTCCTTCCGTGCTCATCGCCTTACGCAGAGTCGTCCTCGGCCTCGCCGTCGTGATCGCCGCGTCGGCGATTCTGCTGCTTTCCGATCTCCAGCACCGCCATCCCGTCGCGCGCGGCGCCAACGCGGCCAGTCATCGCTGGAAGCTGTACTTCATTCAACTCAATGACGTCGTCGACGTCGAAGATGCCGCGGCCGGCGTGATGGAAGGTTTGCGCGAGTCGGGGCTGAAAGAAGGACGTGACTTCGAAGTCCAGACGCTGAACGCGCACGGCGACATGGCCACTGTCTCCGCGCTGATCGATGCAGCGGTCACCGGCGGCGCTGACATGCTCATCACCTTCTCCACGCCCACGCTCCAGGCCTCGCTGCGCCGCGCGCAGAACGTTCCCGTCGTCTACAACTACGTGTCGTCGGGATTGAAAGCGGGCGCGGGAAAGAGCAACACCGATCATGCGCCGAACGTCACCGGCGTCAATCTGCTGCCGGCCAACGAAGAAGCGCTCACGATTCTGAAGACGTACTTCCCCGCGATTCATCGCGTCGGCACGCTCTACTGCCCGGCGGAGACGAACATGGTCGTGTCGAAGGAAGCGCTCGACAAGGACGCGAAGAAACTCGGATACGAAGTCGTCTACGTTGCCGCCGACACCGCCACAGACGTACCCAACGCCGCGGCCGCGCTGATGGGGCGCGACATCGACGCCGTGCTGCAGCTTCCGGGCAACCTCACCGCCTCCGCATTCGGAAGCATCAGCGACGCCGGGCGGCAGGCGCACATCCCGATCGTGGCCTTTCAGAAATCGCAGGCCATCGGCGGCGCGATGATCGTCGTGGCCCGCGACTATCGCGACAGTGGACGTCACGCCGCACACATGGCCGCGCGCATCATGCGCGGCGAGAATCCGGCGCGCATCCCGCTCGAAGATTTCGGCAAGACGCGCCTGATCGTCAATCTCGATGCTGCGCGCGCGTTGAACATCACGCTTCCACCCGCTCTCGTCCGATCGGCGAAAGAAGTCATAGGAGCACCTGTTGGAAATCGTTAAGCAACGCGACGGCGACTTTCTGCACGTGCGCGTGTCAGGGCGGCTCGACAATCACTGGTCGCAACCGTTCGATGAGGCCATCGCCGAGATGATCCGCGAAGGCGCACACCACCTGCGCGTCGATCTCTCCGAGGTGAACTACCTTAGCTCCGCCGGCATCGGCGCGTTGATGACGGCCTATCGCGACACGCGCGAGTTGCAGGGCTCGTTCGTGATCACCGCCGCATCCGAGCGCGTCCGAATGATTCTTCAACTCGTCGAGCTGGAGTCGTTGTTGTTCGGAACTTCGACGGAGACCGAAGCGCAGGCGCCTTCCGTCGAAGGCCCGCGCGCAATCGACTCCGAGAAGGCACTTTTCGAATGCTATTCGCTCGACGGCGCTCGCTCGACCCACCGCTTCATCGGTGACCCCACCAAGCTCGCGCACGCTGGATACGAAGAGACCACTTCGATCACCGCCAGCCCCGATCTCTTCGCCCTCGGCCTCGGCGCCCTCGGCAGCAGCTACGACGACTGCCGCGGTCTCTTCGGCGAGTTCGTCGCCGCTGCCGGCAGCGCCGCGTACATGCCGACCGACGGCACATCGACGCCCGACTACATGACGCGCTCGGGCGGGCTCGTTCCGGAAATTCAGGCGTTGTATGGCATCGAATTCCGCGGCGCGCCCAGCCATCTTCTGCGCTTCGAAGCGAGCAATCCCGGCGGCACGGTCCCGTTGAGCGAAATCGTCCGCGTCTGCGCCTCGGTCGCCGGCACTCCCGACTTTGGCGTCGTGATGGCCGCCGAAGTCTCGGGGCTCATCTGCACGATGTTGCGCCGTTCGCCGGCGCAGCCCGATCCCGCACGATTCGATTTTCCCAACGTACGCGATTGGCTCTCGTTCATGCCCGAGCACGAATACGCGCGCACGAGCAGCATCGTCGCCGGCTTCGCTTCTTCGTCGCCGGCAGATGAAGCGCGTCCGTTTCTCCGTCCGGTCAGCGATGCATTCCGCGGACACTTCCACGCCGCCGTGACCGCATTTCGATCGCTGCCTCGGGGGAAGATCGAGATCGCCGAGGTGCTGGCGCAGGCGTTTCAGGCACGGAGCGTCTTCTCCGTCGTCCACCTGCTGCGTGACAACCGCCCCATCGAAGGCGCCGGCGAGAGCGAGTTCCAGCGCGGCGCATGCTGGATCTTCCCGATCGCAAATGGAGATCCATCGTGACGCTTCTCATCTCCGCCTGGACCATCGGTCTCATCCTCTCCCTCCTCGCCCTCGGCGTTTACATCAGCTACCGCGTCTTCGCCTTCCCCGACATCACCGCCGACGGCTCGATCACGTTCGGCGCCGCCGTGGCCGCGGCGATGCTCACGCGCGGCATGCATCCGTTCGCCGCCAGCGGCGCGGCGTTCCTCGCCGGCAGTCTCGCGGGCGCGTGTACAGGCGTCTTGCACACACGATTCCGCATCAATCAACTGCTCTCCGGAATCCTCGTCATGACCGCGCTCTACTCCATCAACCTTCATGTGATGGGGCAGAGCAACCTACCGCTGCTCTCCGCGAGAACAATGACGACGTACGCCGAACGCATCGGACGCCGGCTCAGCGGCGGCGACACCGCGATGCTCCTCGGGTGGCCCGTGAGCGCGCGCGAGCTAGGCTCCCTCCTGCTCATTGCCGCCGTCGTCCTGTTCGTCGCCATCGCCGCCTACCTCTTCTTCCGCACGAACCTCGGCAGCGCCATGCGCGCCTCAGGCGACAACGCGCAAATGATCCGCGCCCTCGGCGTCAGCGTCGAGAACATGATCATCCTCGGCCTGGCCATCTCCAACGGCCTGATCGCATTCGCCGGCGCGCTGCTCGCGCAATATCAGGGTTTTGCGGATGTCCAGATGGGAATCGGCATGGTGGTCTGGGGCCTCGCCAGCGTCATCATCGGCCGCGCCCTTGTCGGATCCGACAGCCTCGGCTCGGCCCTGACCGGCACGATCATGGGCTCCGTCCTCTTCCGTCTGATCATCGCCGTCGCCCTGCGATGGGGCCTCAACCCCAACGACCTCAAACTAGTCACCGCCATCTTCGTCTTCGGCGCCCTCGTTCTACCAATGGCGCTCCGAGGAGTACGGACGTCTCGTCCGCGGCCATCCGGGCGTCCCCGCCCGGATGGTCTCGTCTCGCGATGAATCCCCGAATCGGATCAGAACCATGCTCCAGCTAAGAAACCTGACGAAAACCTTCTTCCCCGCCACCCCCAACGAAGTCCGCGCGCTTCAGGGGGTCACCCTCGACATCGACGAAGGCTCCTTCGTCATCGTCATCGGCACCAACGGCTCCGGAAAATCGACGCTCCTCAACACCGCCGCCGGCGCTTTCCCTCTCGATCACGGCACGATCACTCTGGCCGGACGCGACGTCACGAAATGGCCCGAACACCGCCGCGCCGCGATGATCGGCCGCGTCTTCCAGAACCCCTTCAGCGGCACCGCACCCAATATGACCGTCGCCGAAAACCTCGCCCTTGCCGCGCGCCGCGGCCAGCCTCGAGGACTCGGAGCCCTGCTGCCAGCGAAGCTTCACACCGAGTTGCGCGACCGCGTCGCCACGCTCAACATGCAACTCGAAACCAGGATGAACAACCCCATCGGCACCCTCTCAGGCGGCCAGCGCCAGGCCCTCACATTATTAATGGCCACCTGGCGGAGACCCGACCTCCTTCTCCTCGACGAACACACCGCCGCCCTCGATCCCAAGAGCGCCGACCAGATCGTCCGCCTCACCCAGCGCATCGTCTCCCAACACCACCTGACCACCCTGATGGTCACCCACTCCATGCAACAAGCCGCCACCCTAGGCGACCGCATCGTGATGATGAACCAGGGCCGCATCCACGCCGACTACACCGGCCCCGAAAAACGCCGCATCCGCGCCGAAGACCTGGTCCGCCGTTTCGAAGAAATCCGCCGCGACGAACAACTCGACGTGTCCGCCGCGGAGATGCTGCGGGAGATGTATGTGTAGTTGCAGAAGCGATTAAGAGTCGGAGACGCTCAGTTGAGCCGGCTGCGCCTGCTTTTCCAGCGAGCACACTTGGTTTGGTGCTACCGATTTCGATCGGCGCTCGACAAGGAGCTTTCGCGACAGTCGATGCTCTCCTGTGTCCTTACGTCATCATGTCCGGCCGACTTCCCTCAGACTCGCTGGTGTCGCAACCGCCTCGGATAAACCCGAACACCAACACGCCAACCAGCGCGAGCGTCACCGTCCGAGACAGCAACGCCGACAGCCGCGTCGACCACACCGCAGCAGCACAATCCCCAGCGACAACCCCAGCACGCCGCACAGACTTTCCAAGCGGAGTAAGCTCGTCGCACGACGACCCTGACCCAAAGCGTCAGGATCCACGACGCTCGAGAAATGCCGATATGTATTCGCGGCCTACTCCTGGTTTTGTTGTGACGCGTTGAGCATCAGAAGCAGCACGAGCAGTGGAATGACAGCAATCATCAAGAGGTCGCGGTTATAGAACCTTATTTTGTACTCCAGGTCAGAGCGCGAGAAGATACCGCGCAATAAACCGATCAGGCTGAAACCCAGAACCAGCGCGAGAACTACTGCATCAAAGATTGGCGCGCTCGCCGTCCGGAACGTCTTGCGAGCCCACTGTTCCGCCGAAGCAGGAAGGGTTGCCAGAAAAATGTGCGTCGGTGACGCGGTCTTGAAGATCCACGCTGATTGGGTCCATGCGCGGTCAATCGCGGGGGCGATATCGGCCATCGGCAGCGGTGCGGGTGATGGCGTGCCAACAACGGCGGCCAGCGCAATGACGGGAGTTCTTACGTGCTGCTTCTTTCTTCTTCTCTTTTTCGTAACGGCTGTTGTTCTCGCCGTGTGGGACGTTGTTTCGTGTTGCTCCACAACCGGGATCGTCAAGTGGCCTTGCGCGATGGCTGATTGCGGCGAACCGGCGGCCACCAGAAGGATCAGCGCTATTGAGAGGCCTAAGGAAAACGATGCGGTAAGAACACCCTTCTGGCTTTTTCCGGCTTCGACCGCTGTTTTGAACTGGCCGATCAGAATCTGGCCGAGACAGCCGATGAACCCAATAATGCTCGTAATGCATAGAAGGATGAAAACGGTCTTGGCAAGCCACGCCAGAACAGGCACTAGCCACCCAAAGAGGAGGGCAAGCTTTTCCGCGATCCAAGCCAGCGCCAGGCCTATTTTCGCGAAAATGAATTTGATCGCCGGTGCAAGGAAGTAGAGGAGCACCGCGGCAGCGGCTCCGAAAAGCAGCGGCTTAGGGCCGTTCTCTTTCCAGACCCAGACGATTAACGCCAGCAACGCAATCACCAAAAGTACCGGGGACACGAACACCAGCACTTTGATGAGGAACGCCATGACTATACCGAGGATATGGAAGATGAATCCGAAGATTGCGCCGAGCACTTTGAGAACGCCCCACACCAGCAGTCCTGCCCAGCACAGAAGTGCCGGAGCGAATCCTCCGCCGAAAACGCCAAGCACTCCGTATCCCGCCAGAGGGGCGCGCAGGCGGACAATGGCAAGCACAAGAAGAACGCCGATGTAAATCCAGATACCAGCAAAGCAGGCCACCATCCACAGATACAAGGCTTCAGGAGAGGAACCGAGAAGCTGTTTCGGAAAGAGCGACACAGACATCACCGAGTCTGAAACCATAGAGTCGGCAGGAAGACTCTGCTTTCCGAAGTGCCTGATCAGGCCATTGAAGTTGAACCAAATGAAGATGCAACCGGTGAGGACAGCCAGTATCGCCGCGATCGATCGTTCACGGAAGCTCACGAACTTTCACCATTCGTTTGTCTACGGCGAGTCATCGCATCGGCCAATCCGCCGTACCTTGCTTTATAGCCATGTCTAGGAGAGTCCTGGCAGACGATTTCCCTACCTCAGGGGGTGAAAGAATGTGCAAAGCTATGGAGATCAGCGACCGAGCTCGCGGCCACGAACCATCACGATCGAGTTGCGAGGCAAGGCGGACTGCCGCCCCGACCCCGGGGGCCGTCACATCCTCTTGTGTTGCCCGGCACCACTTCGTGCGACACGGCGTGAAATCGTGTTGCCGTGGCCCATTTGACTCCCTATCCGCTGGCGGGTCTATTGGCCCGTGCGTTCGCGGAGCTCGATCGTAACGGCAGCATCTTCGACCTCCCATCGCATCGGTTCTCTTTCGGCGAGCGAGACGTCGACACGCGCGTCACGATTCACGGCCGCACGGCGGGCGCACCGCTCGGGCCTTCGGCCGGACCGCACACACAACTGGCGCAGGGCATCGTTCTCTGCTGGCTCGGCGGCGGGCGGTTCATGGAGCTGAAGACCGTTCAGTGCAACGACACGCTGCGCATTCCGCGGCCTTGTATCGACGTGCGGGGGATCGGTCTCAACGTCGAATGGTCGCAGGAGCTGCGCATCGAGCAGTCGCTCGAAGAGTACGTCAAGGCGGCCATGCTGATCGAGATCCTGGGGCGGCACTTCGGCGTCGCGCCCGGGTGTCTCTTCGACATGAGCGTCGGATACGACCTCGACGGCGTGCGCAGCGATCGCATGGTGGCCTTCATGCGCGGCCTCGTCGATGCGCGCGGAATGATCGATCGTCTTCGGCGCGAGCTTCCTGCGCCATGGCGCGATCTCGACTTCGACACGGCCGTCTCCAGGAGCGTCACGCTTTCAACGTTTCACGGCTGTCCGGTCTCGGAGATCGAGCGGATCGCCGATTTCCTGATGTCGGAGATCGGTCTCGATTGCGCGATCAAACTCAACCCCACCCTGCTCGGCCGCGCTCCCCTGCTCGAGATTCTTCACGACCGCCTCGGCTACTCCGCGATCCGTGTGCCGCCCGGGGCGTTTGACAACGATCCCGAGTGGGACGAGGCCGCGGAGATCGTCGAGCGCCTGCGTGTCCGCTCGCGTGAGCTCGGCCGCTCCTTCGGGGTGAAGCTGACGAACACCCTCGTCGTCGAGAACCACAGTGACTTTCTCCCGGCATCCGAGAAGCTCGCCTACCTCTCCGGTCCGCCGCTGCACGTGCTGGCGATGCATCTCGTTCGCCGCTTCCGGCACACATTTGGCGATTCTCTGCCGATCTCGTTTTCCGCCGGCATCGATCGTCGCAACTATCCCGACGCCGTTGCGCTCGGTCTGGCACCGGTCACCGTCTGCACGGATCTCCTCAAGCCGGGCGGCTACACCCGACTGCAGGCTTACGGTTCCGAGCTCGCGAAACGGATGGAAGCCGCTGGCGCACGAACCGTGGCCGAATTCGCGCACGCCGATATCGACGCCTATATCGAGTCGCTCGATCGCGATCCGCGCTACCGGCACGAACAGGTTGAGCACACCGCGCAGAAGACGGGGCTTCCGCTCGGCCTCTTCGACTGCTCGACGTGCGATCTCTGCATCACCGCCTGTCCCACCAACGCGAACATGCGTCTGCGCTCGCTGGACGGCGCGATCCCCTTCTCGCGCAAGCATCAGATCGCGAACTTCGCCGATTTCTGCAACGACTGCGGGAACTGCGAGATCATCTGCCCGGATCTGGGCGCGCCGCAGCGGACGAAGATGCGCTTCTTCGGCAGCGAAGAGTCGTGGCGGCGCAACGCACCGCTTGACGGATTCTGGATCGGCGCCGAAGTCACACGCGCGCGGATCAACGGGACGGAGTACGACGACCACTCGTCGCATCACCTCGTGCAGTACGCCCGCCGCGCCGCTCTCGACCGCTCGTACATCAACTACATCAATGCACTGGAGTGAGGAACGATGACCATTTGTGAACCAACGCTACTGAACCTGATCGATGATTCCGTCCTGAGCGCGCTGCACGGCCGCAGCATGCTGCTGACAGACGACTGGCAGCGCACTGAGATCGAAACGCTGTGCAGCGTGGCCGCGATGCTCGAAGATCTCGATCGTCTCGGCAAAGTGCCGCCGCTTCTGCGCGGCGAGCTGCACTACGGTCTCTTTTTCGACAACTCGACCCGCACAAAATCGAGCTGGGCCGGCGCTTCCGTGCGCCTCGGCGGCAATCCGATGGTCGTCGACGGCTCGTCGACGCAGGTCGCGCACGGCGAGACCGCCGAGGAGACCGGAGCCATGCTGGGCATGAACGCGCACGCCCTCGGCATCCGCCACGATCTCATCCTCGGCGAAGGTAATCGCTTCATGCGCGGCCTGAAGGAGGGCATCGACCGTTACCTCCGCGAGAGCGGCGACGATCGCGTCGTCCCCGTGGTCAACCTGCAGTGCGACATCGATCATCCGACGCAGACCCTCGCCGACCTCTGCTGGCTGCGCGAGCGCTTCCCGGATGGACTGGCCGGCAAGACCATCGCTGTGAGCTGGGCCTACGCGCCGAGTTATGCCAAGCCTCTGTCTGTTCCGCAGGGCTTGATCACGCTGCTGACGCGATTCGGGATGAACGTCCGGCTCGCGCACCCGCCCGGATACGACCTGATGCCGCAATGCACGGAGAGCGCGGCGGCGCACGCGAAGGAATCGGGTGGCAGCTTCACGATCACGAACGACATGAACGCTGCGTTCGCGGACGCGGATGTGGTCTACCCGAAGAGCTGGGGACCGTTCGACCTGATGATGGAGCGCCGCAGCGAGCCGCAGCGAATGAAAGAGATCGAAGCTACCGCGCTGGCGCGCAACCTCGAGCACAAAAACTGGATCTGCGACGAACGCCTGATGGCGGGCACCCGCGGCGGCGATGCGCTCTACATGCACTGCCTCCCTGCCGACATCGGCGCAGAAGTGAGCGCAGGAGTCATGGAACGCGCACGGCTTTCAGTCGCGCGCGAGGCGAACAAAAAACTCTACGTAATCATGGCCTTGCTCGCGGTTGCCAAAGTGCGCCGCCTGCGCGAGGCATTGGAGAAGGCATGACCATCACGACCGAGATCACAACGAAGCTCGATGAACGTACCGCTGCGCTGGCGCGGCAGTACCGCCCGTTGGCCATCCGCATCCTTCGCGAGGCCATCCGCATTCCCGCCGACCATCTCGATTCCGATCCCCGCTGCGGACTCTCGGGCCACGAGCAGCCGCGGCTCGAGTATCTCCGCAAGACCATCGTCGAAATTGGCGCGGTCGAGCGCGAGCAGGACGTCACCTTCGACGCCTTCGGCAATCTCGTCTGGAGCGTTGAAGATCGTACTGACGGGATCCCGGCTGAAAAGAAGTCCGTGATCATGCTCGACGGCCACACCGACACGGTCAACGCCCTGCGCGATCGCTGGCACGAGGCCATCGGCGGCGGAATCGATCCGTACTACGGCTGGATCGACGGAACGAAAGTCGATCGCGCGTTCCTCGCACACGAGCTCGGATATCTCCCGCCGGAAAGTGAATGGGAGCACCTGGTGTGGGGCCGCGGATCGGCGGACCAGCTCGCGGGAGTGGTCTGTCAGATCGTGGCCACCAAGATTCTCAACGAGTTGCGCGGCGAAGTCGCGCTGCGCGGCGTGATCGTGCGGGCCTACGGCACGATCTCCGAGGAGGACAACGACGGCGGAAGCCCGATGTATCTGATGCGCGAGATCTTTCCGGCCGCGACGCAGGACCGCATCCCCGACGTGGTCATCCTCACTGAGGCGACCGGGTGCGCGAAACTCGGCCCGCTCGGGATCTATCGCGGACAACGAGGGCGGATGCAGATTGAAGTCGAGGTCACCGGCAGAAGCTGTCATGGCTCCATGCCGTGGGAAGGGCTCAATCCGCTCGAATACGGTGCGGCCATGATTGTGGAAGCCGCGCAGCGATATCGCGACGGCGAAGGATTCGCCGACGATCCGTTTCTCAGCGGAGGCACGCGCACCGCGAGCTGGGCCAGCCTGGCCACGCCGAGCGACTGCGCGGTCCCGGAGCGATTCACCTTCCGCTTCGATCGCCGGCTCACAGCGGGCGAGATTCCCGAACGCGCGCTCGACGATGTGCGCACCCTTCCGTCCGTGGCGAAGGCGATCGCCGACGGCCTCCGCGTCGACGTCCGCGCGCCGCTCTACACCGACCCGACCTGGCGCGGCTATCGACTCAACAACCCGCAGATCTATCCGGGCTGGGTGACACCTGAAGAGCACCCATCCATCGTTGCAGCCGTCGATGCATACACGCGCGTGACCGAACGCAAGCCGCGCGTGGCGCGCTGGATCTTCTCGACCGATGGCGTCGGATTCCCGACGCGCACGCTCGATGTGCCCGCGTCGAAGCGCTGGATACAGGACGGCGACTACCGGTATCCGGCGATGTTCGGCATTGGTCCGGGCGTCGAACAGAACACGCACAAGATCGGCGAGAACGTCGATTCGCGGGAGTTCGACACGGTCATCGCGTTCCTGGCGCGATTCCCCAGCATCTACGACCAGGTGACGCGCGGCCAGGGATAAGAAGCAACCAGGATACGGCGATGGCTCACCATACTCTCCAGTCCGCATATAGCCGGCTGGCAGAGCGGCTCAATCGATTCCCCCAGGGGGCGCCGCCCAGCGAGCTGCTCTTCAAAATCCTCAGAGTGCTCATGCGCGAGGAGGAGGCGGGACTGGTCGCAATGCTGCCGATCCGGCCGTTCACGGCCGAGAAGGCGGCGGGGATCTGGAAGATGGATGCGGCGCGCGCCCAACGGATGCTCGACGAGCTGGCAGGCCGCGCCATTCTCCTCGACTGGGACGGCGAAGACGGACGGCCGCTTTATGTGCTCCCTCCTCCGATGGCCGGCTTCTTCGAATTCTCCATGATGCGCGTCCGCGATGACATCGACCAGAAGGCGTTGAGCGAGCTTTTCTATCAATACCTCAACGTGGAAGAGGACTTCATTCGCGCGCTCTTCACGAACGGAGAGACGCAGCTCGGGCGGACCTTCGTCCACGAGCCCGCGCTATCGGCGGACAACGCCCTGCACGTGCTCGATTACGAGCGTGCCAGCCACATGATCGAGAGCGCGTCGCATGTTGCCGTCGGGAGCTGCTACTGCCGGCACAAGATGCAGCACCTCGGCCGGGCGTGCGCCGCACCGATGGAGATCTGCATGACGCTCAACACGAGCGCCGCCTCACTGATCAAACACGGTCACGCGCGGCAGGTCGATACGTGCGAAGGTCTCGACCTCCTGCAGCAGGCCTACGCGTCGAACCTCGTACAGTTCGGCGAGAACGTGCGCGAGCAACCGGCCTTCATCTGCAACTGCTGCGGATGCTGCTGCGAGGCGATGATCGCCGCGCGCCGCTTCGCCGTCATGCATCCGGTCCACACGACCAACTTTCTTCCCGTCGTCGACACAAACAGGTGCAATGGTTGCGGCAAATGCGTCAACGTCTGCCCCGTCGAAGCGATGAGCCTCGTCTCAGCGAACGACCCCGCGCGACCCCGCGGGAAACGGGCGAAGCTGGATGAGGATCTCTGCCTCGGCTGCGGTCTCTGCGTTCGTGCCTGCGACCGCGGAGACGTGCGGCTCGAGTCCCGCCCGGATCGTGTGATCACTCCGCTGAACGGGGTCCATCGCGCCGTGGTCATGGCCATCGAGCGCGGCAAGCTGCAGAACCTCATCTTCGACAACCAGGTCCTCTGGAGTCACCGCGCGCTCGCCGCGGTACTCGGCGTGATCCTGAAACTTCCGCCGATCAAGCAGGCGCTGGCGACCGAGCAGGTGAAGTCGCGATATCTGGAGACGCTGATCGCGAGGGGACACTAGCGAATCGTGACCATCATGGAAACCGTCAAACCGGACAAGCGCTTGTCCATCGCAGAGGTACTTGCGACTGTGCACTACGCCGATCATGTCTCACTCACGGACACGGACGTCACGTTGGCGATCCGGCCGCTCGGTTCCGCGGATACCGAAGTGTGGCGTTCTCGCCTGCCCGTGACTCGCGGCAGCCGCGGCGCCGTCGCCTTCGCGCACGACGAGCACGTTCTGGCAGGTGCCATCGCGTCCATCGATCCGGACGTCGAGCGCGCGGCGCGCGGTGCGTACGACGAGATCGTGCGGGTCATGCGCGCCGAGGGATTCCCCTTCTTTCTGCGCATCTGGAATCACGTTCGAGATCTGAACGCGCAGTGTCACTCTGCTCATCTCGATCCTGATGCCGAGTCACAGGATCGACAGCCCGGCGGGGACCACGAGCGCTACAAATGTTTCTCCGCTGGAAGGCACGATGCGCTCGTCGCCGCGGGGCTGACGAAGTCCGATTTTTCGGCAGCCAGCGCTGTCGGCATGAGGGATGGGAATCTCAGCATTCACTTTCTTGCGTCGCGCGAACGAGGACGCAACGTGGAGAATCCGCGGCAGGTGAGTGCGTACGACTATCCGCGGCAGTACGGATCGCGCAGCCCTTCGTTCGCACGGGCCACGATTGCGCGGGACGGCAGCGTCTTTGTCTCCGGAACCTCGAGTGTCCGCGGCCACGAAACGTTGCACGCGGGCGACGTCGAAGCTCAGGTGGAGGAGACGATTGCCAACCTCGATCGAATCGCCGTGGAGTGCGGCCGCTCGCTTCGCGAGGCGCAGGCGTTGAAGCTCTATGTACGCCACGCCGCCAGCGCCGCACGCATCGTGGAACGGTTTCGTGAGGCCGCGCCGGCAGCCTCGCTGCTCGTACTGGAGAGCGACATCTGCCGTGCCGGCTTGCTGCTCGAAGCGGAAGCGATCATCCTCAGTGACGAGTCGTCGATCGTTCACGAGGTTCGCTCACCGTGAGGAATCCGCTCTTGCTAACACGTCGGCTGCCTTTGCTACCGCGCCAACGATCAAGTGCATCTTCGGCCGTCCCACGCTCGCTGCAGTTTTGGATGATCCGACTCCACGCGCCCACGCATCGCTTTGGTCCATGCCTCAGATCCCTGCCTCAGATCCGGGGTAGAGCTGATTCGTCAGCTTGTCCCATAGCCGGTCTTCACATCCGATCTTCGCCAGAACGAAATCCCGGTAGGCCGCCTGCGCCGGCCCTCGTTCGCCACCAAACAGAGGAAGGAGCGTGTCGAGGTCGAGCCACTCCGGCGCCTTGTCCAGTCCGGCCGTCGCTCTGGCGCTGGACCACTTGTAGGCTTCGGGCCTCTAGACCATCTTCGCGCGCACGGGGTTGAGAACGACGTAGCGCAGAACTTCAGCGAAGTAGGCCTCCTTGTCGATGAGGAAGGATTTGAATCGTCCCTGAAAAAGATGACCGGTTCGCCCGTAGGCGCGATTGAACCAACCGGCGTAGGCACCGTTCAAGCCCGTTCGAGCCAGTTCGAGCCACGTTGAGCCAGTGCATGCCGCGCCAGAGGTTCGGCTCCAGCGTCTGGACGACGCGGTGGAAGTGATTCGACATCAGCACCCAGGCCGTAACCGACCATCCAAACCGTTTCGCCGCCACGCCTAGGAAGGCGAGGAAGGCTCTGCGGTCGCGATCGGAGCGGAAGATGTTGCGTCGCTCGTTGCCGCGTGACGTCAGGTGATAGAGAGCGCCGGCGAACTCGATGCGTAACGGTCGTGCCATAACGCGGCCGAGGATCCCTCGGGGTACGCGGGATCACCGAGGAATTCCGCTCGCTGTAGAGAAACCGGCCCG
>OLLN01000226.1_pt1 | contig 36539 bp, 38 predicted proteins | sample 1604281 | NCBI WGS metagenome assembly OLLN01 (sample SAMEA104055716, study PRJEB20765) | soil metagenome | biome: Arctic tundra; feature: Polygonal ground; material: soil | place: USA | collected 2011-09 | depth 0-0.5 m | reverse complement strand
TCGAGATTCGGAGGGGTCGCGATATCTCGAAACGAGATCGATTTGAGATTTCGCGAGGTCGTTTTGAGAAGCCGAGGGATCGTTTTGAGATCGGGAGGGGTCCATTTGAGAAAAGGAGGGGTCGAAACGAGATTCCGGGGGGTCGGTTTAAGAAAGAGGGGGATCGCGATCTCAAACCTGGAGATCGCGACAAGAACGGAGGCGATCGGGACTTCGGGGAAGGCGATCGGGATCTCGTGGAGGGAGATCGGCATCTCGCCAGCGGAGATCGGAACCTCGGGGAGCGAGATCGGGATCTCGCCTACGGAGATCTGGATCTCGCCGCAGGAGATCGCGACCTCGCCGAAGCAGATCGTGACTTCGTGGCGGAAGATCGCGACCTCGGCGAAGGAGATCGTGACCCCTTCCGCTTCGATCAGCGCGCCATCTTCGTCAGCTCGATGAATCCCCTGTGACCTCTGCGCGCCCGGTGTATGGTTTGTTAATCTCAGATCGCACCGTTCTTCCGCATCGCGGTGATCGAGCGCCGGTCGAAGCCGAGCTCGCGAAGAATGGCACTTGTGTGCTGTCCGAGTGATGGCGGCGCGGAGCCGATGGCGCGCGGCCGCCCATCGATGCGCACGGGGTTGCGGACCGCATCGTACGATCCGATTTCCGGATGCTCGATCGTCGCCATGAGCGGCCTTGCCGCCGGCGTTCGGAGTGCCTCTCGCACGCCGCGCACAAGCGAGACGGGAATGCCCGCGCGGCGGCACCGCGCCACCCACTGCGCGGCAGTGCGTTTGCTGAATTCTTTCGCCAGCAGCGGCACGAGCGTCTCGCGATGCTTTACCCGCTGCGCGTTGGTCGCGAATCGCGTGTCGCGCGCCAGCTCTGGCTGATCCAAGACGCGCTCGCAGAGCTGCGTGAAATGACGATCGGTACCGGCGCCGATCGCGAACGCGCGGTCCCTGCCGTGAAAGACCTGATACGGCACGATCGACGGATGCGCGTTTCCGTAGCGCCCCGCTTCGCGGCCGGTGACGAGTACGTTCTGCGCCACATTCACGAGCGAGGCGATCGTCGCGCCGAATAGCGATACCTCCAGCGACGATCCTTCGCCCGTGCGCTCGCGCCCGCGAAGCGCAGCACAGATCGCCCCGAACGCGTAGTGCGCGGTCAGAACGTCGGCTAGCGCGACACCAATCTTCATCGGCGGGCCGTCTTCCTCGCCGGTGATCGACATCAACCCGGAGCCTGCCTGGGCCAGCAGGTCATAGCCAGGCGTATTCGCCTCTGCGCTGTCGCTGTCGAATCCGCCGATCGTGCAATGGATCGCGCGCGGATTGATGTGCCGAGGAGCAAATCGCAGCGATTCCTTCTGCGCGGGCAGGAAATTATCAATGACGACATCGGCGCGTTCGATGAGCCGCCGCGCAGCCTCCCATCCATCCCCGGACTTTAGATTCAGCGTGACCGATTCCTTGCCGCGATTTACCGACAGAAAGTACGCGCTGACGCCGCCGACGAACGGAGGCCCCCAGCGCCTAGTCTCGTCGCCGCCTCCCGGCTCCTCGATCTTGATGACGCGGGCTCCCGAGTCAGCGAGAAGTTGCGTTGCAAGCGGGCCGGCAAGGACGCGCGAAAAATCGGCAACGAGGATGCCGTCCAGCGGAAGCGTCGATTTGCGGCGCATGGCTTCGATGCAGTCAGTTTTTCTCACGCGGAGGCAAAGAGGACCCTGAGATAGATTCGCAACCTTGAACCTCCGCGGTCTCCGCGTCTCCGCGTGATCAAATCCGAATCAGCTTCGCATACTTGGCAATGAACTTCTTCGAGCCGATACGATCGAAGTAGACGGTGAGCTTGGCATCGGGGCCGGAGCCTTCCATCGTCAGAATTACGCCGTCGCCGAACTGTTCATGGCGGACGCGCTGAGCCCGTTTGAAGTCCGCGCTCGGCGCGCTTTGCGGGGTGGCAGGACGGAGCGCCGCCGGATCGAGTTGCACGGGCGATTCTTTGAAAAAGGACAACACGCCGTTGACCGAGTCGTTCTTGCGCGGTTGCGGCGGTGGCGCCACAGCAACGGGACGCGGCGGCGCAGCCGGGCGGGAGGGCGTGGTGGGCCGCCCGTACGAAGGCGCACGCCGTCCTTCGTTCGAGTATCGGTCGCCGTATCGGTCGCCATACCGATCGGCCGCGCCCATCGGCCGCTCGCGCCACGATTGCGCTTCCGGCACGTAGCGCGTTCGGGCCATCCGCACTTCCTCGCGCACGTCTTCGGGGATCTCCGTGATGAACGGCGACGGGCTCTGTTCGCGAAACTGGCCGTGAAGGCGGCGTTCCAGGCAATGCACGCACCAGAGTTGTTCGCGGGCGCGGGTCATGCCGACGTAGCAGAGACGGCGCTCCTCTTCGAGATCGTCATTCGAATCCTTCGACTGCGAGTGTGGGAGGATTCCCTCTTCCATCCCAGTCAAGAACACGACCTTGAACTCGAGCCCTTTCGCAGCGTGCAGCGTCATCAGCGTCACGCCCTTCTGCGATTCGTACTTGTCGAGATCGGACATCAGCGTTAGCGAGTCGAGGTAGTCGCCCAACGAGGCGCCTGGATTCTGCTCCGAGTACTCACGCGCGGAGTTCATCATTTCGTCGATGTTCTGCAGACGCGATTCGTCCTGGAGGTCGCGTGACTCCTGCAGCATCCGCCGGTAGCCCGTGCGCAGAAGCAGATAGTCGTACAACTCGGGCAGCGGATTATTCGCTGCGCGATTGAGGTCGTGCACGATCTCGCGAAATTCTTTGACCGCCTTCGACGCGCGCGCCGGCAGGAATGACAGATCGCCTTCGATGATCGTCCACAGCGTGACGTTCTGCGTTGCGGCCTGATCGTTCAGCGCCTTCGTGGTCGTGTCGCCGATGCCGCGCGACGGCACGTTGATCACGCGCTCGATCGACGGCGTGTCGTGGGGCCGGATCGTCAGGCGGAGAAACGAGAGGATGTCCTTGATCTCGGCCCGCTCGTAGAACTTTACGCCTCCTACGACGGAGTAAGGGATGTTCGACCGGAGCAACTCCTCTTCGAAGGGCCGTGACTGCGCGTTCGTGCGAAAGAGAACCGCGTAATCGGAGAGCTTGTATTTCGCCCGGCCACTGGTGATCTTCTCGATCACGAACTGCGCCTCTTCGCGCTCGTTGGTGCACGACACAACGCGCACCGGCTCTCCGCTGCCGGAGTCGGTGAAGAGCGTCTTCCCCTTGCGGGCGATGTTGTTCGACACCACGCCGGTGGCGGCGCCGAGGATGTTGCCGGTCGAGCGGTAGTTCTGTTCGAGCTTGATGATTCGCGCGCCCGGAAAGTCGCGCTCGAAATTGAGGATGTTGTTGATATCCGCGCCGCGGAACTTGTAGATCGACTGGTCTTCATCGCCGACCGCAACGATGTTCTGCTTCTTCCCGGCCAGCGCCTTGATCAGCATGTACTGTGCGCGGTTGGTGTCCTGGTATTCGTCGATCAAGAGATGCTGGAAGCGGCTGTGGATCTCTTCGGCGACGTCGGCGTTCTTCTCGATGAGCTGAACGTAGTTGCCGATGAGATCGTCGAAATCCATGGCGTCGTACTCCTTCAGGCGCCGCTGGTACATCCGATACACCTCGGCTACTCGCGAGCCGAAAAAATCGAGCGTCTCTTTCTCATACTCGGCCGGCCCGATCAGCTCGTTCTTGGCGGCCGAGATGCGGTTCAGAATGGAACGAGGTGGAAAGGCTTCGTCGTTCATCTGCAGCTCGCGCATGCAGCGGCGCACGAGCGTTAGCTGGTCGGACGTGTCGTAGACGACGAAGGACTTGGTGTAACCGAGGCGTTCGGCATGGCGGCGCAACATGCGGAGGGAGGTGGAGTGGAACGTGCCGATCCAAAGGCTGCCGTGGGCGCGCGCGCCGCTGTTGGGAGCCAGAAGGCCGACGCGGCTTACCATCTCGCTGGCTGCCTTGTTGGTAAACGTTACCGCGAGGATGTTCGTCGGATTCACACCGAGCTCGCCGATCAGCCAGGCGATCCGATAGGTGATGACACGCGTTTTGCCCGAGCCCGCGCCGGCCAGGACGAGAAGCGGCCCTTCGCCGTGGGTCACGGCTTCGCGCTGCTGTGGATTGAGTCCGGTAAGATCGATCACTGGGTCGCATGGTAACAGCGGCGCTGTGACGCGAAATCCAAGACCACGTGAGCGCTGTTACCTCATCGGAAAGAGAATTCGTACTACACTTTGCGGTATCCAACGCGGGGAGTCAGGGGCCGCCGCGGCAACCACTTCGGAGGCTATCTAACATGTTCGGCACACTGGGATTACCTGAGCTTCTCGTTATCTTCGCCATCATCCTCGTCGTCTTTGGCGCCGGCAAGCTGCCGCAGCTCGGCAAGGGCCTCGGCGAAGGCATCTCCAACTTCCGCGACGGGCTGAAGGGACGGGACGACAAGAAGGCTGCCTCACCGTCGCTCGAAGAAAAGAAGAACGCCTGAAACTTTGCACGCAGAGGTACCCGTGACGCTTCGCTGGCTCGTCACCGGAGCGGGCGGGATGGTTGGCCACGACGTTCGCGCGGCGCTGGAAACGCGCGGCGAGCAGGTCGTGGCCTTGTCGAAGAGCGAGCTCGACATCACCGATGGCACCGCCGTCAGTGACGCTGTCCGCCGCGCGCAGCCTGACGTCATCGTCAACTGCGCCGCGTACACGAAGGTCGACGACGCGGAGCAGAACGAGCATCTGGCAACGGCAATCAACGGTTCGGCCGTCGAGATTCTCGCGCATGCCGCTGACCGTTCCGGAGCGCTGCTAGTCCAGATCTCGACCGATTTTGTGTTCGACGGCGCCAAGCGGACTCCTTACGAGTTCAACGATCCGACTGCTCCGCTTTCCGCGTACGGACGTTCGAAGCTCATCGGCGAACACGCTGCCATGAGCGCTCGGAAGCACGTGGTTTTGCGCACGTCGTGGCTTTTCGGTATTCACGGGCCGAACTTCGTCGAGGCGATTCGTAATCAGGTTCGCAAAGGAACGAATCCGCTTCGCGTTGTCGATGATCAGCGCGGACGTCCGACGTACACCCCTCACCTCGCTGACGCCATCGTGCGACTGGCAAGATTGGCGTACGACTGGTCCGACGCCCGCGGCATCGTCCACTACGCCGATGAGCCTGAGTGCACTTGGTTCGATTTCGCGCGAGCCATCGTCGGAACAGCCGCTGCTGTTATTTCTGTGGACAGCAGCGCGTTTCTGCGTCCAGCGATCCGTCCTGCGTACTCCGTCCTTTCCACCGAGCGCTACGAACGTCTCACCGGCGTGCAGCCAGAGTCGTGGGAAGAGGGGCTGCAGGAGTACCTTCAGCTCCGCGCGTGAGGCTCGAGCCGCGCGTACATCAGAAACTCGATATTACCTTCCGCGCCTTTGATCGGACTCTCGATCACGCCTTTCACCTCGAAGCCGGCCGCGCCTGCAAATGCCACAACCGCCTCGACCGCAGCAGCCCGTTTGGCATCGTCGCGAACGATGCCGCCTTTTCCCACCTCGCCCTTTCCAACCTCGAACTGCGGCTTGATCAGCGCGATCAGCTCTCCGCGAAGAAAGGTCGCCACCGCGGGAAGAATCAGCTCGAGGGGAATGAACGAGACGTCGATCGAGACAAACTCGATGATGTCGTCAAAGTCCGCCGCGGTGAGATAGCGCGCGTTGACCTTCTCCCGATTGATGACCCGCGGATGGTTGCGGAGCGACGCATCGAGCTGCCCGTAACCGACGTCGATCGCGTAAACCTTCGCCGCGCCGCTCTTGAGCAACACATCCGTGAACCCGCCGGTGGATGCGCCTATGTCGACGCAAATCTTCCCTTCGACGCTGACACCGAATTCGCGAAGAGCATGCGCCAGCTTCATCCCGCCGCGGCCGACCCACGGATGCTCGAGCTCTTCGATCCGCAGCTCGTCCTCGTCCGCGACGTTCGCTCCCGCTTTGTCGACGTGCTTTCCGTTGACGAGAATCCTGCGCGCCATGATCAGCGACTGCGCCTTCGACCGCGTGTCGCACAGCCCGCGCTCGACGAGGGCAAGGTCGAGGCGGGACTTCTTCATTCGTTGACGACGGTGAACCCTTCCTGGCGGAAGTGGTGATCGTTCGTGAGGACGTGGGTGATGGCTTGCGCACGCATGAGAACCATCGACATGCAGTCGACGAGTGAATACGCCTTGTCGAGCCGCCGAGAGTACAAGTCCAGTGCGGCCGAAAACAGATCGCTCGAACGTTCAACGGTCCACTGCGGTTGTTCAAGGATCGCGCGAACACGACGCACCGCCATCTGGCGCGTCATCGAGCCTGCGTCGGCGAGGAACGTAAGGAACTCAGTCAACACCGCCTCATGCGTTACGAGCGCTCGGCCGCGAGTAATCGGTTCGATGCGTCGCGCGACTGGGTGGTTCGCGTCAAAACGATCTGTCAGTGCGATCAAGTACCACGTATCGACGAAATACCGCCGCATCACTTCGCCATGGCGCGTGGGTTGAGACCGTATACGACCTCATCGACATGATCGGAGCCCGGTAGACGCCGAAGCTCCTCTTCCGGGACGTCCTTGAAAATGAACTCGGCGATCTCTCCATCGGTCGCACCGCTCTTGATCATGGCACGGACTTCTTCGTCAAGCTCCTCACTGACCCGATCCCCCACCTCATCGACGTGATCCGAGCCGATCTCTTCGGGACTCAAACGCTCGCCCACAAACTCCCGCACCCTCTTCGCAATCCCATCCACACCAAGGTCGTATTGCGCGCGAAGCACGTCCTGAGCGCCGTGGTGGACATACTCGTCCGGGATGCCGATGCGGTGAAAGGCGACGTTGCGGATACCGAGCTGCTGCACACGCTCCATCACCGCGGAACCGAATCCGCCGGCGAGCGAGCCCTCTTCAACCGTGATGATGCGCGCGAACGGCTGGCAGTACTTCGTGATCAGCTCGTCGTCGAGCGGCTTGATGAAGCGCGCGTTGATGACCGCGACTTCGATCCCTTCTTTCGCCAGGATTTCCGCGGCCTGCATGGACGGCCACACCTCGTTGCCGATGGCAAAGATTGCGCCGGCATTTCCCTCGCGCATGACTTCGCCCTTGCCGATCGGAAGGGACTGCAGCTCCGCGTCCATCGTCACGCCGAATCCGTTGCCGCGCGGATAACGCAGTGACGTCGGATGCCCGGTCTCGAACGACGTCTTCAGCATGTGCCGGAGCTCGTTCTCGTCTTTCGGAGCCATGCAGACCATATTCGGGAAGATCCGCAGGTAGGCCATGTCGTAGATGCCGTGATGGGTCGGCCCGTCGGCGCCCGCGATGCCGCCCCGATCGAGCGCGAAGACGACCGGCAGATCCATGATGGCCACGTCGTGGAACACCTGATCGAAGGCTCGCTGGAGGAAGGTGGAGTAGATGGCCGCGATCGGCTTCATGCCTTGCGTGGCCATTCCTCCGCAGAACGTCACCGCGTGCTCTTCGGCGATGCCGACGTCGAAGGTGCGGTCCGGATGAGCCTTGGCGAACTTGTCGAGGCCCGTGCCGTCCGGCATGGCTGCGGTGATAGCGACGATTTTCGGATCGCGTTTGGCGAGCTCGATCAACGTCTCGGCGAAAACGGCCGTGTAGCTCGGCGCTCCGGCCTTGGTCGACTTCACCACCTCGCCTGAGTCGATGTCGAAAGGGGTCACGCCATGCGACCAGATCGGTTTGTTCTCCGCCGGCACGTAGCCCTTGCCCTTCTTCGTGATCACGTGAACGAGCAACGGTCCGTTGTAGTCCCTGTTTTTCTCGAAGAGATCGATCAGGAAATCGAGATCGTGCCCGTCGTAGGGACCGAGGTACTTGAAGCCGAGCTCCTCGAAGAGCGTGCCCGGCACGATCATGTGTTTGAAGAGCTGCTCCATGTCGCTGGCCATGCCGTGGAGCTTGCCGCCGACGAGCGGAATGCGGTCCATGATCCCCTTGGCCAGATCCTTCGCCTGGTTGTACGCCTGGCCTTTGAGGATTCCGTTGAGGTAACCCGACATCGCTCCGACGTTGGTGGAAATCGACATGTCGTTGTCGTTGAGGATGATCATCAGCTTTCGCTTGAGATGACCAGCCTGGTTGAGTCCTTCGAGCGCCAGCCCGCCGGATAGCGCGCCATCGCCGATGACCGCCACGACGCGATAATTGTCTGCTTTGATGTCGCGCGCGACGGCAATGCCGAGGGCGGCCGAGATCGACGTTGAGGCATGTCCGGCGTTGAAGACGTCGTACTCCGATTCCTCCCGTTTGCAGAATCCGGAGATGCCGCCGTGCATGCGGATCGTCTCGAACGTATCGCGGCGTCCGGTGATCAGCTTGTGCGGGTAGGTTTGATGGCCAGTGTCGAAGACGATCTGATCGCGCGGCGTATCGAATGTGTAGTGCAGAGCCAGCGTCAGCTCGACGATGCCGAGGTTGCCGCCGAAGTGGCCGCCGATCTTCGAGACGACCTCGATGATGCGATGGCGGATCTCGCCTGCGAGCTCGTGGAGCTGCCGACGGTTGAGCGACCGCAGGTCTTGCGGCGAATTGATGGTTTCGAGGAGCGTCATTGGCTTCGGCGCCTCACGATCGCCGTTCGCAGATGAAACGCGCGATCCCGGCGAGATAGTTCACCGGGCCGCCGATGATAGCAGCGTTGCGGATTGCCTCGCTCAGGAGCGTGTCGACGACGGCGCGTGCGGCATCCGTGCCGAAGAGGGCAGGGTAGGTCAGCTTTCCCTGCGCCAGATCCTTGCCAGCCGTCTTTCCGAGCGTGGTTGCATCTTCTTCCTGGTCCAGGAGGTCGTCGACGATTTGAAACGCCAGGCCGATGGCTCTGCCGTAGTTGCGAAGTGCCTCGATCCTCTCGTCATCCGCGTTCGCCAGCAGCCCGCCGAGGATTACGGAAACCGTAAGCAGTTTGCCGGTCTTGTTGCGGTGGATGAAGTCGAGCTGATCAGCCATCGATTGATTTAGCGTCGCCTCGTTAGTGCCCGTGGCGATGAGGTCGGCGACCTGACCGCCGATCATGCCCTTGGAATCGACCGCCAGTGCGACTTCCTGCACAGCGCGAAGCTGATGCGCGGCATCAACTCCCGCCACGGGACGCGCCAGCCACGCGAACGCCTCGGTCAAAAGCGCGTCGCCAGTAAGGATTGCCATTGCCTCACCGAAAACTACGTGCGTGGTCTTGCGGCCGCGGCGCAGGTCGTCGTTGTCGAGTGCGGGAAGATCGTCGTGGACGAGCGAGTATGTGTGGATCAGCTCGAGCGCGGCAATGGGAACGAGCAACTCGTCAACCTGCGCTCCGCATGCTTCCGCTGCGGCAATCGCGAGGATGGGACGTATGCGCTTTCCGCCGCCGAGGACGGCGTAACGCATCGCCTCGTGGATGACCGCAGGCGGGGTTTCGGCTGCGGGAAGGTTCGCGTCCAGCACGTGGTCGACGATCTGGCGCGTTGCGGAGAGCCATTCGTTGATGGCGCTCACTCCTCGCCGGCCTCGCCGAGATCGTCGTCTTCCTCCGTCTCGAACGGTTCGACGCGCGGCTGCCCTTTCGCATCGGAGAGGATCAGCTCGATCTTCTTTTCGACCTCTTCGAGCTTCTGATTGCAGAAGCGGGAGAGACGAATCCCCTCCTCGAAGAGCTGCAGCGACTCGTCGAGTGGCATCTCCTCCGACTCCAGACGCTTCACGATCGTCTCGAGTTGCTGAAAGGCTTTCTCGAATTCGTTGGACTTGCGGGCCATCACTCGTTACTCAATTTCCTTGACCGATGTGGGCCACACAGTCTCAAGCCCCATCGTCTTCGCGTCAACCGTACATTCGAGGCGGCCCTTTTTCAATTGCACCTCGATCGGTTCGCCGACAGCCACTGCGTTCGAGTCGAGGATCGGCTTCCGCCGTCCCCGCTTCGTTCGCGAGAACGCGATGGCGTAGCCGCGTGAGAGTACGGACAGCGGCGAGACGGCGTCCAGCGTAGCCGCTGTTGCGCGCAGACGTTGACGCTCGCGTGCGATGTGCGCGGGAAAGCGCAGCAGTGGCTCGTTGACGGCGAGCAGGCGTGCGCGCATCGAGCGGGCACGCGCTTCGAGCATGCGAAACAGCGCGACGCGGCTGCGGTTGAGGCGCTCCCGGCGCATCGCGATCTGGCGAGGAAGCAAGCCGAGGCGATCCGAGGATGCGAGGTGGCGCAGCTCGTGACGGTAGTTGCGCACGTGCGTCTCGACTACCTGCCGCACGCGCCGCGCCATGTGGTCGAGCTGCGAGCAGATCTCGCTTTTCGCGCGAATGACGATCTCCGCCGCCGCGGAGGGAGTGGGTGCGCGAAGGTCAGCAACGAAATCGCAGATCGTGAAATCGGTCTCGTGACCGATTGCGGAGATGGTCGGGACCGCGCACGCGGCGACGGCCCTGGCGACAATCTCCTCATTGAACGCCCACAGATCCTCGAGCGATCCGCCTCCTCGGCAGATGAGAACGACGTCATGCAGATGCCAGCGGGAGAGGTTTCGGATCGCCGCGGCGATCTCGCGTCCCGCCTCGCGCCCCTGAACACGCACGGGATAAACCTGCACGTGCAGGCCGGCGAAGCGGCGCCCGAGGACGTTCAGGACATCGCGGATGGCCGCGCCGGTGGGACTGGTGACGATGGCGATACGCTGGGGCAGCATCGGAATCGACTTTTTGCGCGCGGGATCGAACAATCCTTCTTCCGCGAGCTGCTTCTTGAGCTGCTCGAACGCCAATTGCAGCGCGCCGAGGCCAGCGGGCTCAACAGAGACGGCATTGAGTTGAAACTCCCCTTTTTGCTCATAGAGCGTGAGCCGCCCGCGAACGACGAGTTGCAATCCGTTCTCGATTCGGAAGCGGAGGAAGCGCGCATTCATGGCAAAAAGGACCACGCGCATCTGCGCCCGCGCGTCTTTGATCGAAAAATAAAGGTGACCAGCGGCCGATCGAACGACATTTGTCGCTTCGCCTTCGACGCTGATGTCGTTGTAACGAAAGAGATCCAGGTTGATTTGCCGGATCAGCTCGCTGACCTGCCAGACACGATCTGTCATCCGCGCATGGTAGTCAATCAAATGTAGGCAAGCTAGTTGCTCTTGTGATCGTTGCCGACAAGGCAATAGACGAGCTGTCAATCTGAAGGCAGCAAGGAGTCAGGAAAATGAAAAAAGAAATGATTTTCAAGAAAGTAGTGGCGGGCATCGGCTCAGCCGCGCTCGCAATCGCACTCAGCGCGTGTGCACATCACGACGCGGCATCACAGGCACAGGGATACGGTCAGATTCGAACCGAAGGAACAGCAACGGCGGACAGCACCACTGCGGTGGTCGGAACCGCTCCTGCGCCGGCCAACGCGGAAGGAGTGAGCGGAACGACAACTCCTGCCGTGATTTCCGGCCCGGCAGCCGTTGACAGCAGTGGCCGCGCATACACCAGCAGTTCCGCTGGCGGCAACGGCAACGCGTCCAACCTCGGCAACAATACGAATGTCAACCTGATCCCCAGGAAGACCTCATCCGAAGTCGTCGTCGCCACGACGCCCGTCGAGTCGACGACCACGACGGTCGTGAGCAACTCGCCGGCACCTGTTGAACCGATGGTCGTCGAGACGCCTGCGCCGATGGCATCGAGCACCGTCGAGCAGACGCCGACGGAAACTACGACAACGACCCCCACCGAAACCCCAAAGAAACATCATCACCGCAAGATGCACAAGGACTAATCCCCGGTAAACGCAGTAACGGCAGGGCGCGGGCGACCGCGCCCTTTTCGTTCCTGTGGCGTCGTGACCAGTGGACTAGAGATCAGTGGACCAGAAACCAGTCGGACGGATTCGAAGTGGCTGACCGATCAAGCCAGGAGCCTGATCCCGAACCGCTGATCCGCAGTCAATTGTCAATTATCCATTGCCCCGCTCACTTCTTCGCCGCCGCCACCGGCACCAACGGCCTGGTCAGCACCTCCATCCGATCAGGCTTGCCGGTCACCCGCTCCAAATGTGGATAGCGCTCTCCGCCGTGGTAGTCGACCGATTCCGTCACAAAGAAATCACCGTTCCTGACGATGAGTTCGATTGGACCTGTAGAGCTCGCCGAGGTTTTCACGATGGCTCGCAGTCGCGCGATGTTGAATGCGCGGCCGTTGACCGCGACGATGTGCGCTCCGGGAGTAAGACCGCTGCGTGCGGCGATCGATCCGGGCACGACGTCGCCAACGGATCCATTCTCCTGAACGCTGAATCCGAGTGATGCGCTAAGGTCGGCACCTTTTCGCTCTCCTTCATAGAACTGCAGCGCCGTATTGGGCTTGTCGTTGTAAATGAGCCGCCATCCAGCTTGCTCGATGCCGCCAACCGGGGGAATTGAAGAGGTCGAGCTCAGGCGTGCGTCCAGAAATGTCTTCCAATCATTCGGGGCGACAGTGTTGAGCACGGCAACCAGATCATCGAACGTGTACGGTTTCAGCTCGGCGTGCCCGCTCGTTCCTCCGAAAAACGCGTGGCAGAAGTCGTCGAGCGAGCGCTTGCCGCCTGTCATCGACCGAATCGTCATATCAACATCCAGCCAGAGCAATTCGCCTTCGGGGTAATAGTCGACGCTTCGGCGCCAGTTCGTCGACGCGCCGGGCGCTTCGTACAACAACTGTGCGGCGACGGCCGTGTCGAGCAACGGTCTCCACGTGCGTCCGGTGTGTTGCGCCATCTGCGCGTAGGTTTCAGCGAGGTTCTCGCGGTAATCTTCTGCAGAGAGGATTCCGGCCCGGACCGGAAGAAGATCGCCGAGATATTCGGTGAGCCCCTCGTAAACCCAGAGGAGCTCGCCAGTCATCGGCTTGTCATAATTACCGGTGGCCAGGCCGGCGGGACGGCGATATTTGCCGTTCCATGAGTGCACAAACTCGTGTGCGAGGAGCGTGGAGACCCATTTCCGGCTGGGGTCTTCGCGCAGGCGATTCTCGGCCACGCGATCGTCGCTCGATTCGTGGTGCTCGAGACCAAAGTGCGCCACGGCATCGCTCACCGTGAAGAGCCAATCGTAGTGTCGATAGTGGTTCGCGCCGAAAAGCGTCGACGTCTCATCGACGAGTCTGCCGTACTGAGCCGCAAAATCGTCGGGCGTCTGGATCGCGTCGGCACTCTCCGACAGCAGATTCAGTGTATGGCGCAGCCCGGTTTTGCTGGGGATGTCGATCTTGCGCAGAGTCGCTCCGAGCTGAACCGGAGAATCGACCAGCGTCGTGAGCGATGCAGTTTCGAACTCGATGTCGTCGCCGGTATGACCACGCGTCTCCAGCGCTGTCGCGTATTGCCAGCCTGACGGGATCCGCAGCGAGGCCGAATAGGAAAGGCTGTCGCTGGCCGTACCCTTTGGATAGAGCAGAACCGCGTTCCAACTCAGAACCGCCAGCCGTGGCGACGTCGATGCTCCTGCGGTGAAATTCGCGCCGGGAGCGGGGGCGATGTAATCGAGGTCCGCGTCCAGCGACGTCGTGCCGGCGGGCACTTCGAGATTCAACGCAAACATGTCGACAAGGTCACGTTGCCATGGGATGCTCTTGCCATTCGCCGTGAATTGCAACCCGGTCAGCCCGTTGATGGGACCCGTCGGCCCATGCTCGCCGGGAATCCACTTCGGGTAATAAAGTGTCAGCGGACCGGCCGTCACCGGAATCGTGAGATGCGCGTGATAGACGTTCGACGGAACGCCCATGGCATCGACCCGCAGCATGATGGGCGCCGAATGAAGCGCAACCGCGGCGAGCAGTGTTGCGAGAACGACGACAAAACGCTTCATACAACCCTCCCTATGTGAAATTGACAATGGATAATGGACAATTGACAACGGAGAGCGACAGTGGTGGGCCGAGAGGTCTCGCTGTCGTTATCAATTGTCAATTATCCATTGTCCATTGAAGTCAGTGGTCCTTCCGCTCTTCCGTGAATGAACTGCTGCACGATCGGATTTTTCGACTGCTGGAAGGTCTCGGGGGTGCCTTCTTCCACGATCCGTCCTTTGTAAAGCATGGCTACGCGGTCGGCGATTTTGAACGCCACTTTCATGTCGTGCGTGATCGTCACGGTAGTCGTATTCAGCGTGCGGTCCATTTCCAGGATCAGATCCGCGATGACGTCGCTGATGACGGGATCGAGTCCGGTGGTCGGCTCGTCAAACAGCAGAATCTCCGGTTTGAGCGAGATAGCACGCGCGAAACCGACCCGCCGGCGCATGCCGCCCGATAATTCGGATGGCCGTTTCGAAGTCACACCCTCGAGGTGGACCATGTCGAGGCATTCGTCGACGCGTTCGCGGATCTGGGGCTCGGTGAACTTCGTGTGGCGCCGCAGCGGGAAGGCGATGTTCTCGAACACCGACATCGAGTCGAAAAGCGCTCCTTCCTGAAACGACATGCCGAACCTCCGGCGGAATCGATTGAGGTCGACCGGCCGCATCGTGGTGATGTCCTGACCATCGACGACAACATGTCCACGATCCGGCTTGATCAGGCCGATGATGTGCTTGATCGTCACGCTCTTCCCCACGCCGGAGCCGCCAACAATCACGAACGAGTCGCCACGCCCGACGTCGATCGACATGTCGTCGAGCACCTTCCTCCCGCCGAGCGTCTTGTCGACGTGTTGGAGGGAAATCATGGGTGTGTTGTCGCTCATCTTCTTGGGTTGCTGCGAGAAACCTGGCAACTCAAAACAACAGCTTCGTCAAAAAGAAATCAGTGAACAGAATGATCAGCGACGCGCTCACGACCGCTGCCGTCGTGGCGCGACCCACTCCTTCCGCGCCGCCGCTCGTGTAATAGCCGCGCACACAGCCGGTGAGCGTGAGAATCAGGCCGAAGAAGGCCGACTTGATCAATCCGCTCCATACGTCGTTCATCTGCAGAAACTGATACGTGTTCTGTTCATAGATCACCGGATTCGCGCCCATCAGTTTCACGCCGACGAGGTAGCCGCCGCCGACGCCAAGTGCGTCGCCGAGGATCGTGAGGAGCGGAACCATGACAATGCCGGCGATGACGCGAGGGACGAAGAGGTAATGCACGGGATCAGTAGCCAGCGCCTCGAGTGCATCGAGTTGCTCGGTAACCCGCATCGTCCCGATCTCGGCTGCCATCGACGAGCCGACGCGTCCCGTAACCATCAGCGCCACCAGCACCGGCGATAGCTCGCGCAACATTGCCAGCGCCACGACGCTCCCAACGAAATTCTCGGCATGGACGCGATGAAACCCGTTGTATGTCTGAAGCGCCATGACCATGCCGGTGAACATCGTCGTCAGGAAAACGACCGGGATGGAGTCGACGCCGACGCGCACCATCTGGCGCAGCCACTCCCCGCCCTCGAATGGCGGCCGGAACGTCCAGACAAATGTTCGGGCCAGCATTCGGAACCAGAGGCCGGTCTCTTCGAAGAGACGGATGAAAACGCGGCCGATCCGTTCCAGGATGTTCATTCGGCGAAACGGGAGCGTATCCGAAATGCGCCCTGATCCGGATAAAGCCGAGGAACGCGGGTGCTGATGCGGCAGAACACTTCGTACGCGATCGTCTGGGACTTCAGCGCCAGCTCCTCGGCTGTGATGCTGTCGTTTCCTTGCTCCCCGATCAGAATCACCTCGTCGCCTGCTGCGGCACCATCGATGTCGGTCACGTCGATCGTCACGAGGTCCATCGACACGCGTCCGACGACCGGAGCGCGTTTCCCGCGCACGAGAACCTCGGCATTGTTCGACAGCAGGCGGTCGTAGCCGTCCGCGTATCCGACCGGAAGCGTTGCAATGCGGCTCAGCCGCGAGGTGCGGAATGTCGTGCCGTATCCGATCGCATGCCCGGCCGGCAGCTCCTTCAGCCGCATGATCTCGGTGCGCCACCGAAGCACTGGCTCGATCGCGCCCGCCGCCGAGTCAATGCGCTGTGGGCCGTAAAGCGCGATTCCAACGCGCGCAAAATCGCCCGGTCGGACAAGGCCGCGCAAGGTCGCCGGGGAGTTGGCGAGATGATGGCACGGCGCATCGATTCCATGCGCTCGAAGCACGGCCAGCATTCGATCGTATTTCGCAATCTGCTGTTCGGTGAACGAATCACTCGCATCGTCGGCATTCGCAAAATGCGTGTAGATCCCTTCGACGCGCAGCCGCGGAGTCGCGCGGATCATCTCGATGACTCGCGGCAACTCGCTCTCGATCACACCCATCCGGCCCATGCCGGAATCGAGCTTGAGATGAATCGAGACGTCCCGCACGCGGGCAACAGCGCAGACTGATTCGAGCTCTTCCGGTCCGATCACGCCGATCGTTACGTCATGATCGAGCGCGATGGAAATCTGCTCGGGCGATATCGGTCCCAGTACAAGGACCGGCAGCTTGATCGAAGCGCGCCGCAGTTCGATCGCTTCCTCGAGCAGCGATACCGCGATCATCGCCACGCGGTCGGGCTTCAGCCGTCTCGCCAGCTCGACCGCCCCGTGGCCATATCCATCAGCCTTGAGCACTGCCACAAGCCGCGCGCGGTCGGGCAGCAGGCGTGCGATCACATCGATGTTGTGTGCAAAGCGGTCGAGATCGATCGTGGCGTACGTCGGCCGTGACTCAAGAAGAGTAGACATGCACATCCTGCCCGTTCACAGCGCGCGCCCGGTCCGACGCCAGGAAGCAGATGACCTCGGCTACCTCATCCGCCGTCATCGAAGCGGGCGCGCCGCCGCTGGCCGCCGCCCACATCTTCGTGTCGACCGATCCCGGGCTGACGCTATTGATGCGGACGCCAAACTCTTTGACCTCAACTGCCAGCGCTTCCGTCATCGAGATCACCGCCGCCTTGCTGGCGCAGTACGACACAAATCGTGGAAACTTCTCCGGTCCGATCACTCCCGAGATCGAGGCGACGTTGACGATGGCGCCGGAACGCCTCGCAACCATCGAAGGCAGCGCCCGTCGCGTGGCCAGGTACGTTCCTCGTACGTTGACCGCGAACATTTGGTCCCAGGCATCGGGAGCTGTATCGATCAAAGCCTTCGGATCGATCATCCCTGCGCAGTTGACGAGGAGGTCGCAGTCGCCGAAGCGCGATTCCGTCTCCACGAACAGCCGCTCGATTGCGGACTCATCGCTGACGTCCCCGCCGACCGCCAACATCCGCCCGTCATGCGGCGCCGCCACGTCCTGAAGAGTTTCAAGCGAGCGCGCGAAGATCGCTACGCATGCGCCGCGCTTCGCCAACATCTCCGCCGTCGCGCGGCCGATCCCGGTGGAAGCGCCCGTGACGATGGCAACGCGATTCTCGAATTCATGGGGCGACATATAATCGGCGGCAGGCTACCCCAAACCGCAGCGATAGAGGAGAGACGCATGCACGAACCACTCAACACGATCCTGAACCTGGTCTTCCGATGGGCACACGTGGTCGCCGGCATCGTGTGGATCGGACACCTGTATTTCTTCAACTGGGTCAACGGATATTTTCAGCCGACGATCGATGGACCGACGAAGAAGGCCGTCAATCCTGAGCTTTTACCGCGCGCGCTCTTCTGGTTTCGCTGGGGTGCGGCATGGACCTGGATCACCGGTATCCTGCTCGCCGGCATCGTCTATTACCAGACGAGGCAGCAACTGTTCGAGTCTGGTTTCCAGGAAGGCAATCCGTGGCTCTGGCTGGCCATCCTGCTCATCACACTCGCCGTCGGCTTCGTGATCTACAACGCCATCATGAAGGCACTGCCGAACAAGGTCGTGGCGGCGGCGATCTGCCTCGTGCTCTACGCCGGTGTGTGGCTGCTGTTCGAGAAGGTCGGCCATTACGGCGCGCGCGCACTCTACGTCCACGGCGGAATGATCTTCGGCACGATCATGGCCCTCAACGTCTGGATGGTTATCTGGCCGAACCAGAGGAAAATTATCTCCGCGCTCAAGGCCGGAACGCCCCTGGCCGCCGATTCGCCCGAAGTCAAGATTGCGGGTTTGCGCTCGCGGCATAACACGTACATGTCGGTTCCCCTCGTCTTTTTCATGATCAGCTACCACTACGGCGCGACCATGTACAGCAACCCGGCCCGCGACATCTGCGCGGCCGGAATCATCGTCATCGGCTTCATCGCTACCTGGTTGATGTACAAGAAAGCGGCGAAGGTGAAAGGCTTCTGAGTTGAAGCTTCTCCAGATCGACGCCTTCACCAGCGAGCCGTTCAAGGGCAATCCCGCCGCCGTCTGTTTCTTGGACGGTGAGCGGGATGACCGGTGGATGGCGAATGTCGCGGCGGAGATGAACCTCGCCGAGACCGCGTTTCTGTCGCGGCGCGATGACGGCTGGAACTTGCGATGGTTCACGCCTACCGTCGAGGTCGATCTCTGCGGTCACGCGACACTGGCGTCTGCGCACGCAATCTGGAGCGAAGGTATCAGCAGCGACGCGGTGCTGCGGTTTCACACGAAGAGCGGCGTGCTGACGGCGGCGCGGGACGGCGACTTCATCGAGCTCGACTTCCCCGCCAAACGCGACGAGCAGATCGCTGCGCCGGCCGGACTTCTTGATGCCCTCGGCACGACGAACGCCACCTACGTCGGCCGCAACCAGTTCGACTACATCGTCGAGCTGCCATCCGAGAAAGACGTGCACAATCTTCGGCCCGATCACGGCGTGCTGCGTCAGTTGCCGGTGCGCGGCGTCATCGTCACAAGCCGCGCGGACGCAGGCGACTACGACTTCGTTTCGCGCTTTTTCGCGCCCGGGTCAGGCATCGACGAAGATCCCGTGACCGGTTCGGCGCACTGCTGTCTCACTCCTTACTGGGCGAAACGCCTCGGCAAGAACGAGATGAATGCCTGGCAGGCGTCTCCACGCGGCGGCGCCGTGCGCGTGCGGCTGGTGGGCGATCGCGTGAAGCTTGCCGGCCACGCGGTCACGACGTTGCGCGGTGAGCTGGTTGTGTGATCGCGATCGAGCCGGCGCGCGATCTCGAGATAGTTCGCGAGCTGTTCGCCGAATACGCAGCCTCCCTCGGCGTCGATCTTTCGTTTCAGGATTTCGATCGGGAGTTGAACACGCTCGGCAAGTTCTACGAACGGATTCTCATCGCGAAGGAGGGCGGCGGTGCCGCTGGTTGCGTGGCGATGCGGTGTCTCGACGACGCCACGTGCGAGATGAAGCGTCTCTACATTCGCCCCGAATTTCGCGGCCGCAACCTCGGCCGCACGCTCGCCGAGCGCATCATCGACGAAGCCCGCCACCGCGGCTACCAGCGCATGCGCCTCGACACGCTGCCAAGGATGACCGCCGCCATCCCGCTCTACGAGTCCCTCGGCTTCGTCGAGATCGCACCGTATCGATTCAACCCGATCGCGGGAACGAAGTTCATGGAGCTACGCCTGCCATCTTGAACCTGCCAAGAGGAGTGCAGGCGTCTCGCCTGCGGCTGCCGGACGTCTCGTCCGGCAGTGAATCGGAAGCGATTCAATTCCCGGTTTCCGCAGCGTAAACGATTGGTCTCGAAAGACCGTTTCTCCACACACCATCGGGCGAGGACGCCCGATGGTCCGCGGTCGAGACGACCGCACTCCGCGGTAAAGTGCGCGTGATGACCACGATCCGCGAGATGCTCGAGAACATCGAGCGCGACACAATGGTTGCGCAGGCGGCGCGCAGTTCCGAGACGCGCGGGCGCGACCGCGACGAGCCCGAGGATGATCTCCGTCCCAGCTATCAGCGCGACCGCGACCGCATCATTCACTGCAAAGCCTTCCGCCGCCTCAAGCACAAAACGCAGGTGTTTCTGGCGCCGGAGGGCGATCACTACCGGACCCGGCTCACGCACGTGCTGGAAGTGACCCAGATCGCACGGACGATCGCGAAGTCGCTGCGCCTCAACGAAGTCCTCACCGAGGCGATTGGACTCGGCCACGACCTCGGGCATTCCGCGTTCGGTCATGCCGGTGAGGCAGCGTTGAACAAGCTCGTCAAAGGCGGGTTCGATCACTACCGTCAGTCGGTGCGCGTCGTCGAAGTGCTCGAGAATGACGGGCGCGGACTGAACCTCACCGTCGAGGTGCGTGACGGCATCCTCAAACATTCGAAAGGCGAGAAGGGGGAGCTACTGCGCAAACGGGCGAAGTCGCGCGCGCTCACGCTCGAGGGCGACATCGTCCGCATCTCCGACATCATCGCTTACGTCAATCACGACATCGACGACGGGATCCGCGCCGGCGTTCTGACCGAGAACGAGATTCCGAAAGAAATCCGTAAAACGCTTGGCAACGGAGCCGCGCAGCGGATCGATCGCATGGTGCGCGACGTGATCGATTCGACGCTTGCGTGTGGCTACGAAGCGATCTCGATGTCTGCCGAGGCGTTGGGCGCGCTCGAGGAACTGCGGACGTTCATGTTTCAGAACATGTACCTCACTCCCGCGGTGCGCACCGAGTTTGTGAAGGCACAACGAACGCTCACGGCGCTCTTCGAGCACGTCACGGCGAACCCGGGCGACTTCCTGAGCGCAACGAGCGAAGAGCCGGTCGAACGGCTGGCCATCGACTTCATCGCCGGCATGACCGACCGATACGCGATCAATCTCTATGAACGACTCTTCGTTCCGCGAGCGTTCGTTTGAGCAATGTTCGTTTGACCAATGCCCTGACGCCGCAAGCCGTCATCTTCGATATGGACGGTCTGCTGCTCGACAGCGAACCGCTCTACCGCGTCACATGGCAGACAGCGGCGGCGGAGTTGGGCTGTCCGATCGACGACAGTTTCTACTCGCGATTCGTCGGCCGCGGCAATGACGAAGCGGAGCGGCTGTTGATCGAGCGCTTCGGCGACGCGCTGCCGCTCGACGAGTTCCGAATACGCTGGCAGTGCGATTTCGACGAACGTCTCGCGCACGCGCCGCTCCCGCACAAGCCCGGCGCGGTCGCGCTGCTCGATCGACTCGATGCCCGCGGGATTCCGAAGGCGCTCGCAACCTCGACTCCTCGTGCCGTTGCCACGCGCTGTCTGGGCGGCCTGCACTCGCGCTTCTCCGTCTTCGCGTTCGGCGATGAAGTCGAGCACTCGAAGCCTTACCCCGATCTCTTTCTGCTCGCCGCTTCGCGCCTTGGCGTCTCGCCGGATGGTTGTCTCGTGATCGAAGACTCAGAGGCCGGCGTTCGTGCCGCGCATGCGGCGGCGATGGCCGTGATCATGGTGCCAGACCTCGTCGAACCCTCACCCGAAATCGCGGCGATGGCGATCCGCGTGTGTCGCTCGCTCGACGACGTGCTCCAATGAAAACGCCCCGCCTCGGGGCGGGGCGTTCCGTCAACCAGAGAAGGATGGAGGTTTACTTCTTGCCCTTACGCTTCGAATTCACCGCTTCGCGGAGGTCCTTGCCCGCTTTGAAACGGACGTTCTTCGAGGCGGGAATCATGATCTTTTCGTTCGTGCGGGGATTGCGGCCCTCGCGCGCCTTCCGCTGCGACACCGCGAAGCTGCCGAGTCCCGGAATGGCGCAGCGGTCTCCGCGCTGGCATGAGTCCGAGATGTGCTTCACGAACGCGTCGAACGCGGCCGCGGCCTCTTTCTTCGAAATACCCGCCTGTTCGGCGATTTCATTGATGACGTCACCCTTGCCTGCCATAGACGTTCTCCTTCTTCAGATGCCTGAAACCCTGATGTTTTCTAGGTTTTTTCCAATCTATGAGATGGATGTTGGTTTGTCAACGCGGTAGCGTACGCGCGCGTTTCGCATGTTCGCATCGCTCCTTTTTTGGGTCCGTTCTTGAGTAAGAACCGAAGATTTCATTTGCGTGTCGCGCAGCAGAATTTGTCGGTGATCGAGGCTCGTCATGCTCGACGCAGCCAGTGCGCTGTGAAGCCGTCGGTCTCCGCTTCAGGGGTGAGCCGCAGCACACCGTTTTCCACCCAGCGGGCAACGTTTTCATTCACGAGATCAGCCACATCGCGGCGAACAAAGTCCGTGCGGGTGCGCAGCACGCCGGCAACGATGTCATCGTTCTCCTCGGGTTCGAGCGAGCAAGTCGCGTAGACCACCGACTCCGACGCGAGATCGAGCGCCGATGCCAGCAACTCCCGTTGCAGCGACGCGAACGATGTGAGGTCCGCCTCCTGCAGGCGCCATTTGATCTCCGGGTTCTTGCGGATCGTGCCGGTGGCGCTGCATGGCGCATCGAGCAGGACGACACGGAATTGTCGCGCGAACGGAGGTTGTCGGCCGTCGCTCACGACGATGGACGCCGACTTCCCGATGAGCGGCCGAAGACGCGTGATCGAGATGTCGTTGCTGACGACGTGCGCACCACGAGCGCGTATCACCCGCGACTTGCCGCCCGGCGCTGCCGCGAGATCGAGCACGTCGTCGCCGAGGGCCGCGGCGATGCCGGCGACGACCGCGCTTCCCTCATCGAGCACGATCCCGTCGACGTCCGCGCTCGAGCCGGTGAGCTTCCACATTCCCGGAACCAGCTCCGATTCCGCTGCGTCCGTTGGCGGCGCGTCGGTGATCACGTCAGGAAACGACAACTCCTGATTCGCCGCCGCGATCATCGCCGCACGCTCGGCGCCAAAGCTCTTCGTCCAGCGTTCGATGAGCCATCGCGGATGCGCCGTTCGCGTGGCCACGTCCGGCGGCTCGGGAATCGGCTTCGATGAAATCCGCCGCAGGATCGCGTTGACGAAGCCGCGCGCACGCAGAGGGACGAGCCCCACCGTCTCACTTACCGCCGCGTGTGAAGCAACGTTCATGAATAGCAGCTGCAGCGCACCGATACGGAGGATGTCGCGAATTTCCGGCTCGATGTCGCCCTTCGCGAATGAGTCGATCACGAAGTCGAGCCGCGACCGCCAGCGAAGCACGCCAAGCACGAGCGTGCGCACGAAACCGGAATCGTTCTGCAGAACGAGCGACGCGTATGCCGACTCGCGCTCGATACGGCGAAGGATCTGTAGCGCGCGCTGCCGTTCGTTTGACGGTGTTTTCAAGGTCTCGCGGAGTCTATGCTGAGCGAGGAGAAGTACCTCTACGACACCGGCGTCCTGAAAATCCGCACCATCGCCGGAAACCTCGGCGCCGAGATGCTGCGGCGGCAAGACGGCGACGTCACGGAATTCATCGTCATTTCCTACTGGCCAAACCGCGAAGCGATCAAAGCATTCGCCGCTCAGGACATCGAGAAAGTGCATTTCCTCCCTCGGGACCGCGAGTTCCTGATCAATCCCGACGAATTCGTTCGGCACTACGACGTCACATCCGCATCGTAGGCCGGCGCCGTTGGAGGCACCTGCGCGTACTCCTCATTTTCGGCGCAGGTGCATAATCAAATCGTGAGCGCGCCTGTCGACGACAAAGACTCCGGAGTCCCACCCACGATGGCCGGCCTTCTGCCTGCCGTCCTCGAGAACGCCGGAGTTGCTGTCGCAGTCCTCGATTCCGATGGGCGGATCGTCATTGCCAACGCGGCACTGTGCGAAATGCTCGGGTATTCGAAGGATGAGGTGCTCGGCCTTACGCGGAGCGCATTCATTCATGCCGAAGACCTCGATGCCGAGCCATCGCTCTTCCGCGAGTTGATCGCAGGAAAGCGTTCGCGATACTCGATTGACAAGCGCTTTCTTCACAAGAGTGGGCGCGTGCGCTGGGGCCATGCGACGGTCACGTTGCTGCGTGAAGGCAACGCCAACTTCGCCATCGCAATCATCGAAGACATCACCGAAAAGAAGAGCATTGAAAAGGCATCCGATGAAGTCCGACGCGCCCACGAGCGGTACGCGCTCGTCGCCCGCGCCACGAACGACGTGATCTGGGACTGGGACGCCGAGCACGGAACGATCATCTGGAACGATGCCCTCCGAGCCATGTTCGGTTACGAGCCCGACCAGATCGACAACCGCCTGCAGTGGTGGGATAGCCATCTGCATCCTGACGATCGCGAGCGCGTCGTGTCCGGGATCAACAGCATCATCGAAAAAGGTGGCTCGTCATGGACAGACGAGTACCGGTTCGAGCGTGCCGATGGCACGTTCACTGAGGTGCTGGATCGCGGCCACATCGCCCGCTCTGAGGACGGGACGCCGATCCGGATGATCGGCGCCATGCTCGATGTCACCGAGCGCAAGTACGCTGAGCGCACCGCGGCATTCATGGCCGAAGCGAGCGCCGTACTCGCGTCATCACTCGACTATCTCGCCACGGTCGCACGGGTTGCGCAGCTCATGGTTCCATTGCTGGGCGACCATTGCTTCATCGATCTGCATAGCGAGCGTCTCGCAGCCATTGATGGGGATCAACTCGCAGCGGCAATCATCGATCCCATCAGCAACGTCATCGCAACCGGAAGAGCCACGCTGTTTTCCGGTTCTGAGGCGCGCTCAATGGGGTTCCGCTCGGCCTTGATCGTCCCTCTGGTCGTTTCCGACAGCCAGCCGATCGGCGCGCTCACGCTGGCGATGAGCCACTCCGGACGGGCATTGTCGGAGCGCGACCTCCGCGTGGTTGAGGATGTTGCGCGGCGCATCGCCATGGCCGTCGAGCACGCGCGGCTTTACGACGACATCCAGAAGGCCAGCCTGGCAAAGGACGAGTTCCTGGCCATCCTTTCCCACGAGCTGAGTACACCCCTGACGATCATCCTCGGGTGGTCAGGGATCGTCAGCCAGCCCGACGTCACCGGCGAGGAATTGCAGCGCGGCATCGAGGCCATTCGCGGCAGCGCGCTCGCGCAGGCAAGACTCATCGACGATGTTCTCGATCTTTCCCGCGTGACCACCGGCAAGCTGCATTTCCAGCAGGATCTCGTCTCGATCGGGACGCTGGTCGATGACGCGCTGACTGCCGTACGTGTCGCAGCGACAGCGAAGAGAATTCATCTCGTCGCGCCCGACAAGACGCCGGCGATCGTGCTCGGCGATGCGAACCGCCTTCGCCAGGTCATCTGGAATCTGCTGACGAACGCGATCAAATTCACGGAGGGCGGTGGAAGCGTCGCGGTGCAACTGACGAGCACGCCGTCGATGGTTCGCCTGACCGTCGCCGACACCGGCCGCGGCATCGAGCCAGATTTTCTCGCGCACGTGTTCGAGCCATTTCGTCAGGCAGACGCTTCGACGACGCGCACGCATGGCGGCCTCGGGCTCGGGTTGGCCATCGTTCGCTACGTTGTGGAAGCGCACGGTGGGACGGTTGCGGCGTTCAGCGATGGCCCCGGCCACGGCACACGCTTCGTCGTCGAATTGCCGGCGGCTCCGCGAGCGGTCGTCAGCGATGATCAGCGTCACACGGTCGCCGATGCGAACGGCGGCGCCCAGCGAAGCGCGGAACTGGCTGGTATCCGCGTTCTGTTCGTCGATGATCAGTCGGAGGCGCGCGAATTGGCGCTGGTGATCCTTTCGCGTGCCGGCGCGGAGACGACACTCGCGTCGTCGGCTGCCGAGGCGATCGCAACGTTCGAGCGTGTGGCGGTGGACATCCTCGTCGCCGACATCGCCATGCCGGAGATGGATGGCTACGGCCTGATTGCCGAGATCCGCCGTCGCGATGCGCTGTCCGGCCGCCGAACGCCGGCAATCGCCGCAACTGCCTACCGCGGCGCCGACGATCGCCAGCGCGTTCTCGCCGAAGGTTTCGACGCCTATCTCGCCAAGCCGATGGAATCAGAAACTCTCACCGCGGCCATCGCCAGCGTCCTCGCGGCAGCACGCGCCGCGCAGTGACCGCGCGGCCTCATGTCGCGCTCGGCGACAACTCCGGATGCGGTTCGTGAAGATTGGCGATCAAGTTCGCCACCTTCTCGATCTCGAACGGCTTCTGCAGCACCATCGTCCCCTCGGGGAATTGCTCGCGAAAATAGCGGGAGATCGCCGACAACACGATGACTTTCGGCGCATACGAAAGCGACGCAATCGCATCGATCACGAGCAACCCGTTCTTCTTCGGCAGCATGAGATCGACGATGACAGCATCGTAAGTGCCCTCCCGCAGCATCTCGATTCCCCGCTCCCCATCCGCCGCAAGATCGACTGACGTGCAGTGCCGCGCGATCAACGTCCGCAGCAGTTCCTGCAGCTCGTCGTCATCCTCGACGATCAGCACCGCGCAGCGTCGTCGCGTCATTCCGTCATCATGTTCAAGGGAGGGAGTGGGCGTGTCAAGGCGCGTGCCAAGGGGCACGCTTCATCGCCGGCCGAAACCGACACTGCGGCTGACCTCCAACTGCTGGACGTCAAGGCTGACAAAGTCGATCTCGCAGGTCGGATCGACGTAAAGCGCCACCGCGAGATGCCATAGATCGGCTCCGCGAACATAGCCGGCATCGAGGATCTTCGTGATCTCCGCGGTAAGCGGCCGATCGGGATAGACCCACGAGATTCCGGAGAGCAAGTCGCCGGGGTCGGCAGTCACTTTCTCGCGGCTCAGAGCAGAACGAAGCTCCGCCTCAAGGAGGTTCGACGAGAAAAGCTCATCGTAAGCGAGGAGAGATCGCCGAACGCCTGCCGCACCCGTCTCTCCGAACGCGATCGCCGCGAGGCAGGACGTATCCACATACGCTGCCTTCATTCGCGAGAGTCGAGAAAGCGCCGCAGGGCGCCTTGCTTCTTGAGGAGAGTTTTGAGAGGACGGCGTTCGCCCTTGCGGGCGATGTTGCCCTTCTTCCGCAGGTCATCGATGCGAGCAGCGAGCGAGGGCTCCGCTTTCTCGACCGGCCGGACTTCCGCGATCGGCTCCCCGCGATGGGTGATGATCACCGCGTCACCTTTCCTGACGTGAGCGAGCAGCTCGCTGAGCCGCGCCTTCGCTTCGTACGTCGAATAGACTCTTGGCATATGACTAGTCAGTCTAGGATTGCGCTGGTGACATGTCAACGCGATAGTGAGTCGCGAAGGGCTGCTGCCTTGCAATTCGGCTCAGTTGGCAAAGTCGCGGGCAGTGCCTATCATCAGAACGCATGAGCTCTCGTCGAAGAAAAGACGGCAAGCGTCTCCTGAGTCCGAGGCGCACAAAACGCGAGGCCGCGGACGCGACGACTCTCGATGCCAACGGTTGGCCCGAGGGCTATGTCGAGTCGTTCTCCGGTTTGTCGGAAGACTTCGAGCGGCCGCCGCAGGGCGAACTCGAGGAGCGTGAGAAGTTCGATTGAGGGTCAACGTTCGCTGAACGCGAGCTGAACGTCCCATTCAGAGTTGGTTCAGGGCCGCGCGCGTAATGTCGCGCGCATGATCAACCTTCGAAACGTCTCCAAGACTTACGAAACGACTGCGGGCGGCTTCACAGCGCTGCGCAATCTCGATCTCGATATTCTCCGCGGCGAGCTCGTTGCCGTCGTCGGCAAATCCGGAAGCGGGAAGTCGACGCTCTTGAATGTCATCGGCGGAATCGATGCGGTGTCGACCGGTACGGTCACCATCGCAGGCGCTTCGATCCAGCTACTCGGCGAGAGCAAGCTCGCGGCGTGGCGCGGGCGGACTGTCGGATTCGTCTTTCAGTTCTTCCAGCTCCTGCCGACATTGACGGCGGCGGAGAACGTCATGCTGCCGATGGATTTCTGCGGAACATTCCCTCCACGCGAACGGCGGCGGCGGGCGATGGCGCTACTCAACCGCTTCGGCGTCGCGGCGCAGGCGGACAAGTTGCCAGCGTCTCTTTCCGGAGGCGAGCAGCAGCGTGTCGCCATCGCTCGCGCACTGGCGAATGATCCGCCGATCGTGCTCGCTGACGAGCCGACCGGCAATCTCGACTCAGCCAACGCCGGAGCGGTACTCGATCTCTTTCGCGCGATGGCCAGCGGCGGCACGACGGTTCTCATCGCAACGCACGACCGCGACGTCGCCCGCGTCATCGACCGCACGATCGAGCTGGCGGATGGTGTCCTCCTTCCAGCCGCCCCTGCGCCGCTGGAAGTCGCCGCGGGGATCGGCGCATGACGACGCGCTGGAAGAAAGCGGTGCGTGACTTCTGGCAGGAGAGCACGCGAACGGTTCTCGTCGTGCTCGCGATCGCCGTCGGCATCTCGGGGTTCGCGGCGGTGCTGGCGAGCTACGCGATTCTGACGCGCGAGTTGAATCGCGGCTACCTGGCGACGAACCCGGCGTCGGCGACGCTGCGCACCGATGCTGTCGATGAGGGACTCGTGGCCGCGATTGCGGAAACTCCGGGAGTGGCCGAGGTGGAGGCGCGGCGGACGGTGAGCGGGAGGATCAGGGGGACGCACGGATGGCGCAACCTGACGCTGTTCGTCGTCAAGGACTTCGAACGGATTCGCGTCAGCAAATTGAATCCGGAACAGGGCGCGTGGCCGCCGGCGACGGGAGAGATCCTCATCGAGCGCGATGCGTTTCAGGTCGCACGGATCCACATCGGCGATGCGGTCACGGTCCGCACGACGAACGGACCGGAACGGACGCTTCGCGTCAGCGGAGGCGTTCACGACGTCGGCCAGGCGCAGGCGCGGATGGAAAACGTCGTCTACGGCTACATCACGCAGGCGACGCTCGGGCTGCTCGGCGAAGAGCCGGTGCTCAATCAGGTGAAGTTCGTCGTCTCGGGCGACGTCTTCAACTTGCGGCGTATCGAGGCCGTCACTGCTGACGTGAAGCAGACGATCGAGCGCCGCGGCCATCCGGTGACGCGCGTCGACATTCCTCTGCCCGGCAAACATCCGCACGCCGGCATCATGGGTCTGCTGCTGCTGTCGCTGTCCAGCTTCGGACTATTCGTGCTGATTTTGAGCGGCGTCATCGTCGTAAATCTACTCAGCGCATTGATGGCCGCGCAGATCCGGCAGATCGGCATCATGAAAGCGATCGGCGGCACGCGCTGGCAGATCGCCCGCATTTACTTCGGCCAGGCACTCCTCCTCGGCGTTGCGGCGATCGCCATCGCGGTGCGGGTTGGAATCGCAGGAAGCCGCGCGCTATGCCGCGCGATGGCGGTCTTCCTCAACTTCGACATCAGCAGTTTCGCGATTCCGATCTGGGTCTACCTGCTCGTCGCCGCGATCGGTCTGGTCGTCCCGCTCCTGGCTGCGGCGTTCCCCGTTTGGCGCGGCAGCGGCGTTTCGGTGCGCGAGGCGCTTGCCGACTTCGGCGTGGCTGGAAGCACCTTCGGCATGTCAGCACTCGACCGGATGCTCAGCGGCGTGGGCGGTCTGACGCGCCCGCTCCTCCTGGCGATTCGCAACAACTTCCGCCGCCGCGCGCGGCTGGCGCTGACCGTTCTGACGCTTGCCGCCGGTGGACTCTTCTTTATGACGGCGCTCAATCTTCGCGCGTCGATGATCAACACGCTCGATCGGCTCTTCGCGACGAAGACGTACGACCTCGGCGTGAGTCTGGCTGGGATGGCGCCGGCTGGCGACGTACTTCGCATCGCTCGCAGTACTCCCGGCGTTCGCACCGCCGAGTGCTGGATCGCCAGCGAAGGAGTGCTTCCTGATGCGGTTCCTGAAGCGACTCATGCCGCAGGCGTCACCCACGGTGGAATCACTGCCGGAGCAGTCTCCGACAATCGCTTCATCGTCATCGCACTTCCTGCCGAAACGCAAATGGTGAAGCCGAACCTCGCAGCCGGGCGGTGGCTGCGGGCAGGGGAGAACGACACGATCGTCGTCAACTCCGCGCTCGCAGCAAAGAGCGCGCAGATGCGCGTCGGCAATCGGGTGGCGTTTCCGATGGGAGCCGGGCAAGTTTCGTTGCGCGTCGTTGGCATCGCCGGCGAGCCGTTCTCACCGCCGATGGCTTACATGCCCCGCGCATTCTTCGACGAGAAAGGAGAACACGCCGGCATCACGAACAACGTCCGGCTCATCCTCGACAAAACGGATCAGGCCTCGATCGATCGGGTCAAAGCGCTCCTCGAAGACGGGTTCGCGCAAGCCGGCATCAAAGCGATCAGCATCACCAGCAAAGGCGACACCCGTTTCGGCTTCGATCAGCACATGCTGATGATCTATGTGGCGCTGATCATCATGTCGAGCATGATCGGCGGCGTCGGCGGGCTGGGGCTGATGACGACGATGAGCCTGAACGTACTCGAGCGGCGCCGCGAGATGGGAGTCATGCGCGCGATCGGCGCCACGCCGCGCGCCATTCTGCTGATGCTGGTCGCCGAAGGAAGCATCGTCGGATTCGCAAGCTGGGCGCTCGCCGCGCTCGCCGCATGGCCGCTCGGCAAAGGCCTTGGCGACTTTCTCGTGGCGAAGATGTTCAAGAGCGGTCTCGACTTCACCTTCGAGCTTCGCGGCCTCGCCGTCTGGCTCGCGGTCTCGTTGATTCTCGGCGCCATCGCCAGCTTCGTCCCAGCCTGGGACGCCATCCGTCACCCCGTTCGTGAGGCACTCAGCTATGAATAGAAAACGAAACTCGCTGCTCGTCATCGTCGCCGTCCTCGCCGTGCTGATCCTCGTCGTCTGGCTCGGAGGCGGCGCGATGTGGCACATGCTCCTGAAGATGCACGGGCGTTGAAATGAAGCGAGCGGCGGCGCGCCAAGCCGCCGCTCGCAAACTTCACAGCGATTGCAGGAACGCCATCAACTTCGATTTGACCGCAGCCGGCAGCGCGGCAAATCGATCGCGCGCGCCGCTCCCTGCCCCTCGCGGTGCCATCACTGCTGCGTCTGGCAGCCGCTCAAGAAGGGACGAAACGACGCGGTTTCAGAAGAGGGGCGACTCAGAAGCGAGACAATTCGACCCGCAGCCACGGAGTCGGCAGGAGATGAGAACGTCTCAACGCGTTGCCATCGCGGGTGTCCGCGCCGTTCCGAACATCACGACGATCGATTTTCCATTGCCGCGCCGCATCGTCATTCCGTCGATGACGGCGATGCCGCAGTCCTCGAAGTGCGGCGAGAGGATGTTGTCGCGATGGCCGGGCGATTCCATCCAACCTTCGACCAGTACCTCGGTCGTCTCGAATCCGCAGGCGAGGTTCTCTCCCGCATAACGGATCTCGTATCTGTGCGCAGGCAGCCAGAGGAACGGTGAACGGCCGTCGGGCGACTCGTGAGCCCAGTAGCCCTGATCCTCCATGTCGCTCATCCGGTCATTGGCCGCGGCGTCGAGGCGCAGATCTTCGCGGAGAGGCGGCAAATGATGCTGCGCGCGGTACTCATTCATCGCCGCGATCACCGACGCTCGCGTGATATCCGAGGCGAGCGCCGGTGTCGCGATGAGAAGAAGGAGTGACAGGAACCGTTTCACAGATTGTTATTTTGCAGCATCCGCGAGCATTTGTGGAGTGGTCGCCGGCTGATTCACCAGATCCGTGTACTCGAAGAGTGCTGTCGACAGGTACCGCTCGCCGGTATCGGGAAGGACCACGACGACCCGTTTTCCTTCGCCGAGCTCCTTGGCGATCTCGATTGCAGCCCAGGCGATTGCGCCGGAGGAGATGCCGACGAAGATCCCTTCTTCCTTCGACAACCGGCGCGCCGTCGTTACTGCATCCTCCCAGGTCACGTCGACGATGCGATCGACGACCTTGGCGTCGTAGATCGCCGGGATCATTCCTGCGCCAATCCCCTGCAGTTTGTGCGGGTTGTGCGTGCCGCCTTTGAGCACCTGCGACTCGATCGGCTCGACGGCGACGATGAGCGTCTTCGGCCTCTCTTTCTTGAAGATCTGTCCGATGCCCGTCACGGTGCCGCCGGTGCCGACGCCCGCAACGACGGCGTCGACTCTGCCCTGCGTATCGCGAAGAATCTCCTGTGCGGTAGTCTCACGATGGACCTTGAGGTTTGCCGGGTTATCGAACTGCCGCGAAAGCCACGCGCCTTCCGTCTTCGCCGCGTACTCCTCGGCCACCCGCTGCGCTTCCTTGATGCCTTTTGGTCCGGGCGTCAGGATCAGCTCCGCGCCGAGTGCCTGAAGAAGTTTCCGACGCTCCACTGACATCGTGTCCGGCATGATCAGGGTGCACTTGTAACCGCGGGCCGCCGCCACGAAGGCCAGTCCGATGCCGGTGTTGCCGCTCGTGGCCTCGACGATCGTCGATACGCCCGGCTTGATCTCGCCCGCTTTCTCCGCCTCGGTGACCATCGAGATGGCGATGCGATCCTTGACCGACGAGAGCGGATTGAATGCCTCGAGTTTGGCGATGACTTCCGCGGCGCCGGCGGGGACGATGCGGTTGAGCCGCACCAGCGGTGTACGTCCGATCAACTCGGTGATGTTGTTGTAGATCTTCCCGTGCATGTTTCCTCCTAAAACAAGAGACCCGAGCGGTACGCCCGGGCCTCATTCGATAAAAGTAGCTGTTGACGCGCCTACGTTCGCTCGAACGGACCTGTATGGCGGCGGCAACAAGTGGTCGTGTACATGTGGGCGGTGACGCTATGACTGTTGGCGGCCCTTGTCAATCACGCCGTCGCCTCGCCCAGATACCGATACCCGATCTTGGCCACGGCGACGATCACGGCGGCATTGGTGCCGACCGCTTTCTGCAGTTTGCGGCGGAGGCGCGTTACGTGCGTGTCGACCGTCCGGCTGTTGAGGTTCAGGTCGACGCGATAGTTCCAGACGCGCGAGAGGAGCTCATCGCGCGGCACGACGCGCTCCTTGTTGCGGAAGAGATACATGAGCAGATCGAACTCTTTCGGGGAGAGTTTGAGCTTCTGATCCTTGGCCGACGCCTCGCGCGTGGACGGATCGAGCTTGATGAGCGTGTCTTCGCAGATGGCCTTGGTGGTGATGGATGTGGCGTCGCTGCGGCGCATGACGGCATCGATGCGCGCGAAAAGCTCCTGAAGACCGAACGGCTTGGTGATGTAGTCGTCGGCGCCGCCGCGCAAGCCGCGCACCTTGTCCGTCTCCTGCCCGCGGGCGGTCAGAAGAATGACCGGAATCTTGGATAACTTGCGGATATGGTCGAGGACTTCGAAGCCGCTCTTTTTCGGCAGCATCAGGTCCAGCAGCACGAGGTCAGGCGATTCGGCGTGAAACATGCGCACCGCCTCCTCGCCATCGGCCGCCAGCGCCGTCTCGTAGTTCTCCATGCGCAGATTGATTTCGAGTCCCTGCCTCAGTCCGGCTTCATCCTCAACGACCAGAATCTTTGTCATTCGCGAGTCTCCGCTGGTGCTTACGAGCGTTGTACGGCCAGAGTTTCCAGAGCGTTTGTGGTGCGAGCTGCGCCAGGGGATGCTGTCTGCGACGATTGAGGCCGCGGGAAAAGAAGGCGGAAGGTCGAGCCGAGGCCCGGTTTCGACTCCACTTCGATGGTGCCGCCGTGTGACGCCACGATCTGCTGCACGAGTGTCAGTCCCAGCCCGGCGCCGCGTCTCGTCTGCGTATCGGAGAAGTGGGCGCGGAAGTACGGCTCAAAGATGTGCGTCAGGTCCTCGGCATCGATCCCGGGGCCGTGGTCGCGCACTTCGATGATGATCGACTGCGTGTTCTGACGCAACACCACGTCGATCAGCTTGTTCTTGTCGCCGGCGTACTTCGTTGCGTTGTCGATGAGATTCAGGACGGCGCGTGACACGGCATCGCGGTCCCACGACTGCTCCTCGACGGCATCATCGATGTGGAGCGTGATCTCGAAGCCGCGGCTGCGGATCCACGACTCGTAGGTCGAAACGAGCAACGTGAGCAGGTCGCGCGGATAGACCGGAGTGAAGGCCAGCGCACGGGCGCTGTTGTTCTGGATGCGGGCGATGTCGAGTACGTTCTCGACGAGGTGCGAGAGGTGCAGCACCTCGCGAAGAATCGAATCCTCGATCTCGTGACGCTGCTTCTCGGGAAGGCGGTTCGCGCCGCGCTTGAGAGTCTCCGCGCCGAGTCGGATCATCGACAGCGGCGTGCGCAATTCGTGCGAGACGTTGGCCACGAGCGCGCCGCGTAGTTTCATCGTGTCTGCTTCGCGCGTGAGACCGCGCATTGCCAGGAAGAGGCCGAGGGCTGTGAGCAGGAGGGCGACGGCGCTGAGCAGGAGGCTGATCAGCCGGGCGTTCTCCCAACCCGAGGTGCCGTAGCCGGTCTCGACGAACCCGCGAATGGCATACGACGAGAGAGGCGCGGCCAACGGCGCGATGAAGGCATAACCGTGCTCGCTCTTGACCGCGCCGATCGCCGAGGGATACTTGATCAACCCAACCTGTGCTTCCGGAGTTAGCCCGGCGGCTTGCACGAATGGCTGATTGGCGAGCGTGGGATACACGCGGTCGATCAGGAGATCGGGATCGTAGGTGTAGCGCACGGTGCCGCTGGATGAGTAAAACTCGCGCGTCAGGCGCGTTGAGTGCGTGGCGCCCGACTGCGTGATGGCGAAGATGGCGCTGGACGGATCGGCGTCCGGAACGTAGAGCGCGGAGATGATCCAGTCGTTATCGCGAATCCACTTTTTCAGTTCGACGCCCGAAGGGGAGCGCCGCTCCACTCCCTGCCACTGTTCCGAGGCGCGGAACAGCTCGGCGCCGACGGCACCATCGATGCGGCGGGCGCTGATGTCCGCGGCATAACCGGCGTACTGCATTGCTAATGTGTTGACGCCGCGCTCCATCCGTTCGGAGAGCACGTACGAGCGCCATGCCAGGACGGCCAGGCCGGCGGTGACGATGAGGAACGGAATCAGGATGGCCGAGACGTGATTCGGCCCGTCACCCGCGCGGGCGCTGACCTTCCACTTCGCCATCAAGGCACGGAGCATGTCTCTCCATTATTGCTGCGGCGCCGTCGTGGCGATGGCATGGAACTGAGCCAGATGCTGCGCCACCATCTTGTCGATCTGCGCTTTCGTGTACGGCTCCAACCGAACTTCGATCTTCTTCAGGATGCCGTCGCGCTGCACGATGATCCAGAGCACGCCGGTCTCCTTCGCGTCGTAAAGAATCTGCTTGAAATCCTTGATGTTTGCCGAACGCGTGCCGTGGCCGTTGACGGCCATCAGCCGGTCGCCGGGGCGAAGGTCGGCGCGCTCCGCGGGGCCGTCTTCGTTGACGGCCTTGACCCTGATTCCAGGATTGAGCTCCTCAATCCTTGCGCCGAGGTAGCGCCGACCGCTCGAAAGCTGCCGGATGGCCTGCTCGCATTCGCGCGCGGAGGAAGTGCACATCCTGCTGTCGTCGGCGAGCGCTGCCGGAGCGACAAGAAGAGCCGCAATCAGAAAATGGGAGAGCCGAACATTCATGAGTTGGGAACGGGGTCCTTGGCCGACCATCAATCTAATGCGTTAAGGCGGGGGAGTTGATTACAAATCAGAAAATGTCGAATGAATTCCCTGTAATACAAGAGGTTAGCTGCAATTCGCTCAGGTGAAGAGAAGCGTGCCGAACGCGGCCGGAACGTGAAAATCGGGAGGCGTCTTCATCGCCGGCTGCCAGGCGCTGAAGTCGTCTCCGTGTGTGCGGCTGCGATCGATCCGAAAGAAGTTTCCGCGCCATTGCTCGCCCGGCTTCGGAGAACGGCCCATTGTTCGGAAGGGGATTCGAAGGACGGCCCGAAGCTCCCGGCCGTCGTCGCGCCGCAGCCCGGCGAATAGCGGGTCGCACGTCCAGGCGAGATCGGTCGTCATCGTTGCTCGCCCGCCGTCCGGCGAGTCGATCCGCGCGTCGAACGTGGTCCCGAGCGGATTGACCTCGATCTCGAAGTAGGGAGTGAGCCCATCGGGCGCCAGGAACACTTCGAAGACGTCTTCCTGCCACAACGGCTCGTCGTGCACCAGAAGCGTCGCCACGATCTCGTCGTCGCCGGCCTGGAACACGACGGTCAGGAAGTCATCGTCGTAGTAGGCGGCGACCGCGGTGGCTTGCCGCGAACGGCCGCCGTCCGTGCTTCGGCGCAGCGTGACAGGTACGCACTCTTTTGGAATGAGCCACGGCTCTTCGATCGAGAACTCGGCACGCGGCACGGCGAGGGTTGAGACCGTCATTCGCGGAAATCATAGCGGTCCGGCCCGGCACGCGGCATATCACGTGCAGGAGCCGGGCGGGGCCCGACGATGATGGTAGATCTGGAACTTGATGAGCTGAAGCGCGAGTTTCTCGCCGAGGCGGACGAGAAAGTGAGGGAAATCCAGGAAAAACTGGAGGCCGACCAGTCCCCGGACGTGCTCGAACGCCTGACGTATCTCGCCCACCAACTGAAAGGCTCCGGCGGCAGCTACGGCTACCAGAGGATCTCGACGGATGCCGCGGAGCTGGAAAAAACGGTCGAGCTTCGCGCGAAAGACGGCGTGCGGCCCGGGATGGACGACAAGATCCAGCAGCACGTCTTCAACCTCCGCGCCGAGGTCGACCGCAGGGTGAAGGAGCTGGCGGTGTGAGGGAATTGACAATTGACAATTGACAATGGACAGTGAACAGCGAGCAGTGAGGGCGGATGGATCAGATCGGGGAGCAGGTTCTTGTTTCTGGTCCACTCACCAAGGGTGCACGACATGGTTGTGAGACAGACTTGATGTCTGAGGGCATCGGCGCTTCCGCGCACAAGGACTCAGTGTCGGATCCGGGGTCGTCGAAGCGGGCTGCAAAGTCGTCGTCGGATCTCGTCTCAAGCGCGCCGGA
>OLLN01000345.1_pt1 | contig 36922 bp, 31 predicted proteins | sample 1604281 | NCBI WGS metagenome assembly OLLN01 (sample SAMEA104055716, study PRJEB20765) | soil metagenome | biome: Arctic tundra; feature: Polygonal ground; material: soil | place: USA | collected 2011-09 | depth 0-0.5 m | reverse complement strand
GGGTGGGCGAGGAATCCCCCGCCGACGGAGCGGGCCTCGATCTTCGGCAGGGGATTCCTCGCCCACCCGCCACCCCGCCCTCTCGGAATGACAGACGGGGTCATTCGCTCCTCATCGGCGCGCGTGCCGTTCCCCCTCGCTGCTAGATGACACCAAGCTCGATTGGACTGTCACTCGGTAGCATTCGCGTCAGTCGGGGGAGTTATTGCGTCCTCGGGCGCCGTTGCGCCTTCAACCTCTCCGAACGAATCTGCGACAGCCATCTCTTGCAACAACTCGCTGGAGCGAGCCTTCACCCGTGCCTGCGCCTCGGGTTTCATCTTCGAGAACAGCTCGTTGAAGTTGCGCTTCACTCGATCTCTCCTTGGCTTCCCGTCCAGATGACTCGCTACTCATCCACCCCGGCGCGTTTGATGGCTCTGGTAGCGATTCTTCCGATGAACACGCTGACCGCGAGCGCGATGACGCCGCCGGCGATGTAGACCGTCTTCGTGATCAGACTCGCGTGTTTCGTTGCGGCCGTCGTGGCGGCACTGCTGACGAAGACGAACGCGGCGGTGGCCGGAATGATCCCGATGAATGTGGCCGCCACGTAGCTCCAGAGCGGGATCGCGGTCAGACCAAAGACGTAGTTGAGCCAGGTGAAGGGAAAGACGACCGCGAGGCGAACGAGAAAGACGATCTTCGTCCCGTCGCGCGCGATGGCGCGGTCGAGCGCGCGGAACTTCGCATTCTTCGCTGTCATCGCCTCCACGCGCTTGCGCATGACCGTGCGCGCGAGAAGAAACGAGAGCGTGGCCCCAAGCGTCGCTCCGATGATGACGACGATCACTCCGCCAACGAAACCAAAGATCGCCCCCGCCCCAAGCGTGAGGATCGACGCCGGCACGAATGCGACGACGCAGACGGCGTAGACGACGATGTAGACGACGTAGCCAATCGCGCCGAGGCCGCGAACATAGGTCTGAAAGTCACGAAGCCAGTTCGCAACCGGCAGGACGCGGAACGCGACGACGACCGCAGCGAGGATGAGTATCGCCGCGGCGATCTTCACAACGTGCTTCGACATGGGAGTTTCATATCACCACAGAGGCGCCGAGAGCACTGAGGCCTCTGCGTACTCTGCGTACTCTGTGGTGACCTGAATCTCCGGTGCCGGCATGCAACGGAGCCTCGATTCGATGATGCGCATGCAGGAATCCTGAGTGCGCATTCAAGATCGCTGGATGTGCATCCGGAAAGTCTGGATGCGTACACAGGAAATCTGGATGCGTATCCAGGAAGTCTGCATGTGCATTCAGAAAGTCTGGATGCGCATTTAGCAATCCTGGATGTGCACTCAGAGAGTCTGGATGCGCATTCAACAATCCTGGATGTGCATTCAGAAAGTCTGGATGCGCAGTCAGCGAATCCGGTTGCGCACTCGACAATTCTGGATGCGCACACAGGAATCGATGATGCGCAGTCAGGAAAGCAGCCAAGAAAAGACCTCTTGTTGCGGCCGAGTAACCTCTTTCTGTTCAGCGCGTCTAAGTAGTGTATCGATACATCCCGGCAACGTGTTCGCTGACGGGCTCAGAACCGGTTCGAATTTGGCTAACCCGCTGACCCACGCGGGGTTGTGACGAGTCTGTCCCGCGTGGCTTTTCGAGGAGGACGATCATGCGAAAAACAAAAGAGAGAGTTGTCAAGACGACCAGAACCAGTACAGCCAGGAAAGCGGTCGAGGCCGCCCCCTCCGACGATGGATCGATGCAGGACATCGCCGATCAGGTGATGGGACTGATCGCCCAGATCCAAGCTGGAATCCCAGGTTTTGTCCCTTACGATACCAACGATGCAAAGCGCGTTGCCGCCGCGGCACGCTTTGCTCCTGACCTCGTGCCGCAGGTCATCGCCACTGTGACCGCGCTCCCACCGGTCGGTGGCGTGAACACGTTCGACGTCGAAGAGGGTAAGGCGGCGCTGGCATTCAACGAAGCCATGAAGCCGATCATTCAGGCGTTGTCGTCGCTGCTGGACGGCGTCAAGTTCACCGTCGACAAGAGGAAGGCCCGGTCGGCTTCCCAGGCGTTGTCGACCTTTGCGTGGGGCAAGAAGCACATCAAAGGTCCCGACGGCGTCGCACTCCGTCCGTATATGGATGAAATGACGCGCACGATCAAGAAGATCCTGAATCGCCGCAAACCATCCCCATCGAAGCCGCCAGCACCGGCCCCAACGGGCGCTCAAGGCTTCCTCTCCCCGAATCTCGCCGCAGTCAAACCCGTCGACGATGATGACGATCTTCCCGAGGATCTCCGCAAGGAGCTGGAAGAGGCTTTGAAGGATTAGCTTAGCTGTTGTTGCCGGGTTGCCGGGTCTCGCCGTCCGCGGGATGCCGGCAACCCGGCAACCTGGCCACTCGGCTGGCCTGGCCTCTACGCCGATGCTACGAGAACAAATCCGCCTGCTTGCGCGTCGCGCCCATCGCGTAACCGAGGTGGTCGTAGGCGAGTTTGCTGGCGACGCGGCCGCGCGGGGTGCGCTGCAGGAAGCCGATCTGGATCAGGTAGGGCTCGTAGAGGTCTTCGATCGTGCCGCGGTCTTCGGCGATCGACGACGAGAGGGCGCCGACGCCGACCGGGCCGCCGCTGAAACGCTCGATGATCGTCGTCAGTAGTTTGCGGTCGATCTCGTCGAGACCGAACTCGTCGACTTCGAGCATCTCCAGCGCCTCGCGCGCGATCCCCACGTCAATCTTCCCTTCGCGCTTGACCTCGGCGAAGTCGCGCACGCGGCGAAGGAGCCGGTTGGCGATACGGGGTGTGCCACGCGAACGGCGGGCGATCTCGTGGGAACCGTCGGCGGTGACTTCTATGTTTAGAATTTGAGATGAGCGGCGGACGATGATCTCGAGCGACTCGACGTCGTAGAAATCGAGGCGGTGCACGATGCCGAAGCGGGCCCGAAGCGGCGCGCTGAGAAGGCCGGCGCGGGTAGTGGCGCCGATGAGCGTGAAGGGCTTCAGCTCATACTTCAACGTCCGCGCCGCTGGGCCCTGGCCGATCACGATGTCGATGAAAAAGTCCTCCATCGCCGAATAAAGGACTTCCTCGACTGGCGCAGGAAGGCGATGGATCTCATCGATGAAAAGGGTATCGCTGTGCTCCAGGGCAGTGAGAATCGATACCAGATCGCCCGTTTTTTCCATTGCCGGGCCGGAGGTCGAGCGCACCGCCGCGTCCATCTCGTTGGCGATGATGTTTGCGAGAGTCGTCTTGCCGAGTCCGGGCGGACCGAAGAGGAGAACGTGGTCGAGCGGCTCGTGCCGCTTGCGCGCGGCAGCGATCGAGATATCGAGGTTCGCCTTGACCTTCTGCTGGCCGATGTACTCGCGCAACCGCCGCGGCCGCAGCGACAACTCCACCGTCGCGTCATCTTCGACAGGAACGGCGGAGAGGATGCGGTCGTCGGCCATCCCACTCAGTTTACATCTGCGAACATCTGCGTCATCTGCGGAAAAAACCTCATCCGCAGATGACGCAGATGGGACGCAGATAGAGGCCGCTAGTACATGCCCAACTGCAGCTTGGCCGCCTCGGACATCATGCTGCGGTCCCACATCGGGTCGAAGACGACTTCGACGTCGGCTTGCTTCACGCCGGGAAGCGCTTCGACTTTCATTTTCACGTCCGAGGCGAGCACCGGGCCCATGCCGCAACCGGGGGCGGTGAGGGTCATCTTGATCTTCACGTTCTTCGCGCCCTCGGCGTCTTCGAGCTCGCAGAGGTAGACGAGGCCGAGGTCGACGATGTTGACAGGGATCTCGGGGTCGTAGCAGGTCTTGAGCTGATCCCAAACCATCTCTTCGAGTTTGGCGGGCGCAACTTCTTCGCCGGGAGCGTCGGCGCCGGGCACGACCTGCGGCGTCTTGCCGATGGCCTCGACGTCCTTGCCGGAGATGCGGACCATGAGACCGCGTTCGGTGATGAGCGTGTAGGAGCCGCCCAGCGATTGCGTAATCGTGGCGCGCGCCCCCTCGGGGACGAGAACTTTCTCGCCGCTCGGAATCATGACGGCTTCAGCGCTGCGGGAGAGGGTGACTTCTTCGCGGATGTTCATGGTTTGGGCCTTTGAGAAACAGAGATCAGAGACAAGAGATCAGAGATAGTCAGAGATCAGAGATCGGAATGAAGAAGAAACGCTCGACTCTGATCTCTTGTCCCTTGTCTCTGCTCTCCTCACTCCGTGCTTACCACTTCCTTATCCCCTTCGATCGCGCTGTTCAGCGTGTGCCAGGGCAGCGAGGCGCACTTGACGCGCGCCGGGAACTCCGACACGCCTGAGAACGCGGCCAGGCGGCCGAGCTCTGCCGGGCTGAGGCTGCCGGGCTCACCGGTCACGAGCTTGTGGAAGACGTCGAAGAGCTGATGCGCTTCCTGCGTGGTTTTCCCTTTCAGCGTCGAGCTCATCACGGACGCCGACGCTTTCGAGATCGCGCATCCGTTGCCGGTGAAGCCGATGTCTTTGATCGTCTCCCCATCCATCTCCACGAAGATCGTGTAGTGGTCGCCGCAGAGCGGGTTGTAGCCATCGACGGTTCGCGTCGGATGTGCCAGCTCGTGAAAATTGCGAGGGTTCTTGTTGTGGTCGAGGATGACCTGCTGGTAGAGCTCACGAAGATCGGACATGTTTTAGCGGAAGACCTCGATGACTTTTTCGAGACCGGCAACGAGCGCATCGGCCTCGTCTCGTGTGTTGTACATCGCAAACGAAGCGCGGCCGGTTGCGGGAACGTTAAACCGCATCATCAGCGGCTGCGCGCAGTGATGGCCGGTGCGGATCGCGATCCCCTGGTCATCGAGAATGGTTCCGATGTCATGGGGGTGAACGCCTTCGAGCACGAAGGAGATGACGCAGGCCTTCTCCGCCGCCGTGCCGATGATGCGGAGGCCGTCGATCTCGAGAAGCCGCTTCGTCGCGTACTGGAGCAGATCCTGCTCGTGCGCGGCGATCCGTTCGATCCCGATCGAAGCCATGTAGTCGATGGCAGCGGCCATGCCGATGACGCCGGCGATGTTCGGCGTCCCCGCCTCGAACTTGTAGGGAAGCGCGTTGTACGTCGTCTTCTCGAAGCTGACCGAGAGGATCATGTCGCCGCCGCCCTGCCACGGAGGCATGGCATCGAGGATCGCTTCTTTCCCGTACAGCACGCCGGTACCTGTCGGACCGTAAATCTTGTGGCTCGAGAACGCGTAGAAGTCGCAGTCGAGCTCGCGCACATCGACGTGAAGATGGGGAACGCCCTGCGCGCCGTCAACCAGGACCACGGCGCCGGCGGCGTGCGCCAGAGCGATCATTTTCCGGATCGGATTGATGGTGCCGAGGGCGTTGGAAGCGTGGCCGAAGGCGACGAGCTTCGTGCGCGAGGTCAGCAACGTCTGGAACTCGTCGATGAGAACCTCGCCGGAATCGTTGACCGGCGCCACGCGCAGGCGCGCTCCTTTTTCGTCGCACAGCATCTGCCACGGCACGATGTTGGAGTGATGCTCGATGGCGGTGATCAGTACCTCATCACCGGCGCCGACGTTCTTCCTTCCCCACGTTTGGGCGACGAGGTTGATCCCCTCGGTGGTGCCGCGCGTGAAAACGATCTCTTTTTCGTCGCGCGCGCCGATGAATCGTTTCACGGTCGTGCGCGCATTCTCGTACGCGGCCGTGGCGACTTCGCTGAGGTAGTGAACGCCGCGGTGCACGTTCGAGTTCTCTTCGGTGTAATAGCGAACTATGCGATCGATGACCTGCTGCGGTTTCTGTGTCGTCGCGGCGTTGTCGAGATAGACCAGCTTGCGGTTTTCGCGCACGGTCCGGTGCAGGATCGGGAAGTCGCGGCGGATGCGTTCGACGTCAAGTGAGTCAGCGACGCGAGACGACGGGCCAGCTTGCGTTTCCGTAGCGGCGCTCATCAATTGATCACCTCTTCGGCTCGTCCCAGCTTCTCCGCCATACGGCCCGGCATCCGCAAGAACAGCGCGCCTGCCGCGGTATCGCGCACCACGCCGACCTTCATCCGCTCGACGATCTCGCTGGCGAATGCATACACCAGCAGATTGCGCGCTTCCTCGGCGCTTATCCCCCGCGAGCGGAGGTAAAAAAGCGCTTCCTCGTCGAGCTGTCCGATCGTCGATCCGTGGTTGCACTTTACGTCGTCGTTGTGGATCTCCAGCGACGGCTTCGAATCGATGACGGCGGTCTCCGACAGCAGCAGGTTCTTGTTCGTCTGCCGCGAGTTCGTCTTCACCGCATCCGGCTCGACGATGATGCGGCCGTCGAAGATGCCGCGCGCGTTCTCGTCGAGGACGCCTTTGAAGAGCTCGACGCTGTCGCAGTGCGGCGCAACATGATCGATCACTGTGTGATTGTCGACGTGCTGGCGGCCGGAGAGGACGAAGATCCCTTCCATCGAAAGGCTGGCTCCTTCGCCGGCGAGCGCCGCGTTGATCTCGTTGCGCACGAGACCACCGCCGAAAGCGATCGTGCGGGACGTCACGTTCGACGAGCGCTCCTGGTGGATCTGCACGGTGCCGATGTGGAAGGCGTCGAGCGATTCGTTCTCGTATTTATAGTGATCGACGACGGCGCCTTCGCCGGCGACGATCTCCGTAACCGCGTTCGTAAAGTAGGGCCCCGCGCCGAAGAACGTTTCGACGACCGTGATCTGGCTTCCGCGTCCGGCCACGATCAGGTTGCGCAGTTGCGTCATCACTGGATGTTCCTTGACGGGTCCAGAGATGGAACAAATGTGAATGAAGCCTTCGACAACGGTTCCGGGCGCGATCTCGATGTAGGCGCCGTCCTGCCAGAGCGCCGTGTTCAGCGCGGTCATGGCGTGCTTCTCGTAGTCGGCATAGCGCGCGAAATGCTGCGCGAATAGCTCGCTTTCCATCGCCTCGCGCATCGGTACGATCCTGATTCCGGGATGCTCGTTGGCAAGCGAGGCGCGGTTCGCGTAGAGCATTCCGTTGACGAACATCAGCTCGGCAGCCGCCTTCTCACCGAATGGCGAGGTACCTGTCCGGTCGTTCGGCAGCTTCCGATCGAATTTCCAGTCGTTGCTGGCGAGCGCCGCAAGCGAGGTGTACTTCCACTCCTCGAGCCGCGTAGTGGGCCAGCCCATGGTGTTGAAGCGCTCCGCTGCCTGCGAACGGATGAGGCGGACGCGCTCCGGCTCGCCATCGATGTGTTCCGGCTCGATAGCGGAGAGGGGGATTTCGCGATCAAGAACGCTGCTCATCGCGCCGCCGCGACCTCTTCTTCAATCCACTCGTAGCCCTTCTGCTCGAGCTCTTCGGCCAGCTCCTTGCCGCCCGACTTCACGATCCTGCCGTCGGCGAGAACGTGAACGAAGTCGGGGACGAGGTAACGCAGCAGACGCTGGTAGTGCGTGATGACGAGCACCGAATGCTTCTCGCTGCGGAGCGCATTGACGCCCTGGGCGACGATGCGAAGCGCATCGATGTCGAGGCCAGAATCGGTCTCGTCGAGGATGGCCAGCTTCGGATCGAGCACGGCCATCTGAAAGATCTCGTTGCGCTTCTTCTCGCCGCCCGAGAATCCTTCGTTGACGCCGCGGCTCATGAACGCCTCGTCGAGCTCGACGAGCTTCATCTTCTCGCGCGCGAGCTGCAGGAACTCCATCGCGTCCAGCTCTTCCTCGCCACGATGTTTGCGCACGGCGTTGAGCGCGGCTTTGAGGAAGTAGATGTTGTTCACGCCGGGAATCTCGACCGGGTACTGCATGGCCAGGAACACCCCTTCGCGCGATCGCTCCTCGGTCGGCAGAGTGAGAAGGTCCTTCCCCTGGTACGTCACCGTTCCGGAGATGACTTCGTACTTCGGCCGGCCCGCCAGTACGTTGGCAAGCGTCGATTTCCCGGAGCCGTTCGGCCCCATGATTGCGTGCACCTCGCCGGTGCCGACGTGAAGCGTAAGCCCTTTGAGGATTTCCTTGCCGTCGATTCCGGCGTGCAGGTCTTTGATGTCGAGCATTAACCGACTGATCCTTCCAACGAGACTCCCAACAACTTCTGCGCTTCCACTGCGAACTCCATCGGCAATTCTTTGAACACTTCGCGGCAGAAGCCGTTGACGATCATCGAGACGGCGTCCTCCGCCGAGATGCCGCGCTGCGCGCAGTAGAAGAGCTGGTCTTCACCGATCTTCGACGTCGATGCTTCGTGCTCCATCTTCGCCGTCGAGTTGCGTACTTCGATGTAGGGGAACGTGTGCGCGCCGCACTTGTCGCCGAGGAGGAGCGAGTCACACTGCGAGTAATTGCGCGCCCCTTCGGCCGATTTCATGATCTTCACCTCGCCGCGGTAGGTCTGCTGCCCGTGGCCGGCGGAGATTCCCTTCGACACGATCGTCGAACGGGTGTTCTTGCCGAGGTGAATCATCTTGGTGCCGGTGTCAGCCTGCTGGCGGTGGTTGGTGAGCGCGACGGAGTAGAACTCGCCCACCGAGTTGTCGCCTTGCAGGATGCAGCTCGGGTACTTCCAGGTGATCGCGGATCCGGTCTCCACCTGCGTCCAAGAGAGCTTTGCGTTCTTGAAGGCCTTGCCACGTTTGGTGACGAAGTTGTAGATGCCGCCCTTTCCTTCTTTGTCGCCCGGATACCAGTTCTGCACCGTCGAGTACTTGATCGAGGCATTGTCGAGCGCAACGAGCTCGACGACCGCGGCGTGCAACTGGTTCTCATCGCGCATCGGCGCGGTGCAACCTTCGAGATAGCTGACGGTGGCGCCTTCGTCGGCCACGATCAGCGTCCGCTCGAACTGGCCGGTGCCGGCGCTGTTGATGCGGAAGTAGGTCGACAGCTCCATCGGGCAGCGAACGCCTTTGGGGATGTAGCAGAACGAACCGTCGGTGAAGACAGCGGCGTTGAGCGTGGCAAAGAAGTTATCGGTGTAGGGAACGACCGAGCCGAGGTACTTGCGGATTAGATCAGGGTGTTTCTGAACCGCATCGGAGAACGAGCAGAAGATGATGCCCACCTTGGCCAGCTCAGCGCGGAACGTCGTCGCGACAGAGACGGAGTCGAAGACCGCATCGACTGCGACGCCCGACAAGCGCTTCTGCTCGTCGAGCGAGATGCCGAGCTTGGCGAAGGTCGCGCGCATCTCCGGATCGACTTCGTCGAGCGAGTTGAGCTTCTTTTTCTGCTTCGGCGCTGAGTAGTAGCAGATGGACTGGTAGTCGATCGGGCCGTACTTCACGTTCGCCCACGCCGGCTCTTTCATGGTGAACCAGTGACGAAGGGCTTTCAGCCGGAACTCGAGCATCCATTCCGGCTCGTTCTTCTTCGCGGAGATGAGCCGGATGATGTCTTCATTGATGCCCGGCGGCGCCTGATCGGCCTCGATGTCGGTAACGAAGCCGTACTTGTACTCCTGGCTGGCAATCTGTTCGATGGTGCTGCTCATAGTTGGCTCTCAGCTCTCATGGACAACATTGGCTTGTCGATCTGCGCCACCGGCATGACCCCTCGAGTGAGGTCGCCGAGCGTGACCTGCTCGAACGCCCCTTTTACCGCGCGGTTGATGCCGAACATGAAGCGGCGCGACGGGCACGCTACACGAATCGCGCAGGCGGCATGGCCCTGGTCGTCCGTCGTCTCGCATTCGACGAGATCCCAGGGACCTTCGAGCGCCTCGATCAGGTATCCGAGCGTGACCGACTCTGCATCGCCGCGAAACGAATAGCCGCCGCCAACGCCGCGCTGCGAATCGATGACCTCACTCTGGTGAAGCATCTTTAGCACTTTCGTGACCATCGGAACCGGCAGGTGGTAAAACCCGGCGATCTCACGCGCGGAGGCTACCTCGCCGCTATGCCGGGCGAGATAGACGGCGGCCAGGAGCCCGTAGTCGGTAAGTTTGGAGATTTTCAGCATCGCGGTTCCCGAAGGGAGCGAAACAGTACCACTCCGGTACGGTATACGCAACCTAAGGAGGAGCCCCACGCCTTCCCAATCGGGCGAATGTGGTACTCATGCGAGACTTTTTTGTGATAAATTGATCGAACTTCTATCAAAGAGCTTACTACTGATCCTATTTTGGGATCGTGACTTGAGTCACAGGCCGATGTTTGCAAGACACTTATATTCCCAAAACCAAAACACCCGCCCGGTTGCGGTGGCGTGGCGTCACCGCTCGATCTATACCTAACAATCAGGACTCAGGAGGAGGAATCGTATGAACAAAATAGTTACCCGGCTTTCTCTTTTCGTACTCATGTTCTTGCTGGTCACCATGTCCGCTTCTGCTCAGGCGACGCGTACGTGGGTCTCCGGCGTCGGTGACGACGTCAACCCGTGCAGCCGCACCGCGCCTTGCAAGACGTTCGCGGGCGCGATCTCGAAGACGGCCTCCGGTGGTGAGATCGATGTTCTCGATCCGGGTGGGTTCGGGGCGCTCACGATCACGAAACCGATGACCATCGACGGTACCGGCACGTTTGCCTCGTCCCTGGCCTCAGCCACGACCGCCTTCACGATCAATTCGTCGGTCGCCAACTCCACAGTCGTCCTTCGCGGCCTTTCCATCAACGGGGCCGGAACGACCCTGGGTATCAAAGGCGTCCGCGTTCTCACGAACGCCGGTGCGACCATCAATGTGCACATCGAAGATTGCGTCATCTTCAATTTCAGCGTCGCCGCCGTAAGCGTCGAGACGAGTGCCGCGGCAAACGTCTTCATTCGCAATAGTACGTTGCGGACCTGCCAAGACGGCATCGACGTCACTCCGACCGCCGGAACCGTCGGCCTTCACGTTGAGAATTGTAAGATCGACCAGAACTCCGCTCATGGCGTGAACCTGGTGAGCAACACCAAGGCATCGTTCGTCGGTACGAGCATAAACCACAACGGCATAGCAGGCCTGGTCGCTTCTGTAGGGACTGTCGAAGCCGACCTCGACCGTTGCGACCTGAACTTCAATCAGTATGGCATCTTTGCGGGAGCCGGCGGCGCGCCCATGATCCGCATCACCCACTGCATGATCACCGGCAACACGGTCAACGGCGTCTTCCTGAATGGCGGGACCGTCCGAGGCTTCACCAGCAACATGATCGAGGGGAACGCTGGCGGCAACGCGGTAACGAACATCGTCGGGCCACAGTAATCTCGCTCCCGTTTCCAAACCTCAGCCCCTTGCGTCGCGCGACGCAAGGGGCTTTTTATTGGCATGCTCGATGCGACGGATCATGGCAATGACCAACCGATCTCTCGCCCTAATCGTCGCGTTCGCCCTGATGGCCTGTCGGGGTCAGAACCAAGCCAAGCGATCGACTCCGAACTACGAGGTTGTCTCCGAAGGCTCGGCGAGCGGAGTTACGGCGACGATCAATGGGCCGGGAGAAAAAACCGCTCCGCTCACGGACACAAACGCCGACACCACGACGAACTTCACACTCCCGAACAATCCCAATCCGTTAGGCAACGAGACCACTGGCACGAGCATCGCCGGGACGTTGCCGAGCTACCCGGCCGGAGCGAGCACCGCCCCAGTCCGCCGCTCAGTCCAACCACGCACGGACACGCACGGGATGGCCAGTTCGAGCGCACCAATCGAGACCGACACGATTGGTAGCACGACGCCACCGATGCCGAGGGAAGCGCGCACGAAACCGCGCTCGGACTCTGACGCCGACACAATGACGACCTCTTCTGACACGACATCGACGGACACGGCCACCACCCCGTCGCCCGAGCCGGAAACGACATCGACCGCGCCAAAGAAGAAAACTGATCGCAGCAAGAAGCAAGACGATCAGCAGCCGCCTCCACCCCCCACAGACACTACCAGCACGCGAGGATAGACTCCTCGCCACCGATTCCCCACTCCCACGTTAGAATGCGCGCCCGATGCCGCGCCTTTCTTTTCAAGACCTGATTCTTCGCCTTCAGACTTTCTGGGCCGAACACGGCTGCATGCTCGAAACGCCGCTCGACGTCGAAGTCGGGGCCGGCACGATGCACCCCGCAACCTTCCTGCGCGTTCTGGGGCCGGAGCCCTGGAACGCCGGCTACGTACAACCGTCGCGCCGACCTGCCGACGGCCGCTACGGCGACAACCCTTTCCGCCTCGGCAAGCACTATCAGTTTCAGGTGGTCCTCAAGCCGTCGCCGCTGAACGTGCAGGATCTCTATCTCGACTCACTGCGTGCGATCGGCCTCGACCTCACCCGCCACGACATCCGCTTCGAGGAGGACAACTGGGAGGCTCCCACCCTCGGCGCGTGGGGCGTCGGCTGGCAGATTCTGCTCGACGGCATGGAGATCACGCAGTTCACCTACTTCCAACAGGCCGGAGGGATCGACCTGTCGCCCATCTCCGCGGAGATCACCTACGGGCTCGAACGCCTGACAATGTTCCTCTCACGCCAGGCGAGCGTCTACGACATCGAGTGGGGAGCAGGCTTCGGCTACGGGCCGGTGCGCAAGCAGGATGAATATGAGTTTTCGAAGTACTACTTCGAGACCGCGGACATCGACATGCACTGGCAGCTATTCAGGTTGTACGAAAAGGAAGCGCAACACTGCCTTGATGAATCGCTCGTGCTCCCCGCCTATGAATGGACGCTGAAGTGCTCGCACGTCTTCAACACGCTCGATGCGCGCGGTGCGGTTTCCGTGACCGAGCGCGTCGGCGTGATGAAGCGCGTTCGTGATCTCGCAGTCCGCTGCGCGCATCAATTCCTCGCGTCGCGTGAGGCGCTCGGATTTCCGCTGCTCAAGGAGCGCGCGTAATGGCCGAGTATTTCTTTGAAGTTCTTCTCGAGGAGATTCCAGCATCCATGCACTGGGCTGCAGCTGACAAGCTTCGTGAGCGGCTTGCCGAGACCGTTCTGCTAATCGGAGGCGCCACGAGTGCGTTCGATCACGTGCAAGTTCATACCACGCCGCGACGCCTGATTGGCTTCCTGCACGGAATACCAGCACATGAACTCGATCGCGAGGAAGAGGTCAAGGGCCCCCCGATCAAAGCTGCGTACGACGCAGAGGGGAAACCGACGCAGGCCCTGAACGGGTTCCTGAAAAAGAACAACGCGACGGTCGAGGATGTCATCCCAGGCGGCGACTACATCCGCATCCTGCGTCAGATCAAAGGCCGCGCCGCGGGCGCGATCCTGCAGCAACGCATTCCGCAGATCGTCGAATCGCTTCGCTGGCCGAAGATGATGCGATGGGGAAAAGGCGAGCACTCCTACATCCGCCCGATTCACTCGATCGTCTCCGTGCTCGACGGCGAGCATCTGCCGATCACGATTTTCGGCCTCCCGTCGGGAACGACGACGGTCGGTCATCGCACGCTTGCGCCGCAGAAGATCGAGGTCACTTCGTACAACGACTACGTCACCCAGCTCGAGCTGAACCGCGTCGTCATCGATGCCGAGCGCCGCTGCCACGTCATGGCCGAGCGTGCGCGCATCCTCGCCAATGAGGCCGGAGGAACGCCGGCAATCGACGCGTCGATCTGGTCGCAGTGGCAGTACCTCACCGAATACCCTGGCGTCGTGCGCGCCGAGTTCGGCGGCGATTACCTGGCGTTGCCGGAAGAGGTGCTCGTCACGGTGATGCGCGTGCACCAGAAGCAGCTACCGATTCGCACCGCCGACGGAAAGCTCACGAGCTCATTCCTCGCCGTTCTCGACAACGACGGCGACCCTGACGGCAACGCCGCGTATGGCAACTCGTTCGTCACTAACGCCCGATTCGCCGATGCGAAGTTTTTCTACGAGACCGATCGCAAGCGGACCCTCGAATCGCGCCGCGATCAGCTCTCCCATCTGCAGTTCCAGGAAAAGCTCGGAAACTACCTACAGAAGACCGATCGCATCGAACAGATCGCCGCCGCCATCACCGACGATCCCGAAACACTCGCCGCCGCGCGTCTTTGCAAGACTGACCTCGTCACCGAAATGGTGAAGGAGTTCACCGAGCTGCAGGGGAACATCGGCGGCATCTACGCTCGCGAAGAAGGCATGCCGGAGAACACCTGGCAGGCGGTCTACGATCATTACCTTCCCATCAACATCGATGACGCGCTGCCTCGCACACGCAGCGGCGCAGTGGTCTCGCTCGCCGACAAGATCGACACGCTCTTCGGATTCTTCCTTGTCGGAGCGAGACCAACGGGCTCAAAAGATCCGTTCGCTCTTCGCCGCGCCGCACAGGGTGTCGTGCAGATTCTGCTCAACCGCGACAAGCGGAGCGTGAAGATCGGCATCGACAAACTGATCGATGTTGCGCTCAAAGCACATGAGCAACCAGGCAGCCCAGCGACGCAGCAAATCAAGCCCGACCTCGTCGCCTTCTTCGCGGAGCGTATTCGCACGCTACTCGAGGCATCCGCCTATGGATTCGCATACGACGAGATCGCCGCGGCGATGGAAGCGGGATGGGAGTCGTCGCTCACCGATCTCGTCGATCGCATCGCCGCGGTGAAGGCGATGCGCAACGAACCGAACTTCCTCTCGATTCTCGACTCCGCCAAACGAATCGCCAACATCACCGCCGGCCAGCAGATTGCGGCGAGCGTCGATCCGTCGAAGCTGGAGAATGATGTCGAGCGACGCTTGGCCAGCCTTGCCGCAGCCGTCAGCACACAGATCGAGGAGATGATCGCGGAGCGCGATTACAAGCGCGCTCTCGAGACATTCGCGGCCATGGCGCCGGAACTGGAGACGTTCTTTGACGAAGTCATGGTCATGGTCGAAGATGAGACGCTGCGGCGAAACAGAATGACGCTGTTGCACAAGATCAGCAGTGCCGTGGCCGGCATCGCTGACGTCACCAAAATCGTCGTCGACCGGCGCGAGTATCGGACGTGAGGTCAGGCCTGCTCCTCGCGCTTCTTGTCTTCGCGAGCTGCTCGCGACCGGCGCCTGAACAGCCTGCGAAGCCGAATGAGCCGGGTGCACTGCCCACCGACATCATCAATGAGCAGTCGAGTCTTCTCGATCTCTCCCGAGGAGCGACGATCGTTTCAAGGACTGGAGAGACAATGCTGCCCGTGTCGGCCGTCAGCACGATCGACGGCGACGTCGGCACGTTCTGGCAGACCCCTCCTCACGATTTCCCGCAGTCGATCGTCATCGCCCTCGGCGCACCCAGCCGCATCGATCGAATCGGGATCCGTTCGCTGGAAGTAGGCTTCGAGCCAAAGAACGTTCCGTTCGAGAGCTCGCTCGATGGCACGACTTGGCAGCCCCTCGCGACCATCACACCGAAGCGGAGCGAACTGGCGCAGTGGCTGGACGTAGCGCCAACGACCGCCTCGTATCTGCGCGTCAACGTTCCGGCGCCGGCGACTGCGGGACACGACGTTCGCCTCCACTCCATCTACGCTCGCGGCGCGGAGATCGCACCGCGCGTCGATCCGCTCATCGATGGCTGCTGGTCGATCAACGGCGGCGCCGCCACATTTGTGCAACACGGCGCTCGCGCGACCGGCGTTCTGAAGCGGGACGCACAGCCTATCTTTCTCGAAGGGGGCACGACGGGACGAGTCTGGCGATTCAATTGGATTCACGGCAACGACTTTGGTTATGCCGCACTCGCAGTCTCACCGGACGGCAGACACTTCAGCGGCATCGAATGGCATGAAGAGGCCATCCCCCTGTTTCGCGGAATGCCGTGGTTCGGTGAAAGGACGACCTGCACCTCTTCCGTTCTGCGGAAAGATGTCGAACTGGCGTTGCTTCACCGCGCCAACCGGGTCGCGCTGTTCGCGCTGCAGTTCGATGCATCGGGCAACCTCCTTCGCGAACCCAGCCGCGAGGAACTGCAGTCGCTTCTGAAGATCATTCGCGCGGCGCCGCCAATCGACATCGTTGCGCATGAGTTCCGTCAGCCCGATGCGCGGCGCAACAAAGACGTCGCGCAGCGTGAAATCGATTCCGTAAAGGCAGCACTCGTGAGCCTCGGCGCTGACATGTCGCGCATCTCCTTCCGTGCGGCGGGAAGCGACGATCCGCGCCAAAAGCCCGAGAGCGATATCGCCCGCGTGGTCTACAGCAGCGTCGAGGTAGAAGTTCGGAGATAATCGCGCCGCAATGGAGCAGCCAACTTACGTTTACTATTTCGGTGACGGCCACGCCGCGGGCAACGCTCAAATGAAGGACGTACTCGGCGGCAAAGGCGCAGGCCTCGCCGAGATGACCAACATCGGCGTCCCGGTGCCTCCCGGCTTCACCATCTCGACGGCCGTCTGCACCTACTTTTACGTGCACGGCAAGACCTATCCTTCCGAACTGAAGAATGCTGTCTCCGAGAACCTCGGCAAGGTCGAACAGTCGGCCGGCCGCAAGTTCGGAGACCGCGAAAAGCCGCTTCTCGTCTCCGTCCGCTCCGGGGCTCGCGCCTCGATGCCCGGCATGATGGACACGATCCTCAACCTCGGACTCAACGACGAGACCGTGCAGGGGTTGGCGACCTCGTCGAAAGACGAACGTTTCGCACTCGACTCCTACCGCCGCTTCATCCAGATGTACTCCGGCGTCGTTCTCGAGATCGACAAGGATCATTTCGAGCACGAGCTCTTCTCGTTGCGCGACAGATCGGGAGTCAAGACCGACGCCGAGATCCCTGCCGATGGTCTTCGTGGTCTCGTCGACACGTACAAAGGCATCGTGCGCGAGAAGAGTGGACGGGAGTTCCCGCAGGACGTACACGAGCAGCTCTGGGGCGCCATCGGCGCGGTCTTCAACTCGTGGAACAACCAACGCGCCATCACCTATCGCAAGCTCAACCAGATCCCTGATGACTGGGGCACAGCGGTGAACGTGCAGTCGATGGTCTTCGGCAACATGGGCGACGACTGCGCCACCGGCGTCGCCTTCACCCGCAATCCGGCCAACGGTGAGCATCGCTTCTTCGGCGAATACCTTCCCAACGCGCAAGGAGAAGACGTTGTGGCCGGGATCCGCACGCCTCTGCCGATCTCAAAGGCTCAGGCAATTGGCGATGAGCAGTCGCTCGAAGAGACCATGCCCTCGGTCTATGCGCAGCTCGAGGATGTGTACAAGAAACTCGAAGCACATTACCGCGACATGCAGGACATCGAGTTCACGATTCAGTCCGGCAAGCTCTATCTGCTGCAAACGCGCACCGGCAAACGGACCGGATTCGCCGCGGTCAAGATCGCCTGCGACATGGTCGATGAAGGTCTGATCGATCACACGGAAGCGGTCGCGCGCGTCGAAGCCGGCCAGATCGTTCAGCTCCTCGCGCCTGTATTCGATGCGAAAGAGAAGGCGAAGGCACTGTCGGGCGGCCGGCTCCTGGGACGCGGTCTGCCGGCCGGGCCGGGCGCAGCGGCAGGGCGCATCGCGTTCAACGCCGAGCACGCCGTGACGATGGCGAAAGATGACCCCGTCATTCTCGTGAGAGTCGAAACCTCACCCGAAGACATCGCAGGAATGCACAGCGCTTCGGGCATTCTGACGACGCGTGGCGGACTTACCTCGCATGCGGCGGTGGTCGCACGCGGGATGGGACGCCCGTGCGTCGTCGGCGCAGGCTCGATCCGCGTCGATTACAGCAAAGGTGAGCTGCGGAGTGAAGGACACGAGCCGCTCGAAGAAGGCGATTGGGTCTCGATCGATGGTTCGACCGGCGAGATCATCGGAGGGAAGCTCGACACGCGGCCTTCGGAAGTCATCCAGGTGCTGCTCGAAGGATCGCTTCCGGCGGAGCAGTCGGAAACGTTCCGCAATTTCGACCGGCTACTGCAGTGGGCCGACAAACTGCGTACGCTCGGCGTTCGCAGCAATGCCGACACACCAACCGATGCGCGCGTGGCACGGCTCTTCGGTGCGGCCGGTATCGGCCTCTGCCGCACCGAGCACATGTTCTTTTCTGAGGACCGCATCCTTCGCGTGCGAGAAATGATCCTGGCCCGCAACGAAGAAGGCCGGCGCAAATCGCTCGAGCAACTGTTGCCGTTTCAGGAGGCCGACTTCGAAGGGATCTTCCGTGAGCTCGACGGGCTGCCGGTGACGATCCGTCTCCTCGACCCACCACTGCACGAGTTTCTGCCACATAGCGAACAGCAGATCTCCGCGGTAGCCCGCGACATGGGATGGGGATTCGTCGAGCTGCGCGCGAAAGTGAATCAGCTCCACGAGTCGAATCCGATGCTGGGTCATCGCGGCTGCCGCCTCGCGATCACCTATCCCGAGATTTACGAAATGCAGGTTCGGGCGATTTTCCAGGCAGCATGCGACGTCAAGAAGGACGGCATCGATGCGCGGCCGGAGGTCATGATCCCGCTCGTCGGAACCGTCCGCGAGCTCGCTATCCTCAAGGAAATGGTTCAACGCGTTGCTGCGGAAGTCATCAAGGAACGCGGTGTCGAGCTCCCGGTGATCGTCGGAACGATGATCGAGATCCCTCGCGCCGCGCTGATCGCCGACAAGCTCGGCGAAGTAGCGGAGTTCTTCTCATTCGGCACGAACGATCTGACGCAGATGACGTTCGGCTATTCACGCGATGATGCCGGCTCGTTCCTCCCCGAATACGTCGACAAAAAGATTCTGCCGAAAGACCCGTTCGAGTCGATCGATCAGGAGGGTGTCGGCCAGCTCGTACGCCTCGGCACCGAACGAGGCCGAAGCGCAAATCCCGATCTGAAAGTCGGCGTCTGCGGTGAGCATGGAGGCGATCCGGACTCGATTCGCTTCTTCCGCGCCTGCGGCCTGAACTATGTTTCGTGCTCGCCGTATCGCGTGCCGGTGGCCCGTCTAGCGGCGGCGCAGGCGGAACTGGAGTTCAAGCACTTCGAGGGGTGAGGTGCTGACACCACAGAGACGCAGAGGTCACAGAGCCAACTCTGCGACCTCTGCGTCTCTGTGGTTCATTGCGTTCTAGGTGAGAAGTCCCTTTTCCTGAAGCTCCTGGCAGTCGATGCAGTAAGGCGTCCAGGGGACCGCGGCCAGCCGCTTCTCGCCGATCGTGGCGCCGCAGTTGGTGCAGATGCCGTAGGTTTCGTTCTTGAGGCGGGTGAACGCCTCATCGATCTGCATGAGGAGGTTGCGCTCGCCGTCGGAGAGCGAGAAGCTCAGCTCTTTTGAGTATGCGCTGGCGGCCTTATCGGCAAGATCCTGAATGCCATCGTCAGCCTGCGCTTTGCCGTCGACCTTGTCGCGCTGAAACGAGTCGTGAATTTGCGTCTGCTTCGCGCGCAACGCATCGATGTGTCCCTGGTATGGGTGCTCTTTGACTTTTGCTTTTGCCATCGCTTTTGCCATGCTTGAGACCGGCTCTCCTTACTTGTGGTACGGAATGTTGCGCATCAACGTACAGGCCCTGTAGATCTGTTCCAGTAGGACGGCGCGGGCCATCTGGTGCGGAAGCGTCATGGCGGAGAGGCTGAGTACGTAGTCGGCACGACGCCGGACGGACTCATCGAGACCGACGTCCCCTCCCATTACAAATGTGACGCCATGTGGCTGGTCGATCGTGAGACGTTCCAGCCACGATGCGAACTTCAAAGAATCGACTGAGCGCCCTCGCTCATCGAGGACGACCACATACCCCTGTTCAGGAATCGCGGCCAGCAGCCGCGCCGAATCGGCGCGCATGATAGCCACATCATTCTCGCTCTGTCTACCGCGCTTCGGGGCCACCTCAACAATCTCGATCGGGAAGAAATGCTTGATCCGGTTGAAGTAACGCTCGACGACCGCGGCAAACTCGGCGTCGGCATTCGAACGAGGCCAGATGAGGTGAAATTTCATGGTTGGGGGGTGGGGTGTGGGGGGTTGGGTGCGGGAGCGGAAACCGCCGAGACGGCGTCGTCAAGGGAGAGCGGGCAGACGCTTGGAGGGCTGGTCAGTCTATGTCGCATGAGTTTCGTCTCTCCCACACCCCACCCCCAACTCCCCACCCACATCACTCAATCCCGTACTTTCGCCGCTTCTCCAGCAGCGTCTTCCGATTGATGCCGAGAATCCGCGCGGCGCGGGAGTAATTCGATTTCGTCTGGCGGAGGATGTCGCGGATGTAACGTGCCTCCAGCTCCTCAAGAGTCCAGCGGTGGCTGGTTGCGGCGGCGACAAAATCGGTGGTCAACGTTGGCAGGGACGAAGGCGTCAGCACGTCGCTCTCCTCGACCAGCACCGCGCGGTCGATCACGTTGCGAAGCTCGCGGACGTTGCCGGGCCAGTCGTGCTCGACGAGCATGCGCATCGCCTCAGGGTCGATGGCACGCTTCCTTCGAGCCAGGAACGACCGGGCAAGTTGCGGGATGTCGTCGCGCCGCTCCCGCAACGGCGGAATCGTAAGCGTGACAACGTTGATGCGGTAGAAAAGATCGCGCCGCAGCTCATTCACCAACTCCTCGGCGGGCACGCTCGACGACGAGATGACGCGGCCATCCAGCGCCACCGTTTGGTTGCTGCCGAGCCTCGTGAACCGTTTCTCCTGGATCGCGCGAAGCAGCTTCGCCTGCAGCGCGGGAGCGAGCGAGGCGATATCGTCGAAGTAGATCGTCCCGCCCTTCACCAGCTCGAGCTTGCCAAGCTTCCGCGCGTGCGCATCGGTGAACGTCCCTTTTTCGAAGCCGAACAACTCCGATTCGAACAGCTCGACTGGGATACCGGCGCAGTCGATACGGATGAACGGGTTTTGCCGCCGGCCGCCGCAGGCATGAATCGCTTCGGTGAGAAAGTCCTTGCCGGAGCCCGACTCGCCAAGGAGGAGGAGATTGACGTCGTGGTCGAGGACTTTCTCCACCGTCTGGAGAAGCGCCCGCATCGAAGGACTCTTCGTGCGTACGAAGTCCCTGATGACCGGACTACGATGTTTTCTTGCGGCGGACATGCGCCGGGGCTGCTTCCTCGCTGAGCTCTGCGGTGACGTTCGGGGCATCGCCCCAGAGCCGCTCCAGTCCATAGAAGCGGCGGCAGTCTTCGGTGAAGATGTGGAAGATGAAATCGCCGTAATCGACAAGAATCCAGCGGCCAGGCGTTGCTCCTTCGACGAGCAGCGGTCTCACGCCTTCGTCGCGCAGCGTATCGACGACGCTGTCGGCGATGGCCTGAGCCTGGCGTTCCGAGGTTGCGGAACAGAGGATGAAGTAGTCGGCAATCGAAGTGACGTTGCCGACCGCGAGAACCTGGAGATCGAGAGCTTTCTTATCGAGTGCTGCGGCGACCGCGGTACGCACGCGGTTTTGGATGGGATCGTTCAAGGTTGACCCTCTTTGTACAAGCCGTAGTGGTGAATGTAACGCGAGACGAGGGGATCGACAAACGCGTCGATCGATTGCCCCGCCCGCACACGTTCACGAATTTCCGTGGAAGAAACGGGGACGGTGGCGTTGGCGGCGAAGACGATGCGAGCCGCGGGTGTCGGCTGTCGGGCGTCGGGCGTCGGAGATGGAGCCGACGAAAGGCCAGGCTTCTCGACGGCTCCCGACTCCCGACCAGCGACACCCCGCTTCAGGACTACAAATCGCGCGAGCTGAAATAGCCGCGCCGGGCTCTTCCAACGATGCAGATCGGCCAGATTATCGGCTCCGATGATCAAGTCGAACGAGGCGCCTTCGTACTGCTGGTGCAATGCTTCGAGCGTGTCGACGGAGTAGGAGATGCCGCCACGCTCCAGCTCGATCGGCGAAAGAAACAGCGAGTCATGCTGTTGGATCGCCAGCGCCGCCATCGCGAAGCGGTGCGGGCCGGCGGCGAAGACGCGCTCGGTTTTGAAAGGCTGGCGCCAGGCGGGGATGTAGATCACGCGGTCCCACTGCATTTCCTCGCGGACAGCAAGGACAGGCTCGAGATGTCCGTGATGAAAGGGGTCGAACGTGCCGCCGCAGATGCCGATTCTCATATTGCGGGACGCTGGAGGATTCGGGCTTCCTCCGCTTCGTGACGCTCGGGCTCGGCGCGGTTCTCGCGTACGAAACGGGCCAGGACGCGCACGAGGTCGCGCACACCCTCGCCGGCGACGGCCGAGATTTCGTAATAGTCGTAGCCGTTTTTCACCGCGTAGGCGCGCAGTTTTTCGGAGTTCCCCGGAATCGCCGAGTCGAGTTTCGATCCACAGATGAAGCGCGGCTTCGTCGCCAGCGTCTCCGAGTAGCGCTCCAACTCCTTCGCGATGACCTCAGCATCCACCTCGGGTGCCTCATTCGCAGCCAGATCGACGAGATGAACGAGAACCGTGCAGCGCTCGACGTGGCGCAGGAAGCGGTCGCCGAGGCCGTGTCCCTCGTGCGCGCCCTCGATGAGTCCGGGGATGTCGGCGACGACGAAGGTCTCGTTGTCGTCCGCGCGGACAACGCCGAGGTTCGGGATCAAGGTGGTGAAGGGATAGTCGGCGATCTTCGGTTTGGCCGCGCTGATCACGGAGATCAGCGTCGATTTGCCGGCGTTCGGGAGACCGATCAGACCGACGTCAGCGATCAACTTCAACTCGATGGCAAGCTCGCGCTCTTCGCCGGCGTTGCCATCCTGCGCGAAGCGCGGCGCCTGGCGCGTGGCGGTGGCGAAGTGCTGATTGCCCCACCCCCCACGCCCACCCTTGGCGACGAGAATGCGCTCGCCGTCGTGCGTGAGGTCGGCGACGAGATCGCCGGTGGCTTTGTCGCGGACCACGGAACCGATCGGAAGATCGATCGTGATGTCGTCTCCGTCAAAACCCGAGCAGTTCGAGCCCATGCCGTGCTGGCCGCGGCCGGCTTCCCACTCGCGCCGAAACTGCAGGTGGTAAAGCGTGTTGAGCCGCTGGGAGGCGACGATCCAGACTGAGCCACCCTTTCCGCCGTCGCCGCCGGATGGGCCGCCTTTCGGCACGAACTTCTCGCGCCGGAAAGCGATACAGCCTTTGCCGCCGTCTCCGGCCTTGACTTTGATGGTTGCCTGATCGATGAACATGCAGTCGTTTCTTGTCGTGCGAACGGTGCGCCAAAACAAAACGCCGCTCCGAAGAGCGGCGTCATCACAACGGCAAAGAGGGAGATTTACTCGGCGGCGGCGGTGACGGCCGGGGTAACGCTGATGTAGCGCCCACGCTGGCCCTTGTCATGGAACTGCACGATGCCGTCGATCTTGGCAAAGAGCGTGTGATCGCGGCCGATGCCGACGTTCACGCCGGGATAAAACCGCGTTCCGCGCTGGCGAACGAGAATCGAGCCGCCGGTGACGAACTGCCCGGCGAAGCGCTTCACTCCGAGCATTTTCGGCTGCGAATCGCGGCCGTTGCGTGAGGAGCCTTGTCCTTTTTTATGAGCCATGGCTGGTCTCCTTAGAGATTGATGCTGTCAATGCGAAGCTGGACGAGATCCTGACGGTGTCCGTGCTTGCGCTTCGTGTGGTTCTTGCGGCGCTTTTTCTTGAAGACGATGATCTTGTCGCCGCGCATCTCGCGGACGACGGTGGCCATGACCGAGGCACCGCTGACCATCGGAACGCCGACCTTCGGCTGATCGCCGCCGACCATCAGGACTTCGCTGAACGTGACCTTTTCCTGATCAGCATTGCTGAGCACGTCGCGCTCGACGTAGAGGGTCTCGCCCTGCGCGACCCGATACTGCTTTCCACCGGAACGAATGATGGCGTACACGAATGACCTCCAGGAAAAAGACCACGCTTTCTAGCACACAGCCGTCAGACGGTCAATTTTTGACGGTCCGGCGGCGTGGACTGGGGTGAACGGCGAAGGAGCGAGGCCTTATTCCTCGCCGGCAGGGCTCAGAACCTCATGAGCCGCAAGGCCATTCCGCACGTGGTGGCGCTCACGGGTGCGCGACTTAGAAACGAACCACCTTCGAGCTGATCCCGATGGCGTCAGTCACCTGATCGTGAACCGCGACGACCACACGGTACGGAACACCGCGCTTGATCAGGATTTGGCGCGTGTCGACGAAATCACCGCGCGATTCGGTTCCGGCGGCTGCGTGCGCTTCCTGGGTCGATCGTGTCGAGACGATCCTTTGGCCGCGATCATCGAAAATCGTCACGAAGAGATCGACACGAGCGACCGATCCATTGCCGGCAGGAAGAAACTGAAGATCCTTCGCCGCCACCGAGGACCGAAGCGGAACGAGGATCCCGCCGTCGTGCGGAGCGCTCTCACCGGTGGCGATGCTGACCGGGATGGATGACTGCTGCATCGATGTGGCGAGAGACGAGTTCATGGCCCTGGCCAACTGAAGCCCGACAGAAATGCTCGAGTAGCCGGTTCGATACTGCAATTGGTAACCGGAGCGCTTGATGCGTACTTTGATGCTGTGGTACTTGCCGTCGTCGCCGTGCGCCGGTTTGTACGCGAGCGAGTAGAAGCTCGACGACGCGCGGTCGAACTCCGCCAGCGAGACCTCGGGCGAATTGCCGGGCATGAGGCGGCCACCGGTCTCACGCGCCAGCCAGTACATCGACGCGAGCTGGTTGGGATTGGGGTAAACCAGGCTGGAGTCGTCATGACCCGCTGCGTCGCTATTCGGAGTAAGCCCCTCGCTGTTCAGGATGAAAAAGCTCACATTCGAAGCATTCGCTTCGCGGATCAGATAGTCGCGCATCGCCGTCGATGACTGCAGGCCCTGCGAGATATTGGCCGGGCCTGAAAGGAACGAAAAGGGATTGGCATCGAGAGGAGAAAATCCAGGGTCGAGACTGAGGCTGCCGGTAACGAGGAGGATGATCTTTCTGCCCTGCACTCCCGCGAACGAGCGAACCGCATCCTGAACGGCGAACGCTGTCCTCGTAGCGTCGGCCTCAAACTGAACGTTCGCTCCGAGGTCGGCCAACGTCGTGGCTGTCTCGTGTGTCTCTGGCAACAGTCCTGTCTCCGCAGCCTTGACCGCGGACTGGTTTGCTCCACTGAAGGAATCGGCAGAAGCGATGGGTGTCGTGTCCTCGCGCGTGTATCGCTGCGGGTTTGCGGCGATCTTTCTGATCTCGGCGACCGCGGCATGCAGCTTCGCTTTGTCGGAGGTGAGAGGCAACACGATGCGCGCTGTATCGGAAATGAGAGCGATCGACCAGTCGTAACTTCCGCCGGTGAAGCGATCATCGACGAAGCGCTCCAGTGCCGCGAGCGCGCGATCGCGGTTGAACATCGAGACGTGACGGTTGTCGATGATGACAAGCACCTTGCGCCGGAATCGCTCGTCAGTTGGATCCGCCACCGTGACGCCGGGATTGGCTGTCGGAGACTGGCCTGTGGCGAGTGCAGCCGTTGCAGGCTCAACCGCATAGAAATTCGTGATCGGGCGGACGACACCGTCTTCGAACACCTGGAAATCGCCGCGTGTCAGGCCTCGGGCGGGCGCACCGTGCGAGGTGACGGTCACATCGACGTTGACCAGTGAGACTTCGATTTTCTCGCTGAGAGGCTGCGCGAAGACAGACGTTGTTGCGAACACGAGCACAAGACCAAATGTTTTTCGCATCGGTTCCCTCTCCATCGTCCCGCCATGCCGTTGATATGCCACGACGAAAAGCACATTCCTCCTTTGCTTCAAACGACTTACGCAATGGCTCAGCCGCGGCACTCATCAGGCGGGGACACCCTGTCCCTAAAACACTACGGGGCGCCTCGCGGCGCCCCGTAGTCAACAGATGATGACGTCCGAATCAGAAGGTGACGCGAATACCGAGCTGCGCCAGGCGCTGTTCGCCTTGTCCCGGATCACCGGCGAATGTATTGGCTTGACCGAAGGTGGTGATCGTGCACTTCCCGAACGTCGCCGGGATAGCGGGGTCAGTACCAACCGCGCAGTTGCCGTTGAAGTTCGCAGGGTTCTTCGCGTTCAGGAGATTGAAGATCTCGCCGATCACTTCCACGCCGTAGTTGTGGAAGAACTTGAAGTCCTTCGATAGACGGACGTCGAACTGCGAGAACGAGCTGCCGCGAAGGCTGTTGACGTGAGAGACCCCCGGCGCAAGATCGAAGTTATAACCGTCTTTGCACTGCAGCACCGTCCCGGTCGGTCCGCAACTGATATCGGCACCGGCCCACTCGGTGTACGGCGTACCGGAGTGATAGCGGAAGATGCCGGAGGCGTTGATGCCGAGCGGCGCCTTGTAGATGCCACTGATTGTGACGCGATGCTTCTGATCAGTATTGAGAGGCCCCGTGCAAGCACCGCAGAGAGGATCGTACGGGTCGATGGACTGATCGCGCACGGCGCGCAAATCGCCCTGGTGGCCGGCATCGGTGATTCGGAACTCGTCCGCACCGGCGAGCACATTGCCGGTCGTGTGCGAGTACGTATAGAAGCCCTGCAGCTCGAACTTGGTTCCGAGCCGTGCGTGGCCGCCGAGGTTCACGCCGTTGTATTTCGCGAAGCCGTTGCCCTCCCAGATGCGGAAGCTGCCAAAGGCCGGAAAGCGGTTCTTACCGGTGGCCGGATCGATTGGATTTCCGCGGAATCGGAACGGAATGTCCTTGTAACTAATGTGCGACGCATCAGCATTGAGTCCGAGCCACGGATTGACCTGCCACGAGTATCCGAGCGAGATCTGGTCGGAGTAGGGAGTGGCCAGCGTCGGCGAGGCAATCTCGTTGGGATTCGGGACCGCGGTTCCCCCACTCTGCTGATTCGGCGGCAGCGGTTGGCCGGGCTGGAAGAAGCTGCCATTGGCGTTCTTGATGCCGCTGCCGTCGTGGTTCGAGTAGCTCTGTCCGTACGTCGACTGAATGGCGACAGCCGGAAAGAGGATCGTGGCATTCGTGTAAGGGAAGTCGAAGTAGCGGCCGGCACCGCCGCGTACGATGTTCTTTGAGTCGCCGTTCAGGTCGTACGTGAAGCCGAGGCGGGGCGCCCAGTTGTTTGTGTCGTTCTTGAGCTTTCCGCCTTTACCACCTTGAAAATCCTTGAGGTAAGGATCGTTGTATTTCGTCTGCGTCGAGAGCGTCTGCCAGATCGGGTTCCCCGTCTGGTTGAGATCGAACCCCTTCCAGAGGTCGTACCGCAGACCGACGTTGAGCGTCAGTTTCTGGTTGACGGAGATGTCGTCCTGCCCGTAATAGTTGAATTGCTTGATCGGCGTGTTGTAGCCGGCGAAACCGCTGAAGATGGCGATGTCGACGACAGGCGAGCCTTGAACATTGTTTTTCAGTGTGTACTGGCCCGACGTTCCTGTGGAGAAGTCCCCGCCGAGGAGCGGCTCATCGATGTAGTTCACGCCGATCTTGAAGTCATTGCGCATCCGCCCCAGTGTCGATGACCATGCAAAGTCGTCTTTGTACTGCCGCTTGATCTGCGTGGTCGTCTGCGGCGTATTGATGCTCTGCCCGATGCTGACGCCGCTGGGATAAATGAGGGCAGCGTCGCTCGAAGTGGCCAGGATGGCGTTCTTGAAGTGTGTGTCCTGGAAAATGAAATCGTTGACTTTGTTCGACCCGATCTGCCACGTGTGGCCGAGCAGGATGGAGTGATAGTCATTGGTGAGCGTTCCAAGCGCGCTCGGCAGAATGATCGGGCTGGCGCCGTAAATATCGGAGTTGCGCTGGTAGCCGTAGCGCACTTGCAGGAACTGCGTGGCGTTCGGGTCGGCGCTCACCTTCGCCGTCACCAGGTTGTCCTTGAATGGCGTCGGAACAGCCTGCCCATCGAAGTTGGGGTAGATTCCCTTTGTGTCGATGACGTAGCTGGTCGGTTGCTCGAGCCGTTCGGCAGTCGCGAAGAAGTGCACCATATCCTTGATGATCGGACCACCAATGGACGCGCCGTACTGATCCCGTTTGTATGGCGACTTGCCAGGTGCAGGCTGCCCAAGCGCGCGGGCCTGGGCGTCTGCATTCTTCTCGGCTGTTGATTCTTCATTGAGGCTCTTGTCGCGGTAGAACTCGTAGGCGCTTCCCTCGAGATCGTTCGTTCCTGATTTCGTGACCACGGTCAAAACGCCTCCCGTGGTGCGGCCGTATTCGGCTTTGTATTGCTGCGTCTGGATGTTGAACTCCTGAACCGCTTCAATGTTGTAGTTCTGCAGAGCGCCGCCGATCGTGTCGTCGGTGTTGTCGCCGCCGTCAACGAGGAAGTTGACGTTGCGTCCGCTGCCGCCGGCGAGGGCGATGGTGAGCTGCCCCGGCTTGGTGGGGTCGCTGTTCCTGGAGAGCGTAGTTCCCGGCGCAAGCGAGCCGAGATTGGCGAACTGACGGCCGTTGAGCGGAAGGTTCGCAATCTCGCGCTGGCTGACAACCGTACCAATGGCAGGAGTGGTCTCGATCAACGGCGAGGAAGCGGTGACCGTGATCTGTTCCTTCACCGAGGACTGCTTCAGCGTCACGTTCATCCCGCGATCGGTCGACACATTGATCTCCACGTTTCGTGTCGTCACCGCGCCGAAGCCGGCCAGGTCGGCGGTGACTTCGTACGTTCCGACCGGAAGTGACTGGAAGCGATACGAGCCATCCGCCTCCGTCACCACACTTCGGTTGAAACCGTTGGCGCTGTTCGTCGCCGTAACGGTCACGCCTGGGAGCCCACCGCCACTCGGATCGGTGACGTGTCCGGATAACGATCCGGCGTTTGTCTGGGCAAAGAGAAGGGTGGGAACGAGGATCAGGAACGCAACGAGGAGAAGGGAACGAGAGCGCACGGTCTAGCCTCCTATGTAAACGCAACGTTTTGAGCGTTGACTGAAATATACCGCAAGAGAGCTAATGGCGCCTGTCTGATGACAGTCGCTGGAGCAGCGTCTTGCACGCGACTCGTTGCCGATCGTAGGCGGCGGACGACGGCAGCCGCGCGAGAAGCCGGCGCAGCGCGGCCGCCGCCTCCTCCCTGTTGCCGGCTACCTGCAAGGCGATGGCGCGATTCAGTTCCGCTTCGAAGAAGTCAGGTGCGAGCCGGAGGGCAGCGTCGAAATACGGCAGCGACTCGCGCGCTTGGCCTCCGGCGACCAGCAGCGCGCCGAGCCCGTTGAGCGGATCTGCGTAGCGGGGTGCCAGCGCGATCGATTTTCGGTATGCCTCCGCTGCCTCGCTGTTGCGGTTCATCGCACGAAGCACGTTGCCGAGGTTGTTGTAGGCACGCCCGTTCTGCTGGTCTGCTGCGATCACGGAGCGAAACTCGCTTTCCGCCGCCGGAAGATCCCCGCGCTCCGCCAGCGCCGTGCCGCGGATGTTGTGCACCTCAGGGCGACCCGGATCGCGTTTGGCAGCTTCGCCAAGCGCGATCTCGGACTCACGATCATCACCGGCTTCCTGGAGCGCTGCGGCAAGGTTGTACCAGGCGTCCGCATCATTCGGTGCCAGTGCCACCGCTTCGCGATAGAGCGCGATGGCGCGATGGCGGTCGCCGGTCTGTCGAAGCGCTCGCGCCAGCGTCTCCCGGAACACGTGATTGCCCGGGTCCTCACGCACGAGCTGATCGAGAGACGCTACCGCGGCGGCGGAACGTCCCGCGTTGATCAAGGCAGTCGATTCTTCGAATGAGCGAAAGAGCTGCACAACCGCTTTCGGATCGCGCGGCGCGATGCTCTGGGAGCCCGACGGCGCCACGTACCCGAGGCTGGCCAGCTTCGCTCGCGTTTCCGCGTCGACCGTGGCGGGGGCGGCGGCGACGCTGGTGACGCGCAGTTGCTCGAGGTGGGCGGTGAGATCGCGATACGTTCGCCGCTGCGCAGGCATGACGTTGACGGTCTCGCCGGGATCGCGATCGAGATCGTAAAGCTCGGGCGATGGCGCGCTGATCAACTTCGCCGCGCCCGTGCGTAGCGAAGCCAGCTCGCTCCATCCGAACGTGGCCGGATACTTCGTCTCCGCGTAAACCGCCTCGGCGCGCGGCTCCCGCTCCGCGCGCAGATCGGCCGCCAGGTCGCGTCCGTCGACGGCGTTCGCGAATGTCGTCCCCGCCAGCGTCGCAATCGTTGGCGCGATGTCAGTCGTGCTCACCGGGGTCCGCACCACATGTGCTGGCAGCGATGGAGCGGCAACGATCATCGGGACATGAAGAGTGGGCTCGTAAAGCAGAAGGCCGTGCGTGAGCTCTCCGTGAGCGCCGAGGGATTCGCCATGATCGCCGGCAACGACGATGATCGTGTTGTTGCGATCGACGGCCGCCAGCAATCGCGCAACCTGCGCGTCGACGTACGCGATCTCGCCGTCGTAGGTCTGCGGATACGGCGGCGGCGGCGCGTACGGAGCGTGCGCATCGTAGAGATGGACCCAGGCGAAGAATGGACGCGCATCGGTCTGGCGCAACCAGCTCAAAGCGCGGTCGATTACCTCGCCAGCGGGCCGCTCGGCCTCGAACGTGCCGCTGCCATCGCTCGCATCGCGCGCGATCTCATCGTCGTAGCGCTCGAATCCGCGATCGAGTCCGAAACGATGATCGAGGATGAAGGAGCCGACGAACCCACCTGTGCGGTAGCCCGCGCGGCTGAACACCGTCGCAAGCGTGTCGTGGTTCGCCGGGAACGTGCCGATGCCGTTGTTCCGAAGACCGTGATGCAGCGGCAGCAGACCCGACAGCAACGATGCGTGTGCTGGAAGGGTGAGTGGAACGGGCGAATCCGCGGCATCGAATCGAACACCTTCGCGGGCGAGACGTGAGAGTGCGGGAGTCGCGGCGCTGATGCGATCGGCGCGAAAGGTGTCGAGCGTGATGAAGAGAACGTTGAAATGACGCTGCGGTTCCCGGCACGCCGCCAGAAGAAACAGCCCGAGCAGGCATCCGGCGCGACGAAGGATCACGGAACCATTCTGCACGATCGCAGTTGTTTAATTAGGGGGGACACCACCGATTCGAATCGAAAATCCGATTTATTGAAGGCGTTCACTCTGGGACACCGAGCCCGTCCTTGCGCTAAGCAACTAGAAATACTACGCTCGCGCCGCCTTCGGCTTCGCCAGCCTCTGCGGCAGCGTGCATGCACGCTTTCTCAGGAAGAAGCCCGAAAAAGCGGTCCACGCCGCCAGCAAACGCATCCAATCAAGCTACGGAGGTACGCCAGCCTCAAGTGTGATCAAGTCAGGTCAGGGTAAAGCATCGTAGTCAAACCGCTGTACGCGTCAGGTTAGGAGAATGAAAACAATGGTCCTACAAAAGTCTCGAGTTGCCCTACTGTTAGGGATAGTGCTCTTCGTCGCGGCCGGCGCATTCGCGCAGACGACAGGTGCGATCGTAGGCACAGTCGCGCAGGCGGGAACGCCGCTCCCGGGCGTGACCGTCGAAGCCCGCTCGCCGAATCTGCAGGGCGCGCGCGTGGAAACAACCGACGCCGGGGGGCACTTCCGGTTGAGCCTCCTGCCTCCGGGCGATTACACCGTCGTGGCGAGCCTTTCCGGGTTCAACACCGTAACCCAGAAGGGAGTTCACGTCGGCCTCGGGAGCACAGTGACCCTCGAAGTGGCCATCAGCCCGGCAGCTTCGGAGCGGATCACCGTAACCGGCGCTGCGCCGGTGGTCGACGTGACCTCGTCATCGACCGGCACGAACGTCACCAGCGAGACGATGGCAGCGCTGCCGATCGCCCGTAATTTCACGGCGGTCGCCCAGATCTCACCGGGCACAAAGACGGATGCGTCGGGTACGACGGTCTACGGCTCCACGGGAGCTGAGAACGAATACGTCATCGACGGCCTGAACACGACCAACGTCCGCAGCGGGACGGAAGGCAAGACGCTGAACTTCGACTTCGTTCAGGAAGTGGAAGTCAAGACCGGCGGACTGCCGGCTGAGTACGGACGGACGACCGGCGGCATGATCAACGCCATCACCAAGTCCGGCGGCAATGAGTTCAGCGGCGACGTTTTTGGTTTCGATCAGCCGGGTGGGCTGCGCTCGAGCAACGCCACGCTGACCCAGCACCCGCTCACCGCCGGTTCCTTTACTGACGACACGTTGGCACCGACATCGCAGCTCGACTACGGCCTCGACACCGGCGGCTACTTCGTGAAGGATCGCCTTTGGTTCTTCGGCGCGTTCAACAAGGAAGACCAAACGCATTCGAACATCCGCATCAACTCGCCTCTCGTCATCCAGCCGACACCGGAGCTTCCGGGCGGCTACACTCTTCCCCTCGGCGCGACGATCGACACAAAGGTCAAGAGCCAGTTGTTTGCCGGCAAACTGACGCTGCGCGCCACCGAGAGCCAGAACCTGACGCTGTCGTTGTTCGGCGACCCGACCAAGACCAGCGGCGCGTTGTTCGGTATTAGCGGACCACCCACCACAACCCAGGGAACGCGGAAGACCGGTGGCAGCGACTACATCGGCCGCTACAGCGGAATCTTTACCACCAAGTACCTGGTGAATGCGGAAGCCGGACACCATCACGAAGATGCCACGATCTCCGGTGCAGGCACCTCCATCGCCCAGTTGATCGACCAGAGTGTCAGCCCCAACGTCACCTCAGGCGGATACGGTTTCTTCGACAACAACACTTACGACCGCGACCTTGCCAAACTCAGCGCTACGGCGTTTCTCTCCAATCACGAATTCAAAGTCGGCGGCGACTACGAAAAGATGCAGGCCAACGTTCAGAACTTCCAGGGCGGCGCCGGACAGCGCATCTATAAGTTCCAGACCTCCGGCGGCACCGTCTATTACCGTCACCGCTACTACGTCGACGATCTCGCATCGGGATTCAATCAGTCCGATCCGACCACATGGAAGATCGCTCTTCCGCAGGTTGCGCAGCCGGAAACCAAGAACAACTCGTTGTACGCGCAGGATAGCTGGCGCGTGATGCCGAACTTCACGGTCAACGCCGGTCTTCGCTGGGAATCACAGGAACTTCTCGGCCGCGGCGGCGTTGTGGCCACGAAGATCAACGACAACTGGGCGCCGAGACTCGGCGTGGTCTGGGATGTGGCCAACAACGGCCGCAGCAAGCTATACGCGAACGCCGGCCGCTTCTACGAGAACATCCCGATGGACATCAACATCCGCTCCTTCGGTGGTGAGCTCGTTTGCTTCTGCTACAACTTCAGTCCCGATCCCGCAAACCTCGCTCCGGATCCGGCGGTTTTGACTCAACTCAAGGTGCGAAGCAGTTTGTTGGGCGGTGCCACGCCCGTCGATCCCAATCTGAAGGGACAGTACATCGACGAGCTCCTCGGCGGATATGAGTACGAAATCCGTCCGAATCTGGCCGTCGGCATCAAGGGCACGTACCGCAACCTCGGACGCGTCATCGAAGACATGCTCCAGGTTCCCATCACGGGTGCCTACGCCATCACCAATCCGGGCAGCGGCCTGGGACGTGAATCAGGTTTCTATAATTACACAGACAGCGTGGTCGTGCCGAAGGCCAAGCGCACGTACAAAGGCGTTGAATTCTCCGCCAACAAGCGCTTTAGCGACAACTATCAGTTCTTCGCCAGCTACGTGTGGTCACGGCTCGAGGGCAACTACGACGGCACGTTCCAGGCGTCGACCGGTCAGCTCGATCCGAACATCAACTCCGCGTATGACTACGCCGACTTCCTGGTCAACAACCACGGACTGCTCAGCAACGATCGCACGCATCAGCTCAAGTTCTACGGCTCCTACCAGTTCTCCGGCACGAGCATGATCAACGGTCTGGACGTCGGTTTCTCGGCGCATTACGCTTCGGGAACGCCGTTGACGGCGGTCGGTTACTCAGCCGGCTACGCGAACTGGGAGTACTACCTGACGACACGCGGTGCAGCGGGACGCGGCCCTGCCGATTATGAGGCGGACCTTCATCTCGACTATCCGATCAAGATGGGCACGGGACGTATGAGCATCATCGCGGACGTCTTCAATATCCTCGATCGTCAGGCGAAGACCGCGTTGGATCAGCGCTACAACCGAGTACAGGATGGTGTCTGCGGAGGCTTTGTGGCCATCTGCGACGCTACGGATGTCAACAATACCGGCCTCAATCCCGCCGGCGCGGCAGTCGGTGGTGGCGGAATTGCCGTTCAGCCGGGGACACTCACCCCGATCGGCAAGGTCAATCTGGCCAGTGCTCCGAACCCCGACTTCCTGAAGGCAGGTACCGCATTCACAGGTCCTCGCACCTTCCGTCTTGGGGCTCGCTACACGTTCTAGTTCTTTCGTTCAACCCGTAGTGAAAAGGCCCCGCGCTCGCGGGGCCTTTTTTTTCGCGTACGATACGCGCCGCCTCCGAAGGCCCTCACCCACATGCGGCGCAACGTTCTCATCCTTCTTGTACTCGTCTTCATCGTCATCGCAATCACAGCGGCGCTGACCACTCTTCAGCCGGCCGGTCAGGCGCGCGTCACGCGGCACGAAAGCAACGTAAGCGTTCAAAAAGGGCGCATCGGTCTGCGCTCGTCGTTCGGCGGAGAATCGTGTTTCGTTCCCATCGAGGGGAACGATCTCTACTTCAAACAGACGATCGCGGCGGGGTCGAGAGCGGGCGACATCGTCAGCGTTCCGGTCAGCTTTCTTTACGAGCCGCCATCCACGCTTCCCGCGGATTGGCCGGATGGCGATTGGTGCAGCTCACTCAATGCGTTCGTGCAGCAGCGCCTCACGAAAGCCTTGCGCGGACTGCCGGCAGACGCACTCATCGAAAACAACCGCGATGCCGCCGACCGCATCTCGAAGTCGCTGGAGGACGAGCTTCGCCATTCTCGATTCTCCGCCAACAGCGTGGCTGCGCGCATCGTTCTTCCGCCAGGCTGGCAGCAAACGCTCCCGGTTCCCGAGATTGCGCGCGCGGCACAGCCCAAGTCTCCCGTCATCTTCATCGGACTCGATGGCGGCGACTGGCAACTCCTCGACGATTACATCGCCAACGGCACGATGCCGAATCTCGCACGCCTCGTGCGCGAAGGCGCCAGCGGCGAGCTGGAAACGGAGCAGCCTCCGCTCTCGCCCATCGTCTGGAGCACGATGATGACCGGCGTCAGCCCGATCGAGCACCAAGTGCTCGACTTCACGCATTTCAATCCGGTCACCGGAGTCAAAGAGCCGATTACCAGCACCGAGCGAAAAGCGCCGGCAATCTGGAACATGGAGACGATGGCCGGGCGGCGGGTGGCGGTCTTCGGACTGTGGGCAACGTATCCGGCCGAACCGGTGCGCGGACTGATGGTCTCGGATCGGCTGTTTCCTTTCTTCTTCACCGCCGAGTCATCGCCGCCGCCCGGAGCCGTCTATCCGACCGCGCGCGAAGCGTGGGCGCGGGCGGGAGTCACTGCCGCCGAGGCCGCGGTCGATCTGGCGGCGATGCGCAGGTACCTGCCGGATCTCACACAGGCCGATTTCGATTCTCTGCTCCACGACCCTGATCCATTCTCGAAACCTCCGAGCGCGCTGCGCCGGATGCTCGTCGAGACCGAGATTTACCGTCACCTCTCGGTCGATCTTTTCGCTGCCGGCAACATTCCCGATCTGACGATCATCTACTTCGAGGGGACGGACACGGTCGGCCACATCTTCGCGCCGTTTGCTCCACCGAAGGGGCCACAGGTCAGTCAGGCAGACTACGACCGCTTCCACGCCATTCCGGCGAAGTATTTTGGATTTCTCGATCAATTCCTCGGCGACGTGACGCGCGTTGCCGATCAATCGCACGCCACGATCGTCATCGCATCCGACCACGGCTTTCAATGGAAAGAAGGGCGCCCGCAACAACTGGCCAGCTTCGCCATTGCCACTGCCGCCAAATGGCATCGCAATCAGGGGATCTATCTTCTGCGCGGCCCGGGTATCGCTCCGTCCAACGGCCATACAGGCCGCGGTGGAATCCGCCAGATCTGCGCGACGCTCCTCGCTGCGACCGGATTGCCTCCCGCCGAACATGTCGCCGGTCCGCCTCTCCCTCCGCTGGCGAACGCGAACGCCTCGGCTATCAATTACGCAAGCCACTTTCAGCCATTCGCACCGCCGGCCGCGACGATCGCAAACAGCGCAGGCGCGGACGAGGCGGTCGCGAAACTCAAGTCCCTCGGCTACATCGGAACGGGAGAATCGACTGCGCCGCGCCCGGCCGGCGCCGGCGTCTCGACCAGGACGGGCGGCTCGTACAACAACGAAGCATTGATTCTGAAACACGAAGGGCGCATCCCGGAAGCCATCGCTGCTTTCGAAAAGGCGATGCAAGTCGATCCGAAGCTTTCGTCCGCGGCGTGGAACCTGAGCGACCTACTCTTCGACAAGAACCGGGATCTGCGGCGCTCCGACGAGCTTCTCGTCCGCGCGATCGCGAACGGACATCCGGAAGCGCCCGGCTTCGCCATCGGCCGCGCCATCGGATATCAGCGAGCCGGTCACCTCGACTGGAGCCGGAAGCTTCTGGAAGACGCAGTCGCCGCCAAGCCTGACGACCCCGCGCTCCGCATGTTCCGCGGCCGGTACCGCGTGGCGCAAAACGAATGCGCCGGCGCGCTCGAGGATTTCGTCACCGTGCAGCGCATACAGCCCGATGACCCTGTGGCCTGGGCGTCCGCCGGCCTCGCCCAAATCTGCCTCGGCAACCGCGCCGAAGCGATGGCCAACATCCGTCACTCCCTGGAGCTCGATCCGAACCAGCCGAAACTCCGGCAGTTCCTCCAGCAGTAGCGCGGCGATCCCCTTCGCCGAGGTCTCAATCTCGATCCGCGAAGTCACGATCTGCTTCGGCGAGGTCGCGATCTGCTTCGGCGAGGTCGCGATCTCCTGCGGCGAGATCCAGATCTCCGTAGGCGAGATGCCGATCTCACTCCCCGAGGTTCCGATCTCCGCTGGCGAGATGCCGATCTCCCTCTACGAGATGCCGATCTCCTTCCCCGAAGTCACGATCGCCTCCGTTCTTGTCTCGATCTCCAGTTTTGAGATCGCGATCTCCCTCTTTCTTAAACTGACCCCTCGGAGTCTCGTTTCGACCCCTCGGCTTCTCAAATGGACCCCTCCGGATCTCAAAGCGATCCCTCGGCTTCTCAAAACGACCTCGCGAAATCTCAAATCGATCTCGTTTCGAGATATCGCGACCCCTCCGAATCTCG
>OLLN01000459.1_pt1 | contig 39539 bp, 37 predicted proteins | sample 1604281 | NCBI WGS metagenome assembly OLLN01 (sample SAMEA104055716, study PRJEB20765) | soil metagenome | biome: Arctic tundra; feature: Polygonal ground; material: soil | place: USA | collected 2011-09 | depth 0-0.5 m | reverse complement strand
CACAGCTCGCGAAGGACCCGGACAAGGCAGTGCTCGTGCCGCACGTCGAGGAAGTCAAACGGCTGAAAGGCGTCTCGCGCCGGAAGAAGGCGACACCGCCTGCGCCGCCAGCTCCGCCAGCCGCCCACGAAACGTCCACGGCACCGAAATCGTAGAGTAGAGAAGTTGTGAGCCCGGGCGCGCTCGCAGGCGCGCCCGGGTTTCATGACGGTGACAAAGAACGACAACGCATCCGAACGTGCCGCGGCGCTCGTGCACGAGGCTGTCGACGAGACGAAATCGCTAGCCTGAGAGTCGCCTCACGCGAAGGCGCGAAGATCGCGAAGAGGCACTTGGCTATTGCGAATCGTCGAGTCGTCAGGTTCGCTTTCGGATCCACGGTGGTGGTGTGCCACCAGCGGTTCCATTAATACGCCTCCACGCCGCCGCAGTTGGATACCGCCCCATTTCCCGCAGGGTGTCACGCTCGAACAAACGCTCTCCTTCATTGAAACCGAAGATCCGGGCGGTTGCCTCGCCAATCTCGGTGAGCGAAACGAGAGTGATGCGGTCACTCTCTAACCGGAAGTGCTCGCTCCACTGGTCTGATCGGGGATCGAAGAAGCGAACCAGCCGATGCGTGGCCGGTGTGAGTGAGGCGAGATCGCTGCCTTTGTTCCGGTTGCAAAAGAGACAAGCGAAAGCAAGGTTGCGCTCATCCGTTGCTCCGCCGTGCTTCTCGCTGATGATGTGATCGACCTCGCAGCCGAAGAACGTGTCGTCTTCGTGGATGAGGCAGTACTCGCAGAGACTCTCTGCTCGAGAAACGACCAAGCGTCGTAACTCAGCGCTGATGTAGGAGGTGCTCACTGGAGGCACTACTCGGCGGCGAGGTGCTGGCGCGCGCGCGCCTTTGCGAGGCGCATCACGTGCTCGAGGTGGAGGTAACTCTGCAGTTCGGAAGTCTCTTCCGCGGTCAGGCCTGTCGTCTTCTCTCGCCCTACCAGGTCTGCGACTCGGGCCCGCGCCTCTGCAGACGGATGGTACTGGGCGACTCCTCGGGAGCTGGTGCCGGCCGCGATGAAATCAACGATTTCCTCGTAAGCTCTGGTAATCGCCATCTTCCCGATTCTCCGCCCTCAGTATGGCACCCTTCCGCCCACTCCTGCCATGATCGTCGAAATCCGCTGAGAAATGCGCATTCCGGGGAATCGCTGGCCTGAGAGTCGCGTCACGCGAAGGCGCGAAGATCGCGAAGAGGCATTTCGCTAGAGTGGTTGATCAGAAGATGAACCACAGAGGCACCGAGGACTCAGAGTTGAAACCCTACTCTGCGACCTCTGCGACTCTGTGGTGCAAAGGGTTCGCTCGCGCGGAGTGCACGTGATTCAAAGCGGTGGCTGGCGCCACCGCAGTCCAAAGCGCTTCGCGCGAAATGATCTCGCGCGTTGGTCCGGCTCACTCCCCGCCCCGTTTCCCTTCCAGCTCCGCCCACCTTGCGTATAGGCGGTCGACTGTGTCCTGGGCGGCGTCGAGGGCGGTGACTCGTTGCTGGAGGATGGTGGCGTCGGTGGCGATGGCGGGGTCTTCGACTGCGACTCTTGCGGCGTCGAGGCGTTCCTCGGCGGCGTGGACGTTTGACTCCATCGCGTCCCATTCGCGTTGTTCGGCGTAGGTTAGTTTCTTCGCCTTTGGCTTCGAAGGGCGGGCGTCGCGGGTGGGGGTGGCGGCGCGGGGGCGGTTTTCCTGCCATTGGGTGTAGTCGGCGAAGTATTCGGCTCCGCCTTTGCCGTCGAGGGCGAGGATCTGCGTGGAGACGCGGTCGATGAGGTAGCGGTCGTGGGTGACCAGGACTAACGCGCCGGGGAAGTCTAGGAGGGAGTCTTCCAACACTTCTAATGTTGAGATGTCGAGGTCGTTGGTGGGCTCGTCGAGGACGAGGAGGTCGGCGGGTTGGAGCATCAGTCTGGCGAGGACGATTCTCGCTTTTTCGCCGCCGGAGAGTTTCGAGACGGATGTTTCGAGTTGGTCGGGTTGGAAGAGGAAGCGCTTGGCCCACGATGCGACGTGAAGGGTGCGGTCGCGGTAGACGACTTGATCGCCCTCGGGGGCCAGGGCGCGTTTGAGCGTCAGCGTGGGGTCGAGGCTTTCGCGGTTTTGTTCGAAGTAGACGATGCGGAGTTTTTCGGCTTTCTCGATGGTGCCGGCGTCCGGTTCCAGCTCCCCGGTGATCGTTCGCAGGAGCGTCGTTTTGCCGGAGCCGTTGGGGCCGAGGATGCCGAGGCGGGAGCCGGGGGTGAGGAGGATGTCGAGATCGGCGACGAGGAGTTTGTCGCCCATCGATTTGCGCAGGCCTTTGACGAGCCAGAGGCGTTTGGTTCTGCGCTCCGAGGCGGTGAAGTCGATCTTGGCGGTGCTGGTGTTGCTGCGCGATCTCGAGTCCGCCAGCTCCCCAATCAATCCCTCGGCGTTCTGAATCCGCGATTTAGATTTGGTCGTCCGCGCTTTCGGGCCGCGGCGCAACCATTCCACTTCGCGCCGCACGAGGTTGGCGAGAGTTTCCTGATACGCGGCTTCGTTGCGCAATAGCTCGTCGCGGCGTTCCAGAAAGTCGGAATAGTGGCCGTTGACCTGGAGCAGGCCGTCCGCGTACTGGCGATTGAGCTCCAGCATCCGGCGAGCGGTGTTCTCGAGGAAGTAGCGGTCGTGGCTGACGACGACGAAGGCTTTCGGTTCGGACTTCAACAACCCTTCGAGCCAGAGGATGGCATCGACGTCGAGATGGTTGGTGGGCTCATCGAGCAGCATCACGTCCGGTTCTCGCGCAAGCTCGCGAGCGATAGCCAGGCGTTTGCGCCAGCCGCCGCTGAGCGTCGCGGTGTCCTGCGTGCGGTCCATGAAACCGGACTTGCCGAGGGCGACGGCGACGCGGTTTTGTTTGCCGTAGTCGTCGAGGATGTGATCGTTCTCGAGGCCTTCGAGGAGGACTTCCTCGATCGTCTTACCGTGCGCGAAGACGGGATCCTGCGGGACGTAGCCAATGCGGACGCCTTTGCGCACGGCGCGGTTGCCGGAGTCGGCTTCCTCGACGCCGGCGACGATCTTCATCAGCGTCGATTTGCCGGAGCCGTTCGGGCCGACGAGACCGACGTGGTCGCCTTCGAAGAGCGAGAAGGAGAGGTCGTTGAAGAGCGGGCGAGAGGTGTAGGACTTCGTGAGGCGTTCGCAGGTTAGGAGGACGGGAGGCATTCAGAGGCATTCAATCACAGAGGCACAAAGGACGCAGAGGGCTCTGAGAGAGCGTTGTTTCATTCTTCCTCCATTGATGCAAGTGGTCTGAATGTTGACCACTTGAGCGTTGATTGACCCAGGGAGTGCGCAGTTCTTGACCAGAAGAAGGGGATATCGGGGGAGTTGTGCTGCGTGGTGGTGCAGAGAGGGTGCCGGTCCGCAGATGACGCAGATGAGCGCAGATAGATTCTTTTCATCTGCCTTTATCTGCGACATCTGCGGATTAGAATCGGCCTATGCTTGAAAAAACCCTCACCGACGGCATCCTCACTCTTCGCCTTTCACACGGAAAAGCGAGCGCGCTCGATCTGGAGTTGTGTACCGCTCTGACGACGGCATTCGAAGAGGCGGCGGCTGATGATGATGTCGGCGCGGTCATCCTCACCGGCACCGGATCGATCTTCTGCGCGGGCGTCGATCTGCCGCGGATGATCAACGCCGGCGGCGACTACGTGCAGCTCTTCGTCGAGGCGCTGGATGCGGCGCTGCGGGCGGTGTTCGTCTTCCCGAAGCCGTGTGTCGCCGCGCTCAATGGACACGCGATTGCGGGCGGCGCGATCCTGGCCTTCGCCTGCGATCACCGTCTGATGAGTGGAGGCAAAATCGGAGTCCCAGAGCCACTTGTCGGCGTTCCCTTCCCTCCGCTGGCGATGGCAATCGTGCGCTTTGCGGTGCCGAAGCAGCACCTGCAGCCGATGGCCTATTTCGGCCGGACGATGGACGCGGAAACGGGACGTGGCATCGGCATCGTCGATGAGGTTCTTTCGGCTGCGGATCTGCCGGTTCGCGCACAGATCGTCGCGGAACAATTGATGTCGATTCCGCGCAATACGTTCCGTCTGACGAAGCGCCAGCTTCGCGAGCCATACCTGCGCGATGCCGCGAATATCGCCAGCGCGTCGGCCGACGAGATCGACGCGATCTGGTCCGATCCGGCGACACATGCGCACATCCGCGAGTACCTGGCGATGACGATCGGGAGGAAGTGATGTTTGCGGTCGCGCGGTTGGTAGCTCTGTCATCCTGAGCCGCCGAAGCCGCCGCAAAATTCGCTGCATTTTCCCCGGGCAGGCATCGGCGGCGGAGGACGGTCGAAGGACCCCCTCCCTATGTGCCGATTGTTTTTCCACCACCCGCCCGGCACGTGCGGAGGGGGTCCTTCGATCGTCCTCCGCCGCAATGCCTGCCGGTTGTACGTACAGCGTGAAGTCGCGGCTCCGGCGACTCAGGATGACAGACGCGCGGGCGCAAACTTCGCGATTCACCCCCATTGTCCATTGTCAATTGTCCATTCTCAATTATTCCGCACGATTCCTGCATACAACTGCGCAAACCGATCCCCCCAAACCCACGCATCAGAGGAGAAACGATGAGACTTGTGCGTTCACTGATCCCAGTGTTCCTGTTCCTGGTTGCCCTCCCCCTCGCCGCGCAAAACCTCGAGATCCATTACATCGACGTCGGATGGGGTGGCTCGGTGTTCATCAAAGGTCCGACCGGCATTACCGTCCTGATGGAAGCCGGCAATACCGGCGAAGGAACGGCGCATGTCGTTCCCTACCTGCAGTCGATCGGCGTGCAGCCGGCGAATGGAATCGACTACGTCATCGGCGGCCATCAGCACTGCGATCACATCGGCGGTCTCGATGAGGTCATCCAGGCCGGCTACAACGTTCACATCAAGCAGTACTACAACGGTTCGACGTACGCCTCGTCGTGCGCCGATGGCTGGAACGCCGCGGCAGCGACGACCACCGCCGGCGTACCGATCGCCATGCCGGTCGGCACCGTCATCGCCCTCGGCAACGGCGCGACGCTCACCTGCATCGCCAACAACGGCTCGATCATCGGCGGCGGCTCGGTTCCCGTGACCGACGAGAACGACCGCTCGATCGCGCTTCTCATCAAGTACGGCGGCTTCGACTACCTCTGGGCCAGCGACCTCGGTGGCGGCCCTGACGCCTGCACCGGCCGTGGCACCTTGCAGCTCGACGTTGAGACCTCGGTCATCAACGCCATCTCGCCGGGCGGCGCTCACCCCCTGATCAGCGCCGGCGGCATCGATCTGATGCACGTCAATCACCACGGCAGCGAGAGCAGCACGAATCCGACGTACTTCAGCAAAGCGAAACCGGCCGTGGCCATCATCGGCGTCGGCGCGGGCGAAACGACCGGCTGGGACCTCCCCCGCATCAAAGTCGTCGACAGCGTTCTGCTCAACACCAGCGGTTGCGCGACGGCCCCTCCGACGTTCGTCCTGCAGACAGAGGAAGGAAGCCCTGCGGGGACCAACACGAGCCACTCCGGCTACTGCGTCGGCAATATCAAAGTGACGACCGATGGCGTGAGCATCTTCACGGTGTCCGCTGATGGATTGGTTCACCAGGGACCAAACGAATTGGCAGCTTCCGGACTGCCGCGCAGCTTCACCATCGATGATTCCGGCGGCGGTGGCGGCGACGTGACTCCTCCGACGACGTCGATCACAGCGCCCACGAACAACGCCACCGTCAGCGGCACGACCAGCGTGACCGCGTCGGCATCCGACAACGTCGGCGTGACGAAGGTCGAGTTCTATCTCGACGGCGCGCTGAAGTCGACCGACACGACCTCGCCCTATTCGTGGAGCTGGGACACGACCACCGCCACGAACGGATCGCACTCGCTGACGACGAAAGCGTACGACGCGGCGTTGAACGTCGGAACATCGACGGCCGTCAACGTCACGGTCAGCAACGGCGTTCCGGTGAACATCAGCGGCTGGACGCTGACGCAGGCAAACGCCACGCTGGTCTACACGATCCCCACTACGACCACGATCGCGTCGAAGGGCTACGTCATCATCGGCCGCAACGCCACGAAGACCGCGTTCCAGACGTACTGGGGCGTGACACTGGCGTCGAACGTCGTCTACATCAACTCGGCTGACACGATGCCGCAGATCAACGGCAGCGAGACGTACACCTTGAAGAACGCGTCCGGCACGACGATCGAGGGAACGACGGTGGCGATGGATACATCCGGCGGCTCCGACTTCCAGCGCCTCACCTGCGGCGCCATCGGAACGCTGAGCAGTTGGACGAAGTCGGCGTCGACCGCCGGAAGCCCGGGCACGGGCGGTCTGAATGGCTGCAACAAAGGTCCTTTCATCAACGAGTTCTCCGACGCCCTCGGCACCGGCAACTACGTCTACGAGTTCATCGAGCTGTATAACGACAAGTAAGTAACCGCTTCGACGGGAGCGCCGGTGCCTCTTGCATCGGCGCTCCGCTTTTTGCTACCCTTCCGGCTCCCACACGGGCGCTTCCTCGGCGCTCTCAATCCCGTTTGCACCCAATCAAGCGATGATTACGATTCTTCTGGTGCTGGCGCTCCATGCGCCGAAAGCTACTGCTATGACAAATGATGTTCTACTCAAGGCCCGATACACCGCGGTCGAAGGGACCGATCCCGAATACGGCCAAGGCGCGGTCGAGCGCAACGAACTGCGCCATCACCCGCTGCCACGCCTGGAGTGGCTGATCCTCGCCGAGGCTCCGGTGAGCGCATCGGAGTTGCAGAGGAAACTCAACGATGCCGTCGATCCGAAGCACGGATCGTTCGTGGTCGTGAGTCCGACCGCGGAAGAGGAAGAGCAGGTGCGGTCGGGGAAGATTATGTTTCAGAGGTGAGGAGGGCGTATTGCGCTGCGCCCCCCCGCTGTCATTCCGAGCGGGCGCCCGTAGCGCAGACATTCTTGTCTGCTCCCGCCGGGCGTCCTCGCCCGGCGGTGGTGTGTCGCGCTGATTTCGAATCGATCGCAGGCCAGTTTTTTGAATCGGCCCAACCGTCCGCCCCCAAAAAAACCTGCCGGGCAGGGACGCCCGGCAGTAGCAGACAAGAATGTCTGCACTACGTGACGCCCGCTCGGAATGACAGCAGCGCGACTCGCGTGCGTGGCATGCTGGCCGTTACTTTGAGTATTGACGCATGAAGCCGACAAAAGAACAGCTCATCGCTGCAGCCGGCACGACGCTGCCCGACGTGATCGCGCGCGATCTCGATGTGCTGTTCTGCGGGATCAATCCGGGGCTGTACACGGCCGCGGTGCAGCAGCATTTCGGGAGGCCGGGTAATCGATTCTGGCCGACGCTTCATCGATCGGGCTTCACGCCGCGGCTCTTTTATCCGTCGGAACAACGTGAGCTGCTGCATCACGGCGCGGGAATCACGAACGTCGTCGCGCGCGCCACGGCTGCGGCGGCGGAGTTGGGCGCTGAGGAGTTGGTTGCCGGCGCGAAGATTCTTGAGCGCAAAGTGCGGCGCTACCGGCCGCGCGTGCTCGCCATCGTCGGCATCGGCGCGTATCGAACGGGCTTCGCGCGTCCGCACGCGAAGAGCGGGTTGCAGGACGAGACGATCGGGAGCACGCGCATCTGGATTCTGCCGAATCCGAGTGGGCTCAATGCGAATTATCGGCCCGAGGATCTGGCTTCGCTGTATCGGGAGTTGAGGGAGTGGATCCGCAGATGACGCAGATAGACACAGATGAGTTTTCGCCTTCATCTGTGTCTATCTGCGTCATCTGCGGATAAAACATCAGCGGACCGCATCGCAGCGAGCATGCCGCAGGCGGCGTGGCGGGCGGCGCCGCCGGAATAGCGGCGAACGATGGGTGCGCCGAGGGATCGTAGCGCATCGCGAAACGACGCGAGCTCTTCGTCCGAGGCGCGGCGAAAGCCGTCGGGTCGGGCGTCGTTGACGTCGATCAGGTTGAGGCGCATCGGTATATCGCCGAAAAGCGCGCACAGCGCTTCGACTTCATCATTGCCGGTGTTGATACCGCCGAGGACGACCCAGGCGATCGTGACGCGCGAACTGCTCGATGATTGATACGCGCGCACGGCATCGGCGAGCTCACGTACCGGCCAGGCCGCGGCGGATGGGAGCAACATCCTGCGCCGGGAGTCGATGGCCGAGGTGAGGGAGATGATGAGGCGGTAGGGGTGACGCTCGCGGGTGAAGCGAAGGATCTGCGGGACGAGACCGACCGTGGAGATCGTGATGTTCTTCGCCGCGATTCGACCGCCGCACGGATGCGAGAGGATTTCGGCTGCGCGGATCACCGACGCGTAGTTGTGCAGCGGCTCGCCTTGGCCCTGGAAGAGCGCGCCGGTGACGATGCCGTCTGCTTCGCCGCGCACGGCGATCCATTGCGCGACGATCTCCCACGCCTCGAGGTTGCGAATCAATCCGAGGCGCCCGGTCGCGCAGAAGGTGCATCCCATCGCGCAGCCGGCCTGACTGGAAATGCAGACCGTAAACCGCCCCGGTACTTCCAGCGGAATCCGCACCGCCTCCGCGAGCGCGCCGTCGTGCAGACGGAAGAGGTACTTGACGAAGCCGTCGCTCGTGTCCGTCGCCCGCTCGATGATCTCGAGGCGGCTGCGCGTCGTCATCCGCTCGACCGCTTCTTCGACCGCACGCGGAACGGGCCGCGCTGCCGGAAAGCCTTCGCGTCCGTGCGCGATCACATGCGCGAGCACGCGCCGCGCCTCGGCGTCACGCACGTCCACGCCGTGGGCGCGAAGGTGCGCGGCGAGATCGTCGGGCAGCAGGCCGAAGAGGTGTTGTCGGGCGGGAGTCGGTTGTCGGGGGTCGGGAGTCGGAGCAGGTAGGTTGATCGTCACATCATGCTCAGGGCCAGAAAACGGAGGTGAGCTCGCCGCTGTTCGCTCCGACACCCGACTCCCGAAACCCGACTCCCGCACACTCACTCCCCGTTCAGCAGCAGCACGATCTCGAGCGTCCGCATGTCGGTCACGGCCTCTTCGACGACGCGATACTCCCCTTCGTGCTCGCGAATCAGCTTGAGGCGCTCGAGGTCCTGCAGGCTGATGCCGCAGGCCTTGGCGAAGGCCAGCCACTGGGGCGGCGCGTTCGCTTCGACGTCCGATTCACTGAGCATTTCCTCGCCGGCGCAGTTGAAATGCTCGCATCCGAACTGCTCGGCACATTGCGGGCACGGCGGCGGATCGTTGAAATCCGCCAGTTCGCTCTCGGTGAGCACACGCATCGTTCCGCCACGCTTTTCGCGAACGTAACTGAGACCGCTCTCGCTGTTGGAAAGAAGGTCGAAGCGCTGGGCTTTGGGGAGATCGTCGGACATGGGCGTCAGATCGTACCGCAGTGCACGTGCTCGGTGACCTTCGCCGCGTTCGATGCGACTGTCGTTCGCTGTCATTCCGAGCGGGCGGGCGGCGGGGGGCGAGGAATCCCCCTCCGACGGAGCGCTGGTTCTGAGGGCGTCATCCCATCGAACGAGTGCCGCGCGTGGGCAGGGGATTCCTCGCCCCCCACCGCCCCGCCCGCTCGGAATGACAAAGGAATAAGCCGCGCTGATCCACACAGGCCCGCCAGACCGAACAGCCCAGCAACTACAATATCCCGCCATGCAGAAAACGATTCGTGCCGCTCTCGTCGTCCTTTCGCTCGCACTTCCTCTTGCCGCGCAGATCGATCCCGGGATGTATGGCGACATACGCTGGCGGATGATCGGGCCGTTCCGCGGGGGGCGCACCGTCGCGGCAATTGGTGTGCCGCAGCAGCCGAGCGTGTTCTACATCGGCGTCAACAACGGCGGGGTCTGGCGGACGAACGACTACGGCCGCATCTGGACGCCACTTTTTGATGATCAGCCATCCGGCTCGATCGGCGCGCTGGCGGTAGCGCCGTCCGATCCGAACGTCGTCTACGCGGGAAGCGGCGAAGGTTTGCAGCGACCTGATCTCGCCACCGGCGACGGCATGTACAGGTCGGGCGATGCTGGCAAGACATGGACGCACCTCGGGCTCCGCGACGCGCAGCAGATCCCGCAGATCGTCGTCGATCCCGCCGATCCGAACCGGCTCTTCGTGGCCGTTCTCGGACATCCGTACGGTCCCAGCGAGGAGCGCGGGATCTTCCGTTCGACCGACGGCGGCAAGTCGTTTCAGAAAGTCCTCTACAAAAACGAATTCACCGGCGGCATCGACGTCATCCTCGATCCGTCGAATGCGCAGACCGTCTATGCCGCGCTCTGGCAGGCGCAGCAGGGTCCGTGGGAGAACGCGTATCTCGACGGGCCGGCCACCGGCCTGTTCAAGTCGACCGACGGCGGGACGACGTGGAACGAGTTGAAGAACGGACTGCCCGACTCGAAGGTGATGGGACGCCTCGGCATCGAAGTGTCGAAGTCGGATCCGAAGCGGCTCTACGCGATCTGCGGCGTCGATGCGAAATCGGGCGGTCTCTATCGTTCGAATGATGGCGGCGCGACATGGACGCGTGCGAACACGGACGAACGCATCTGGGGACGTCCCGGCGATTTCAACGAAGTGCGCAGCGATCCGAAAAACGCCGACATCGTTTACGTCGCCAATGTCGTGACGTGGCGGTCGACCGATGGCGGCAAGACCTTCGCTTCGTTCCGCGGCGCGCCGGGCGGCGACGACTACCACCGCGTCTGGATCAATCCCAACGATTCCAAGACGATCCTCATCGCCTCGGATCAGGGAGCGATCGTCACCGTCAACGGCGGCGAGTCGTGGAGCTCCTGGTACAACCAACCGACGGCGCAGATGTTTCACGTCAACGCCGACAACGACTTCCCGTATCACGTCTGCGGCGGACAGCAGGAGAGCGGCTCGGCGTGCGTGGCCAGCCGAGGAGATGATGGGGCGATTACGCTCCGCGAGTGGCATCCGGTGGGCGTCGAAGAGTACGGCTACGCGGTTCCCGATCCGCTCGATCCGAACATCATCTACGGCGGCAAAATCTCACGCACGGACCGGCGCACGGGCCAGGTCAAAGACATCACTCCGAAACCGCTTCGCAAAGGCGGCTACCGAACCGTGCGAACCGCGCCGGTCGTCTTCTCGCAGGCCGATCCTCACGCGCTCTTCTTCGCGTCGAACACGGTCTGGAAAACGACAAACGGCGGCGAGAGCTGGGCGGAAATCAGCCCCGACCTGTCGCGCAAAACGTGGACGTTGCCCGAAAGCGCGCGCGGTTACGCGAACACGCCGCAGACGAAAATGACGCAGCGCGGCGTGGTCTACGCGCTCGCTCCATCGCCCCTCGACATCAACACGCTATGGGCGGGCACCGACGACGGCCTGATTCACGTGACGCGCGATAGCGGAAAAACGTGGGCGGACGTGACGCCTTCCGAGCTGAAGCCATGGGCGAAAGTCTCGATCCTCGAGGCGTCGCACACCGACGCAAACGAAGCGTACGCCGCAATCAATACCATCCGTCTCGATGAGCTCCATCCGCACATTTACCGGACCCGCGACGGCGGCAAGACGTGGCAGCACATCGTCAGCGGCATCGCCGACGGCGCGACGATCAACGTCGTGCGCGAAGATCCGAAACATCGCGGTCTGCTCTTTGCCGGAAGCGAGACGCAGGTCTGGGTCTCGATCAATGACGGCGATTCGTGGCAGTCGCTGCGCCAGAACATGCCGGCGTCGTCGATCCGCGACCTCGTCGTGCACGACGATGACGTCATCGCCGGCACGCATGGACGCGGCTTCTGGATCCTCGACGACATCGAGCCGCTCCGCCAGATGAACAGCCGTTTGTCCGAGGCGACGCTCTTCAAGCCGCAGCGCGCGGTTCGCACGCGCTGGAACAAGTACACCGACACGCCGATGCCGCCCGACGAACCGATGGGGCAGAACCCACCGGACGGCGCGGTCATTGATTACTACCTGCCGTCTGCCGCGGCCGGCCCGGTGACGCTGGAGATTCTCGACAAGTCGGGTGCACTGATCCGACGCTATGCGAGCACCGATCCGGCGCCGGCGCCAAAAGATGAAGGCAACATTCCCTGGTATTGGATCCGTCCGCTGCAATCGCCATCCGCCGCGGCGGGCATGCACCGCTTCACTTGGGATATGCACTACCCACACGCGCCGGGCTCACGCAGCGCCTATCCGATCGCCGCCGTTCCACACGACACCGCGCCGTCGCCGACATCGCCGTGGGTGCTTCCGGGCGATGGCTACTCGGTGCGATTGACGGTCAACGGCAAGACGCTCTCGCAGCCGCTGAGCGTGACGATGGACCCGCGCGTCAAGACATCGCAGGCGGATCTCGAACAGCAGTTCGCGCTGTCGAAAGAGATGTACGACGACATCGCGCAACTGCAGGCGGCCAGTGAACGGATCGGCGTCGTGCGCAGTCAATTGCGCGCGGCGAAACCGGCCAGCGAGGCCGTCACCGCGCTACGCAAACAGGCTCGCGAGCTCTCGGGCGTTGCGAGCGAAGACGACGACGAAGGTCCGCCGTCCGCCGCTCCGGACCGCGAAACGGTGAGCAGCCTTCTGCAATCGGTGCGCGCCATGGAGCGTTTGCTCCAGGGATCGGACGACGCACCGACAACGCAAGTTGTCGCCGCGGTCGAAAATCGCCGGGCTGCGGTGGCCGAGGTGCTGGGACGCACGAAAGCGTTCGAGACGGCGGCGCAGGCTGCGAAGCTGCCGCCGGCGGCGAAGGGATCGAGCGGGATCAAGCCGTAGCGATCGTTCTTGGGTTCGGGGATTGCCCCCTCATCCGGCCTTCGGCCACCTTCTCCCCCACAAAAGCGTGGGGGAGAAGGCGCTCGATGATGATGTTGTGCGAGTAAGAGATTGCAAGTGGCGGTTGCGGTGATGCTTTGATGCTTCAGCGAGTTCTGGTATGATGCGTTGATGCGAACCACATTGACGCTGGATGATCAGCTTGCGAAGACGCTCAAGGAGATCGCGCACCGCACCGGCAAGCCTTTCAAGGATGTCGTCAACGAGACCCTTCGTGGAGGGCTTCAGAAAAAAGGCGTGCAGCCGAAACCGTACAAACTCAAAACGGTCTCGCTCGGTGGCGTCCTCGGCGGGTTGAATCTCGACAAGGCCTTGAGCATCGCGGACGCTCTCGAGGACGAGGAGATCGCCCGAAAGCTCGAGATGCGGAAATGATCCTGGCGGACGCGAACCTGCTCATTTACGCCATCGATCGGGACGCTCCCCATCATCGGCGGGCACACGCATGGCTCGCGTCGATCCTGTCCGACGTGACCCCTGTCGCCCTGGCCTGGATCGTCATTCTTGCTTTTCTGAGAATCACGACTCGGTCCGGGGTCATGCGCAATCCGCTGACGCCGGAACAGGCCATTCGTTATGTCGACTCCTGGCTGGCCCAACCTCACGTCGTCATCGCCTGGCCCGGCGAACAGCACTGGTCGATCTTGCGCAACCTCTTACTGGCGAGCGGTACGGCCAGCAACCTGACTTCCGATGCGCACCTTGCCGCCATTGCGATCGAAAAGGGAGCAACGATCCATACGGCTGACAACGATTTCCGGCGTTTTGCCGGGGTCAGGGTGATCAATCCCATCGAAAAACAAAGCCACTAGCGTTAGCTCGCTCCCGGCCGCAGTGCGCTCGCCGGCACCGGCTCGCCGAAAAGGAATCCCTGCACGTCTTCGCATCCCTGCTCGCGCAGGAAATTAAGCTGGCGCTCGGTCTCCACGCCCTCGGCAGTGACCCGAAGACGGAGACCGCGAGCCATGCCGATGACGGCGGAAACGATGGCCCGGTCGGCGGCGCTCGCTTCGATCTCCTGCACAAACTCCTGATCGATCTTCACGCTGTCGATCGGGAAGCTCCGCAGGTAGTTGAGCGAGGAGTGGCCGGTCCCGAAATCGTCGATGGCAATCTGCAGACCCATCTCCCGCAAACGGTGAAGCGTGGCGATCGTGCGGTTCGTGTTCTGCATCGCCAGGCTTTCGGTGATCTCGAGCTCGAGATTCGCCGGCGCCAGCCCGGTGAGCTCGAGCGCCGCGGCGATCAGTTGCGGGAGATCGGAGTGCTGGAACTGTCGAGGAGAGAGATTGATGGCCATGCGAAAGGAGGACGGATCGCCCTGCTGCCACGCTTTTGCCTGACGGCAGGCTTCGTTCAGCACCCACTCCCCGATCGGCACGATCAGCCTTGTCTCCTCGGCGACAGGAATGAACTCCAACGGTCCCACCACTCCAAAACCCGGCCGGTTCCAGCGGATGAGCGCTTCGACGCCGGTGATCCGGCCGGTGGCAATGTTGATCTGCGGCTGGTAGTACAACTCCAGCTCGTCGCGTCCGAGCGCGTGGCGCAGATCGCTCTCCAGAGACAGCCGCTCCAGGGCCCGGCTGTTCATGGCCGGAGTGAACATCTGATAGGAATTCCGGCCGGCGTCCTTGGCGCGATACATGGCGTGGTCGGCATTCGCAAGAAGCGCTTCGGCAGTGTCGCCGTCGCTCGGAAAAAGCGCGATGCCGATGCTGGTCGTGAGAAAGAGCTCGGTTCCCTCGATGGCCAGCGGCTGCGCGACAGTTTCGAGCACCTTCTGGGCGATCTTCGCAGCATCGTTGCTCGTTTTGAGATCAGCAAGGAGCACGGTGAACTCATCGCCTCCCATCCGCGCCACCGAATCCTCTTCACGGAGAGCGGCCTGCAACCGCGTCGCCACGGCTTTCAGGAACTCGTCGCCGACCGAATGTCCGAGCGTGTCGTTGACCACCTTGAAGCGATCGAGATCGAGGAACATCACCGCGAGCGGGTGTTTCAGGCGGCGAGCATGGGCCAGCGCGACGGTGAGCCGGTCGCGAAAGAGCCGGCGGTTGGGCAGGCCGGTCAGGGCATCGTGATACGCCTGATACTCGATGTGCTCTTCGACCGTCTTTCGCTCGGTGATATCGCGGGAGACGCCGACGACTTCGCGGATATCGCCCGAGGCGACATGAAGGATGATGCGGCTCGTCGTCTCGAACCAGACCAGCGAGCCGTCCTTTTTCTCGACGCGGTACGCAAACGTCGTCGGACCCGACTCGTGGATCAGTGCCGAGAGGTGGCGCACTTCTTCGCGGTCCGGCGGGAAAATGAAGTCGTAGAACGAGTGCCCGACGAGCTCAGAGGGCTCGTATCCGAGCAAGCGGCGCGACGCGTCCGATGCATAGAGAATGATTCCGCGATCCGAAGTCCGCGAGATCATGTCGGTCGAATTCTCGGCCATGAGCCGGTAGCGCGCCTCGCTGTCCCGCAGCGCCTCCTCGGCCAGCCGGCGCTCGGTCACGTCTTTGTACACGCCGATGGATCCGACGACGTTGCTCTCGCTGTCGACGACCGGAGCACCGCCGATCTCGACCCAGATGACCGTGCCGTCCTTGCGCCGCATGCGGACCTCGCATTGATCAGCGACCTGGCGAAGACGCAGCCGCGCTTTCTCTTCCATCAGAGCCACATCTTCCGGATAGGCGAGGAGACGCGCAGTGGGGTGACCGATGAGCTCTTCGCGGCTGTACGCCACCATCTCGCAGAAGCGGTCATTGACGAACTGCAGGAGGCCATCGTTGCCGGCCTGCGCCAGCCCTTCGCGCATCCTCTCGACGAGCAGGCGATACCGCTTCTCGCTTTCGCGTAACGCGTTTTCGGCGAGCTTGCGGTCCGTGATGTCGATGACGGTGCCTTCGAGAATCTCGGGATCGCCTTCGAGAAGGTGAACGCTTTCGATGAGCCAGCAGGGACGTCCGTCTTTCTTACGAAGGAGGATCTCGTGACTGGTCTTCATCTTTTCGAGGCGCATTGATTCAATGAATCGATCGCGCTCGGCGGGGTTCAGATAGAGGTCTCTCGCAGAATGCGCCATCAACTCTTCGCGTGAGGCAAAGCCGAGGATGCCGGCCATGGCGTCATTGCAATCGAGAATGCGGCCGTCGATCGTGTTGCGATAGACGCCGGCCAGGTTGCGCTCGAAGAGGAGGCGGTGTTGCTGCTCGCTGGCGCGCAGGGCCGCTTCCGTCCGGTGACGCTGGATAGCATTGACGAAGATCTCGCCGATGATTCGCAGCAGCGAGACCGCGTCCTCGCTCCAACGCCGCCGCTCCGCGGAAGCGACTCCAAGCGCGCCGAGAAACGCGTGGTTGTAGATCAACGGCACGAAGGCGGCGGCGCGGTTGCCGGCCCGCTCGTACGCTTCCCGCTCGGCCGCCGCTTCCCCCGGCAGATCATCGACCGAGATCGTCAGTTGCCGGAGATCGTTCAATCGTCCGGAGGACCAGGGGAATGCCGCGAAAGGAACCTTCTCGCCGAGGCCACGGGTCACGGCTGGATCGGCACTCCACTCATGCGTGAGAACCGCCCATGCCCCATCGTCGCTGAACATGTAGATGTACGCGCGGTCGGCACCCACGAAACGACCGACGCTCTCCAGCGCTGCGGTAATCTCCCGCTCGACGTCGGCGGCGTCGACGTTGATGAAGTTCGTGGAGATGCCGGAGATCAGCCTCTCGAACGCGAGGCGGTGATCGAGCTTCTCATGCGCAGACTGCGCACCAACCTGTTTGCTGACCGGAATCACGTCCGACAATCGGGTCTCTCCCCCTGGGTGAATTCATTACGTTAGCACCCTCCGGCAGGAGTTGCTCCACACTGCTTCGAAACCTCGCATTCGTTGAAGTTCGGGCCCGGGTTCACTTCTTGCTCTAGAATCGGAGGATGAGAAACCTCCTCATCGCCGCCGCGCTCGTTCTGGCAGCCTGTTCATCCTCGGCACCGGCTGCCCCGAAACAGAAGGCCAACATTCCCGATCCCGACTTCGAGATCCGTCAGCTCTCCGGGCCGGCGGAGCAGAACTACAACGACGGACCGATCGAAGTGAAGTATCGCCTCGATATCGGCAACCGCGCGGACGTGCCGATCACGCTCGCCAGAGTCGAGATCGTCACGGTGAATCCCCCGGGCGGGGCGTACAACCTCGATCCTTCGCACCGCTCGTATTACTTTCGCAAGGCGATCGAACCGCACCAGACCGCCACGATTGAGTTCTGGGCCAAGGCGATCAGCTACGGCCAAGATAATCGTCGTGTGAACGAGCCCGTCACCGTGCGAGGCACGCTCTATTTCGAGTCGCCGAATGGCTACCTGCGCCACGTGTTCATAAAAGAGCTCAGCCAATACCCGGGTGGGAACGATTAGAAGAATGCTTCGAACGATATGGGCTGTGATCGTTGCTATCGCTGTCACGATTCCGCTCGCCACCGCGGTACTGATCATTGCCCTGCTGTCGTCGGCGTCGCCGCTGATCGAGCCCGTCATCCGTTGGTGGGCGCGCGCGATCGTGTGGGGAGCAGGGATCGATCTGCGCAGCGACGGAACCGAGCGCATCGACCGCGGTAAGCGCTACATCCTCATCGCCAACCATCACTCGTACTTCGATATCCCATGCATCTTCGCGGCGATCCGCCAGCCGATCCGGTTCATGGCCAAGAAGAGTTTGTTCAGCATTCCGATCTTCGGGTGGGCCATCGGCCGTGCCGGGTTCATCCCGATCGATCGAAAGAACCGGCGCACCGCGGTCAAGTCATTCGATCTGGCCGTCGAGCGGATCCGGCGCGGCAACACGATCGTCATCTTCCCGGAAGAGGGACGCTCGCGCGAAGTGGCCATGAGACCGTTTCAGCGCGGTGCGTTCCTGCTGGCGATCCGCTCCGAGCTGCCGATCCTGCCGCTCGCGATCGATGGCACGTACGAAGTGTTCCGCGTCGGCGCGAAGAAGATCACTCCGGGCGTCGTCACGGTGCGCGTGGGCACCGAGATCGAGACGGTAGGTGTGGGCGTTCGCGCCAAAGACGCGCTCAGCGAGCAATCGCGGTTGCAGATCGAGGCGATGCTGGCGCGCGGCAGCGTCAGCGCGGATTCGAAGAGCGTCGCCGCAGCACCACTTCATTGACGAGCAGACCGAAGACGCGGGAGATGCGCTCCTGCGCAAAACAGTGAAAGGTGAGCCTGCGCGTCCGTTATCCCCGGATGGCTTCGGCCACGACCTGGCACTCCCAATCTCCCAGCGTCCGCACTTCGATCGTGAAGCGGTCGTCGACGATGCGGCCTGCGATTGGCGTGGAATGCCGGAGGAAGCGCGCGGCGAGTACGCTGGCATTGCCGGGCACTTCGATCGCGATCGAGCGGATCGTCTCCGATGGCGTGGTGCCGCCGCCGAGCGCACATTGGCTCTCGATTACCCGGCTCTTCGTCCCCCGCACCATCTCCTCGGCATGCGCTCGCAGCGCGTCGAGTGGCGTTGCCAGCATCCGGTAGATCGGAATCTCCGTTTCGTACCGGGCCGTGGCGAACGCGCGCAAGGTCTCGGCGATGACGGCGTACGATTCCTTCCCCGCCCGCAGGGCGCGCATGAGTGGATGCTTGCGGCAGCGGCGGATGATGTCCTCGCGCCCGAGGATGAGACCGCCCTGCGTGGCGCCGATGAGTTTGTCGGTCGAGCAGGTGATGGCATCAACGCCGCTGGCGAAGAGCTCGCGAACTGTCGGCTGTCGCGAGAAACCGTAAGGCGAGAGATCGACGACGCGCCCGCTCCCTTCGTCGTAAAGAAGCGGTAGCCTGTGGTCGCGTGCCACGGCCACGAGTTGATCGATCGACGGCGTCTCCGTGAAGCCGACGATCTCGAAATTCGACCGATGAACCCGAAGGATCGCAGCCGTCGCCTCGGACGCCGCTTCATCGAAGTCGGCAGCGTGCGTCCGGTTAGTCGTTCCCACTTCCCGCAACCGTGCGCCGCCCTGCTGAATGACGTCGGGGACACGGAACGAACCGCCGATCTCGACCAGCTCGCCGCGGGAGACGATCACTTCCTTTCCTGCGGCAACGGCCGCGAGCAGGAGCAGCGTGCCGGCGGCGTTGTTGTTCGCCAGCACTGCCGATTCGCAACCGAACAGCGTGCGGCACAACTCGGTCAAGTGCTCGTCGCGCCGCCCTCGGGAGCCTTCATCGAGGTCAAACTCGAGGTTCGAGTAGTTGGTCGTGACGGCGGCGGCACGCGACCAGAGCGCGGGATCGATCGGCGAGCGACCAAGGTTCGTGTGGATGATGATGCCGGTGCCGTTGATCACCGGCCGGAGCGTCGATTCTGTGGCCACGGCAAGCCGTGCGCGAACGTCGCTGGTGGCCGCGCCCTCCTCGAAAAGGACGCGGTCCCGGCGAATGGTCTCCAAGTGGAGACAGACGGCGTCCTTCACCCGCTCGCGGCCGAATTGCGCGACCATGTCCCGCAACGATTCGCTGGAGAGAATCCGCTCGACGGACGGGATACGCCGCAATGAGGAATCTCCTGAATCGGTCGTCGCTTTGGGCATGGAGCGGGTATTGTAGTTGCGGGTGTTGGTTGTCGGGAGTCGGGAGTCGGAGAGAACCGGCGAGGTTCCTGGTCGTTCTCCTACCCCGACTCCCGAAAAACGACCCCCGCGAAAAACCATCGTGATCAAACAGGACGACGAGCTGGACAAGCTCGAAGAGGACATCCGGAAAATCAAGAACAAGTACGACCAGTTCTTTTCCGGCATCCAGAGGCTCCCGCCGATGCACGAGCGCCGGCTGCTCGAGGTGTACATCTACGAGCTGGGAAAACAGAAGATGAGCGACAACACGCGCCGCTTCCGCTACTCACAACTGCTGACGCGTTACAACCAGTTGCGCGAGTTGTGGGGCCGGAAGATGCGCGAGCGGGAAGAAGGGCCCATCGACTTCCGGCGCCGCGCGGCCGCCCTGAGGGAACCGGCCCCACCCACACCTCCGCCCACGCCTCGCGTAACTTCGGCAAAGGCTGATCCGTATGTAACGGTAGCGCCGGGCTCGAACGGCGAGGAGATCCAACGGCTCTTCGGCGATATCGAGAAAGAGCAACTCAAACTCGGACGGTTACCGAACATCACCATCGAGCAACTAAAAACAATGGTTCAGAAGCAAAGCGATCTCGTTCGCGCGAAATATCATGTCGCCGCCGTCGCCTTTCGTGTGGACGTCGTCGACGGCAAAGTCAAACTGAAAGCGAAACCAATCCAGGAATGATGATGAAACGACTCCTACTTCTTGCCGCAGCCGTAGCGTTAGCCGCCTGTTCAACCACCACGAAGCATCACGACTCGAATCCGTACGCGAATCCGTTCTACGCGAAATACCTCAACACCGGCGCATGGGTCGACGCCGAGATCACGCGCACGATCAACGACCTGAGCGCCAATCCGCGCTCGGCCACACTGCACAACACGCTCGGGCAGCTCCTGATCCAGAAGGGGTTCCCGAAGGACGCCGAGACCGAGTTCGAGCGCGCCGTCAACGCTGACTCGCATTTCTATCCAGGCTGGTACAACCTCGGGCTCGTCCGCATGTCCCGCGGTGATCTCATCGGCGCGCACCACGCATTCTCACGGACCGTCCACTACAAGCCCGGCCATTCGGCAGCCCTCTTCCAACTGGGCCTGATGGAAGAGAAGCGCAACCATCCAAGCGCCGCGGTCGACTATTACGCAAAAGCGTTCACGATCAATCCCGCTCTGCTCGACGTGCGCGTGAACCCCCGCATCCTCGACAGCAACCTGGTCGACATCGCCCTGCTCAAGGCCTATCCGAACGATCACTCTCGCCAAAGCATGGCCTTCAATCCCGCACCGCCGGGCTATGTGCAGGAAGGCCTCAGCACGCCGCCGAAGGTCATCGGACCGAGCTCGACGCCGCCGGCAGCTGCTCCACAACCGGTAAAACCGCCGAAGTAGAAGCGGGCTTCGAGGCCGTTCGACCGGCGGCAGGCACGCAAGAGGCATTATTCTTCCCGCATGAAAAAGCGGAACAAGATCCTTCTCGGTCTGCTGGCGGTAGCAGTCTTCATTCAACTCATTCCGGTACCGAAGACGAATCCGCCGGTAACCGGCGAGATTGCAGCACCGCCGGAGGTGAAAGCGGTGCTGCGCAAGAGCTGCTACGACTGCCATTCCAACGAGACCGTCTGGCCCTGGTACAGCCGCATCGCGCCTGGTTCGTGGCTGCTCTATCGCGATGTGACGCAGGGACGGCGGACGATGAACTTCAGCGCCTGGCAGCAGATGCCTCAGGATAGGCAGAACAGGCGCCGCAAGGGAGTCTGGGACGAAGTCGCATCGGGCGACATGCCGCTATGGTTTTATAAGCCGCTCCACCCCGCCTCAAAGCTCACCGACGCGGACAAAGCCACACTCAAAGCGTGGAGCGACGCGGGACCCGCCGTTCCCAAAAGCAAGGCAGGCGGATGACGCGAGCGGAGATCTGAGCAAACCGGCGATTTGAGCTCCCCATCGCGCTCTGTCTCCGATCGCCGATCTCGTCCATACTCCTCGCATGACACTTCCGGGCGGCACGCGGCTCGGACCCTACGAGATCGGAGAGCTGATCGGCCGAGGAGGCATGGGCGAGGTCTACCGCGCCGCCGACACACGCCTCGGCCGCGATGTCGCCGTCAAAGTTCTCGCTTCGCAACTCGCCGGCGATCCGGCGTCGCTCGCACGTTTTCAGCGCGAAGCCCGCGCCGTCGCGGCACTCTCGCATCCCAATATCGTCGCCTTGTTCGATGTCGGCAGCGAAGGGCAAACACACTACGTCGTCACGGAGTTGCTCGAAGGAGAGACCCTTCGCGGGCGCCTCTCCGCATCGCCGCTGCCAGAAAGCGAGATTCTGCGGATCGCGAACGCCATCGCCGACGGTCTCTTCGCCGCGCATGCGAAAGGCATCATCCACCGCGACCTCAAGCCGGAAAACGTCTTTCTGACGACCGCAGGCGGCGTGAAGATCCTCGACTTCGGTCTGGCCAGCATGCAGCAAACATTCGCGGGGATCGACACCGCGATCCAGACCGCCGCGCTGACCGAGCCCGGCGTCCTGATGGGAACGATCGGCTACACATCGCCCGAGCAACTCGCAGGAAAACCTCTCACCACCGCGACCGACGTCTTCTCATTCGGCTGTGTGCTCTACGAGATGCTGCAGGGCCAGCGTCCGTTCAAACGCGACAGCAACATGGAGATCATCGCCTCGGTGCTTCGCGACGCGCCTTTCGATCGCGATGCCGCGAAGCATCTTCCGGCCGGTATGCGAGACATCGTCGAACAATGTCTCGAGAAAGATCCACGAACGTTTCCCGAACGGCGCCGCCGTCGCTGCAGCCCTTCGCAATCGAAGTCATTCGGTTGTCAGCAGCCGCATTGAACCGAAACAGTCGCCGCGGACACTGACGTGGATCGCCGGATCCGTGATCGTCGTGATCGCGGTCGCCGCCGTCGCATTCTGGTTGATCGGCCGTCAGGCCGAGGTCATCGATGGCGGCTACGACCTGCGAAGCCCCGACGTCACCGGAGACAGCGAAACGCGGCGTTTGCTCGCTCTCGCGCTGCATGCGGACAGCGCGGGCGACCGCTCCGAGGCGATGCAACTGCTGGCCGAAGCGGTGCGGCGAGAAGGTGCGCCGCCGCTGCCCGCCGCGTTTCTCGCTTCGTTCGCGTACTACAGCGGCGACCGGAAGGAAGGCACGCGCTGGTCCGCCGAAGCGACGAGGCGCATCGCCAACTCGACATCAACCTACGAGGCACTTCTCTGCCGCTATCTGCTGCCGGGAAACAGCACGGGCACGGAGATGGCGCTGTCATCGTCGCTACTGGAGTTGCGCCCGAAAGCGTGGCGCCTGCGCTTGGCGCTGGCGCATTTGCATCTCGCCCGGCGCGAGCTGCCGGCCGCACTCGCACAACTGCAGCGGATCGATGTCGCCGCCCCCGACGACCGCCGTCTCGCGATCGTGCTCGCCGACCGCGCCTCGCTCGGCGATGTGGCCGGAGCCGCCCGCGATCTGCAGCGAAGCAAGCTGGCGGGGAAGCCGGCGCTGCTCGCCTACACGCGCGGCCGCCTCGCCTGGAGCAGTGGACGCGCGTCCGAAGCCGCGCGACTCTTCGATGCTGCCGCCGAGAGCGCCACGATCAGCAACCTAGGGCCGGTCGCGATCGAGTCGCGCATCCTCGCCGGCATCGCCCGCATCGGCGCGAACGACCTCGGCGGCGCCGCCGCCGCGCTCGATCTTGCCGCAGTCAAGGTGCGCGACGCTGCGATGCCGGAGAATGAGCTCGAAGCGAATGCATTCGGCGCGTACGTGGCATCGCGTCGCGGCGACACGGACGGCCGCGATCGCCGTTTGCGCCTCGCCGCAAAACTCGCCGAGCCCGGAACCACCGACTTCCTGGCGTTGCGTCTCTTAGCAGCGCGCGAAAATGTCAACGTTGCGTTTGGCGCCGCGTCAGCACCCGACGAGACCGAGGAGAATGCGGCGGTTGCGACACTGATCAAAGCACGTGATGCATGGTCGCAGAACGATGCTGCAACAGCCTCGCGGCTTTTGGAACAAGCGCGTTCCGAGGGCATCGAAGCGACCTGGTTCAGCGAAGAAGCCGCCCTCCTCGCCTACGACCTCGGCGCGCCGCCGCGCTCGTTCCCGCCCGACCCGCCCTACCCGAATCGCTTGCGGTTCATCGCGGTGTGGGAGCTTGCTGGTCCGCGACGTTTGCGCTGATTGCTCGATTTCTTGTTTCACGCGGAGACGCGGAGAACACGGAGAAAGCCTCCGCGTGAAACAGTTAACCCTTGTTTACAGCAACTCAATAAACGCCGCGATATCCTCCGAAAACCATGAAAACCACAGCAATCGCCACTGTGATCCTGCTCGCCGCGGCATCGACCTTCGCCGCCGAAGTCGTCAAGCGCGGAGCCCCGGTGTCCTCCTCCAAGCCGGTCGCTCTCGAAGCAGTTCTCGAGTCGCCGAAGGCTTACACGAAGGACGCCGTCGTCGTCGAAGGCGTTCATCCAGAAGTCGTGCACCAACATGGGCTGCTGGATGGAGCTCGCGCCGGCTCCAGGGAAGAAGAGCGTGCGCGTCACGTTCAAGGATGAGAAATTCTCCATTCCTCTCACCGCCAAAGGAATGCAAGCCCGTGCCGAAGGCGTGACGAAGATCAACACCCTGAGCGAATCCGAGGCGGATCATCTCGCCGAAGAGGGCGCAACGCTGAAACGCAACGAAGACGGAACCGCGGACGAGGTTTCGTTCGTCGCCACGGGCGTGGAGTTGACGCGGCCGTGAAGGTTCAGGTCGCTCGTCCTCAGACTGCGATCAAGTGAATCTCGTAGCGGCCCGTGGCGCCATCGAGGCGAAGCTCGACACGCCAGTCTCCGTTGCCGGGAAACGTCTGATCGATCGATGCCGCTCCCCTTTCAAACACCTTCTCCCAACGCGTCGTGCCTTTGGCGTCGATCAGGCGCACCGTCGCACCGCCCGCATCAACGCGCATGGCAACCTTCAACCGCGCCGCGGTCCACGGTGCTGCAACCCTATGCGTGAATACTTTGGTCCGCGTTACCGAATGGAAGTTTTCGGTTTCGGACATCGCCGAGTAGCCTTTGACCGCATAGGCGTTCGAGTGGAAGCCGATGGCGACCGTCGCCAGGGCGACCAGCAGGCGGGCGATTCCTTTTTCCATTCTCATGATGCCTCCGGAATGTTGCGTCGGGTATAACGGCAAAGCGACCGTTTGGTTGCGCGGAGCCTCCGCGGGCCATCTGTTGTGATCAGCATCGGCGCTTGCCCTGAACGCCAACGTATGGTATACGTATGGTATGAAGAAGACGACGATTTATCTTCCTGACGAGCTGAAGACGCAACTGGAAGACGTGGCCCGCAACACCGGCAGACCGGAAGCCCAAGTCATCCGCGACGCCATCAGCACAGCCACGTTCAAAGCTACCGCTCCAACTCCGCGCGTTCCGTTGATGAAACGCGGCCTCGGGGATCCAACGATCGCCGAGAACGTCGACGCGCTCCTCGAGAGATTCGGCCGTTGATTCTCGTCGACACCAGCGGGATTCTGGCTGCACTGTTCAGCGATCAGAATCGGCACCATGAATGTGCCCAGGCACTCCTGGACGCCAGGCCGCCGCGGGTCATCTCGCCGTTCGTGCTTGCCGAGGCGGACTACCTGATCCAGAAGTTTGGCGGCGTCGAGGCGGAGACTCTCTTCCTTGCCGAGGTCGGCCGTGGCGCCTACGAGCTCGCGACTTTCTCCGAATTCGACGTCGAAAGAGCCCGGCACATCATCACGAAATACCGAACCCTCGGAATCGGACTGGCCGACGCCTCGATCGCCGTCCTCGCCGTACGCTACGGCACGCTCGACATCCTGACCCTCGATGAACGTCACTTCCGCGCGATCCTTCCGGCGCCGAGAAAGCACTTTCGCATCCTTCCGGCGGATTCGTCGCGGTGATTCTCCCGTCTGGAAACGACATCACATCCCCGAATGACGCCGGTCATACACGGCGCCTCAGCGGCGACCTACCTTGATCACAGCGGGCTTCTAAGTCCGCGGCGGCACTGCCGCCTTGACCGAGGAGGTGGAGCATGGATTCGCTCGTTCCGAGACTAATCGTCGTGCCTACGGATTTCAGCGCTCCGGCGTCTCATGCCGTTCGCTATGCCAGCGCGCTCGGCGAACGATTCGGTGCCCACCTCCTCGTCGTTTATGCAGACACGTTCGTTCCACCGTTCGATTTCACCAGCGGCGGCGTTGGAGTACCCACCGCGGAGCCGGAGTCGCTGATCGCTGCGGCGCGCGAGCAACTCGTATTGCACGCGGAGAGAAACATCAGCGCCAGAGTTCCCTACGACATCATGGTCGTCGTCGGACACCCGATGGAGTCCATCACCGAGGCTGCGCGCGACTCAGGCGCGAACCTGGTGGTCATGGGAACGCACGGACGCAGCGGCATCCGCCGCCTGCTTACGGGCTCGGTCACCGAAGCGGTGATGCGAACCTCCCCCGTTCCTGTCATCGCCGTCAACTCCAGCGCCTCGGAGAACGCATCCGTCGGCAGGATTCTCTGCGCCGTCAATTTCACGCCTGCCTGTTCCGCCGCGCTCCGGCAGGCTGGCGCTCTCGCCGACGACGATAAGGCACCGATCCTCCTCGTCCACGGCCTTGAAGACCAGGAGCTGCAGCCGAGCATTCAGGAGTTGATCCGCCTGCACGAGTGGGCGCCACCGGAGCTCGCTGGCCGCTGCCAGTTGAAGACGGCGCCGAGACGTGGTTTGGCGGACGAAATCCTCGACCTGGCTCTAGCAACTGCGACGGATCTCATCGTCATCGACGTCAGCGCGGATCGCAGTCCAGCGGACAACCTTCGCGGCTCGATCGCCGAGCGCATCGTGCAACAGAGCCGATGCCCGGTTCTTACCGTGAATGCGCACGCCGCGCAATCTCATCTGGCCTTGGGACATGCGAGGGAGCAACTCGCCGCGATTTAGACCGCGTGACGCGATTCACGCGCGTCCGAACAGCAGCCGCAGGACTCCTCCGATGCGAAAGTTGCGAAGAAGCGCGCCAGGCTCGAACAGCTCGGCTTTGTCGTTCAGCGTTCCTTCCGACACCGCGTGGGTTTCGCCGCCCAACCGATGCGCGGCGCTCCGGCGCGCCTCGACACGACCCGCGCGCCGGTCGCTGATCCTGCCGTGGCGCCGCTTCAGATCATTGAGACGCTCCGCGGCGTTGTACGTCGCTTCGACGATCTCCCGCCGCGTCATCCAGTCGGTCTCATAGTTGAGCATCGATTCCCAATCGTTCGTCTCCAGCAGCGCGCGATGCTCGGCTAATGTCCGCGCACGCAAGCGGTAGCCATGGGCTTCCGCGTCTGCGAAGCCGTCGCTGCCCGGATCGACGAACGGAGCCATCGGCGTGATGAATGCCGAAAGGCGGTGATCGAACCGAACGAAGAGCTCTTCGATTGCGTCTACGGTCTCCGTCACGTTCGCTGCTGTCTGACCAGGAAGTCCGATCATGAAGAAGAGGTCGAGGTTTTCGCAACGCGAGGCCATGACCGATTCGATCGCCCGCGTCATTCGCTCATTTGTGAATCGCGCCTTGCCGAGGAGGCCGCGGATCGATTCATCATGACTCTCGGGTGAGAGCTCGGCTCCCCAAGAGCGGATCGATGCGTCGATCCGGGCCACGAGCTCTGCGTCGGGCGGATCGAAGAATTCGAACACGATGCGGTTCGACACCGGCGTGCGGGCGAGGGCATCGATGACGGCATGCGCATAGGTCCCGCCGCCGTCGCGAAGATCGCCGACGAGAAAGATCGGCGTACGCGTGATCGCTGCGAGTTGACGTACCTGTTTGGCAATCGCGTCCGGACCGCGCAGGAGGGGGTGGTGCCCCGGCATGAAGCGGCGGAACGCGGCATTCGACGCACCGCAGGTGATGCAGCGTCGCGCGCAGCCGCGAACGGTGAATACGGCGGTGATGGGATGCCGCCACCACGCCTGAAACGGCACGCTGGTCCAGAAGTCGAGGTGACGGGCAACCGAGCGGATCATCGCGCCGAGGTCGAAGTCGTATTCATCGAGGGAAGCGGGCAACGCGGCGTCAGGATTCACGCGCACTTCGCCATCCTGCTTCCAGGTCAGTCCGGGCACCAGTTCGAAACGCCGTTCACCCTTGAGCTCGCGCACGAGCGCGAGCAACGACGGCTCGGTGACACTGCCACGCAGGACGAAGTCGACCGCGGGATCTTCGATCAGCTCGCGATGAAAACACGTTGCGGAGATACCGCCGAAGACGATCGGGATCTCGGGATGAAGTCTCTTGAGCAGTGCAGCGACAGCCGGTCCGCCGTGCGCATGCGGGAGCCAGTGCAGATCGATGCCGAACAGCTTCGGCTTGAGTTTGCGCAAGAATCGCTCGGGGCTGAAGCGGCGGCTGCGCATCATCCGCAACGCAAGGTTCACGATGCGCACACCGTAGCCATGCCGCCGCAGATACGCGGAGAGCGTCAGGAATCCGACGGGGTACATCTCGAAGACCGGCGTCGATGGGATGACGTCGCTGATCGGTCCGTAGACGATGGCCCGCTCGCGAAAATCGAAAACGCTGGGCGGGTGAATCAGGATGACATCGGCCGGCACGCTCACACGATGCGCGGTTTTCGCGAGCGAGGCCGCACCCGCTGTCACACGAGCGTGTGACCAGCACCACGCCGAGCTCTTCGAAGCGATCGATCAGCGGCGCAGCACGCGAGGCCACTCGAAGGCCGATCCCTGCCGCACTTGCTCGATCACTGTCCGCAACTCGGCCGCCATCCGGGCGAGATTGAAACCGCGGTCGTTGGTGACGCGTGCGATCGCGCGAACAGCTTCGTCAAGACGCTGCGCGGCTGCACGCCACTGCCTGCGCTCGAGGTGAACGCCGCCGGCTGCAAGCTGCAGAAAAACGCGGGCGAATTCGACCTCGTCGCGCACGGCCTCGAAGAAAAGGTCTTCGAATTCATCGCTTGCCTCGAAGTAGTCGTGCGCCGCAAGCATCGCGATCGCCGCGTGAAAGCGAGGATCATCGCCGATGTCGGGCAGCGATTCGGAAGGCGGATCGAGCACGCCGGAATGGTAAGGCAACGGAGCGCCGCCGCTGGGACGGCGCTCCTGTTTCCTGCCGTCTATTTCAACGTACGCATGTACGCGACGAGCGCGCTGATGTCGGCATCGGACAGCTTGCCTTTGTAGGCCGGCATTTTTCCTTTGCCGTCCGTCGTCACCTTCGTCAGATCCGCATCCGTCAGCTTCTGCACGTCAGGCGAGCGCAGATCGCGCAGTTTCATGGCCTTCCCCATCGGCGTCATGCCGCCGCCGTCGGGGCCGTGGCAGCTCGCACACTTCGCCTTGTAAAGGGCACCACCGTCCGGCGCGGCGAACGCGACCGGCGCGGCGATCAGAATGACTGCAACGCTCAGGATGATTGCTACCAATTTTCGACTCATTGTTTACCTCCTGTGATTCATTACATGCCGCCGCCGGTATGGCAGTCGGAACAGTTGACGCCGCGCAGATCGCCGATGTCGACAGGATGCGTGAACACCGGACTCGCACCTGCATCGGGAAGAACCGTGTGGCAGATCTGACAGTCTTTACTGATTTTCTTCCCGTCCTTGCTGACGTGCTGGTCATCGTGGCAACGGAAGCATCCCATCGACGCAAAGTGCCCGAGGTTGTCCGGGTGTGTACGCCAATCGACACGCATCTCAGGAAAGCGGATCGCCCGAAAAATGTCCTGGATGGCGGCTGTGGCCCCGGCCACCTGCGCTCGTTTCGCTTTGTAGATATCGGGATAGGTCTTTTGGTAATAGGCGGGAATCGCCTTCGCAATGGCATTGACGGCTGCATCCGTCGACTCATAGTCCGCGGCCAGCACAGCGACACTCTGCTGCTTGATGAACGGCAGCGTGCTATCGATCTTTCCAGTGAAGAGTGCGGTATCGACGGCGCGGTCGGGCGACCGATAAATATGAGTGGGACGGTTATGGCAGTCGACGCAGTCCATACGCCGTTTCGTCGCGGTGGCGAGCTGCGCATCGGTGAGCTTGGAGTCGGCGGACTTGTACTCGGTTACGTTCCCCTTACGGTCTTTGACGCGCACCCAGGGAATGACCTGCCGTTGTTTGTCGGTGGCGATATAGGTGATCTCATTGGCGATGTTCATGTGCCAATGGATACCGCTCGTCTGACCGCCCGACGCGCTTCCGCCACCGGTCTTGATGAGCATCCGCACTTCTTTGGGCGTGTTGGTTTCGTCGTACGCGTAATGGTCGAACACTTTCAATTGCGCGCCAAAGAACTTCGCGGGCCAATGACACTGCTCGCACGTTTCCTGAGCCGGGCGAAGGCTCTCGACCGGGCTCGGAATCGGACGGGGGTATTTATTAGCGATGACGGAATACAACTGATACGAGCCGGAGAGTTTGGACCGCACGAACCAGCCCGCTCCCGGTCCGATGTGGCATCCCGCGCAGCCGACGTGCGCGTGTGGCGACGCCTGGTACGCGGTGTACTCGGGCGTCATGACCTTGTGACAGGCCGTGCCGCAAAAGGCGTCGGAGTCGGTATATCGGTACGCCTGGTAGCTGCCGATGACGGACATCGTCACAAACAGGATGAGGCCGACCGCGGTGGAAACGATGATGACGCGGGTGCGGCGCTCATTGAGATCGACGTGTGGGTATTGCGGAATATCCCCGGGAGCGAGACGCCGGCGCCGCCGGCGCTCGAGTAGCATTCCGCCGATGTAGGCGAGGATGCCGAAGATGAGAATGATCGGCGCGATGATCCACGTCAGAATCCCCATGTAGGGATTCGAATTCGCTCGTGTTGCGTCCAGATAGATCAGGAATCCGAGGTTAGCGAGTGCTACGACTGCGATGCCGAGACCTGCTTCACTGATTAAGTTACGCGAAAGCCGCATTGGCTTGGGCGATTCCGTCATTAGTCTTTCCCTTCGACACTCGTGGTTGTCTGCGTTTCCGCAGACTCAACTGCTTTGGGGTGCTCTTCCTTGAACTGCTCTTCCGACATCTTCCCGTCGAACCATGCCCAATTCATCGGATAGACATCGGGGTCGAAAATCACATGGTAGAAGTGCCACACGAGAATGGCGAGGGTCGCCAGGATTGCCTCGTAGTAATGGACTGTGGTGGCAACGTCGATCCACCAGCGGGGGATCCACGTGGCGACGGCAACAGAGTACCAGATCATCAGACCGGTCAGGGCCATGACGATCGTGCCCCACATTCCGGCCCAATACTCGACCTTTTCTGCGTAGCTGAATCGTCCGAATTGCGGCTTCTTCTTCGAGAGACCGAGGTAGTAGAGGAAGACACCGATGACATCGCCGGCGTCGGAGAAACGGAGCCAGAGGTCGCGAAGACCTTTGCGTCCTTCGCGCGTGAACACCATGTAGGCGAGGTGATAGAGCCCGATGGCGATCATGATCACGGCGGCTACGCGGTGGACCATCCGCCGCAACTGTTCGCTGGGGCCGAACAGAGCCGCGAAATACGAGTTCGGCCAGGCCAGCGCGAATCCGCTGATGACGAGGATGACGAAGCTCGTCCCCATGACCACGTGCTGGATCCGCTGATTGAGATTCATCCGCTCGACGGTGCGGCCACGTCCCTTCCGCGCCGCGACCGCTTTCTTCCACCACACCAGCGCGTTGTGCAGCAGCATGAAGCCGATCGTGAGGAGGATCAGAACGATGTAGATCCGCTTGATCCAGGTGACGATGCGCGAAGGCGTGTCGCTCACATCGCCGTCGACGCGATGGATTTTGCCGTGAGTGAAATTGATCTGCGCACCCGGATGGCATTTCCCGCACGTCTTCTGCAGGTTCCTCGGGTTGATCGCAGAGCGTGGGTCGGAGGACGGCAGCACGTCGTGCGCGGTATGGCAGCTTGCGCAGTCGGCGGCCGTCGTCGACCCCATTTGCCGCGCCAGCCCGTGATAGCTCGATTGATACGTCGCCACGCGCGTTCCGGGGACGCCAAACTCCTTCGAGAGACGAACTTGCGCATGGCATCGCTCACAACTCGAGCGCGGTCCGTTCACCGCATCGCCGGCGCGCGAGATCGTGTGAATACCGTGGCAGTCGGTGCACACCGGCGCGTTCCAGTTCCCCCGGGCGAGCGCCTTTCCATGCACGCTCTCGGCGTAATGCGCTGCGGTTGTGGCGTGACACTTCCCGCAGGTGCGGGCAACGTTGAACTTGAAGATGCCGGATAGCGGATCGTTCGCCGGCCGGACAGCATGATGATCGTGGCAATCCGTGCAGACAGCGGCTTTCGCCGATCCGTTGGCGACGGCCCGCCCGTGGACACTGGCCTCATATGAGATCGCCGACTGGTTGCTGAGTCCCGCCTTCGCCATCACGAACTTCTGTCCATGACATGCCGAGCACGTCGCGGGGATCGCACCGTGCGCAGTCTTCGATTTCGGATCGGATGACGGCAGCACCTCATGCGCCGGCCCGTGGCAATCGGCACACTTCGCTCCTCGGGCCACCCCCGACTTCACCGCTTTCGCGTGCAGGCTGGTGTCCCATGCGGCAACGCTGTCGGGATGGCAGGACGCGCAGTCGACCGCCTTCGGCGCGGGATCGTGAGGATAGGCTTTGACGTCGGCGTGGCAGTTCGTGCAGTCGAGCGGTCCGTGCACCGATGCTGCGAATTTCTTCGGATCGACGCTTACGCTGACCGTCTTCCCGCCGTCGGCATCTTTGGTGAGCTCCTTGTTGTCGTGACAGGAGAGGCAATCAGTATTGGTAAGCTGCGAACGCACCGGTAACGCGGCTGCAAACAGAAAAACGGTAGCTATGACGAACGTTCGCATAATGACTCCTGCGGGTCACAATAGGCGGTGAGGCCATAGCGGACGATGCGGAGAGTCACCGCTGACGGGTGATCGCGAACACGGGTGCGTGTTTGACTCGCGTTTCCTGGAATGATCGCGGTATCCGCCACTCATGGTTTGATCGGACAGGTCGCGAAGCGCGGACATGTCACTCGATATGAGCCAGCATCCTGCGAGTGATGCAGGTCACTCCTCCTCATGACGACGGTCATCATTCGATGGTTGTCCTCTGACTATGTTCGGTGCGTGAGCGTCGTCACCGAGAACGCGCCGTCAATCGCATCCCCGCGGAAAACCGCGCTCAGACCCCTGGCGTTGCCAGCCGAACACGGCGGATGGTCGATGTTGTTCGAGCCGATCTTCCTCGGTCTCCTTGTCGCTCCCTCGGTCGCGGGATCGCTGATCGCGACCGCTGCGGTCCTCGCGTTCCTAGCAAGGCATCCGCTGAGGCTCCTCGTGCAAGACATGCGGCGAAGGAGACGATACGCACGAACGGTGATCTGTGCGTGGCTCGCGCTCGCGTACGCAGGAGCGGCGGCGACAGCATTGTTCGGTGCACTGAAGATGAGCGGATCGCGCATCCTCCTGCCGCTCCTGGCCGGCGCGCTCCTGGCGTTAATTCAATTCGCGCTCGATCTTCGTCAGCGCGGCCGTTCGTTCGTCGCGGAAATCTGTGGCGCATGCGCGACCGCGACGACAGCCGGTGCCATCACGGTGGCTTCACACGGGAGCTGGGAAGTTGCGCTCGCATTAGCGCTCCTGGCCGCGTCGCTGACTCTTCCTGCGATCGTCTTCGTGCGAGCCGTCCTGCGCCGCGAGCGGCGAACGACGACGATGGTTCTGCACGGTGCCGCGGTCATCGGAGCGGCGATTCTCTGGCAACGCGGCCTGACACCTGCCGTCGCGATCGCCGTCATGGCGATGCTCCTCCTCCGTGCCGCAATCGGTCTGCAAAGGAAAGCAGCACCGGCGGCAAAAGTCATCGGCATGCGCGAGGCCATTGCGGGCGCCGCCGCAGTCCTCGTCATCGCAGCGGGCTACATCGTTTAGGCGTTACGGGCGACGAAATCTACCTTTTGCACGTCGTTTGTGAGCATGGAACACCACAAAATCAAGGCAGCTCTCAGCGGTGACCGAGACTTTCAGCAGGCGGGGTTCAAGGCGCTGCTGGTTGATTAGAGCGTCCTGACATCGCGATTGCCCGCTCAACGAGAGCCACTGGCCACTTGAGTTGGGTTCCACGAGCCGAGTGACGCGCGTCACCACCCGGCATGACGGGCGTCATCAGTCGATGGTCACGGCAAAACTATCGTTCTTTGCATGACAGTCCTCGCCGAAAAACCGACGTCATTCGCTACTCTGCCGCAACCAGCCAAACCGCTCGTCGCGATGATCGACGGCAACGAAGCCGCTGCTCGGGTGGCGTATGCGATGAGCGAGGTGATCGCCATCTATCCGATCACGCCCGCTTCGAACATGGGGGAATGGGCGGACGACTGGGCGGCGCAGAAGCGCCCGAATCTCTGGGGCACTGTCCCGAGCGTCGTGGAGATGGAGAGCGAAGCGGGAGCAGCGGGAGCGGTTCACGGCGCGCTGCAAACGGGATCGCTGGCGACGACGTTCACCGCGTCGCAGGGATTGCTGCTCATGATTCCGAACATGTACAAGATCGCGGGCGAACTGACGCCGGCTGTCTTTCACGTCGCGGCACGATCGCTGGCCACGCACGCGCTCTCGATCTTCGGCGATCACAGCGACGTGATGGCAGCGCGCGGCACGGGTTGGGCGATGCTCTGCTCGGCCAGCGCGCAGGAAGCGCACGACCTCGCCCTCATCGCGCACGCGGCGACGCTGGAGTGCCGCATCCCGTTCCTTCACTTCTTCGACGGGTTCCGGACATCGCATGAGATGGCGAAGGTGACGTTGCTCGATGACGCCCAGATGCGATCGATGATCGATTTGGAGCTCGTCTTCGATCACCGTTCGCGCGCGCTCACGCCCGACCATCCGGTCATGCGCGGCACCGCCCAGAATCCCGACGTCTTCTTCCAATCGCGCGAGCGGGCCAACCAGTTCTATACCGAATGTCCCACGATCGTCGCGGAGACGATGGAGCGTTTCGCCAAGCGCACGGGCCGCCGTTACGCGCCGTATGAGTACCACGGCTCACGCGATGCCGAGCGCGTGATCGTGGCCATGGGATCCGCGTGCGAGACGATCGGCGAAACGGTCGACGCGCTGAACGAGTCCGGCGAAAACGTCGGCGTCGTCAACGTGCGGCTGTTCCGTCCGTTCGACGTCGCGCGCTTCGTGCAATCGCTGCCGGCGAGCGTTCGGGCGATTGCCGTTCTCGATCGCACGAAAGAGCCGGGAAGCGCCGGTGAACCGCTCTACCTCGACGTCATCACCGCGTTGCACGAGGCCGGCCGCCGGATCCCCATCGTGATCGGTGGCCGCTTCGGTCTCTCCTCGAAAGAATTCACGCCGGCGATGGCCAAAGGCGTCTTCGATGAGCTTCGCGCCGCGCATCCTCGCCAGCACTTCACCGTCGGCATCCACGACGACGTGACCGGACTGAGCATCGCCTTCGATCCGTCGTTCACGGTCGAGCGCGACGAGGTGGTGCGCGCGATGTTCTACGGGCTCGGCTCCGACGGAACCGTCGGTGCGAACAAGAACAGTTGCAAGATCATCGGCGACACCGGCCGTTACGCGCAGGGCTACTTCGTGTACGACTCGAAGAAGGCCGGCGCGGTGACCGTTTCGCATCTCCGCTTCGGTCCCGATCCGATCCACGCGCCGTACTTGATCGAGCGTGCCTCGCTCGTGGCTTGCCATCAGGCTTCGCTCATGCAGCGGAACGACGTCCTCAAGAACCTCGCTCACGGCGGCACGTTCCTGCTCAATGCTCCGATCACCTCCTCCGATGAGTTGCCTCTGCACATCCGCACCACGCTCGCGGAAAAAGAGGCGCGGCTTTTCGTGATCGATGCCTCGCGCGTGGCGCGCGAGTCGGGCATGGGCAACCGCATCAACACGATCATGCAGGTGGCCTTCTTTGCCTGCGCCAACGTGATGCCGTTCGATGAGGCGCTCGACGCTATCTGCAACGCTGTGCGGAAGACGTATGCGCGCAAAGGCGAAGCGGTCGTTCAGAAGAACCTGAAGGCGATCGACGCCACGCTGGCGAATCTGCACGAGATCACCCTCAGCTCCGTCGCTGCCACCACCGCCGGACGAATCGATCACGTTCACGCTCCCGAATTCGTGCGCGACGTTCTCTTCGAGATCATCGCCGGACGCGGCGACGACCTGCCCGTCAGCGCCATGCCTTGCGACGGCACCTTCCCCACCGCAACGGCGCAGTACGAGAAACGAAATCTGGCGCAGGAGATCCCGGCGTGGGAGGCTGCGGCCTGCATTCAGTGCGGCAAGTGCGCGATGGTCTGTCCGCACGCGGCCATCAGAATCAAGGCCTACGATCCGAGCATCCTCGATACAAAGCCGGCGACGTTCAAGTCGCTGACGCCGATGCACAAAGATTGGGCAGGCCTGGCCTACACGATTCAGGTCGCCCCCGAAGATTGCACTGGCTGCCAGATCTGCGTCGATGTCTGTCCTGCGCGTAGCAAGACGAATCCGGAGCTGATGGCGCTGGTGATGCAACCGCAGGCTCCCCTGCTCGAGTCCGAGCGCGCCAACTGGGACTTCTTCCTCGGCATCCCCGAGCGCGACCGCCGCTCGATCACACCGGGACTCATCCGCCATCAGCAACTGCAGCAACCGCTGTTCGAGTTCTCGGGCGCATGCGCTGGTTGCGGCGAAACGCCGTACCTCAAGCTGATGTCCCAGCTCTTCGGCGACCGCGCCGTCGTCGCAAACGCCACCGGCTGTTCGTCGATCTTCGGCGGCAATCTGCCGACCACGCCGTGGTCGAAGAACGCCGAGGGGCGCGGACCGGCGTGGGCGAACTCCCTCTTCGAAGACAACGCCGAATTCGGACTCGGCTTCCGACTTTCGCTCGACAAGCAGCGCGAGTACGCTATCGAGATCCTCAAGCGTCTCGCGCCAGTGCTCGGCGACACCTTCTGCGACGCGATCATCGACTGCGCGCAGAAGAACGAGGTCGAGATCTTCGAGCAGCGCCAGCGCGTCGAGCTGCTCAAAGTCCGCCTGCGCCGCATGGAGCTTTCGATGCGCATGCACAAACTCGACAGCACGGACGAGCAGCAACTCCTGGCCATCGCCGACGCACTGGTGAAGAAGAGCGTCTGGATCGTCGGCGGCGACGGTTGGGCGTACGACATCGGATTCGGTGGGCTCGATCACGTGCTCGCCAGCGGACGCAACGTCAACATCCTCGTGCTCGACACCGAGGTGTATTCGAATACGGGCGGGCAGATGTCGAAGGCGACGCCGCGCGGTGCCACCGCACGCTTCGCCGCCGCCGGCAAACCTTCCGCGAAGAAAGACCTCGGCTTGATGGCGATGACGTACGGCAACGCCTACGTCGCCAGCGTGGCCATGGGCGCACGCGACGAGCACACGCTCAAGACGTTCATCGAAGCCGAGGCGTATGACGGGCCGTCGCTCATCATCGCGTACAGCCACTGCATCTCTCACGGCATCGACATGACGACGGCATTGCAGCATCAGAAGTCGATCGTCGAATCGGGCCAGTGGCTGCTGTATCGATTCAATCCCGATCGCGCCGCGCGTGGCGAGAACGCACTGCAACTCGACTCCCGCGCGATCAAGCGCCCCGTCGAGGAGTTCATGAAGACGGAGAACCGCTTCCACGATCTCAGCGCCGCGAGTACGGCGGCCGTGCAACACGACGTCGACGCCCGCTGGCGGATGTATTCGTACCTCAGCTCCATGCAACCCGCACCGGCGGCGACTCCGGAACCGGGGAAAGGATGAGGATCTCAATCTTTGCCGGTGATGTCAGCGACGCGCCTGCCGAGGCGCTCTGCACATCGACGAATCCCAGACTTTCGCTGGTGATGGGGACCGGCGCGTCGATTCGCGGCCGCGGAGGATTCGAGATTCTCCGCGCCTGCAAAGCGATCGTCCAAGCGGAATTTGTGCGTACCGGAATCCACGGACTGAGCGCCGGCTCCGTGCACACGACCACTGCTGGACAACTGCCGGCGAAGGCCGTCATCCACTGCGTCGCCAGTGATGCTGCTCATCGTTCATCGGCCGCAATCATTCGCAATTGCGTGAAAAACGCTCTCGCCGCAGCAGACGCGGCGGGTTGCACGGGCATCGCCATGCCGCTGTTCGGCACCGGCCACGCGCACTTCAAAACCGACCAGGCGCTGACTTCGATCGCGGACGCGCTACGCGGCGCCGTGACCGAAGTCCGACACGTTCTCCTGGTCGTCCGCGACCCCGACTACGTGAGCGATGCGGTTCAAATCATGCAGCGGCTCATCCCGGGGTGCGACGTAGACGTGCAACGAGGACCGGCCGAAACGAGGGAGCGCCCGAGCCTCTGGTCCTCGAGTTGGAGTGGACGCGATGAGCTCTGAGTCTCGCAAACAACAGATGCCTTCGGGAGGATGCGATGCGTGTCACAGCCGTCAGTGACTCGATTCCTTCAGCCATCCGCATCGGAGCGGCTAGTGTTGGACGATCTATGAGCCCCGATGCTTCCGCGGTCCTGGCCGCCGCGGTCACCGAAGAGTTGCGGTGGGATCCGCTCGTCGATGTGGAGAGGATCAACGTCTCCGCTGACGACTCGAGAATCATTCTGCACGGCGTCGTGCGCACCTACGCACAAAAGTGCCGCGCGGAGAAAATCGCGCGCGAGATCCGCGGCGTCGTCGATGTGAAGAACGAGCTGGACGTGCGGCTGGCCATCGGTAGCTATCGGACGGATGAAGGCCTCGAACGACTGGCGGCCAGCATCATGCAGAATCACAGCGCTCTTTGCGATCCACTGCCGCGCGCCACCGCCCACGATGGATGGCTGACGCTTTCCGGCGTGGTGACGGCCGAGGCGCAGAAGCGTGCGGCCGAGGATTCGCTGCGCGATCTCGCTGGCATTCGCGGCGTCGCCAACTGCATCGAAGTCGCTCCGCGTGCCGAGGATGCCGGTGACGCCGGAACGTTCCGCGCTGCCGTCCGGCGGCGAGGAAAGCTGGGCGTGAAGAAGCTGAAGGTCGAGGTGAACGGAGGAGCGATCGCAATCGACGCTAAAGTCACATCCTGCGCCGAGCGCGACGCGCTGATCGAGCTGGCGTCCTGCAGGCGCGGTATCGTGAGCGTCGAGGATCGTGTCATCGTGCAGCCAACTCCAGTGCAGCCAAACCCGAGGACATCATGAATACGAGAACCGTGACGATTGCTGGCGTCAGTTTGATTGCCCTTTTCTTCGCGGCGTATGCAGCGATGCGCAGCAACGCCGTAACCGCGCCCGATGCGCCCGCGGCCGCCAGCACCACCGTGGCAGCACCGGCGGCGGCACCGGTGAAAGAGGCCGGGGTTCCGACGGGCGCCTCGCTCAAAGCGATCCCGCGCATCGACGCAAAGACCTTGCACGAACGGATGACGCGTGGCGAGGTCGTCGTCATCGACGTACGCGACATCGATTCCTACACCGCGTCGCACATCGCCGGCGCGATGCACATCCCCCTGTCTCGTATCGAAGGAGAGATTCCGTATCTCAAAGGATCCAAGCCGATCGTCACATACTGTACGTGACCGGACGAGGAATCGAGCGCCGGTGCGGCGTTCTATTTAAGAAAAGCTGGAATCGAAGCCTCGGCACTGGCCGGCGGACTCGATTCGTGGAAAACAGCGGGCTTCGAAATTCGCGAAGGCCGCGAACCGTAGTGTTGTCTTACAAAGGAGAAATGAGTTTGATCAACATGAGAAAAACATTGACCTGTTCCCTGCTGTTTGCGCTCGCACTGCCGGCGGTGGCCCTCGCCGATGGCGCCGCGATCTACAAAACGAAGTGCACGCCTTGCCACGGCGCAGACGGCAGCGGCCAGACGCCTGTCGGCAAGAACCTCAAGGTGCGCGACCTCCGCTCCGCCGAAGTTCAGAAGCTGACCGACGCCGACATCACGAAAGTCCTCACCGACGGCAAAGGCAAAATGCCGAAGAGCAAGCTCGAAGCCGCCGACATCAAGTCGGTGATC
>OLLN01000438.1_pt1 | contig 42264 bp, 39 predicted proteins | sample 1604281 | NCBI WGS metagenome assembly OLLN01 (sample SAMEA104055716, study PRJEB20765) | soil metagenome | biome: Arctic tundra; feature: Polygonal ground; material: soil | place: USA | collected 2011-09 | depth 0-0.5 m | reverse complement strand
AAGAGAATAGTTATACGTAGTTATAAGGGTCAGCCCGCCGTCGTCGATCAGTCGCTCCTAAACGCCAATCTTCGCTTGTTTTAGGCCTAGCGGGATGAAGGCGGAACTGCTCGTGGGTAAGGCGTCACGCAAGAAACACCAGCGATCAGGCAAGATCGATCTTGAGCCCGACGCCAAGAAGGCTTCAACACGGCTGGCACAGTTGATCGAACCGCATGTGGCAGCTGACGAAACAAAACATAGCTACGAAGCATTAGTGGCATTAGGTGCGATAGCTTGGAATCTGTCCCTCGTCGCTGCGCAGGAACGTGGCGACTTGATCCGAGAGGCTGTCCACGGCGCGGTCAGTCGCGGGATTCCACTTACCGATCGCTGGCTGAACGATCTCATTGAGCGGAAGATGAAGCTCTTCCCTTCGGATGAGCGCTGGATCGAGAGTTACGAAGTCGCCGTTAAACCTGACGGCACGCTTGTCATTCTAGTTGCGACCTTAAGCGCTGGCTAACGGACGCAAGCTCGCTTCGACGAGCTCGTTGAAGAGTTGTTTCTTCATTTGGTCTTGAGGTCGCGCAGTATCGTTGCTTCGCGAAAACCATGACCCGAGTCGAGCGACTGGAACAACAGATCCTCCAGCTCGATCCTGACGAATTTGTTCAGCTCCGCGAGTGGCTAATGGACGCGGACGGAGCCGAATGGGACCGGCAGATCGAGCGTGATTCGGCGAGAGGCAAACTAGACCAGCTCATTGCGCAGGCATTGGCCGACCATGCTGCTGGCAAGTCGCGATCATTCTGAATCATCACGATTCGACCAGTCCGCACCCTCGGCGGCGTTCCGATCGTCTGCATCTCGCTTGCTGCGCTGAAGTTCCACCCCCTGCTACAATCCACCAGGCTCCCCGCCACGTAGATTGGAGAAGACATGCGACGAATCGGCGCGGCGGCTATCTTTCTCTTCACCACCCTTCCTCTTTTCGCACAGACCCCAAGCGACGGACAGGCCGCGAACGACTGGACGTTCAAGACGCGGATCGAGTTGCGCGCCAACTACCGCGACAGCAAAGAGCAGCGGTTCGCCCTCAAGTTCCCGTTCGCGCCGAGCCAACTGCCGGTCGGCCAGACGGCCGGCTTCGAGGAGACGGTGGATGCCGGTGCGTATGAGGAGCTCAGCGTCGCCCAGCTCAAGCTCGACCTCGGTTACGGCAACTGGTTCCTCGCGCACACGCAACTGCATGCGCTGGACAAATACCGCCGCAATCCGACCAGCGACGACCGGAAGATCGACGCCGACGAGCTCTGGATCCAGCTTGGACCGCGGCCGGAGTTTCTGGCCCGTCCCGATCGGACGTCGTTCTTCGTCCAGATGGGCAAGTTTGTGAAGATGGAACGCCAGCCGATCCGGGTGCTGGAAAGCTACGGACTGGCGGCCACCTCATTCAACCGGTTCGAGGACATCGGCGTCATGACCGGCGGTTCGATCGGCCGCAATCTGTACTGGCGCCTCACCGGCACGACCGGCAATCCGCTCTACATCCGCGATCCGAACGCGCTTGCGGGCGACAACGGAATCAATGAACTGCTGCAGCCGAATCCCGATCCGCGGCTGAAGTCCGGATTCCCGATCCTGTACGACACGCGTGTCGAGGACCTGGCGCTCGACACGAAGAACAAGTCATTTGGGCAGGGACTGGGTTACCGCTGGCAAAACGACGCGCAGACATTCGGTTTCGACGCGGTCGCGTTTCACTACCGCCGCAAGCTGCGCGACGGTGAGAACGCGCCGCTGACCGGAACGTTCTACGGCGTCGATCTCGACTTGCTCGAGGGCCCACAGGACCGCGGCCTGCCGATTCGCGGCGACAAGAAGGAAGAGACCGGCGCGCGCATCTACACGGAGTTGAAGGGCTTGACTTCCACGATCCAGTTCACCAGCCAGTCGGTGGCGGGCATGCACCGCAGCGGCGCCGAGGCGGAGCTCGGTTACAAGTTCGGCTGGTCGGGTGGGCCGTCGGTCGGCGGCGAGTCGCTACTGCAGAGCGTCCAGCCCGCCGTGCGCTGGAGCGAGTTGCACTACGGCTTCAAAGGCAACGGTGCTCAGTACCCGGCGCCGAGCATTTGGTGGAACTGGACGAAGATCGACGCCGGCATCCGCATCGCCTTCGCAAAGAACGTCGACCTCACCATCGAACGCGCACGGAACAACATCGGCGCGCCGAAGAAGATCCATCCCGACGAGACGCTGGCTACTGTGCGGATCCGGATTTGATCCCTACTGAGTCTGATGTAGTGACGAGTTGAGTCTAACGTAGGCAGATTCGCGGGTGATGCATCAGCATCGATACCATTTTGTGAACGTGCTGGCCGAAGTGCAGCGGCGCGATCAGCGTGAAGAGAGGCGCGGCGCTTGCTCCTCTCCCATCCATCGGAGGGGCAAACCAATGAGAAACGAGATGATCGGCGCCGTCGTCAGGCGGGCCATCGAACACCCGGAGTTTCGCCGGCGGCTGGTCGAGGATCCGCGGGAGGCGCTGACAGCGCATGGGTTCGTGCTCGAAGACTCGGATATGGCCGAGCTCGAAGACATCCGCGCGAAGCTCGGGAACGATGACGCCGAGCAACAACTTGTTACGATCGCCGGACATTACGGCCTGAATCCGGGCACGTAGCGGCCGGTCATCTCTCCTGCCAGCATCGGTCGCGTATCCTTTTGCCACCTGATCCGCCACACAGTCGATCAGTGGGAACCACCAATCGATCGAGAAATTTGTCTCCGGTCATGCCGGTTCGGAACGAGAGCAAATTTCGCGGTCTCAAGTCATTTTCAGGGGCAAAAACCGATCCGATGAGCGTGCACTCGCTGAAGCGCAGTCTTCTCTTCTCTTTTCTGGCAGTCCTCGCCGCGAACGGAGCGTTCGCGGCTTCGCCGTCCGCACGCTACGAAACGCGCATGGTCTGGGACCCGGTCATCCACCGCGCCGTGTTGTTCGGCGGGCTGACCGCTATCGATGCCGGCACCAAGGTCGCCTATGAGCTGGGCGATACCTGGCAGTGGACGGGCAGCCGCTGGATCGAGACGTTCCCCGCGCACAGCCCAACGCCGCGCGCCGGCCACTTGATGATCTTCGACTCCGCTCGCAACCGCATCGTCATCTTCGGCGGCCGGCAAGGGAAGACGAACCTCAACGATACGTGGTCCTATGACGGCAACGATTGGACGCAGCTCTTTCCTCCGACCTCTCCATCAGTTCGCGAGCTCTCGGCCCAGGCCTACGACTCGGCTCGCGACCGCATCGTCATGTTCGGCGGGTATTTGCAGACGTACAGCGCTGATGGAAGGACGTTGACCGAGACGCCGCTGCACGACACCTGGGAGTTCGACGGCACGACGTGGAAGCAGATCCTCAGCGACGGTCCGGCTGTCATCAGGCCGACGCTCGAATACGACCCGGTCCGCAAGCAGACGATCATGATCGCGGCCGAGCCCACCAATAGCACCACGGTGATGTACGCATGGGATCCCGCGAACGCGAAATGGAACCAGTTGGCACCCGCTCTTCTGCCGGCGTGCGCCCTCGGCGGCGAGATGACGTGGCAGAGCTCGGACAACACGATTCTCTACACCGGCGCCGTTTGCACTAACTCCGCGCTCACCGAAGATACGTACGAATGGGACGGCACGAACTGGACGAAGATCACTCTGGTCCTGTTCGCAGGCCGCTACTTCGGCTCCGCTCTCACCTTTGATCCCGATCATCAGGTGGCCGTGTTGTTTGGCGGCGCGAGCGCCGCGGGCGCTCTTCTGGGGAGCACCTTCACGTACGCCAACGCGATCTGGCTTTCGGTCGCTGATTCTGCGTTTCCCGTGCCTCGTTCGTTGTTCGCCTTCACCGCCGATCCAGCCAGAAGCGTCATCGACCTCTACGGTGGCCTGGACCAGTCCACCTCCTTCTTCGACTATTGGACCTATCAAAACGGAGTGTTCCGGCTGCAGTCCGGCACCACGGGTCAGCCGACGGATTGCGGCTCACCGCTGACGGTATTCGATACCGATCGTCAGAAGCTTGTGATGCTCTGCGGGAGCAGCGCGACGTTGGACTTCGACGGTACGACGTGGACAGCCTACGATGTTTCGAAGAGCGCGCCGCCACAACACCTCTTCGCCGCACTGGCGTACGACCAGACGCTGAAGAAGACCGTTTTCTTCGGCGGCTATGACGGCGGCAATTCCGTCTATCTCAACCAGACCTGGACGTTCGATGGAACCACCTGGACCCAGGTGAAAAACAATCCGGCGCCGCTGCGATCGCTCACTTCGATGTGGTGGGATCCGACCCTGAAGAAGACCGTTCTCTATGGTGGCCTCGGCCGCCTCACCGCCAACGACAGGCTCACCCGATTCAGCGACATGTGGTCGTTCGACGGAACCGGGTGGCTCGAGATCAAACCGGCCTTGACGCCTGGCATGCGCTACGGCGCGTCAGTCGTCGTCGATCCGAAGACCGGCCATGCAATCCTCTTCGGCGGAATCCGCGTCGACACCGACGCCAACCTCATTCAGACGCAGGTCTACGCGAACGACATGTGGGAATGGGATGGAACCACGTGGACGAAGGTGATCACCAGCATCCTGACGCCACCCGCGCGTGAGAACGCCGGCTTCGCCGTCGACCCGTATCTCAACCAGCTCGTTCTCTTCGGCGGCTACAACGGCACCTATCTTTCCGACATCTGGATCTTCAGCAACGGCCAGTGGAAGCAGAGCACGGAAGTTCTGAACCGGCGCCGGGCGTCGCATTGATTTTGGGGTGTGGGGAGTAGGGTGTGGGGAGTGGAGAATCAGAGATTAGAGAGATCGGCGATCAGAGATCAGCGGTCTGACCTCTGTCGAGTCTCTGATCTCTGACGACTGACGAGTCTCTGATCTCCTGTCTCTGATCCCCCACACCCCACACCCAACCCCCCACTCCCCCCACATGCTATTCTCGCGCGCCGATCGTGAGCTCTATGAAAACCCGAACATTCCAACTCGCCCTGGGCGCAGACCACGGCGGCTTCGATCTGAAGGAGTCGCTCAAGACCTATCTGCGCGAAAAAGGGCACACCGTCCACGATCTCGGCACGTACAGCAAGGACGCCGTCGACTATCCGCGCATCGCAAAAGCGGTTGCCGATCTCGTCGCAGCGGGGAACGCCCGCTTCGGAATCATGGTCGATGGTGCCGGAATCGGCTCGGCCATGACGGCCAACAAAGTGCCCGGTATTCTGGCCGCGGCTGCGTACAATGAAACCCTTGCACGAAACAGCCGCGAGCATAATGATGCGAATGTTCTGACACTTGGCGCCGGGCAGGTCGACGTCGAGACCGCCAAACGAATCGTTGACGTGTTCCTCGAAACGGAATGCACGGCGGACCGGCACCGTGCGCGGGTGAAGATGATCCGGCAGATGGACAAAGGAGGGCGTGGGGTGAGCCCGAGGGATACGGAACTGTCAGGTGAAGACGTGGCGAGGATCGCTGATCGCGTCCGCCAGCTTCTCCAGCCCGGTGGCTCCGCGCAGCCGGCAACGGCCGTCATTCCTCCTGATCAGCTCGTCAAGCTGATCGATCACACACTGCTCAAGCCTGAAGCCACCGCCGAAGACATCGAGAAACTCTGCCAGGAAGCGGCGAAATTCGGCTTCTACTCAGTCTGCGTCAATCCCACGTGGGTCGCGAAGGCGAAGGCGCTGCTTCGCGGGACAAAGGTCAAAGTCTGCGCCGTGGTCGGCTTTCCCCTCGGCGCGCAGTCCTCGGAGATCAAGACGCTCGAGGCACGGCGTGCTCTGCGCGAAGGCGCGCAGGAAATCGACATGGTCATCAACATCGGCGCGCTGAAGAGCAAGGACGACAATCTGGTCGCGCGCGATATCCGCGGCGTTGTTGAAGTCTGCGACGACGCACGCGCAGTCAGCAAAGTCATCCTCGAGACCGCGCTACTCACCGACGAAGAAAAAGTCCGCGGATGCCTGCTATCCATGAAAGCGCACGCCGGCTTCGTCAAGACCTCGACCGGCTTCTCGAAGGCGGGTGCAACGGTTGAGGACATCGCGCTGATGGCGCGCACCGTGGCCCCGCGCAAACTCGGCGTCAAAGCTTCCGGCGGCGTCCGAACGTACGCCGACGTGATCAAGATGGTTCAGGCAGGCGCCACGCGCGTCGGCAGCTCCAATAGCGTCAAGATTCTGGAAGAGGCCACCCAGATGGCCTCGGGGAAGAGGTGAAAGTTGGCCGAGCTTCGCTGCTACGTATTCATTGACAGCCTGCAGCCGCAGTTCGCGTCGTTCCTCGGAACCGTCGCGCAGGGATTTCTTCCGGTGCCGGGACAGGCGGCGCTGTTCGTCGAGATCGCGCCGGGCATGGACATCATGCGCGTCACCGACGTCGCGCTGAAGGCGACCGACGTAAAGCCTGGGATGATGATCATCGAGCGCGTCTACGGCATGCTCGAGCTCCACGCGGATTCACAGGCCGACGTTCGTCAGGCCGGCCAGGCCATTCTCGACATGCTGAGTTTGAAGGAAGAGGATCGCATCAAGCCGGAGATCACTTCCAGCCAGGTGATCCGCAACATCTCCGACTATCACACGCAGCTCCTCAACAGGACGCGCCATGGCGACATGATCATCCCGGGGCAGTCGCTGTACGTGATGGAAGTGGCGCCCGCCGGCTACGCGGCGATCGCGGCGAACGAGGCGGAAAAAGCAGCCAATATCAATGTCCTCGAGGTACGTGCCTTCGGAAGCTTCGGGCGTGTCTACCTCGGCGGCGAAGAACGCGACATCGACATCGGATACCGGGCGGCGGAGCAGGCGATCGAATCGATCGCCGGACGCGCCGGCCGTCCCTGAAACGAATAGATAAATCGGAGGAGTAACGCATGACAGACGCACTGGGCATGATCGAAACGAGGTCTTTTCCGGCGGTGGTCGAAGCCGCTGACGCAGCAGTGAAGGCAGCGCGCGTGGAGCTCGTCTCCTATGAAAAGACAGGTGGTGGCTACACGACGATCGTCATCCGCGGAGACGTTGCCGCGGTGAAAGCGGCGTGTGATGCCGCGCAGACCGCGGCAGGACGCGTCGGCGACGTGGTCACGGTTCACGTGATCGCGCGGCCGCACGACCAGGTCGACGTCATCATGCCGCTCGGCCGCACGTCGGCACCGCCACCCACTCGCGCGAAGAAGTAGCAGGACCGGGTCCAATGCAACTCGCGAGAGTCGTCGGTACCGTCGTCGCCACGCGGAAAGAGGACAGCATGCAGGGGCTCAAGCTCCTGGTCGTGCGCCCTCTGGACGAAGAAGGCCGCGAGAGCGGTAACGCCATCGTGTCCGCCGACGCCGTGGGAGCCGGTCCGGACGAGATCGTACTGATTGCCGCGGGCAGTTCCGCCCGGCAAACCGCGGTCACGGACAAGCGCCCCGTCGATTCGGTGATCCTGGCCATCGTCGACAGTTGGTACGTCGGCGATGCCGTGAAGTACAAGAAGTGAGTAGCCGATGACTCGCCTGACCGATCAGGAAATCGAACAGATCGCGCGGCGCATCGCCGCCGACATGGGCCGTGTTGCTGCGGAACAGCCGCCGGCCGTTCAAGCGCAGGCGACGGGGCTGGGCGTCTTTGCCACGGTCTCGGATGCCGTGAGCGCCGCGGCCATCGCGCAGAAAGAATTCGTCGCGCTCAAGCTCGAGCATCGCGCCCGCATCCTCGAAGCGATGCGGCAATCGATGCGCGAGAACGGAACGATGCTGGCGAAGGCTGCGTTCGACGAGACCGGCTTCGGGCGGTATGAAGACAAGATCGTCAAGAACCGCCTCGTCACCGAGAAGACGCCAGGACTGGAAGATCTCGCTCCGATCGCCGCCACCGGCGACTACGGCCTCGCGCTCATCGAGCCCGCTCCCTTCGGCGTGATCGGCGCGATCACGCCGGTTACCAATCCAACCTCCACGATCATCTGCAACTCGATCGGGATGCTCGCTGCCGGCAACAGCGTCGTCTTCAACGTCCATCCCTACGCGAAGAGCTGCTGCATGCAGACGATCGCTCTCCTCAACAAGGCCATCACCGGTGCTGGCGGTCCTTCCAACGTGATCACCGGCATTGCCAACCCGACGATCGAATCGGCCCAGGATCTGATGAAGCATCCCGGCGTCCGCCTCGTCGTCGTGACCGGTGGGGGAGAGGTCGTCAAAGTCGCCATGGCCAGCGGCAAGCGCGCAATCTGCGCCGGCCCAGGGAATCCGCCTGTCGTGGTGGACGAGACGGCAGACATCGACCAGGCCGCGCGCGACATCGTTCTCGGCGCCTCCACCGACAACAACATCATCTGCACCGACGAGAAGGAGACGATCGCCGTCTCGTCGATTGCCGATGCACTCATCGCCTCGATGGGACGGCAGGGTGCCATCGTCATTCCGCGCGAGCGGCTCCCCGAGTTGGAGAAGGTCGTCTTCACCGAGATGAAGGGCCCGCGGCAGAAAGCATGGATCGACAAGAACCTCGTCGGCAAGAACGCCAACGTGATCCTCGCCAAGATGGGGATGAATGTCCCCGACTCCGTTCGCCTCGTCGTCGTCGAGGTCGATGAGAATCATCCGCTCCTCTGGACCGAGCAGATGATGCCGGTGATGCCGGTCGTTCGCGTTCCGGATGCGAGCCGCGCCATCGATCTTGCGGTGCAGGTCGAAGGCGGAAATCGCCACACCGCGGTGATGCACTCGAAGAATCTCGACAATCTGAGCCGGATGGCGAAAGCGTGCGACTGCTCGATCTTCGTCAAGAACGGCCGTTCGCAAGCCGGCCTCGGGCTCGACGGCGAAGGCTACTGCTCCTTCACCATCGCCAGCCCCACCGGCGACGGTCTGACCAGTCCCCGGTCGTTCTCACGCTGGCGCCGCTGCACACTCGTCGGCGCCTTCAGGATCACATGATGAGGAGAACCTCCGCTCTTGCCGTCCTCGATTTCGCGGACATTCCGGCAGGCGTCTGCGCGGTCGACGCCATCCTGAAAAAGGCGCCGATTGCATTCGTGCGCGCCGGAACGGTGACACGCGGCCGCTACCTGGTCGTGTTCGGCGGTTCGACAGCGTCGACAGCCGAGTCGCTGGCCGAAGCGCTGGGGACGAGCGGCGACGCAATCATCGATTACACATTTCTGCCGGACGCGCATCCGTCGCTCTTCGACGCAGCCTTCGGTGCGCGCCGCAAATCCAACGGCTCGCTCCTCATCATCGAGACAGAAACCGCAGCTTCGATCGTTCGCGCGGTCGAAGCGGCTCTCAAAGGAACGCCGGTCGAGCTGATCGAGATGCGCCTCGCCGATGAAGGGCTGGCAGGCAAAGGGATCGCGCTGATGGCGGGAACGCTGCACGATGTCGAATACGCGGCGATTCTGGCGGCCAACGGAGTGGGGGTCGATGCTCCGCCGCCCCGCGGCTTCTCGCATCGCCTGATCGCCGCGCCGCACGAGATCCTGGAGCGCGACATCAACGCGGTCACACGATTCGACCGCGCTCCTCTCCTCGAGCTCGATGGGGAGGCCGGCTGATGCTCCTCGGGCGCGTCATCGGCCAGGTCGTGTTGTGCGTCGTGACGCCGGGACTGGAAGGCGTGCCGATGCTCCTCGTGCAGCCGCTGGACAAGACGTTGAAGCCGAAAGGGAAGGCGGTCGTCGCCGCCGATGCCACGCGCATGGCCGGTCCGGGCGAGCTGGTCTCGTACGAGGGCGGCCGTGAGGCGGCAATGGCTCTCGATCCCGCATTCGTCCCGGTCGATCACGCCATCCTGGCCATCGTCGACGGAGTCAGCATCACATGATCCTCGGGCGCGTCATCGGCGAGATCCACGGCTCGATCAAGCACCCGTTCTACGAGGGGAAGAAGCTGCTGGTAATCGAGAAGACATCGCCAACCGGCGCATCCACCGGCGACTATCTCATCGCCGCCGATTCGGTCGGCGCCGGTGCCGGCGAGCGCGTCCTCGTTCTCGACGAAGGCAACGGCGCGCGTCAGGTGTTCGACTCGACAGACGGTCCGGTCCGCTCGGTCGTCGTCGGCATCATCGACGACATCGTCACCTGAGATCGTCGAGGCTGCTGCCCTCTGTGCCCTCTGCGCCTCTGTGGTAAATGCTTTTCGCAGCTTTCCAAAAACATGCAGACGAGCGAGCCGGTGAGACGTAAGTTCAGTTCTGTCGCTGATCCGAAATTCTGCAGCGACCCAGTGGGCGCACTCTAGCGCGTCAGCCCGTTGCGACGGCCGAGCAACGGGCATTTTCTTTATCCGGTCCTTTGCATCTGATGTGCGACGAGCGCCAGATCGATCGTCGAGATGAGATCGTCCTCGACGTCGGCGGGCCTGATCGTGTGCGCCGAGGGGAGTGAGCGGCGCACGGCGTCGGGGGCTTGCGTGATGACGACCACGACCACGCTGTGGCCATAACGCGCTTCGATCCTGCGTCCGACGGCGATCGCGGCCAGTGTGGGCAGCTCGATGATCAGACCGTCGACGTGATCGTCGCCGGCGATCTGTTCGACGAGATCGTCGTCGTCGACCTTGCTGACCATGTAACCGGCGGAGCGAAGCAGCGCCACGGCCGGCGATGCGCCGGGATCAGCACGAAAGAGCAGATGCGGTACGAGTGTCCCCATGAGATGCCTTCCTTTCCCGCGCGCTGCGCAGGGAGCGGTGTTGTTCGATCAATGTTTTGATGCGGGCCACGACGCGCATCGCATCGTCGGACTTCGGGATGACGCCGTCGGCGCCGAGCTCTTCGGCCTTTGCCGCCAACTGCCCAAGCGGGAGGCCCGAAAAGAGAATGACCATCGCGTCAGTCTTCTTGAGCATGCGTTCCCGCCCCATTCGGAAAAATGATTCGCCGGACAGCGTGCCAAAACTGAGATCGAGCAGAATCAGGTCGGGATTGGCCTGCCGGAGGATCAGCGGCAGCGTGATCATCGAGTCGTGCGTCGTGACATCCATCCCTTCGGCTTCGAGCAGAGCTTGCATCCCCGCCAGGATCTCGATCTGGTCGTCGACGATGAGCACGCGGCCGCGCGGCGGATTGTGGGCGCTCATCGCGTGGCCGCCTGTACGCGACGAACCAGTCCGGCCAGCAGTTGTGGATGCACCGGCTTGATGAGGTAATCGTCGATCCCGTACTTCAGCCTCGCTTCGTTCTGATAGCGCGTGTGCTTGTAGATGGCCGTCATCAGGGCGATGTGCGGATGGTAGTCAGCGTCGATCCTGCGGATGAAGCGGGAGGTCTCGAATCCGTGCATCTCCGGCAGCAGTCCATCGACGAGGATAAGCTCCGGCCGGCAGTCGCTGGCGGTCCGGATCGCCTCATAACCTCCGCTGGCCGTCAGCGCTTGGATGTTCATGGCCCCGAACGCGTCCACCAGCGAGGCCCGCTGCTTACGCTCGTCCTCGACAATGAGCACGGACGGCAGCCAATCATTCACCGGAATGTATGGAAGGTGATCAACTGCGAATTCTGCGACACTCATGGTTTGGACCCTCTTTCGCTCGTGGATTCAGGGTCGTAGTGGTCCAAGGTCGCTGCCATTTCCACGCAATGAGCTAAATGATTGCAGGGACTGGAGAAAGTCCGAGACGTATGCTCTATCGCTCCGTGCGGATTTCGGAGGAGTGTCCGGAAATAGGACGGGGGCCGTTGATGTCAGTGCGGCGGCGCGACTGAAGCCTTCTCCAAAGTTTTCGAAAGGTCAAAAAACGTGACTGGTAGCTGTCAGGCTTCCTGCGTATTGTGGCGTCGTTCCATCAATCAACCAATGCGCTGCGATCGCCCACTGCAGGAGCCCGCGTCACCGTTCATGCGAAACGACGGCGTCTCGTTTCATGAAGTCGTGGTCGACGCACTGGCTCGCATCCTTCTGGAAGTGGACGAATCGCTGACGCTCCTCGATGAAGAGGAAGCGAACCGGTTTCTCTGGATCGAGCCGCACCTGCGAAACGTATTCGACGAGATCAATTCCGTGATGTTCCGTTTGACGGATTAACAATGAGTGAACGCGATTATGGTGGCTGGCGGCTTACAAAACGCATCGACCCGCGGAGACTCCTCCAGCGAGTCAGTCAGCCGGATTGGAACGAATGGACCGGGAGATCCTTGCCGTCAGCCACCACCCGGCACGCCGCTGAGAAAGTGTGAGAAATGCGGATTAGGAAATCCCGCTTTGCTTCTGAGACTGGGCGAACCCTCCTGCCTGGCCGCATCGGTGCTTCAAAGTCCGGGATGAGGCGTCGAACGGACCTGATCCTCGATGCGTCAAGCGGCCCAGGTGCGATCGGAACGCTGCCGTCCCGGCGGCTGGCTCGGCGGCGTCCCGCCGCCGTTCGATGAGCGTTCTTGCGTTACCTGCGTAAGTCGCGCCATACTGACCGCGCCTCCCATGCCTGCCGAATTGACTCCGCCTGACGAAGCAAGTGTGCCGTCACCGCCGTTGCCCTGCATCGAGCCGCCCACTCCTCCGTTGCCGGGACAGGAGGCCTTCGCCGAGATCTACGAGAGTCACGCGCGCTTGATGCGGCTCATCGCCGTGCGCGACTTTCGGGTGCCCTTCGCCGATGCCGAAGCGGTCGTGCACGACATCTTCATGCACTACTTCAGCAACCCGGGCGTCGTGCGCGGGGAGTTGAAGCCGTACTTCCGAGGGGCCGTGAGAAATGAGTGTCTCGAGTATTGGCGGAAGCGTCAGCGCGAGCAGACGGTGTTTTGCGATGTCGACGACGTCGAGGACGCATCCTCGGACGATGACGCTCTGATGTCGGACACGATCGCCGTGCGTCTGGCCGTGGCCGAGACGATGGCGCGCCTGCGCCCTCGGTGCCGCGACGCCCTGCGCTGCTTCCACTACGAAGGGAAGTCGATGCGCGATGTGGCCGCGGAGCTCGACGTCGCCCCACTCTACGTCCGCCAGCTTCTTCACCACTGCCGCAAGGCGGCCCGCGCCATCTTCGAGTCCATCACGCGGGTGGCGTCATGACCCACATCGACGAAGACGCGCTGGCGGAGTATGCCCTTGCCGATGGGCGCAACCGTGCAGCGTCTGCGGCGGTCGCCGGTCACCTGAAAGAGTGCGAAGAGTGCCAGGCACGCTACGGGCGCATGGCCGCTTTCTTCGACGCCCTGGCGTCGCCAGACATGTGGGAAGCCGCGGATGCAGGCGCCGGTGCCTCCGCCAGCGAACGCGCCATTCTGGAGTTCGCGGCGCGCTCGCAAGAGGAGTACGCCGAGGCGCATCAGGCGCTCGCACCATTGATCGCGGATACGGTCGTCTTCATTCGGGAGCGCATCGAGCGTCACGAAGGGTACCGGACCGGCGGGGCGGTGCGCGTGCTATCCGAGGCTGCGAACGAAGCCTGCGAGCGCAACCCGCTGCACGCCCGGAATCTGGCCGACGCCGCGGTGGTCATCGCGGAACGCCTTTCCACGGACGACTACCCACTCGATACCGTTCACACGCTGCGCGGTCTGGCGTGGAAAGAGCGGGCCAACGCGCTGCGGTTCCTGGCGGAGTACCCGGCCGCTCTCGATGCCCTCGACCACGCCCAGCGCGAGCTCTCCCGTCTCGGCCCGCACGCCTTCGAGCTGGGCAACCTCGCCTACATCCGGGCCTCGGTGCTGATGTACATGGACCGGTTAGATGAAGCAACACGACAGGCAGCGGAAAGCGCGCGGATCTTTGCCGCGTACGGCGACACCGAGCGTTGGATGCGGGCGCGCGCCGTTGAGGCAGGCGTGCTGTTCTACCGGCGCGAGTTCGTCGGCGCGGCTCACGTTTTCGAGCAATTGCGCGCATACGCCGAAACGAAAGACGACGCGATTGGGATCGCTCGCCATTCCTACAACATGGCAACGTGCTTTCTGGAATTGGGCGATGCGGCGCGTGCCTTGACGCTGCTGCTCGCTGCTCGGCAAACCTTTGAAGAAGAGGGTGCGCGAACGTGGCTGGTGCGGGCGGACTGGATGCTCGGCGTCCAGGCGCGAGTCGCTGGTCGATTCGAAGAGTCCGTTCCTCAGCTTCGCGCGGCCAAAAAAACCTCCGAGGAGTTGGCGTTGTCGGAGGAAGTTGCACATATTACGCTGGATTTGATCGAGTCGTTATTGCTAGTGGGCAGAACGCGCGAGATCACCTCGCTCTGCTCCGAGGTGATGCGCTACTTCCGACGTTCCGGCAAACTCCGTCAGGCGATGACGGCCGCAGCATTCCTGAAAGAAGCAGCAGCTCAAGGCAGTATCCGCGTGGCGCAAGTGCAGCACGTCCGTTCGTTTGTGCAGCGCCTGGAACGCCTGCCTGATCTCCTCTTCGCTCCACCGGTCGATTAGTTCCTTCCCAAACATCTATTAGCTCAGTCCCTCTCTGATTGCGGGGGCGCCCTCCCAACTTGCTGGCACGACCGGCTCAGGAGGGAATATGAGAGGTGTATCTAGACGGATCATTAATTTAGGCGCCGTTGCGGCAGTGGTCGCAGTGCTCGTCGCGCAACCAGCTCTCCCCGCCACAAGGACGCCGCAAACAAGCGGTTTCGGATCGCTTATACGAAAGATCATTCGGGTGCTCGACACGATCCAAATCGGTCTTCCACCGGGTTGAGCGGGCGATGGTCAATGAGAGGCCTATCAAAAGGCATCGTCAACGTGATCGCAGGCGCCGCGGTCGTCGCTTCGATCGTCGCGCAACCCGCTCTCGCCGGTGCGAAGGCGTCCGAGAGAGGGATTGACTACGGTTCGCTGATTCGGACGATTGTTCAGGCGCTCGAAGAGATCCACATCAGTCTTCCCCCCGGTTGATCGAAACGCAGGCTCCTTGCCCGAGCAATGAACCACGGAGGCGCAGAGATCACAGCGCGGGCTCGCGCCCGCAACCCAGGGTTTTTTCGGCCGAGCCGGCGCGGTACAGTTCTTTTGGCTGCGTCATCTGCGGACTCAAGTAGATCCATGGGCATTTCGCCAGCCAGAAATATGCGCAAGCAAGAGTGTTTTTCGCTCTTGCAGAAGGCCGTGGCCCTATTCAAGAAGCTTTTGCGTTCCTGTCATCGTCGCACACGAGGTTAAAGGAGGCAAGAACGTCTTCAAAGTATGTCCATGGGCATATTTTCGCCAGAAGCTCGCGCCAAGCAAGAGGGTTTAACGCTCCTGCAGAAGGCCATGGCCCTATGCAAGAGGATTTTTTCCTTCCGCTAGAGTCGTACGCGAGGCCAGATGAGGAAAAAACGTGTTCAAAATATGTCCATGGACATATTGACGAGCGTAAAACACCATTCACTGATGGCATCAAAGCGTCACGAAGATGGCCATGGACATATGATGGAAGGATTTTTCTTTTTGAAGAAGGCCTGCACACCAATTCGAGAGCGCGAAAAGCTTCTCGAATAGGTCCATGGACATATTGAGGAGGCCCGTTCCCCTCTCTCGGACGATCGGAGGCAATCTGTCCGGCGTCAACTAGAACTGCGCCACGCAGGTCCAATCGTCGCTGAACAGCCGATGGCTCAAAAAGCACCGTCGTTGGCTCAAAAAGCAGCGACGTTGGTTCAAAAAGCACCGTCGTTGATTCAAGAAGCACCGACGTGGGTTCGAAAAGCACTGTCGTTGGCTCAAGAAGCACCGACGTTGATGCAAAACGCAGCATTGCGGGTGCAAACCGCAGCATCGTGGGTGGAAACAGCAGCGTCGCGGGTGCAGACCGCTACATCGGGGGTGCGAAACACATCATCGTGGGTGCAGGACCCGTCATCGTGGGTGCAGACCGCAGCATTGTAGGTGCAGACCGCAGCATTGTGGGTGCAGACCGCAGCACCGTGGGTGCAAACAGCAGCGTCGCGGGTACAGACCGCTACATCGGAGATGCGAAACACATCATCGTGGGCGCTGGACGCATCATCGTGGGTGCAGACCGTAGCATCGTGGGTGGAAACAGCAGCGTCGCGGGTGCAGACCGCAGCGTCGGGGGTGCGAAACACATCATCACGTGTGCAGGACGCAGCATCGTGGGTGCAACAGACATCATCGTGGGTGCAGAACACAACATCGCCGGTGGGAATCACGGCATCGCGGGTGAAAGACACAGCGTCGAGGGTGTGAAACATTGGATCGATGGGTCGAAACGTTGTCAACGGCCATCCAACTCTCCCCCGGTCGGCCAGAGTGAAATAGTTGTTCCGTGATCGCCGTGTCGCTGTGGGTGAAGCGGTACAACTTCCGACCCACCGCCACTCCGCGTGAGAAAATATGCATCTTCGGGGGGTAGGGAAACCTTCGCCCCAGTCACCTCTTTCCCGATGACGCCGGACACCCGCTCCGGGAGGCGTTCGGAAAGAGGCAAGAATGACACGACGAAGAGGACGGCCCAGGCAGTCCGAAAAGAATCAATTCAGCCAGGAAGACGAGCGCGCCTGGTACCGCCGCGGCGTCGAGGCCTACCTCGACACCAGCTATCGCTCCGGTTCCCGCGCCTCGGCCTCCGAATTCGCGCAGCAATTCGATCTCGCCCCCGCCACGCTGACCCGCACCTTCAAGCGCCTCTTCGGCAAGACACCGATCCAGTATTTCCGCTCGCATCAACTCGCCTATGCCGCAAAACTCCTCCGCCGCACCACGCGGACCCTCGACGAGATCGCCATCATCGCAGGCCTCGGCACCCGCACGACCTTCTACCCCCTGTTCGGCGATCAGTTCGGGATGACCCCGGAAGAATACCGGCGAAAGTAAAAGTCAAAAAACGGGACTCGCCGTTGACAGCGCCACCGTGTATCGTGCCTTCGTTCTCATGACATACACGCGGCTTTATTGATAGTCTTCTCCATCGCAACCGCTCCATCGAGTCCTGTTTACACGAAACGACCCGGACAGAGCCTTGCGAGCAGTGACAAAGACCGCAGATGAGAGACGAGTCTCGAACTTGTGGCCCCAGGACCTTCCAATAGCGATACATGGAGATTGGCGATGCATCATTCACTGAACATCACGCTCCTCCTGACGTCCTGCCTTTTGGTCTCGCCGCTCATCGCTGGTGGCGCACCCGTGATCGGTAGCATTTCGCTAAAACGCGAGGCGTTCAACCCGAAAGCGGGGGAAGCGGTCGACCTCGGCGTCACGTTCCGGAAGGCGGGTCGCGCCTCCGTTCAGATCGTTGACCGCGATGGCTTCGTTGTACGCACGATCGCCGCGCACAAGCCGGTTCAGGGAGACTCTTCCTTTCGTTGGGACGGACGCGATGAGACCGGGCGGGTAGTAGCCGACGAAGCGTATGCGTTCCGCATCGACTGGGCGGATGCGAAAAGCCACGAACTGTGGTTCCCCGCCGATCAACCATCAGCGCCGGTTTCCATTCCGCCCCGCTACTTCGATCGGCGCAGTGGCACGCTGGCTTACACCCTTCCGCGCGCCTCTCGAGTGCACATCCAGGCCGGTAGCGCAGTTTTCGATTCGCAAGGCAAGCTGATCGACGGCCCGGTAATGAAGACCATCGTCAACCGGGAACCCCGCTCCGGCGGCATGATCGCCGAGCACTGGAATGGTTTTGACGATCGCGGTGGTGTCTTCATCGCGGACCTCGAGGGGTTCGCGCTTGTGATCGCAGCCTCGCCGCTCGCGGACGGCACCGTCATCGCGTACGGCAACTACGAACGAACCTTCGTCGCTGAAGCGGCAAAGCGCCGCGGTGCTTCCGTTTTCTCGCACCGGCACTCCGCGTCGGAACATCACGGCGGCCTCACCACGCTCGACGATGTCTCGCCGTCGCTGCGGGTCGAGCCGGTGAACGCGACGTGGTCCCCAACGGACCGGATGTGGATTACTCACGGTGACACCGCACGCCTTCGTCTTTCGCTCAGCGGCCCCACGGCAGCTTCATTCGTTCGACAGCCCTCCCGCATCTACCGATTCATCAACGGCCGCCAAGTTGGAGAAACAGTGCCCGTTGGAAAGGTCGTGGAGGTTCCGCTGCGGCACGACCAATCGGTTCAGCGCGTGTCGATCAACTGGCGGAGCGAATGGGGGCCGCTTGCGGCCGACACCATCCTCATCCGGCGCGCTCAAGAAAATACGGCGGCATTGCGAGGCGCACGGTGAACTGCGCCGGGATCGCGGCGGTTCTCACTCTTCTTCTGCTCACATCATCCGCGGCGTTCGCCGACTCGATCACCTCGGTGAGTCCACCCTCCTACTATCTCTATGATGTCGAGGAGCTCGTAACGCTCCAGGGCGTGAACCTGATCGGCAACATCACTACGCAGTGCGTCGTTTCCGGCCCCGCGGGCTCCTTCACGCGGGATTGGAGCGGTGGCTTCCACGATCCGGCCACCGGCATCGATACGGTTTACCTCGCGATCCCCGATCAGGTGCTCATGGCCGCGGGCCACTACTCCATCACGGTCATCGCGACCGATGACACTGGCGTGCGCACGATCGGACCTGCCTTCCTCGACGTGGTTGTGCGCTCCGGCCAGCAGGCGCGGCTCCTCGCGATGCCCGAGGCGGTCTTCGCCGAGGCAACGGGTCCCTCGGGCGCGAACGTGACCTTCGCCGTCAGCGGCTACAGCTTCGTCGCTCCGTCACCGACGATCACCTGCGACCACGCCTCGGGTTCGCTCTTCCCGCTCAACGTTACGACGGTGAGCTGCACCGCCATGGACAGCTCCGGCAGCACGTCCGGCAGTTTCGAGGTTTATGTGACGGATACCGGCGCTCCGGTCGTCCATGTGCCGGCGGACATCGCGAGTAACACGCAGGTCGTGACGTTTACCGCGACCGCGACGGACGCCATTGATGGCAACATCGCCGTGACCTGCTCGCCGGCATCAGGCGACACATTTCCACCGGGTGTGACGACAGTCATCTGCTCGGCCACCGACGCGCACGCCAACTCCGCTTTCGCCTCGTTCCATGTCACGGCGACGCTCCCTGATTTCACGGTCAGCCAAAGCGTCTACCAAGTGAACGCCGCCGCGAGCGGCACCGTCACCTACACCTCGGTCGTTCCGTATACCCTCACCGAAACGATCACGATCCGCTCGGTGCAAAACGGCGCGGTCGTCCAGACGCTCGTGAGCCAGCAACGCTCGGCCGCCACGTACACGGATGTCTGGAACGGAACGAACGACGCAGGCGCCCTGGTTCCGGACGGCGCCTACCAATACATCGCTACCGCAACGACCGCATCGGGCACGGTCACCTGGGACCAGAGCACGCAGTATGTCGGCGGGGCCACCCAACTGCCGTACGGGAAGTGCCGCAACACTACCGGCACGCTCGTGGCCTGCAACGACTCGAGCATTCTTTTCGATCCATTCACGAACAAACCACTGCGCATCAATTACTGTGTCGGCGGCGCGGATCCACCGTCCTGCACCGGCTCGACGCCGGCCATCGTCGTGGTCAAAGTCAGTACGAGCGGGGAAGCCGACTCTTCCTGCATTCCAACGGAGTGCATCGCGAATGAGTACCAGTTCGCGGGCGCCCACGAGATTCCGTGGTATGGCCGCACGACATCATCGATTTACGTTCCGTCCGCTCCCTATCTGGCTGTCATTCGCCGGGACGATAACTGGCCAAAGAACGTGGTGCTCGTGTTTGGGACAAGTCCGGCGATCTCGAATCTCGCTATCTCATCATCGATGCTCAACCCGGCATCCGCAACGACGATCGCGACCGGCCTTGATGTGTCCTTTGACGTGTCCACGTTCCAGTCGAGGAACGTCACCACGACCTGTCAGTTCCGGAACACCGGTTCCGGATCGGTCCTGCGGACGATCACCCTCGCTTCGCAACCGGCCGGTCACCTGACTGTTCATTGGAACGGACGGGCCGACAACGGCGACTGGGTTGCGCCGGATGTCTACGAAATCATCCTGACCACTACCGACTCCGCCGGCAGCGCGACGACCGTGCGCCCGCTGGTCGTCGTTCGATACTAAGAGGGAGCGCGACGAATGCCATCGAGAACGTTTCTCACTATCGCCTGCCTGGTCATCGTCCCCTCGCTACTCTGCGTGCGTGCCGAGGCGCAGCCGACGTTCTGCCTGACGCCGACCGCCATGCCGCAAACGCCGCCCTCGCCAAGTCCGCCACCCGTCTGCGAGCCTTGCCACGAGAGATGCAGAGAGTCGCCGTGCTATGTTGCGACTGGTATCTATGTCACCGATGCCACGGATCTGCAGATACGAACCGCCGGAACAATACCCCTCGTCGCCTCGCGCCTCTACGACAGCAGCCGCGGCGCCGATGGCCCCCTCGGGACAGGCTGGTCGTCGGGTCTGATGCCGCGTCTCTACTACGCGACCTATCTCTTCAGCGCTCCGAGTACGTATTCGCATGAGGCGGACGTCGTGATGCCAGACGGGGTCATCTACCGATTCGCCATGAGCGGAGGCGCATTCACACCGCCATTCGGACGATTCGAGACGCTGGTTCGAAACGCCGATCAGACATATTCGCTTACGCTTCAACACAGCCGCACCGTCTACCGCTTCGCTGCGGACGGATCGGTGTCGTCGCTGACCGATGATTTCGGCAATGTCATCACCTGGACCTACGACTCCTCGGGACGGGTACAGCGAGTAGCCGACAGCGCCGGCTGTGGCCGGTACATAGACCTTACGTGGGGAGCGGACGGCCGGGTCAGCACGCTGACCGACAACAGCGGACGGCAGGTCAAGTACTACTACGATGCCAGCGACGGTACACTGACCGGCGTGGCCGACCCAACGGTGTCCGGCAATGCCTCGCTTCGCTCGACGAACTACGCGTACGGGCCGGGGCGCTTCGGAAAAGTACTCACGCAGATCTCGGACCGCTGGAGCCGCATCATCAGTACCCTAGCCTGGTACAGCGACGGCAGACTGAAGAGCTACACGGATGGCGCGTACGACGAAGCTTCGCCTGCGACATCCGCTGGCGAGAAGTACACATACACGTACTACCAGTCACAGACGAGCAAGGGCAACTCCCTGGGCACCGTTTCCTATCCATATGATGCGGCGGGCCTGGTCAATCCACCGTCTTATGTCAACGGCCAGCCGGCAACCGTTACCAGCCCGACTGGCGGCACATTTCAGTACGAATACGACAGTGCTGGCCGTGTTGCGAAGATGACCGTCAGCCCAACGTCAACGGAGACGGTGGTCTGGTGGTACACCTATGATGCGGCGTGGCCCGAGCAGATCGCCAGCATCATTCCAAAGGACACCAGCGGAAACCTAAACACGAACTGGGCAGGGTCGGTCTACGACTACTACGACTCGTCCTCTTCCGCTCCAGGCGCGCTGGCGCACGTGTGGAGAGTTCGATCGGACACCATAACCAAGGACCCCATCGCCTCATACTGGTACACTTCCCATGGCCGGCTTGCGTACGCGACCGATGACAACGGAATCACCACGGCGTATACGTATAACGCAGCCGGCGATCTCCTCACGATCGGGATAGGGTATGTCATGACCCAACTTACGCATGACGCTCTGGGAAGGGCGCTCTCCGTAACAGACCCGAACGGTCACACCACGACCAATACGTATGACGGGTTGGATCGAATCGTTTCCATAACCCTTCCCAAGCCGAGCGCCACAGCCGCGTATGACACCGTTACGACGTTCTCGTACGACAATTACGATTCGTCGACAAGCCTTACCTTTACCAATACGACGGATGCCAACGGGCGCATCACCAAGGCGGGATACGACGCGTTGGGACACGCAGTGCAAACCGTCGACGCCGCCGGGAACATCACTCAGTTCACCTATCAGCACGACCTTCTGGCGAAGATCCGTGATGCGAACGGCAACGAGACCAACTACGGTTACAGTGCCACCCGCGATCTGTCCAGCGTGACCTATCCTGACGGGGCGATAGAGAGGTACCAGTTCTCCAACGGTGTGCTGGCCGCACGCACCGACCGACTCGGCAACACCATGCAGTATACATACGATGGGCTCGGCCGCCTAGCCACAGCGCCCGGCCAATCCTACAATTATAGCGGCCAACGACCAGCGTCGCTGAACGACGGTAACATCACGCACACATACAGCTACGACAGCTCCTGGCGGCTGGTGACCGACGCTATTTTCGCGGGCGAGACGAAGACCTACACATACTACGGTGCCGTCTCACGCCTGAACTCGTACACTATACAGCCACCGTCTGGAGCCCCCTCGCAAAGCGTCACGTATGGGTATACCGCGTACGGGCAGGTTGCCTCCGAGATCTGGAGCTGGATTCCGAACGGTCAGTTCGCCTTCGCTTATACGCCAAGCGGCCAGTACAGCAGCATCACTTTCCCAAACGGCCAGCAGCGAAGCTTCACGTATGACAACCAGGACCGCTTGACGAATATCGCCAATACGTCGCCGGGCGGTAACACCCTTGCCTCCTACGACTACGCATACGATTATGACTGGCAGACGTCGAGTTACTCGATGCGCGGTCAGAGAACGAGCGTGTACGCTAGTGTCAGCGGCGGTCCTACCAAGTACTCATACGACGCCAGGTACCAGCTCGTCAGGACCGACTACCAGGACGGCAACTTCGAAGCATGGACGTACGATGCAATAGGAAACCGGCTCAGCAAGCGTCAGACATACGCCTTCTATCCATACTCTTATTACACGAATGCGTCCGGCGGCAATACGCAGCGCCTTCGCAACGACTCCTCCTCGTCATCGGATTTCACATACGACGCCGCCGGCAATCTGACGGGCGCGAACGGCGTGACCAACGCATACGTCTGGTACGGCGCCGGCCAGCTTGCTTCGTACGGCGGTACCACGTACGGATATGACGCCTTCGGCAGAACGTCTGCGTCCACAGGCGGGAGCACCACGCGGTACATCAGCATGAACGGCAACACCGTCGGCGAGCGGAACACGACCACAGGCGTGGCCACGGACTACCTCTTTGGCCCCGGCATCGACGAGCCGCTTGCCAAGCGCACGGCGAACGGCAGCATTACCTATTACGGCGTGGACGGCCTAGGCTCGGTTATTTTCGCCGCCGACCCCACTGGCGCAGTTCCGATCTACACTGTCTATTCCCCTTGGGGAGAGACCACCTTTCCCCCGACAGAACTGTTTGGATACACCGGCCGCGAGACCGGAGGCCCGGCGTGGTACAACCGCGCGCGCTATTACGACGCACCGCACGGTCGCTTCCTCAGTGAGGATCCGCTCCGCTTTTCGAGTAGTGGCCCATTGTACGCATACGTCGATAATGACCCACTTGACTCCGCCGACCCGGACGGCCTGTGCCCATGGCAGGTACGCAGCCGAGTGATGCGGGGATTCCCGAGTTGGTCGCCGCGTTTCGCGCAACACTCGTATTTCTACAACACTGTAACAGGAGAATCGATTGGTCTCGGTCCCGTTGGCTTTGGTCCTCTAGCGAGTTCTGTACCCGGTCAATGGGAACGTCGCGAACAGCCGCGTGCGCAGAAACAGATGAATGACCAGAAGGAGCAAGATGTGCCGGACGCTTCTTGTGACTGTGTATCGCGGCAGTTGGCGAAGCCGGGAAAGGCCCCAGACTACTGCACTATACCGCCGCTGAAGCCTTTATGGCGGCCACGGCCTTGCAACAATTGTCAGCAGTGGATCGCCGACATCCTATTGGGTTGTTCATGAGCCTTCCACCTATTTATCCGGACAGTCGCATGTCACGACGGCGGCTGAGCCGTGCAGCTATGGTTCGTCTGGCGATAGTAGTGTGCATCAACGGTATCTTGTTCGCTATCGGTGCCACCTCGATTGTGACTACTTTCAGAGCGCAACGCACTGATCCGGTGCTGCACTATCAGGCCGCTCCAGTTCTCTCATTGGAACACCTGCTGTGGCTCCTGCCGCTACTACTTGGAATTGTCGCGGAGCTACTCCGATGGCGCGTTGCAAAATACATCAATGTTGGCTACTTCGCGATCACCGCGGTTTGGATGCTAGTCGGCCTCTTTCTGGCGCGTTTCCACGTGTGGGGATTCGCCGAGCCGGAGCATTGGGCGCCCGCTGTCATGCTGATTGGCACACCGGCGGCCTGCGTGGCCTTGCTTCTGGGCTGGCTCTATCGAGTCGTTGACGAACGGCACGAGTCTCAAACTGCTCCGGAGAACCATTGATTCTTACGCACGGAACAACCCGACCCCACACGCCGTGATGCATTTGGTACCTGCTCATTCTGCGGTTCATGCGCTCCGGCTGCGATTGCCGTTATCGTTTCATGCGGGTGGTTTTCCGGCCTTCTCCGCCCTACTTAACCTTCGTTCCCGCCGGGACGCCTGCATCGACGCTGAGTAGCGACGGCTCGCCGTCGATTGATGCAGCGAGGACCATGCCGTTCGACTCGACGCCCATCAGTTTCGCGGGTTGCAGGTTGGCCACGATTACGATCTTCCGTCCGACCAGCTCCTCGGGGGTGTATTTCGCGGCAATGCCGGCGACGATCGTGCGCTCTTCATCGCCGGTGAAAACGGTCATCTTCATCAGCTTTTTCGACTTCGGCACGCGTTCGGCTGCGCGAACGTCGGCGACGCGCAGATCGACTTCCATGAATTGATCGATGCCGATCTTCGCCATGTCCGGCGGCGCTGCCTGTGTGGTCTCGATCGGCGCTCCGGCGTGAGGCGTCGGTGCATCGACGGCGGGTGACGGCGCGCTGGCCGGCGCCGAAGCGGCTGGCCCGGCAACGGCCGGTGTCGCAACGGGTGCCGCGGCGACGGCCTCGCCGGCGCTCTTCACTTCTTGATCATTCTTCTCTGACACGTTCCCCACTCCTCCTGATCGCACTGCTCCGACGTACGCTTCGATGTCGATTCTCGGAAAGATTGCCTCGGCTGCGCGCACCGGCGCACCGGCCGGCAGGCCACCCCACTTCAGGGCATCGACGCTGATGAGATCGGGATCGCTGCCGAGACGCGACAACGCCTCGCGCGCAGTCGATGGCATGAACGGCGCCATCATCACCCAGACGATGCGCTGCGCTTCCAGTGTGTTCCAGAGGATGCGCGAGAGCGTTTCATCGGCGCCGTTCTCTTTGTACTTTTTCCACGGTTCTTTGCTGACGATGTAGCCGTTGACGGCGACGAGCAGTTTCCAGGCGGCGTCGAGCGCGCGCTGAAACGCCAGATCGTCCATCGACTTCAGATACTCCGGCACGATCTGTTCCGCGGCGCGCAGAAGCTCGTTGGACGGGCATGCGGTCGGCGGCGTTTTGCCGCCGAAGTACGTATCGGTCATCTTGATCGCGCGCGACAGCGTGTTGCCGAGGTCGTTGGCGAGGTCGGCGTTGTAGCGGCCGAGGAAGGCTTCGTCGGAGTAGTTTTGATCCTGCCCGAAGACCATCTCGCGCAGCAGGAAGTAGCGAAACGGATCGGCGCCGAACTCGTCGATGATGTCGTACGGACGCACGACGTTGCCGAGCGATTTGGAGATCTTCTGATTGTCGCGAAGCCACCAGCCGTGACCGACGATCTTCTTCGGCAGCGGCAACCCGGCCGCCATCAGAAACGCCGGCCAGTAGACGGCGTGGAAGCGGATGATGTCCTTGCCGATGAGCTGCAGGTCAGCCGGCCAATCGTGATCGAACCGGGCGTGGTCTGCGCTGCCGAACCCGAGCGCGGAGATGTAGTTCGTGAGCGCATCCATCCAGACGTAGATGACGTGGTCCGGATGTCCGGGAAACGGAATGCCCCACGTGATCGACGTCCGCGACACGGAGAGGTCGCGCAGACCCTGCTCGACGAACGAGACGACCTCGTTCATCCGCGTCGGCGGGTAGATGAAGCCGGGGTTGTTGCGATAGTGATCGAGCAGCGGCTTCGTGTAGCGCTCGAGCTTAAAGAAGAAGTTGCGCTCGGTCGTCATCTCGACCGGATGGCCCATCTCGTCCTTGCCGTCGCGCACCTGATTGTCAGGAACGAAGGTCTCTTCGTTCTGGCAGTACCAGCCGGAATGCTCGCCGAGGTAGATGTCGTCCGGCGTCCGCTCCTGGATGCGGCGGATCAATTCGAGCACGCCGACGCGGTGGCGGTTTTCGGTCGTGCGGATGAAATCGTCGTAGCTGATGTCGAGCTTGCGCCACAGCTCATGATGCTTGGCCACGACGCGGTCGGCCAGCTCGATCGGAAGAATCCCTTCCTTCGCCGCCGCCCGCTCGATCTTCTGCCCATGCTCGTCGGTGCCGGTGAGGAACCAGACGTCGTCGCCCATCCGGCGCCGGTGCCGGGCAATGACATCGGCCACGACGTTCTCGTACATGTGCCCGATGTGCGGATCGTCGTTGACGTAGTGAATCGCAGTGGTGATGTAGAACTTAGCCATCGAAGGGGCGGGATTGTAGCGCGGGAGCGCAGAGGTCGGCGAGCACGGGTTCAACTCCGTGTCCTCAGCGTCTCTGTGGTTGCAGTTTTCTTAATCTCCTACGCCAGCGTGAAGTCGACGCGCAGCGTGAATAGCGCGATCATCCAGCCGAGGATGGCGACGAAGGCGGCGGTGACCGCGCGATCGCGCGTGGACGTACGACAGACGATTGCCAGCCAGTAGAACATCGGGAAGTCGACGAGCGCGTAGCGGGCGAGCGACTGCACCGAGCCGGAGCTCAGCGGCACGGCGACCGAGAGCAGGGTGTATGCGGCAAACGACCATTGCCGGCGGATCAAAAACGAAACGCCCGCAGCGATCATCAGCAGTCCTGCCGAAATATTCAACGCCACGAAGTTCCATGGTTTGCTGATGACGAGACCTTTGGGGAGCGCCGAAAGGTCGATGGCCGGGGATCCCACCCGTCCCCACAAAGTCTGGGCGTGGACGAAGGCCAGCGGATCTCCTGCGCGAACGTACAGGAACGCAACAAACGCCGCGATACCAAGCGGGACGAGCAGAAGCCAAAGATGCCGCCGCGTCGGGCGCGTGGAGCGCTGATAAGGAAGAAGGAGAAGCGCAGGAAGGAGGCAGATACCGATGACTCGGGTCGCGCTCGCGAGAGCGCCGGCAATCCCGGACGCCCACCAGCGCTCGCGTGCCGCTGCGAGAAACGAGCTGGCCGACAGCAGCAGAAAGATCGACTCCGTCATCGGAAGCGAGAAGAAGTAGCTGGTCGGGAAAAGCGCGATGTACCAGGCGGCCCGTTCCGCTTGCTCATCGGCAAGACCGAGCGCCCGGCCCGCGGCTGCTACTGCGAGGAGCGCGAAGAGCAATGCAGCATTCGAAATGATCATCGCGACGATGGGAAACGAGGAACCTCCCCCTCCGAGTGCGCGGATCAGAAGGGGATAGAGCGGAAAGAACGCCCACGTATTCTTCGGCGCGCCGTCGGGCGTCTGCGATTCGTAGCCGCTGATGGCGATCCAGCGATAGAACCAGGGGTCGCCGACCATGGCCAGCCGCGAGAGCTCGGGCAGGACTCTGCCGGTCGATAGCGATACCTCCGTTCGCCAGACAGTTGAGTAATCCTTCCCCATGAACGCAATCTGCGACCCGATGACGAGAAGGAGAATGACCGCCCCTCGGCTGACCGCGAACGCAAGAAGAACGCTGCACACCGTCCGTCGCGGCATGAGATCGATTCTCTCACGGGCGCTGTGGCGCGCTTCGGACGATCAGGCTTTACGGCGTGATCCCGGAGTCGGGGCCATCGATCTTGTCCGTATCAGGGATCAGTGCCCGGATACGCGCGAAACCAGCCTTGCCGGGGAACACCTCGACGCGGAAACGTTTCGTTAGATCGTTGAACGAGAGCACGCCGAGCCGCCCTTCTTCGGCATCGAAAAGAGGAGCGGACGGCGCCCATCCCTCGACTGTGATCGACGTCTCGCCCGATGCGAACTCGATCCTGGCTTTGAGGACGCCATCATCGGAAAGCTCGGACACGCGCTTCTTTCCGAGGGGTACGAATTTTCCGAGATCGCCCAGAAATGCGATCCCCGATCTTCCTTCCGGCACCACCACGAGATAGGCCGGATCGCCGTGGATGAGTTGCGTGAACGGCGCGCCGCCGTCGACTCTGTGGCCCTTGCCTGCGATCCAGTCGTACACATAGACATTGCCTCCGAGGCCGAGCGCCTCGGGCGTGAAAGTAGCCGTGCGGTCCGCCGCGCGCGGATGCGCAAACACATACAGCGCGCGCATCCGGCCGTGATCGGTGTAGGTGAATGAGACGAGCGGCTCGCCCGCGTCGTGCGCGTCGTTCACGATGCTCTCGTCCGTCGGCACGGCCGGGACGTCGGGCTTGACGATGACGCCATCCGGACGCACCGCGTAAAGAAGATTGTCTCCGTTGATTTCGCCGATGCGGTCACCGACGCCCACGATGCCCGCCGAGAGCGTCGCGATCAGCAGGTGGATCTTCTCGTTGCTTCCGAAGACATCCGTGAATGGATAGACGCCGAGTGCGGATGCCAGGCGCGAGCTGTAGAAGAACTGATCCCACTTGTCGCGTGTGAAGTTGTCTTCGCTCACGCGGATCGTGGTGATGTTGTCGTACTTCGAGCTCTGAAGGAAGTGGCGCGGCGTGGCCATGCAGTACTGCATCGAAAGGCCGAACCGGTTGCCCAGCAGCGCCATGTTGTCCATGAACGCGTTCTGGTCGTCGATCTTGTAATCAGCGGTGGCCTGCACGTCCAGCCAATCCTGTTCATAGGCGAAGACGCCACTGTCGCGGAGGTAGCTGCCAACGCTCATCCAGTAGGCCGGATCGGTGATGACGTTGTTCGACATCTTGTACTGCTGTCGATACGGACTCTTCGCATCGATCCATCGGGCGTGCGTGATGAGCGGCAAGCCGAGATCCTGTTGAAAGGCGGCCAGGCCTTTGGGAAAGATCTGCGGATGGGCCTCGTAGCGCAGGATTCCCTGCGGCCCCTTCTCCGGCGGCCGATCCCAATCGCCGTTCTCGCCTTTCGGATACCACCAGCTATCGAGTTGCATGTAGCCGAGGGAGACGCCGGCTTTTGCGAACTCATCCTTCACCGCCAGGAGAGTTCCCGTGTAGCCGAGCGACGGCTCCCAGTCGTAGTAGTACGCGGCGCCGTTGTCGGTCCAGTAGCCGAGGTACTTCAATGATGGATCGGCGTCATTGGCAGGGCGTGTTTTTCCATTCAGGTCGGTCAGTGCCTGGCCCCACGTGTCGAACGCGCGATTGATGCCGTTTGCCACGACGAGCAGCGTTCGATGCGCGAGGCCCTGCGGAATCGTGGCGATGCGAGAACTGATACGGCTCTCGATCTGATCGTCAGTCGAGCGATTCAGGTTCGCGACCATGAAGTCCGAGGCGGGAGAGAGGATGAACGAGTGCCCCGCGTCATCGAAGCTCACCCACGGTCCCTCGGTGCCGGAAAGATCGAACTGGAACGCCGACCACTTTCCGAGGAACGAGAGGTGGAACGGAGCAGCGGGTGAAGTCGAGAGCGTGGGGAATCCAGCCTCGTTCGCGGACTTGGTCGTGTGGCGGTCCGTGAACAGAACGGCGGCCCGGTTCGGATAGGTTCGGATCGAGCCTTCCCGAACAGTGCCAAACGTGAACGAGATCTCGTGGTAGTCGCCGATGCCGTCGTGTCCGTCCGCGACTTTCACGTCCGAGGCGGGAGTGGGGAGCACGCCGTCGAAGATCCAGTTCGGATCGTCAGCTCGGACCGAGTAGTGGCCATCGTGCTCGACGGTAATCGTGATTCCGACGGCGGACTCGTGAATGGTCTCAGCGCTCAGTGGCGCGACTGCGAGAAGAACCATGGGCACGGCGAGCGCGCAAAGCGTTCGCTGAGCAGACCTGTAGAGACAGGCAACGACGCCGACCATCGTGCGGGGCATTCTTGGACTTTGGACCGGCGCGGATAGTAGCCGAGGTTGGCGCTACCGTCCATTGGGAGCCCCTGCGTTGCCTCGTAAGGAGTGCGGTCGTCTCGACCGCGGGCACTCGGGCGTCCTCGCCCGAGTGCTGTGAGGGCGGAGGTCGAAGTCTGTCGACGCTTGCGTGAAAGTTTCTGCCGCGCAAACTCCTATCGGATTCCGAACGCGTAAACGTTTCCGAAGAGATCGCCGATGAACGCGTGGCCGCGCGCGATGGCCACTCCGCCGAAGCCGAAGGACTTCATTTCGAACGACCAGAGGACCGAGCCCGTTGCCGCATCCAGCGCCACGACAGACTTGCCTCCGACCGCGAAGACGACGCCATTCGCGAACGACACCGGTGCGATGACTGGTCCGTTGAACGTATGCCGCCAGAGGATCGTGCCGTCAACCGGCGAGACCGCGGTGACCGCGCCGAGCACGGAATCGTCGACACTGTCGGGCGGGCGTCCGCCTCCGACGAAGAGAGTGGTGCCGTCGAACGCGGCAGTGGACAACGTTCCCTCACCATTCTGCGGAACCGCGCCTTTGATCGCGATCGGGGCGACCCAGACCGGTCCGCGGGCGAGGTTGTTGCGATCGAAGGCGTAGTAGCCGCCGTCCTTCTGCCCGGCTCCGACCAGCTCTCGTCTGGCGGCGTCGGTGAAGAGGGTGGGGGAGGAGCCCCAGTCAGCGTCCCAAGTCTCGTCGGGATTGGCCGGCAGTTTCCAGCGGTCTTCGATGAGAAGCGTGTCGAGGTCGAGACGGACCATCGAGAACGCATCGCCGTCCGCGAACGAATGCGCGGAGCCGGTCGTCACGAAGATCTTCCTGTGATCGGTGTCGACCGCGGGCGAAGTCCAGACGCCCCCGCCGACGAGATCTTCGGGTACGAAGAAGGTTGTTTGCAGCACCTCGCCGGTCGTGCGGTCGAGCGACGCCAGAGCGCCGCGCGGGAACGGGTTGTCGCAATTGCTGGAGATGCCCTGAAGAACCTTGCCGCCCGCGATCGCTGGCGAGCACCAGCCGTAGTAACCACCTGCCGCGGAGTTATCGCCAAGCGATTGCCGCCAGATGATCTTCAGCGTGTCGACATCAAGCGCGTAGAAGCCGTCATCGCCGCCGGCAAGATAAAGAACGTTCCCTTCGATGACGGGCGACGAAGAGATCCCGACGACCGATGGATTGCAGTTGGTGCTCGTGGTTGTGCCGAGGTTCGCCGATGCGATCACATCTCCGGAAGCGGAATCCAGCGCCCACTCAAAACCGCCCCAATCGCCGACGTAGACTTTGCCTTGCGCGACAGACGGTGCCGAAGCAACCGCCCCCTTCAGCTTCTGCGACCACAGCAACTGCAGGTTCGGAACAGATTCCGGAGAGAGAATCCGCTCACCATCGGCATTCCCGTCCATCGATAGCGAGCCGCAATACTTCGTCCAATCATTCGCCGGCCCCACCAGCGCCCGCCGCCTGACGATCGGGCTCGATCCGTTGATCTTCGCTCCCACCGCGGGAATGCACACCAAGGTCAGCAGGAGCGCGCCTACGCTTGCGAACTTCCTCGAAGCCGGGCCTCGTCTCACGATTCCTCCGTCGCAATTCCCGAATCGCGTCATGGGGCCTTCGAACCGCCCCATGTGCCGCGTCGATCTGACTCACCAGCCCGCCTGCCAGAGGCTAAGCAAGCTCGTAATAACTCCAAGACGCAGAACCCGTGCCGTGATGGGTGCTGCGCAGTTACAGACGGGGGAACGTGTTCGATGTTTACGGGACCGACGATCGAGTCCTCAACAGCGAGTATTGGGATCGTACTCGTGGAAGTAGTTGCGCAACCTTTGAAAACACCAAGCGCCGCGAAGTTGCGACGCATGAGTGCTTTAGATTGGCGGGCCGGCGGGACTCGAACCCGCGACCTCCGGTGTGTCGCGCGGAGGTCGCGGGTCCTTACCTTTCTCCCGGAACGGCAAAAGTCTGGTCCGCAGCGTTCTCGATCAGGACGGGGGAGAGGGTGCGCTGATGGCGAGCGACGCGTCGTGCAGTCCTTCGGGAACATGGATGAGGATGCTGCAGTCGCCGCCGGCGCGGGTTACTCCCGGCTTGACGATCGGCGTGAGGCACTCCTTCGGGAGCGAAAAAACGAAGGCCTGGCCTCGTATTATCCCGACTTATTTTTCGCGCTCGTGGAAAGCCAGCGCGGCTCCTCCGTCTCTCTAGCCAGGAGAGAAAAACCATGAGCGTCCAGCGCGGATTTCAACTTCTTTTCACCGTCGTGCTTCTGGTCTGCGGAGCTGTTTCGGCTTCCGCTGCCCCCGTGTCTCTGACCGCGCAGGAGCTCGCTGATCAGGCATATGTGCGCGCGAAAACGCTCGATGGCCAGCCGTATGCGCTGAACCTGGCCGATCCGGTCGAGTACCGCTTCTACATGGCGCACCTCGAGCGCGCCGGGATCACGTCCGCGCAGAGGCCGCAGTTCTTCCGCATGATCGAGCAGCAGCGGCAGAACCACATTGCGGGGCACTACCGGCCTCATTCCGAGGCCAACTTCATGGTGAAGACCGCCGGCACGATCGGGGATGCCGATCCGATCTCGGTCGTTTCGGCGATCAACACCATCACGGACGTCACCGCCGCGGGCTCGACGTTTTCCAGCTCGGCGGTATCGAGCGTCAACGGCGGCACGCAGTCGACCACCATCACCCTGGGACTGTACGACACCGCGACGCACGCCATGCTCTCGCCGCTGGTCTGGGGAGGCGACAACAGCGGCGCGCCGCTTTACTCGATCGCGAACTCCGGCCTCGGACTCTCGTCGTCCGCCTACGCGCAGTTCACGTACTCGTGGGTCGATCAATCAGGCACCGTGTGGGGCCCGATCGTGCAGGCTTTCTCGACCAGCGACATTCAGCCGACGCTGACGAACGATGCGCCGAAACACGCCGGTGGCGGCACGGACAATGTGCTCGTCTGCCTCGCTCGGGCGAATTGTGATTACGGCGGCCTGCTGACGACCAGCCTCATTCTTCCTCTGAAAGGCCACGCCGTGTATCCGTTCGGCGTTTCGCTGAAGAACAACAAGCCGACCAACGGCAGCGTGCTCTGGAAGATGATCGACGCCACGGTGGGCGGCGGCTGCAGCGCGTTCGGCGGAGCCAATTCGATCGACGCCTTCTTCGTCGGCTCGCCGAAGACCACCGTCGCCACGGACGCCAGCGGCAAGACCACGATTACGTGGGACTGGGACTCGACGGTCTTCAATCTTCCCGGACCGACCTGCTACACGAATGGACATCTGTACAACTTCGTGTTCCTCATGTACGTGCCGGCGCCCGTGCAGCAGGGCGGGCCGGCACAGCCGGTGGCCGTGCAGGTGACCTCGGCGACGCCGCGGAATGCCGGGACGAACACGGTGCAGATCGGACAGATCCAGGTCGTCAGCGGCTGCCTGGCACCCGGCACTGCGATCACGCTAGCGGACGGTTCGACGCTGCCGATCGAGAAGTTCACCGCCACGGGCGAGAAAGTGCGCAGCAGCAGCGCCCGCACGCTGACTGTCTCGAATTACACCCACGGACCGCAAACGAAGCCGATGGTGCGCCTCGTCGACGCCGCGGGGCATACGCTGCTCCTCACCGAGGACCATCGCGTGGTGACGAAGAACCGCGGCGCGGTCGCGGCCGGCTCGCTCTCGACCGCCGACGTCGTGCTCACCGACTCCAGTCCCTCGAAGCTCGAATCCGTCACCTTCGTTCCGTACCACGGCACCGTGCACAACATCGCCGTCGGCGAAAAAGGGGAAACGTTCCGCGAAGGCGAGACGACGTTGTACGCGAACCACATCCTGGTCGGCGACTGGACGATGCAGACCGCGGCGAATGAAGCCGTGCGCCGCTCGCCCGAGGCAATTTACGCGGGGCTGGCGCCGCAGTGGCGCGAGGACTATCTGAATTCGCTCGAGCCCGCGGTCGCTGCACGCCTGCGCGTAAAGAAGCAGCAGGGAGGCCGCCGATGAGAATCGCGATCCTCGTGACGCTGCTCGCGTCGACGCTCACTCTTTCCGCGCAGGAGGAGGTCTTTCTCGGCGCAAAACTGACGTCGGAGGGTTTCTTCGGCATCGGCACCGCATCCCCGACCGCCCGGCTGCACGTCAACGGCGATTCGATCGTCACCGGCATGCTGATGGGCAGCGGGTATCACGGGAACTTCGGGAAGGCCGCGCTGCTCAACGGCTTCGGCTACTCCGGTGCGGCGGCGCAGTTCGTCTTTCAGTACGACGACATCGACTTCCAGCCGGGCGATCCGCGCGCGATCCAAATCACCAACGTCAATACCAACACGTTCAAGACGTTCATCATCGATCACCCGACGGACGCCTCGCGCTACCTCGTTCACGCGTCGCTCGAGGGGCCGGAAGGGGCGGTCTACTATCGCGGCACGGCGAGGCTGACCGCCGGCCGCGCGGTGATCGAGCTGCCAGCGTACTTTGAATCACTGACGGAGAAGGAGGGGCGGACGATCCTCCTCACAAACATCGACGGCTTCGAGCCGCTAGCCGTGCGCAAAATCGACGGACAGAAGGTCCGCGGCGGCGCGTTCGTCGTCGAGGCGCGCGACACGCAGTCGGAGCAGGAGTTCGACTGGGAAGTGAAGGCGGTGCGTGCCGACGGGCCGCCGCTGCGCGTCGAGCCGCTGCGCAGCGAATTGCGCGTCGGCGGTTTCGGTCCGTACACCTACCGGTTGCCGTGAGGAGAATGCCCATGCGCCACTACATCGCCGCTCTGCTGCTCTTCATCGCCCTGCCGTCGCTCGCCGCACCGGGCGACGGCAACTGGGACATCCGCATCGCCTCGTGGAACCTGCTCAACTTCAGCCTGACCAAGGCGGGCCTGCCGCCGCCGACACCGCTGAACGCGGCCCTCATCGCGCGCTACGCGCAGATCATCCAGATGTACGACATCGTGTTCGTGCAGGAGCTGCTGAACGACGGGACGCCGCTCACGACGGCGGTTGCGGCGCAACTGAACGGCTACAACTGCCAGACCATCTCCGCCGCCAGCGGCCGCATCGGACGGCAGGAGCGCTACGGCGTCTGCTTCGCGACAGCAAGGCTGACGCTCGACGCCGTGCAAGACCTCACGGGGACGCAGGCGGTACCGGTGGTGACGCCGCCTCCCACGCAGCCGGCACAGAACGTCTGGATGCGGCCGCCGCTGCGCGTCACCTTCACGTATACGCCGTTCGACGGCACGCCCTACACGTTCGACGTCTACGTCAGCCACACAAAGCCGGCCTTCGGCGCCTCCGGACCGCCTCCCGGCACGCCGGCGAACGCCGCGAACAACCGCTCCGTGTTCTACGAGCTGTCGGCGCTGGAGAACAATCTCGCCGCCGGCGGCAACGTCATCGTCCTCGGCGATCTGAACGTCGACTGCGCGTCCTACCCCGCCGCCAATCGCGGCCAGAACTTTCAGGCGGGCTGGCACTGGTATCCGGGCGGCTACGGCAACGCGCCGACGAATCCGTTCCTGTCGAAGACCAATACCGCACCGCTCTCGCATTGCATCTACGACCGCCTGATCCTCAACGACAACATCAATCAGAAATACCGCGACCACGGGATCTACACGGCCGGCATCGACACGCGTCTCGACGGCAAACGGGTCTCCGATCACTTTCTGGTGTGGGTGGAGATCGGCAACCGCCAGGTGCAGCCGGCCGCGCTGGCGGTCGCCATCGACACTCCGGTCGCGGCCAACAAACGCCGCCGGCTCAACCCGGCCGCCGATGGCGGGCCGCCGGCGCGCGTCAACGCCGTCCGCATGAAGAACGCGGGAACGTCGGCCGCGAGGCTGGCCATCATCGCCTACGACGCGAAACGCCACTTCGACGGCAATGCCACCTACCCGCTCGTGGACGTGCGCGGCGCATCGACGCCCGTGACCGTCACCGACGCCGGCTCGTTTTCCCAGGACGTAGTGTGGACCGCTCCGGTGGCCGGTCAGTACTCGCTGGTCGTGGACCGGAACGGCGATGGCCTGTTCCGCAAGACGGACGGCGACGTGGCCAACGAGGACGATGAGATCGACTTCATCGTCACGTCCGGCACGGCCGTGCACAACAACCTGATGACCCTCGGCGACAACGGACAGTCGCGGGAACGCTTCAACGAGGACACGGCGCTGAACATCTACGCCCTCGGCCGCTCGCTCACGCCGAACACGGACGTCGACCTGTATGTCGTGGCCGCGAAGCTGCTCACCAATTTCGCCGGCTGGGCCGCGGCCCGCGCGGCCGGCACGCTGCTGCTTGAGCAGGTCTCCGTGCCGGTGAATTTTCAGAAGCTCGCTCCCGCTCTGCGCGAGCGCCGCACGCTGGTGCTGGAGGACAAGCTGCAGACCGTGCGCACCGACTCGGACGGCACGTTCTTCACCACTGCCTGGGAGAAGCCGGCGGTGCTGTTCAACGGCGAGCCGTTCCCGCCGCCGCCGCCCGGCCCCATCGACTACAAGCCGGAGTACGCGGTCGATGACGATGGCTGTGACGATCCGGCCGGGTGCGATGCATGCCGTTTCGCCGCCGCCAGCAGCGACGCGAACTTTCGCGCCGTCTGCAACGCCAGTCCGCAGTTCACCGACATCTACGGCACGAAGTTCAACGTGATCGTCGACGCGAACCGCAACGGTAGGTTCGACGCCCCCGATCTGGTAGACACGCACGACATCGGCGACATCGAGACGTATCTCGGCACGCACAACATGCTCGACGCTTCCGCGGACGGGAATCCGGCGGTCGGCGAATACAAGGAGCTCCTGAACGAGAAGCTCAATCTCACCGTGCCGCTCAGGGCAGACAACGTGTACGACGCCGCGACGCGCGACGCCTCCGCGCGCTACCTCTGCTCGCCGAGGGTGCCGAAGGGGGATCTGCCGTTCCTCCGCGCGGAGAAGGAGGTCGGCTTCGTGCTGCTGAACGAGCACGACTACGTGCAGTCGAAGCAGTTCGCGTCTGGCGTGGCGGCATACGACGACGCGACGGTGCGCAACGGCACGGTGGCCGACGGCGCGAGCGTCTGCCTCGTGGCGGGCAACCTCACGCTGGACGGATTCAGCGCCCCGCCGGGCACGAACACGGTCATGCCGGTGCAGTCGGGCACCATCGGCGGCACCGTGGAGGCGAGCGCGCTCTGCGTCTCCTCCGTCGGGACCCTCGCCTTCGCGGCCGGCCTCGCGCTCATCCCCACACCCGATCCGCTCAGCAAAGGAGGCGCGATCGTGTTCGGAGGCTTCGGCCTGCTGCAGGCCGGCCTGTGCGCGGTCGGATTCTGATCGAGAATCGTCCCTAACCTTCCTTCATGACGTCTGCAATTACCGCCCCGAGACGCGGAACGCCTCTCACCTTCAAGGAGACTGCTGACGAAGAAACGCCTGACGTTGCCTCTCACTCTCACCGTCCTCGTGCTCACCCTCGCGCCGGCCGCGATGGCGGACCACTGCACGCGCTGCCGCACGACGACGACCGGCCCGCAGTGCTGGTTCACCGTCACGGGCGGCTACCCGCTCTGTGAAGTCACCACGACCGGTTGTCGGTTCTATGGCACCTGGTGCACCGGCCGCATTCGCCTCCATCATCGCGCGGGTGGCAAGCGTCGGGATCAAAGCGATAGACCTCCGGCGCGACAACCGGAGGTCGGGGGCTTACCTTTCTCCCGGAACGCCCAAAGTCTGGCCCGTTCAGTGATTGACGCAGCGTTCTTCGGTCAGGCCGGGGGAGAGGGTGCGCTGGTAGTGAGCGACGCGTCGTGCGCTCCTTCGGGAACATCGATGAGGATGCTGCCCTCGCCGCCGAAGCGGGCCACTCCCTCCCTCTCGCACGGCGTGAGGCACTTCTTGGCGCGTTGCTCGTCGAGCAGCGCTTGCAACTGGGGCCGCACGTCTTTGGCCTCCTGCGTCTCGAACTGCGGACTGGTGAGATTGAACTGCTCGATCGGATCGGCGGTGAGGTTGTACTGCTCGTACTGCGCTGGGACGTCCTTCGGCGGCACCATGCTGAGTAGATTCGGATTGGTGATCAGTTTTGCGTACGGCGTGTCGTATTGCTGCGTATAGATCGTGTACTTCCACAGAATCTCGCCGAGCTGCACGACGATGCTCTCGACCTGATTCGGTGTCGTGACCGATTGCCACTGCCGGTTGCCGACGACCTGGCTGAGACCCTGACTTACGTCGTCATAGGTCATGAAGAACACCGGGTCGTTCAGGAGCGTGCTCGTGCCGCGCACCACGCCGGAAAGATCGCGGCCAACCAGCGGGCGCGTTTCCGTGTGCGACGGTGCGAGCTTCCTCGCTGCCCCACCGACGTCGACGCCCGCGAGGCCGAGGAGCGTGGGGAGGAGATCGGCGTGCGAGGTGAGACCCGACTCGCTGCGCGGCGTGTTGCCGAACAGCGGGCTGGTGATGATCAGCGGAACGTGGATCGTCTCCTCGTACGCGTTGTACCACTTCTGATGCATGCCGCCGTGGGCTCCGAGCATGTCGCCGTGATCGGTCGTGAAGACGACGATCGTGTTCTCGAAGAAGCGCGAGGTCTCGAGGCGCTGGTACACCTCTTTGATGTACTTCTCGACGTTGATCTGCAGAAAGTAATAGAAGCGCCGATAGAGCTCGATCGTCGGCTGGGGGAGGAACATCTGCGGATAGGTCGCGACATAGCTGGCCTGTGCGGTTGGCTTCGTCGAGAGGTCTTCGTTCGCGGTGGGCGGCGGCGGGATGTCCGGCACTTCGCCGGGCGTCGGGTACGGCAGGCCGAACAACGCGGACCAGGCCAGGCCGAAGAAGACGATGTCGTGCGGATTGACGAACGAGTTCACGAGCAGCCACGGCTGATTGTCGTTGCCCGCTTCCAGCTCGTCGATCTGCGACAGCGCCTGATGCATGTAGCCAGGATCGCGGATCCAGCCGGAGTTGGCCTTCGACTCCCGTGCGGCTCGGGTCCGATCCAGCCGCTGAAGCCGAAGTCGTTGAGACGATCGGCGGCTTTGTAGATGTCGACGTTCTCGATGATGGGTACGCCGCTGTCCCTGGTGGTCATCAGCGAGTTGTGCGTGCCCGGGATCTCGATGTCGGCGTGCGAGATGTGCCACTTGCCTTTGTAATACGTGCGATATCCGGCGGCGCGGAACCAGTCGCCCATCGTCGGGACCGTGTTCGGATCGAGCCACGACATCCCGGGATCCCACGCCGTCTTACCCATACCGTCGGTCTGCGACACTCCGTGCAGGGTCGGGTACTGCCCGGTGAAAATGGACGTGCGGCTCGGCGCGCACGCGCTGGACTGCACGTAATGACGGTGGAACTCGAGCCCGCGTTCGCGAAACAAGCGCTGGGCGACGAGGTTCTCGGCCATCCATGCTCTGAGCTCCGGCCCGTCGTAGACCGTGGGGTACCGCAGCTCATCGACCATAAAGAGAAGGATGTTCGGTGCTTTTTGCATACTGGAGGAGGGGTGCGAAAAGGGAAAATCCCTACCCGAGGTTGGGCAAAAACTCTCACGAGGTGAGCCAGACTGCCGGCAACCCGCTGAAAACACGAAAGCCGCCAAAATGGCGGCGAATCGGTCATTTAATTTGGCGGGGCCGACGGGACTCGAACCCGCGACCTCCGGCGTGACAGGCCGGCGTTCTAACCAACTGAACTACGACCCCGCGTCGTAGGGAAACCTCGCTAACCTGACGTCTGCTAGCGGCATTCCCGAGAGGCGCGCATGCTACGGGCGGAGGAGCGGGGTGTCAAGGATGGGTGGGAAGAAAGGTCGCATCGCGCAGCCGCGGCGCGGCGGCGTCCTTCGCGGACAACAGCGGCGATGCGATCGGCCAATTGATTCCGATGTCGGGGTCGTTCCAGAGGATGGCGCGGTCGGCGGGGGGATCGTAGAGCGTGGTGCATTTGTAGACGAGGTCGGAGGTGTCTTCGAGGGCGCAGAAGCCGTGCGCGAAGCCGGGAGGGACCCAGAGCATCCGCTTGTTTGATTCGGTGAGCTCGATTCCGAACCAGCGGCCGAATGATGGGGAGCCGCGGCGGATGTCGACGGCGACGTCGTAGAGCGCGCCGCGCGTGCAGCGCACCAGCTTTCCCTGCGCGTTCGGCTCCTGGTAGTGCAGGCCGCGCAGGACGCCTTTGGCCGAGCGGGAATGGTTGTCCTGCACGAAGACTGCGTCGATGTTCGCCGCGCGGAAGGCATCGATGCGATAGGTCTCCATGAAGAAGCCGCGATCGTCGCCGAAGACTTTCGGCTCGATGATGAAGACTCCGGGAAGTGTGGTTTCTCGTATGTTCAAGCGGCGCGGATGATAGCAAGGAGTGGGCGGCGGTCCGCGGCTCCGGCGACTCAGGATGACAGTCGTAAGGCACACTCCCCCCTCGTTTTGCTGTATTGTTTCTCCATGCGCGCGCATCCGGCATTCAGTTCCAACGCTCTCGAAAGCCATGCACCGGACGTTCTGCGCGTGGTGGTCGTCAGCAGCGCGCCGTTGGTGCGGGCCAGTCTGCGCACGATTCTGGGCGAGTTCGATGATCTCGATGTCACGGAAGCGGAGCCTTCGCGGCTGCGCGCTGTGAATGCCGAGGTGATGCTTTGCGATGGGAATGCGCCGGATGTCGACGTTCCTGCGCTCGTGCTGGTGCGCGATGCTGCCGGAGCCGCGGAAGCGCTGGCGTGTGGCGCGCGGGGCGTGCTCGCGCGGACGGCTGCGCCTCGGCGGATGCATGCGGCGTTGCATGCGGTGGCCGAGGCTGAGATCGTGATCGATGATGCGTTTGCCGATTCGCTGCTGCGGAATCCGCGGGCCGAGGTCGAGATGATCGAGCCGTTGACGACGCGCGAGCGGGAAGTGTTGCGACTCCTCGCTTCCGGTCAGACGAACAAGGAGATCGGTCAACGCCTCGGCGTCACCGACCACACGATCAAGTTCCACGTGAACGGCATCCTCGGCAAGCTCGGCGCGCAAACGCGTACCGAGGCGGTCGTGGAAGCGGCGCGGCGCGGCATCATCGCGGTTTAGTGCGGTATCGAGCGCATGACCGAGCTCACGCCGGCCCCTGATCCCCAAAAGAAACAGCAGGAGTGGCGGCTGGCCGGAATCGTCTTTTTCGCAATTCTGGCGCTCGGGATTCTCTACGCAACCTTCGTCATCCTCGAGCCGTTTCTCGCGCCGATCATGCTCGGCGCGGTGCTGGTGACGGTGACGTTCCCCATCTACCGGCGGGTTCGCGATCGCCTGCATGGCGCCAATCGCGCGGCGTCGGTGATGCTGATCCTCATCACGTTCACCGTTTTGCTCCCGGCGTTTCTGATCATCGTCCTCCTGGTGCAGGAGGCGAACGTCGTCGTGAAGCATCTGCAGTCGGGCGACATGGAGCGGACGCTTCATCGCCTGGACATCAGCAATCGGATGCCGTGGGTGAAACGGGTCGCGCCCAACTTCGATCCTGCCGCGATCAATCCGGCGCACGTGATCTTTCCCGTCGTGCAGAGGGCTCCTGCGTGGATCGCGGCGCATGGCGCATCGGTCATCGGGGGGGTCGCAGGTCTGGTGATCGCGCTGTTTCTCGTTCTTCTTTCGGCGTACTTTTTCTATGTCGAGGGGGAGACGATCGTGGCCGAGGCGTCGGCGTTGTCTCCGCTGCCGGCGCGGTACAACACGCAGTTCGCGGAGAACTTCAAAGGTGTGGTCGACGCCACCTTTCGCGGTCAGGTGATCACTTCGTTGACGCAGGGCGTCTTCATCGGATTCGGTCTGGCCGTTGCCGGGATTCCCGGCGCGATTCTGTGGGGCGCGGTGGCGACGGTGTTGTCGCTGCTGCCGGTGGTCGGTTCGGCGGCGGTGTGGATTCCGGCGGCGCTCTACCTTTGGGTGGCTGCATCGATCGGCGACCGAAGCTACTTCGGAGCGATCTTCCTGACGGTCTGGGGCGTAGTCGTCGTTCCGGTCATCGAGCACGTGGTGAGGCCGTGGGCGATGAAGGGCAAGATGCAACTCCCTGCGATTCCGCTACTTGTCTCCGTCCTCGGCGGGATGGAGGCGTTCGGCTTCGTCGGTTTGGTCGTGGGGCCGCTAGTCTTCTCGCTGCTAATCTCGGTGATCGACATCTACAAGCGCTCGTTCCGGATCCCGCCGAGCGAGGGGATCGTGGCGTAAGTTACTGAGTCGGAAGGTGTTTTTGGCTTAGCTGCCTCGACATCGCATGAGACTCCGAGTCTCATGCATGAGGTCCCCGAGTCTCATGCATGAGGTCCCCGAGTCTCATGCATGAGGTCCCCGAGTCTCATGCGTGAGGTCCCCGAGTCTCATGCATGAGGTCCCCGAGTCTCATGCATGAGGTCCCCGAGTCTCATGCATGAGGTCCCCGAGT
>OLLN01000083.1_pt1 | contig 42385 bp, 38 predicted proteins | sample 1604281 | NCBI WGS metagenome assembly OLLN01 (sample SAMEA104055716, study PRJEB20765) | soil metagenome | biome: Arctic tundra; feature: Polygonal ground; material: soil | place: USA | collected 2011-09 | depth 0-0.5 m | reverse complement strand
CTGGACTCGATCTTCGGCAGGGGATTCCTCGCCCACCCGCCGCCCCGCCCTCTCGGAATGACAGACGGGGTCATTCGCTCCTCTTTGGCACGCGTGCCGTTCCCATCGCTCAGGATGACACCAAGGATGACACTTGTGGACCGACGGTCCTGCGCCACGTACCCGCCGTCCCGCTCGGCGAACATTCGCGGCTGTCGTCACAACCAGAGAGTTGACCTCACGGACGCTGGTCACTCCGCCAGGAACAAACACGCTGGCATCGAGCGATCCGGGAGCAGACTTCGCGCCAGCAGCCAGCATCGCTGCTCTCCGATCGAACCCAATCGGTTCAGTGACTCGGAACCGCTTGCTGCGTCGCACGGCAGTCGGTTCTCAGCCAGCGGATCAACTCGTCGCCGAGCGCCAATCGGTGCCATGAGAACGGGTGGTCGTCGTCGTAGGTGACGAGCTTGACGCGCTTGCCTCCGGCCGCGCGGATCGCTTTGGCCATCCGCTCGTGCATCGGGACGTCTTCGTCGGCCGAGTCACGCGTCGCGGCAACGAGCAGCACCGCATGACCCGCCAGCACCGCGGCCTTCGTGACGTAGTCCCACTCCGGATGCGCCGCCATCTCGTCCAGCAGGGCGGTGGCATCCGCGCGGACAGGACCACTGGAGGGATTCGTGGTGTTGCGGAAGTCGTCGAGACTCGCCTTGCGCTCCTCTTCATGCGTCGCAAACCGCTGCCCCGCCCAACCGACATTCCACGCCGCGATTCCGGCAACGCAGACAGACTGCGCCTCGCCCGCGCCGTGCATGAGCGATAGCCACCCGCCGAAGCTGTGACCGACGAGCGCGATCCGCCGCGGATCGAAGTGAAAGCGCGCAACCTGCTCCGGCGCCCGAACCCAATCGACGATGGCCTGCACATCCTCGAGCGAATTCGCAAACGAGAACGTGCCACCCGATCCCCACAACCCGCGGAAATCGAAATAGACCGCCTGGTACCCCTCCCGCCGCACCGCCTGCGCAAGATCAAGATTCTTCTCATTCCCCGGATACCCGTGCAGAAACACCACCACCGGATGCGCCCCCGCCCCCGCCACAAGATAAACCAGCCCATTCAGCCGCACCCCACCACTCATCACGACCACCTCTTGCATCGACGCGGCAGGCTTCAGCGATGGCCGAGGATCGCGCGCCGCGGCGAATGCGGCCGCCGCCATAACGAGCTGGATCAACACGGCGAGGGCAAAGAACTTGCGGACGATTCTGTTTGTGCTCATCAACATCTGACTCCCTTCGCGTGTTTGCGGGAAACGCCATTCTCACACGCCTCGCGGCTTCGCCAATCACGTCGCGATCGACGACTGACTCACAGCAATTCACGCTGCTTGAACGAGAGGATGAGACGCCGGAGGCGTCACGGATGGTAGCCGGTGGTGCGAGCGCCAGCGAGCGACCACCGGTATCCGTTGTCAACCAGGATTTCGACCCCGGATGGGGTCGCAGAGAGCTCTCGCCGATTTCGGCCCCTTCGCGCTCGGTTGAACCCGGCGGTCCGCGAGCACGATCGAAAGAAGTTGACCTTTACAGCTCTGGGTCTCGCGTTTTCGTCACCACCGCATCCCTCGGCGAAGCCGGCACGGCAGCCCGCGAACCAAACTGCCGGTGATAACCCCAATTGCGGATCTCTCCGCGACCCCATCCGGGGTCGGTTTTTTTCGATCGAACGGATACCGGTGGTCGCTCGCTATCGCTCGCACCACCGGCTACCCTCCGTGACGCCTCCGGGGCAGGCGCGCTTAAAACCAGCTCACGATCTTCAAGCCGGCCACGCGCCTGAAGTGCTTCTCGTTGTTCGTGATCAGCGTGAGACCGAGGGTCAGGGCGCGCGGCGGCGGCGCACCCGATCCCCACAACCCCGGAAATCGAAATAGACCGCGTGGCACCCCTCCCGCCGCACCGCCTGCGCATGGCGCTACTTCGTCACGCGCAACGACGAGGCGATCGCAACGCGCAGGATCAAGACTCTTTTCATTCCCCGGATACCCGTGCAGAAACACCACCACCGGGTGCGGTCACGCCCCCGCCGCAAGATAGGCCAGCCCATTCATCCGCGCCCCACCACTCATCACGACCACCTCCTGCATCGAAGCCGCCGGCTTCAGCGATGGCAGAGGATCGCGCGCCGCGGCGGAGTCTGCCGTCGCCACGAAGAGGTGGATCGAGGCGGCGAGGCCAAAGAACGGACGGACCCTCTCATTTGTGCGCATCAGCGGCTGCCTCCTCTTCGCGATGTTCGCGGGAGAGCGACATTCTCACACGCATCAGGTTCTGCCCCCCCTCGAGACTCACCGTCCTGTCCGCGTGTCGATATCGTCAAAAATGCAGCGCGCTGGAGCGCCGTAGACGCATGTCGATGACCCCTTGTACAGGTTTGCTTGAGTAGGTCGCTTCCCCACCTGTCGTCCCAAGAGCTGAGGGGGTCAACCATCCGACCTGTCGAAATCAGACGGCCCCCGCCGCCAGCCCGGACCGGCCAGGAATCGTGCCGGCCGCCGAGTTCCGATACATCTTGTCAATGAGATTCTCCGTCAGGTCGGCGGTGAGCTTCAGGTCGTGGCTCGGGCGACCCTGCCAGGCTCCCCAGACGACGGTCCTAAGGCCGGCGCTCTTCGCGCGCGTAATCGTTGTGGCAAAGTCATTGTCCGCCGTGAGGAGCAGCACCATGCCCACGCCGCTCTGATGGTAGAACGAGAGCAACTCCATCAGCGTGTTGTTGAGGACGAAGTCAGCCGAGTTTTTCACGTTTCTTAGCGAGTTCACCGGCTTGAGGCCGAGCACTTCGAAATTGTCCTGATATGCGGCCAAATCGTCGACTGCCCACGGTGCGACAACGCGTTTGTCGCGCACGTCATATCCGGCGGTATTGCATGCGGCACCCAGCCGCGCGTAGAAGTCCTCGGCGGCCAACCTCGCGTCGATGGAGTTGCCGATGAACAGGTGCTTCAGCGCGTTCGCGCGCGCGATGTTCTCGAAATCGACGAAGACGGCGCATCCGCGGCGCTCCGGCATCACCGCTGCTTGCACGTGCGCCTTGTCGAGTATGGACGGTCGCTTGCTCGGGAACGCATCCTCCCTTAGCGCGCCGCGTTCTTCGCGGAGGCGGCCGAGCCAATTCTCCATCAGCAATCCGTTGATACGGACGAAGAGCTGTCCCTCCCCGTCGCGCTCCTCCATGATCACCTGCTGGGAGAGGAGTGCCTTTTCGATCGAGGGAATGCGTGCACTATCAAGCCCTGGCGCGTAGTTCACAAGCTGACGGGCGGGAACGCCACGGCCGGTGCCGAGCCGGCGACCATACAACTCCTCCTGCGCCTTGAAGATCGCTTCGAGCAGCGCAGCTTCGTCACGCCCGATCGTGTCCCGATTGCACTGGTAGTCGAACAGGACCGATTCCGAGACGAGCACGTCCGCCACGTCCACAACGTCCTGCGGGATGACGATCGCGCGATTCCTCACGCGCAGGCGCTCCATTAGCTTATCGCCAACCTGCTGTACATGAGCGGGGTAGCCTCGGAGATAGCGCCAAACCATCTCGACCGCTTCCGGGGTGTAGCGAATGCCGGTGTTTCGGAGGCCCGCGGCGAGGATGTCGCCGGTGGCGTGCTTGTCAAGAAAGCCGAGATTGATCGGAGCCATCCGGTTGAAGAGGTTCCACGAGCCGCCGGATTTTATCGTCTCGAACCGCTCCGAAGCCGTAAAAAGCAGCTGCGACGGCCGGTCGTCGTCGTTGAGCATCGACGCCAGCATCGTGAGGAAGTCTCGACCGACGTACTTGCTAGAGTCCCGAAGGCGCTCGTGGTGCTCGACAGAGGCGAGCAGCGCTTGGACTTCGTCAAACATCAGCAGCAGCCGCGCGGGCCCCACGCTGGCGGCGTACTGCCGCAGCCCGTCGATGAAGACCGTCGTCGGAGGCTCCGTCTCCCAACGATGCTCCGGAATCGTCGGGACATCGGCAGACCCGCGACGCTTGAGCTCAATGCCGATGTCGCGGAGGAGATGCTGACAGAAAAGCGTCGTGTTCTCGCGTTCGTTACCGAGAGGGTACGTTTCGAGGTCGAGATGAATGGCGACCACGTCCCCCGCCGGCTCGTAGACCAGGTTTGCGCATACTGAACTCTTTCCAACGCGCTTGATGCCATCGAGAAACGCTGTCATGTTTCCGGCCTTCGCGCGCTCGATCAGCATGTCTCGGAGTCCCTCGCGCCCTTTGAACGTGTGCGCATACTTCTTCGAGACGCCTCCACCGTAGAAATAGAGGTCGTGAGGAATCCCGCTGCTGCACTTCGTCACCGACGCGAAAGGTCCAGCCGGCAGATTCACTGTCGCCGCCTGACGGTAGCGGCGCTGGCCATCGGCGCTGTAAACGATCGCCGCCGACACCGCGACCGAATTGAGGTCAGGCGGACAGTGAATCGGGATTACCTCGTACGTGACGCTGTTCGCATCGCGCTCTTTCAGAGCGTGCGGCGAGGTGAGCGCCTTGTCCTGCGATCCGGCGTGAACTCGCAACGGATGAAATTCGAGGAACAGCTCAACGTCCGTCAGGGGAGACGTACGGTCGTTGCTGATGCGCACGAGAAGATCGCCCTCGTCGGCATCGTTGACGATGATATCCGTCGTGATCTCCAGCGTTACGTCCGCATCGACATGCAGAGATGTGACAGCGCTTGCGAGAGTCACACGCTCGCGTGCCGACGGCGGTGCGGGCACAGGCGTCGCCGGCTTCGGCGTGTCCTCCTGGGGCGGTTTTTCCGAGGGGTCAGGCGGCGGCGGGATACGACGAAAGAGGTGCTCCCGATTCGGTCCAATCCATGCGCGTTTTCCGGCGCGCGACAGCCATGTATCGAGTCGGTCGAGCGTCGCGACGTCGAGCTTGTGCTGTTCCGCGGTCTGGAGCGCGTCGTTCACAGCTTGACGGAGTTCCCGTTCCTGAACGTTCGTCATGGTGGAGAGCAGAATGACGAGATCGATGCGTGCGCCGAGTTCTTTCTCGTGATGCTCGAGAGTGGCGTAAATCTCCGCCAGTTTCCTCAGCAGAACCGGCGTCGGTCTGCTGTACCGCTTGCGCTGTTCGAAGTACTCGACGAGTTTCTGCAACTCGAGCGGATCGCCACCCGTGCGGTCAACGTACGCCTCGAGTTGCTGCGCCGAGATGCGCGCCCTGGGATCGGCCCAATCCGTTGTGTCACCACCGCGTGCCCAGAGGCTGATCAGGCGGTCGCGCAGCTCATTCTGCCGCGGATCGTTGAGCGTCGCCGCCAGCACGAAGGCGAGCGGCAGGAGACGGTCGTACATCCGCAGCTCGTTGCGTGGCGTGTTGAGCACCAAGTCGATGACGAACGCCTCGTTCTTCGTGGCGAGGCTCAGCGCAGTTAGCGTGAACGTCGTTGCCGCGTTGGAGAGAATGTGCCGGCCAGATGCGTCGCGCATCGAACCGCCTTCGTACAGTTTAACGCGTTCGATCTGTAGATACTCACGGAGAACCTGGAGCGCGTTCGCAGGCGCCGACGGCGAATCGTCGGATGCCACGAGAACACTGAGATTCCACGCTGTGTCCTCGAGGACGAAGCCACTCTTGAGCGACGCCCGGAAGAGCTGCTCCGCCGGCCTTCGCGCTCCCATTCGGGCGTTGACGAGCGCGCGCCACTCACGGATGAGCGGATGCGTGCCGATATCTCCCGTCGGAGGGAGGCGCTTGAGCCCATCCGCCGCTCCGCGAAAGTTACTGTGGAAATAGCACGCCGACGCCCTGTTCAGTTCCGCGATCTCGCGCGATGGCGACTGGCGGCCGTCGATCGTCAGGAAATTGCTCTCTGGCGTCCTGTAGACGCCGAAGATCTTTGCTGCGTTCTGCAGCCGCGCACGCACTGTGTCCATCCAGGGCTTCAGCGCGCTCACCGCACCGGTGAAGTCGCGGCTCTCGATGGACGTCATGAACTCAGCCTGCGTCGGCTTCCCCGGAGGTGCCATCGGATCCTCCTCGACGAGGAGACCAATCTCGCGTGTGCTCTCCACCGTCTTGGGATCCGCCGACTCGCACAGTGAGATCCATGCCCGGACCCGCTCCCACTGTCCCCGCTCGCCGAGAACTCGTGAAACGTAACAAAGCGCCGGGGCCACGATGCGCTGTGCGCGCGTTGTGTCGTTCGCGGAGACCGCGTTGCGGAGAGAGAGCGTGTAGTATTGGCAGATCGCCGAGTCAACCGCCTGTCCGAGATCCTCCGGCCGCGGCGCGTTTCTCCTGCCGTTCGTTCGCCGCCGCAGGTCTTCGGTGTCGATGCCGACCGTCTCCAGCACCGCCTCGTACTCGATCGGCTCCTTCTTCAGCAGTTTCGCAACGACCTGGAGTTGGAACGCTCGCAACACGCGCTCCGCGAACTTTGGGAGGCCGGGTATGTAGTAGCCGAAGAACGCAACCGTCGCGAGCGGCGCGACGCACTCGTATTTGCCCGCGTCCAACAGTTCTTCCGCGATCTCGATGCATGTTCCGGCGAGTTGTGGCAAACCCTGCTCACTTGCCGGGACATGCGCACCTTTTGTGGCGGCGGCGCTTTGACCCTTCTCCCACGCCGCACGCGCCTCACTAATGCGACGATTCAGGCTTTTTTGTAGTCGGGCCGTTAGTAGTGGCTGCAGCACCGCAATTTTTTCGCAGAATCGCGGAAAAGCCCCGAAAAAATCTCGCTCTGCAAGCTTGTACCAATCGAGATCCAGAAAGGAACGGACGATGCCTGCGTGTGTCAGCGCGTCTTCGCTTTGTGAGCCCTGCGCGTCTTGCGCGTCTTGCGTGGCGGCTTCCACGGCTTCAAGAAGCGATGCGGAGTTTTGAAGCTGTGCGAACTCGGCGCGCGTGAATGTCTGGAAGGGGTCGTCATTCGCAGGGTCACCGACTGTCGGCGCTACGACGGCGTACTCTTCACCACAGGCCGGGCAGGGCCAAGTCTTTCCGACGAACTTAAAATTAACCTTCTGAGTGTGACCGCACTGCGGGCACGAGGTATCTAGCATTTCCGGCATGAGAATGTCTTCCGTGTTGATCATGGAGGGTGAAACATATGCAGGGACGTATAGACGCTAGGAGGCCTGTTGACCTATGAGGGGCGAACGGATGTGCAGCTCGAATCATGGAAGGAAGCCATGATCCTAGCATGCGGCACGGCTGAACAGCGACGCTCGTGGCCATTCTCCCTCCCTCACGAAATATAATTGCCGTTCGATGCGGGGCAGGCGAACCATCGCGCTGGCGTATGGTCTATCGTCAATCTGTCCGAGCGAACGTCGTGCCGGCTGCTGGTGATTGCGCGTCTGACTCGGGTGGCGCGGCTCTGCGAGCCGCTTGCCCGCGGCTACTCTCTGTCATCCCTGCCGGGATGCTCGTCGTTATGCAAGCGCTTCTACTAGGAAGACCGAGTATCGGACCCGCACCGCTTGCCAGCGGCATCCGCTAACACCACGCGATAGCGGATACAGCGCGTATCCGCCAGAATTCGCTCCTGACGGATACTCATGGCCACCTACCCTCTTCACCCCCTGTCACTGACGACTCTCTTCTCGGAGATCGAGGCGTTTGCGCTCGCGCAGGAGACGGTCTTCGTGGGGACGCCGGGAAGTGTTTTGAGGCGGCGGAACGCGTCGCAATTCGAGTTCTATGCGCATCAGCACTACGACGCCTCGGCGCAAAGCGAGAGAGATATGTCGCTGGCCCTATCGGGAGCAGCGAGGCCGAGGCGGCCGCGGACGAGTTGAGTACGAGGATCGCCGACGCCAGGCGAATGGCGCCGCTCATTCGGCTTCTCGGGCGGGAGGGCTTTCAGTTCGCCGACTCCAGAACGTTCGCCACACTCGCTGCCTTGCACAACCACCGATTCTTTGCGGCCGGCGGTCTGCTGGCCGGCTCGCACGCGTATGGGGTGATCCTGAACCGGCTCGGCGTTCGCGCGCCGTCGTATCGGACCGGGGACGTCGATCTCGCCCGAGGAGGGGCGCTGGCGTTCGTGAGTCCGCCGAAGCATCCGTTTGTCGAGATCCTTCGCGACTCCAGTATCGAATTCGTCGTACGACCGCGGCTCGATTCGCGAACACCTGCCACCTCCTACAAACAGCGTGGACGGTTCACGTTTCAGATCGAGTTGCTCGCGCCCGCCCGAGGAGAGGAGATCGGATCGATCGCCATTCCTGAGTTGCATGCGCAGGCGACTACGATCCCCTTCCTCGCCTACCTGCTCAAGGAGTCGCAGCTCACAGCGGTCCTCGCGCAAGAAGGATCGTGTGCGGTCCGTGTTCCGATCCCGGAGCGCTTCGCCATTCACAAGTTGATCGTCTCCGAGCTGCGCCACGGCGGCGACTCAAAGTCGCAGAAGGATCGCACCCAGGCGATCGTTCTATGCGCCGCGTTGGGCGACAGCCATCCCGGTGCTCTTGCGGCGGCGTTGGATGAGGTTCCGCGCCGGGCGCTCAAGTACTTTCGCAGAGCGCTCGTTTCCGTGCGCGAAACGCTGGAAAAGACTCATCCGCGGGCGTGGGAAGAGTTGAGCTCCTGAGGTATCGCTACAATCGGATTGGGCCTCTCTGTACAGAAAGAACTTTCACCATGAAGAAAGCGCTGGTCATCCTTGTCCTGCTGGCCGCGGCAGTTTATGTCGCGTCGTGGTTCTGGGCGGGGGACCAGGTTACCGCCGCGGCCGCACGGCCGTGGCCGGACGGCCTGGGAACGCTCGCCGCGGTCCCCGATCGGTATCCGCCGCAGCACGAGAATGACGCCGCACGGAGGCTGACGAGGCTCGCTGGCCCTATCGCGGAAGACGACGCCGTCACGACGTACGTGCGACAGGAGATCGCGCGCGGGGAGCTCACGATCGCCGAGCCGCCGGCGATCACGAACGTCTCCGCGATCCGCGACCTGCTCCTGCGCGAGCCGGTCGTGTGGGAGCGCGACCTCGCGCAACAGCACGGCGGTCTTCTGGGGAAGGTGGCGATGCACCTGACGCTGATGCGCATCCTGGTCGCAAGCGCCCTCGGGCGCGCACGCCAGCACGACGCGGCCGCGTGGGATGACCTGCACGCGGCGTGGAGTCTGACGAAGGCGCTCCACGGACATCCACATCTCATCCTGCGGGTCGTGGCGATGTCGATGACACGCGCGATCAACGCAGTCGCGTGGAAGATGCCGCTTCCGGTGCCGGCGTGGTTCGCCGAGGTGCAGGACCGCGACCTCGTGCGGCCGCTCCTCGAGACTCTACAGTACGAGAACTGGCGGACGTGGAAGCAACAGAAGTTCCCCTTGAAGCCGTTCGCCGAGAGGATCGAGCGCGAGCGCATCCTCACGGGGGAGCTCGCGCGAGTGACCGAGTGCGAATTCAACCGTGTGACCGAGACTGGTGATCGCTCGGATCCTATCTCCAGGCTCGATATCGGGTGGCAACGTGCCTTCCGCTACCGCGTCGAGTGCGAGGCCACCGCGAACGCACTGCGCGCCCGTGCCGGAAAGCCGATCGAAGAGGGCTCGCACTGCAGCGATGGTCGGTGGAGCTTCGACGGAACGACGCTCAGGTTCGCGAAGCCGATCGCGTTGCCCGAGCGGCGCGATACGTCGATGCCGCTGACGCTACACGTTCGGGAGTGACGCCGCTCCAGCCGCATTTCTCACACGCCTGGTGCACCTCCTTGACTACACGTCTTCTTTTTTCTTTGGAGTGCTTTCCCATCGAGCGCCTTCTCCCCCCGCGCTTTTTGCGGGGGGAGAAGGTGGGGGGGAGCAAATACGCGGGGCGATCAACCACGCCTCGTCCGAACTGCCTGAAAGCGCGGCAGCTGCGCAGATGTCGTGCTCGTTGGAACGCCCCCTCATCCGGCCTTCGGTGTCCGATTGGAAGGTTGCGATAAGACTGTGAGAAAGCGGTTAGCCACACGGGATTCGAACCCGCGTTACCGCCGTGAGAGCAGCCGGCACTTGGGGCCAGACCTTCCAGCCGGCACTTGGGGCCAGGCCTTCGGCCGTTGGTGTTGCCGGTCAAGATCAAAGGTCTGGCCCTGGCGACGGGCCGCAAGAAATCGCGATACGAGCAGTGGCCAGCCGCAATCAACAAGCGCGTGCGAAGGCCTGGCCCCATGAGCTTTCCGCGAAGGCTCGCGATGGGCTGGCAAGCAACACTCGATTCAGGGCTGCACCGACGACCGCTGTGCCAGACCGTATGCTTCGACCTCATTCCAGCGCTCGATGTATGGTCGATGATAGGTGGGTGCATCCAGAACGTGGATGAGGCCGAGGCGGATGTGACGGAACGCAAAGAGGCGGAGAGGCTCCGATCGATCCGGATTCCCGCCGAACGTGCGAAACGGCGGCTCTACAGAATCGAGTTGCTGCGATTGAATGGCGTGAATCACCTCGTGCTGCCACAAGACAGCTCCTTCGTTCGGAGCAACGCCAGGAAACACGCCGAACGTGCGGCCACCAAAGGAATGTCCCAGCACCTGGTTGGTAGGCCATTCCGTATCGCGATCGATAGTGATCAGTCCATGACGCAGATGAAAGTGATCGCCGTCCCGGCCCCCCTGCACCATCGCTACCGTTTCGGCGAACGACCAGTCAGCCTCGATTCTAGCGATCGCTCTTCGTGCGAGCGGAGTCGCGAAATGAAGGCGAAATGGTCCGACTGTATAGCCGACCTGACCAAGGAGATGCTCCCCTGACGCCGAGCTCTCCACGATTGACGACACGACATTCGCAATCACCCATCCCTCAGTCGTGCGACCTCGGGGCGTGCGTGCTCCGCCAGCGATGCGCTTGGCTTCATAGAAACCAAATCCCGCGCCGGATCCCACCAGCAACTGTCGCACGGCTTCGCGAGGCGAATGGACCCGATGCTGTGCCACCGCCGAAACCAGCGTAAAGACTGAGGTCAATCCGATGTTGTACGCGAGATACTTTTCTTTGCCCGGCCGGATGGGGTGTTCACGAGCCTCCAGGGAAGGACCCAGGGCAATCGCAAGAACGATCAGGAGTGCGGAAATGCGTCGATTCATGTCGAACCTCAAGAACTGAGCGTCTTCGTAGTTAGACGGACGAAAACGAGATTTTGCAGCAGTACGCCTCACCGCAGTTGCGGACTGATTCTTCGCCCTCATCAGCACTCTTAGAATCACTCCAGAATGATCATCACGTCCGATGCCGCCGTGATTCTCGCGACGAACGCTCGGGGATGTGTGGCGAGCAGCTTGAGCATCTTCGGGAGCGCCTTCACGATCGCGTCAGCCATCTGCCCGCCGGAGAGATTGCCACTCGCGAATGCGTATGCTCGAACACCCGCCGCGAGAAGCGCCTGCTTCTCGCTTGGTCGATAGCGAATCCGCGTGTCTTTCGTGAGAACAACCCAGCCGCGCTTCCCCACTGCCGGAAGCCATTCGGCGTCGGGTGTTCCCTGAGCGAAATGACGGTCGTGCAGTTCGGCGCGCAGGCCCTCGTCCTGTAGGCGGCGCCCGATCGCACGTCCCATCGATGCGTCGATAAAGAAGACGTGCTCGGGCTCACGCCGCTTCGTAGCGGAGCGCTTCCTCGATTTCCGCGACCGGCCGATCGTAGTCCTCCGCGAGGTCGGTGATGGAGTCACCAGCCTTCCAGCGCTCGTGCAAAACCGCAGTGGGAATCGACGTGCCGGCGATCACCGGACGGCCGAACGACACGGTCGGGTCGATGGCGACTGCACGCGGCGCCCCCTCGACCGCCGGCCGCGTGAACGGGAAGAGGCGCGCAGCGCCGCGAGCATCTCTCTCGATCCTGGCCAGGTAAAGCTCCAGAACGCGACGAATGCCGAGCTGCCCTCCACGCGAGGCGTCGACGAGCAGTCCTTCGCGATCCGCGTAGAGGTCGCGATTCAGGACCGCCAGATCGAGCTGTGCGAGCGGGTGGGAAACCTGCGGGTACTGCTCGCGTAATTCGACGACTGCCGTGCGGATACGTTGCAACGACATCCGGTGCTCTTCGCGGAGTGCCTTGAGGACGAAGGCTTCGGCCAGATTCCAGAACGACAACTGCTCCGCATCACTGTCCGGCGGGAGCAGCACGCCTTCGCGGAACCACGTTCCGAGTGTCGAAGCATTCAGACCGAGGTAGTGGGCAGCCTCGACAAGCGGATACGCAGGGAGGGATCGCGGATCCTGACCCTCGTAGATGTCCTTGCGTTTCCTCATCGTTGTCGTGGTCGTGCCCTCTCCCTTCAAGATAACACGCCCCTGTCGGCCGCCGTTCCCGAGCCCGGACGGCGGCCAATTCAGTTACTTACAACACGCGTGTCGTTTGTTCTGGACCGGATTGGCCAGGGGGGTGAGTTTTTGGATGCGCTGGGTGCCGGATTCGTTCACGTAGATGTTGCCCTGCGCGTCGGCGGCGAGAGCGACCGGATTGCCCATCGCTGCCGCGGTCGCAGCGACGCCTTCACCGTTGTAGCCGTAGGCGGGACCGGCAAGCGTCGTGATGACACCCGAGGTATTCACCATCCGGATGCGGTTGTTGTCGGTGGCGGGAGAGATTGTGGATGCTGCGGAAGGATGGTCGGCGATGAACAGGTTGCCCGAGGGGTCGACGGCGATTGCGGCGGCACCGCTGATCATCGCCAGCGTAGCCGGGCCGCCGTCGCCGCTGAAACCGCTTGTGCCGTTGCCTGCGACCGTCGAGATGATTCCGCTGGATGCGACCTTTCGTACGACTGCGGCGGTCAGATCGGCGATGAAGACGTTCCCGTTGTTGTCGGTCTTCACATCGACCGGCGTCGAGAGCAGCGCGCCTGAGGCCGGCCCTCCATCGCCGCTGTAGCCTGCGTGACCATTACCGGCAAAGGTGGTGATCGTGCCTTGCGGCGTCACTTTGCGTACGCGGTTGTCGAACGGCTCGGTGATGTAGAGGTTCCCGGCTGCGTCGAAGGCGAGACTCGAGGGATTGCTGATTTTGGCAGACGTGGCCGGCCCGCCGTCGCCGACGGCGGATGGAAATCCGGGAGCGCCGGCGATCAGCGTGACGGTGCCGTTGGACTCCAGCCGGTAAACCTGCGTGAACGTGCTGAAGTAGATCGCGCTGTTCGGACCGACGGCCACGGCCTGGACGGTGAAATCGCCGTTGGTCGGAAGCTTCGCCGGGGTGTTCAGCGCCGACATCGTACCGGCCGGCGTGACCTTGTCGATGCGCTGGACGAGATCGCCGTCCAGCTCCGGAAAATAGACGTTCCCCGCGGAGTCGACGGCCAGACCGATGAGCAGCGGATTGAGATGCAGGCGAACATTGCGCGCCGGACTGGGAAGTGGGTCGAGAGTGTATGGATAGGCGCCGGCGATGACGGCTGTGCTTCCGTTGCTGATCTTCAGGACCCGCTCATCGGTGATGGAAGAGACGTAAAGGGCGCCGGTCCGGTCGACGGCGAGGTAGTCGGCCGTTGAAACTCCCGTCAGCGTGGCCACGATGACCGGCAAGCCCTGAAATTTGAAGACCTGTTTGACGCCGGTCACATAAAAGAGAGTGCCTGAGGAGTCGATGGCGAGCCCGATCGTCGTCGCGGTGCTATCGCTGATGGTTACGACGGTATGAATCACCTTGTCGGTCGTCACTTCGCGGATCGCGAAATTGAATTGATCGGCCAGGTAGACATTGCCGCTGGGGTCGACGGCAAGGCTGCCCGGATAACCGATCTGCGCCGATACGGCCGGACCTCCATCGCCGCTTCCGCCGAATCCGCCGTTCCCGGCGACCAGCACCAGCGTACCGTCGGCCGCCACCATCCAGACCTGGCTTTGGGAGCCGAAGAAGACGCGCCCCTGTCCATCGACGGCGACGCTCTCGACGTCACAGAGCGGAGCCTGCAAAGCGTTGACGCCAGCGGCCGGCGTCCCGCAATTTCCGTTTCCGGCGATGGTCAGTACGATGCCACTCGCGGTGACTTCTCGGATTCGGTGGTTGCCGTCGTCAGTGAAGTAGAGATTGCCGGCAGCATCCAGCGCAAGAACGTTCGCGGTGGTCATGCCTGCAAACACGGACGAGCCGTAGTCGCCGCGGAAGGTGCCGTAGCCTCTGCCGGTCAGCGTGGTGATCGTGCCGGAGTTGTCGATCCTGCGGATGCGGTTGTTTCCAGGGTCCGATACGTAGATGACGCCGTTCGCATCGACGGCAACCGCTCCATTATTGATCAGCGCCGCGGTGGCCGCACCGCCGTCGCCTCCGAACGTGCCAATTCCTGCAACGGTGTCGATTCGGTAGTTCTGGGCGAAAAGAGAAACCGGTACGAGCAGACAGATACACAGCCAGAAACGATGGGTCACGCTTGCCTCCATTGCTGGCGTAAGTGTACCCGCTGCAAGAACGTGGTTCCGAGACAAGCCTCGGCCTCCGAGCGTCGAATCCACCGAGGTCCAGCCGGACTCTTCGAGGAACTGGTGCGCGAGGCGGAGGAAGCGATCGCTTCGTGATGCCCGCGGAAAATCCACAATCGTTCTAAACCACAGAGAAACAGAGGCCGCTGAGGTTGTGATGGCGCACGCACACGAATACAAAATCGGCCGGCGCGTTCCCTCTCACGCCGGCCGATCGCTCCGTCTCCGATTCGCGCACTCGATGGTGAATTGCTTCTCTTTCGAGTTTTGATTCCCCTCAGAGCATCGGATCAGGGGCCGTGCACTGTTGTGTACCGGCGCGTTCAATGTGCGGCCGTCCGGCGAGAAAGGCGGTGTCGGCCGCTACCGATTCCTGTGATTGCGCAGCGACGATCAGATCGTCGCTGGATCGGTCACGACGAGGACCGGGCGGCGGCTGCGGGCCAGAACCTCGCCGGAAACAGAACCAGCCAGAACGTGAGCGACACGGGAACTGGTGTGGCGGCCGACGATCACGGCATCCGCAGAGAGACGCTCGGCGGCCGCGCAGATCGTCGTGGCGATGTCCTTTCCAACTAATACGACCGTTTCTACCTGGCCAGCCTCCGATCGGGGAAGCGCGGCCTTGACCCGTTCCAGTTCGCGCGATGCCTCATCCGCTTCGGCTTCCCGGCGCACCACGCTGATGATCACGACATGCGTCTCCGGCCGGGCCATCGCACACGCCCAACCGACCGCGTGATTCCCAGACGGCGAGAAGTCGGTCGCGGCGACGATCGTGGACAGGCGCGGCGATTCGAGCGCGCGGAGATCTTCATCCGCTGAGTGGAAGGGAATGAGCAGCACATTCGTCTCCGCGGAATGAAGGACGCTGTTTGCCACCGACTCGTACCAGAGACGCAAGATCGCCGTCCGCTGATGCGAGCCAACGATGACGAGATCCACGTTCGCCTGCTCCGCTTCGAGAGCGATCACAGGGCCGGTGTTGCCGAGGGTCTTGCCGATCCGGGTGGTGACCTCGCCGCCAAGATTGATTGTGCCAGCGCGCTCGACGAGCTCGCGCGTCAGTACTTCATGGATCAGGGGGTGCGGCCGGTGTACGCAGATCTGGCCCGAAACGCCCAGGCGGCCGTACTCGCCGGGAGGGTATTCGACATAGAGAAGCTCGACGTCGCAAGGGCCAAGTTTCTGCAGGATGTTGGATCGGCGGAGAGCGAAGTCGGAAACAGCGCTCAAATCCGACGCAATGACGACGCTGAGTTTGCGCGTTCCGGAAAGCCACTCGCGCAGCGCGGGCGCGTCACGAACAACAAGCATCGGAACGGTGACGACGCGCGCAAATCGCTCGACGACGCTGCCAACGAGCCAGTGGCCGCCGCCCCGATGTCCGCGCGCGCCGGCAACGATCAGCGTCGTGTCCGCCGGCATTCGTTTCAGAAGCTCCTCTTCCGGCCAACCAATCTCCGTGCTGCATTCCACAGCAACTCCGAGTGCGCGAATGCGCTCCGCTTCGCTCTCCAGCCTTGAGGCACTGTCGGCGCGGACCGGCTCGAAGTAACCCGTGACGGGATCGCCGGCCTGCGGTTCCACGGCGTGCCAGAGCAGGAGCGATTCGCCCCGTTTCCTGGCGATGTCCGCGGCGACACTGACAGCATCGGCGGCGGGCTGAGAAAAATCGGTGGCACAGAGGATCGTCATGACAATGCCCCTTCTCGACCATTTGCCGCGCGCACCGGCAACGCGAAGCGCGGCGGGTCAAGTGCCGGGTTTTTCACCGCGCAGTAGTCATCAGCGCGAACGACCGCGACTCTGCCCGGAAGCAACAAGGTAATCCGGCTCATGAGGCGAAGATGTGCCGTTTCCGGCTTCCGCACCGCGTTCGTCATCACGCAGCGAGGTGACGGCGCTTGCGTCGCGCCTCACTCCTGACGCTAGTCTGTACGCGTGGAAAGTCCGCAACTACCGGCCAATCCCTATGCGCGGCCAGCGACCGTTATCGTGGAAGAGCTGCGCGTCGACAGCAGCCGGGGGCTCACGGATGCTGAAGTGCTTCAACGGCGTGAACGCTTCGGTGCGAACGTCGTCATCCGCGATGCCAGCCGCTCGTTGTGGATCATTGCCGCACGCCAGTTCTACAGCATCGTCATCGCGCTGCTGGCCGCCGCAGCCGCGATCGCGTTCGTGACGCGCGACGTCGCCGAAGGAGTTGCCATCATCGGCGTACTTCTCATCAACGCGCTGGTCGGCTTCATCGTGGAGTGGCGTTCGGAGCGCGCCCTCGAAAGTCTGAGGATTCAGGTGCGGACAAGCGCGCGCGTTCTGCGTGACGGGATGCAATCCAACATCGACGCCGAGGATCTCGTCCCGGGTGACGTGATCCTTCTCGACCCCGGCGCACACATCCCCGCGGATGCCCGGCTGCTCAAAACGATGGCGTTGCGCGTTGAGGAAGCCGCGCTCACGGGAGAAAGCGCGCCGGTCACAAAATCTGCGGATGCCGTTCCAGCGGACGCACCGCTTGCCGAGCGCACGTCGATGGTTTTCCTCGGCACGCTGGCGACTGCCGGGCGGGCGCGCGCGGTCGTGACGGCGACCGGAGACGCAACCGAGCTGGGAAAGATCGGCCGCCTCGTTCGCGACATCGAGCTGCAACCGACGCCGCTGGAGCAACGTCTCGCTTCTCTTGGACGCACCCTCGTCTGGATCGTCCTCGGCATCGGAACTGTCGTCGCCATCGCCGGCGTGCTTCGCGGAAATCCGTTGTGGGCGATGATCGAGGTCGGAATCAGTCTGGCCGTGGCGGCCGTCCCGGAAGGGCTTCCGGCCGTCACCACGCTGATCCTCTCCGTCGGCGTCTTGCGCATGGCCCGGCGTCACGCCATCGTCCGGAAGCTCCCCGCCGTAGAAACGCTCGGCAGCACGACGGTGATCTGCACCGACAAAACCGGCACGCTGACGATGAACCAGCTCACGGTGCGCCGGATCGAGGCCGCGGATTCGCACGAGCTCCTCCGCATCGGAGCACTCTGCAGCGATGCCGTCATCGAGCACGGCGCGACCGTCGGCGATCCGACCGAAGTCGCGCTCGTAGCCGCAGCAACGGACGCCGGCATCGATGTCGCCGGACTGCGCCGGACGCATCGCAAGGTGCACGAGGTCCCGTTCGACCCGGCCACGAGGCACATGGTTACGGTGCACGAAACCGCCGGCGGCAATCGTCTGCTCGCCCTCAAAGGCGCCCCCTCGGTAGTCCTGAAGATGTGCAGTGACTTGAGCACCGCGCGTGTATCCGAGCTGTCGGCAATGAACAAACAGCTCGCATCCACCGGCCTCCGCATCCTCGCCTTCGCGAAGAGCAGCGATGATCAGAACCTGTCGAGCGGCTTCACGTTTCTCGGTTTCGCAGCACTGGCCGATCCTCCACGTCCCGCCGCGGCGGAGGCAATTGCCCGCGCTCACGATGCAGGCGTACGCATCGTGATGCTCACCGGCGATCAGGTCGAGACGGCGCGCGCGATTGCATCAGAATTGCGGCTGAGTGGCGGCCGGCCGCCCGTCGTCGTCCACGCGCGCGAGCTCGCGAACCGTAGCGATGCCGAAGTGACCCGGCTTGCTCGCGAGACGGATGTCTTCGCGCGGATTACGCCCGAGGATAAGTTGCGAGTGGTCGATGCGCTGCGGAACGCGGGAGAGATCGTCGCCGTAACCGGTGACGGCGTGAACGATGCTCCTGCGCTGCGGCGCGCCGACATCGGCGTGGCCATGGGCAAGAGCGGAACCGACGCCGCGAAAGCGACCGCCGATCTCGTCCTGACCGACGACAACCTCGGCACCGTCGTAACCGCGATCGGGGAAGGACGGACGATCTACGCAAACATCACAAAGTTCGTTCACCTGCTCTTCTCGCACAACCTCGGTGAGGTGCTGATGGTGTTCACTGCGATCATCGCCGGCCTTCCACTTCCTCTCCTGGCGCTGCAGATCCTTTGGATGAATGTGGTCACCGATATCTTCCCGGCATTCGCACTCGCGCTGGAGCCGCCGCAGCCGCGACGCATGCATGGGCGGCGCCGGCGCGGCGATCTTCTCAACCGATCATTTCTCCTGCTGATCGGGTGGCAAGGCGCAATGCTCGCCGCCATCGCTCTCGCCGCGTACGTGTGGGCGCTGCACACCTGGGGCGAAGGCGCGCACGCCCGAACCATCGCGCTTTCCGCGCTTGTCGCAGTGCAACTCGGGCACACGTTCAACTGCCGCTCGCGCGTCATGTCCGCAGCCGTTGGCCTCCTCGATAACCTCCACCTCTGGGCCGCGATCACGACGGTGATGGCACTCCAGACGCTCGCGATTACGTTTCGGCCGCTGGCGCGTCTCCTCGACCTCGCTCCCCTTTCCGCCATCGATGCCGTAGTGCTGGCGATGTGCGTGCTATTGCCCATCGTGATCGTTGAGATCCAGAAGATCTTCGTTCGTGCGCGGATTGGATCGCTGGACTCCGTGAGCGATGTCGTCGCACCTGCTGGCGACAGGGCGTAGTTTTGGCGGAGATCATCGCCAAGTGAGAAAGGTCGAGCCTTGCGTCGATGAGCGCATTGTCCGTCATCACCGGGCCGTGTGATGGTGAGTGCTGTAACGGAAGCGTCCCCGCACCATCGTGATCTACGTGGCCGAACGCGACAATCGCCTCATGTGGCAGCACCGCCGGCGCATTCTGATCCTGCTGGCAATGATTGGCGCCATAGCGGTTGTGGCGGCAATCGAACCGTTTCACCGTGCTGCCTGGTCGATCATCGCCATCGTCGAACCGGTCATTCGGCAGCACGCCGTGTTGGGCGCCGTCGTATTCGTGTTGCTCTCCGCTCTCTCGGCAATGATCGTCTTCTTCTCTACGGCCGTGATCACACCAGTCGCGGTCGATGCTTTCGGTCCGCTCACGGCGCTGCTCCTTCTCTGGCTCGGCTGGATTCTCGGCGCGCTGGCTGCCTACGCGATCGGACGATTTCTCGGGCGTCGGGTCGTCACATGGTTCCTCGACCCGAGGAAACTTCACGAATACGAACGGAGGGCTACACGCCTGGTGTCCTTCCGCCGCGTGCTCCTCTTTCAGCTTGCGGTGCCGTCCGAAATCCCGGGATATGTACTCGGCCTCTCCGGTTGCCGCTTACGCATATTCATCGCCGCGACCGCACTCGGCGAATTGCCCTTCGCCATCGGTGCCGTCTACCTCGGTGAGAGCTTCCTCCAGCGCAACTATCTCCTTCTGCTGGCGATCGGTATCGCCGGCGTGGCGTTCAGTTGGGCCGTGTTCCGCCGCGCAACGGCGATGTGGTCCTCAGACGGGACGTCCAACGCCGGAGGCTCGTGAGCGTCGGGACCGGCCGTCGCCCTTGAGGCTCGTGAGAAATGAACGCGCTGGACGCCACGCCCCTGGCCTCAACTGGCCTTCGCCGCTCTGTTCGGGGTCTCCAGACGTTCTGTCAAGAAGCTCGTGAGCTGCGACCGCACTTCTGCCTGGTGGCCGAGGAGGAGATGGCCGCCGGATGCGAAGCCGGCGAACCCTCCGTGATGGATCTGCTCGGCGGTGTAGAGGCCGCCCTCGTACGTGCCGTACAGATCGTCCGCAGCGCTGATGACCAGCGTCGGAACGCGAATGTCTTCGAGCTGGTATCGCGTCAGATTGGATGAAACGACGCTGTCGTTCCGGATTCCGGCGACGCGTCTGCTGATGGGAAGAATGCTCTGCAGCATCTGATCGACGATCTGACGCTCTTCGGCCATTGCGTTGCGGTAGGCATCCACCGGCGTCCCGAGAATGGTCCTGAGAAGCGTCATCCGAGCGACTTTGGTTGCGGTCCAGAAGAGAAAGTCAGATGCCGCGATCGTGTTCAACACCCACTCGAAGAACAGCGACGGAGCTTTGACAACTGCGCGCTGCGGCGACCAGGCCAACGGCACGATGAGTACAAGCGCCGAGCAGCGCTCGGGGTGCCTCACGCAAAACTGCATGGCGGACGGACCGCCGGCGGAAACGCCGATGACCGGCACGCGGTCGAGCTGCAGGGCATCGAGCAGTCGAAGATGCGCATCGGCCTGCGCTTCTGCCGAAGCATCGGTCGGAAGTGGAGTACCGAGGTAACCGAAGCGCGAGGGCGCGAGGATGCGGTGGTGATCGCCGAGAAAGGCGCGCCCGAGGTTGAGGCCCTGATCGAAGCCACCGCCGGCACCGTGGATGAGCAGGACTGCCGGTCCATCTCCGCACTCCGCGAACTCGATCGGCCCCTCTGCGGTATCGATGATCTGCCTGTCCGCGAGGATTCGGCGTCTGGCTGTTTCGATGTCTTTGCGATACGCGGTGTACGCCAGCGCTGTGGCACCGGTTGCGATGGCTCCAGCCGTCCTGAGAAATCGGGAGCTTGCTGATCTCATGAGAAAACCTCCTCAGTCCGTTACGCGTCGGAGCGCACGAGCTTCGCCGGCCCCCGACCCTTTCTTCGAATCGATGTCTCGCGCGCGAGCAGTCCGAGCTCGCGGTTCGTCAACCGCCGCCCGAGGTCGGATTGCGCGACGATGCCGACGAGGCGCCCGTCGTCGTCGATGACCGGAAGATGGTGGACGTGGTTCTCGCTCATCACCTGAATCGCATCGTCGAACGTCTCGTCGGGGTTGATGGCTACGAGGGGCGACGTCATGACGGCCGACGCGGGAAGCTCGGCCGCGTTCCACCCTCGGGCGACCGCGCGGCAGGCGATGTCGCGGTCGGTGACGATGCCAACGACTTCCTCGCCGCTGACGATCGGGACGGCGGCGCAGTCGTGGTCGAGCATCAGCGTGGCCACCAGCCGAAGCGCTGTCGTCGGCTGGCACGTGGCCGGATCGGGAGTCATGGCGTCACGCACTTTCATCATGGAAAGAAGATGCGCCTGCGGCCACACGAACGCCGCGGCACGCAGCACACGTGGATGTGACAGCCGCCAGCGCGTGATGCGCACGACTGCCTCTACCTTGAGCGCATGACCAGCGCGGCGGCAATCGCAAAAGAGCCTGAGGCCGTCTTTTGTGCGCGAGGACTGACGAAGGTCTATCGCATGGGCGACGTCGAGGTGCAGGCGCTTCGCGGCATCGATCTCGATCTGTTCGAGGGCGAGCTGGTCGTACTCCTCGGTCCTTCAGGCAGCGGCAAATCGACACTGCTGAACATCCTCGGCGGTCTCGATGCTCCGACGGCGGGCAACGTCCGGTTTCGCGATCACAACCTCACAGCCGCGGACGAGCGCGGGCTGACGCGTTTCCGGCGCGAGCACGTCGGCTTCGTCTTCCAGTTCTACAACCTCATCCCAAGCCTGACCGCGCTCGAGAACGTCGAGATCGTGACCGAGATCGCGGACAAGCCGATGCGTGCGATGGATGCGCTCGCTCTCGTCGGCCTCACCGCGCGCTCCGATCACTTCCCGGCGCAGCTCTCCGGCGGCGAGCAGCAACGCGTGGCGATCGCGCGCGCGGTGGCGAAACGGCCGGATGTTCTGCTGTGCGATGAACCGACCGGCGCGCTCGACTACGAAACGGGAAAGATCGTGCTGAAGGTGCTACAGGACGTCAACCGCGAGCTCGGCACGACGACCGCCGTCATCACCCACAACGCTGCCATCGCAGGAATGGCCGATCGGGTCATCCGCATGGGCAGCGGCACGATCATCGACATCCGCACGAACGCGCGGAAGATCTCGCCGGAGGAGCTGACGTGGTGATGCTGCATCGCAAGCTCTTTCGCGATCTGCTGCACATGCGCGGGCAGGCGATCGCCATCGCCCTCATCGTCGCGTCGGCGGTGGCGACCTACGTCACGATGCGCGGCGCGTACGAATCGTTGCTGATCTCGCAGCGCGTCTACTACGACACCTATCGCTTCGCCGATGTCTTCGCCTCGCTCAAGCGCGCACCCGAGCCGGTTGCGCAGCGCCTGCGCGAGATCGACGGTGTTGCCGCGGTCCAGACACGCGTGGCTGCGAACGTGATCCTCGACGTTCCAGGCCTCGATGAGCCGGCGAGCGCCGCGCTACTGTCGTTGCCGGATGACGGCGAGCCTCGGCTGAACAACGTGCACGTCCGGAGCGGCCGACTTCCGATGAGCGCCGATGAAGTCCTGGCCAGCGAGGCGTTCGCAGGCGAGAACCGGCTGCTTCCAGGCTCGCACATCGCCGCGATCATCAACGGCCGGTGGCGAACGCTGCGCATCTGCGGCATCGCCATCACGCCCGAATACGTGCAGGAGACGCGCGGTCATTCGTTTCCCGATCATCGTCGATTCGGAATCCTGTGGATGCGCCGCCAGCACCTCGCTGCGGCCACGGGGATGCAGGGCGCGTTCAACGATGTGGCCTTCGCGCTGGCGCCGTATGCGTCGGAGGCTGAGGTGATCGCGAGCATCGACCGGACGCTGGCCGGCTATGGAGGATTGGGCGCGTACGGCCGCGACGAGCAGAGCTCGCATCGTTTTCTCCGCGACGAGCTGGCGCAGGACCGCATCACGTCGATCGTCATCCCGGCGGTCTTCCTCGCCGTCGCTGCGCTGCTGATTCACCTTCTGCTCTCGCGTCTCGTGGCCTCGCAGCGCGAACAGATCGCGGTACTGAAAGCCTTCGGTTATGAAAACGGCCCCGTGGCGATGCACTTTGCTGCCTTCGGTCTGGTGATCGTTGCCATCGGCTCGGCTGCCGGCATTCCCATCGGCATCTGGCTCGGGCGCAGCCTGACCCAGCTCTACACGAAGTTCTTTCACTTCCCGGCACTCACGTTCCACGTCAGAGCAATGGCGATCGCGGTCTCAACCGGCACGACCATTCTTGCGTCGCTCATCGGCGCGTTGAATGCCGTCAGGCGCGTCGTCGCGATGCCGCCGGCGGAAGGAATGCGCGGCGAAGCGCCACCTCGATTCGGATGGGGTCTGCTCGATCGGACGAGGATCATTCGCGCCGTATCTCCGCCGGTCCGAATGATCTTCCGCTCGCTGCAGCGGACGCCGTTGCGGACGGCGATGTCGGTGCTGGCGATGGCCACTGCCGGGATGATTCTCGTCGTCGGACAGTTCTCGTTCGACGCGCTCCAGTCAATGATCGACGTCCATTTCCGAGCCGCCCAGACTGACGACGCCACGATCGAATTGAACGAGGTGCGTGGTGACGATGTGTTGCACGCGATCGCTCGCCTGCCCGGCGTGACCAGGGTCGAACCGCTCCGCGTCGTGCCGGTACGCATACGCGCCGGGCATCATTCACGGCGGATTGCACTGGTCGGGCTCGGGCGCGGCGCGGCGATGCGTCGCCTGATCGGCATGCACGGCGAAGAAGTCACGCTCCCGGCGAAGGGACTCGTTTTGACGACCAAGCTGGCGCAGATCCTTGACGTGGGAGCCGGCGACGACGTCATCGTCGAAGCGCTGGTGGCTCCGCGCTCGGTAGCGTCGATGCGAGTGGCGTCGCTCGTCGACGAGTCGATCGGTATTTCGGCGTACGCAGTGCGGGAGGATGTAAACCGCTTCATGCGCGAAGGGCCGTCGCTCTCCTCCGCGCAACTGGCCGTGCAGCCGCAACGCGCCGCGGAGCTCTACGCCGTCCTCAAGTCGATGCCGGGCGTGACGTCCGTATCGCTGCGCGAGGCGATGCTGGCCAGCATGAAGAAGACCATCGTTGAGAACATCTACATCTCGGCGTCGATGATCGTCGCGTTCGCCTGCGTGATCGCATTCGGCGTGATCTACAACGGCGCGCGCATCGCGTTGTCGGAACGAGGCCGCGATCTGGCCAGTCTGCGCGTCCTCGGTTTCTCGAAAGGCGAAGTGGGAGCGATTCTCCTCGGCGAGCAGGCGGTGCTGACGATGACCTCGATTCCGATCGGCTTCGCCTCGGGCTGGCTGCTTTGCATCTACATCGCCCGGAAATTCGATTCCGAGGTGTACCGCATTCCGTTGATGATCAGCGGGAGGACCTATGCGATCTCGTTCCTTGTCATCACGCTGGCCGCTGCCTTCACGTCCATCGTGGTGCAACGACGGATCGGCCAGCTCGATCTCGTGGAAGTGCTGAAGACCAGGGAGTGATGCCATGAAGATGACCAAGGGCAGATGGAGCGTGGTGGCCGCGGCAACGATCGTCGTCGCCGGCGCGGCGTGGGCACTGATGCCTCAACCGGTGCAAGTCGACATCGCACAAGTGAGCCGCGGCCCGCTCGAAGTCAGCATCGTTGACGACGGCATGACACGTATCCGGGAACGGTACGAGGTCGCGGCGCCCGTGACCGGCCGGCTGTTGCGCGTGGAGGTTCACCCCGGCGACGAAGTGGGACCGGATACGCCGCTCGTGCGCATTGAAGCGGCGCCGCTCGATCCGAAGCAGGAAGCACAACTCGCGGGCAGGCTGCACTCCGCCGAACGTGCCGCGAGCGAGGCCCAGACCCTACTCCGGCGCAGCCGCGACGCCGCCATCCGCGCGCATGCCGAGGCGCAGCGGATAGGAAAGCTCGCAACCGACTCGATCGTCTCCCGCGATTCGCTGGAGGTCTCGCTCACCGCGGACTCGATGGCGGCGAAGGAGCAGGAAGCGGCTCGCTTCCGCGCCGAGGCAACTGCATACGACGTCGCCGTGGCGCGTGCGGCGCTCGGTCAGCTCGCCGAAACGGAGGTCGTGGTCCATTCGCCGGTGCGTGGGCGTGTTCTTCAGGTGCTGCATGAGAGCGAGAAAGTCGTCGCCGCCGGAACGCCTCTGATCGTGGTGGGCGATCCGGCATCGCTCCAAGTCGTGGCGGACTTTCTCTCGACCGATGCCGTTCGCATCCAGCCGGGCGCCAACGTGCGGATCGAACATTGGGGCGGTGCGCGTCCGCTCGCCGCGCGCGTTCGCCTCGTCGAACCGGCCGGTTTCACGAAGATCTCCGCCCTCGGCGTGGAAGAGCAGCGCGTCAACGTCGTGTGCGATGTGATCGATGCACCCGCCACTCTCGGCGATCAGTACCGCGTGGACGTTCGCGTCGTTCTGTGGCACGGTGAGGCAACAAAAGTCCCCGCGACGGCGCTATTCACCAGCGCCGGCACATGGAAGGTGTTTGCGATTCAGGACGGACACGCGCGCATCCAGACCGTTGCCACCGGCGAGATGAGCGACAACGAAGTCGAGATCAGGAGCGGCCTGCGGCCCGGTGACACAATCGTGCTGCATCCTTCCGATCAGGTTCTCGATGGTGTGCGCGTCTCTGCAAGGAGATAATTGCGAATGCTGAACGGCGTCGAAGAGAAGACGTTCATGGCTCTGGTGATCGGCGTCTCGATCCTCTTTGTGTGGATCCTCTGGCCGTTCTATGGCGCCGTGTTCTGGGCGACGGCATTGGCGATTCTCTTCATGCCCCTCTATCGACGCCTGCTGCGGCCTCTGTGGCGGCGACCCACGCTCGCCGCACTGGCGACACTGATGATCATCCTCGTGATGGTCATCCTGCCACTAGCGATCATTGCGGCGCTGATGGTGCGCGAGGCCGCGACGACGTATCAGCGGGTACAAGCGGGAGAGCTGGACTTCGGCCGCTATTTTCAGCAGGTCTTCGATGCCTTACCCGCCTGGCTCGCCAGCCTTCTGGACCGCTTTGGGCTGACGGAACTGGCCCTGATCAAGGAGCGATTGTCTGCGGCGTTGACGAACAGCAGCCGGTTTCTTGCTTCGCAGGCATTCGCCATCGGCCAGAACGCGCTCGATTTCCTCGTAGAGTTTCTTGTGATGATCTATCTGCTTTTCTTTCTGCTGCGCGACGGCGAGGAGCTGGCGGAGCACATCAAAGTCGCGATCCCTCTCCGGCCCGAACACCTCAGTAAGCTCTCGAGCAAATTCACGGCGGTCCTTCGCGCCACCGTGAAAGGCACACTCATCGTCGCCATCATTCAGGGAGCATTGGGAGGAGTGATCTTCTGGATTCTGGGCATTCACGCGCCGATCCTCTGGGCGGCGCTGATGGCGGTCTTGTCACTGCTTCCGGCGGTCGGAGCTACCGTGGTCTGGCTGCCGGTCGCTATCTATCTTCTCGTAACCGGCTCGACGTGGCAGGGGCTGCTTCTGATCGCATGGGGCGTGTTCGTCATCGGCCTGATCGACAACGTTCTGCGTCCGGTCCTGGTGGGCAAAGAGGCGCGAATGCCTGACTACGTCGTGCTGATCTCCACCGTCGGTGGCATTGCCATGTTCGGCATCAACGGTCTTGTGATCGGACCGGTGATCGCCGCGATGTTCATCGCCGTCTGGGATATTTTGTACCGGTCGAGGACAGCGTCAAAACTCGATCTGACCAGTCCATGAGGTGTGCTCGTCTCCTCGCCGTGACGGCCGGAGATCGCGTGTACACACAAGGATGTGCCGCCTGTCACAACGCTTGAACATCACCGCTCACTGACAGGCGCAGCCCCATGATCGATCCTGTTTGTCGAGGAGGACCATCCAATGTCCTCAGTTCCAATGAGCATCCGCATTCAGAAAGAAATGGGGCCCGTCTCGCGCGATGGTCGTATCGAAGTCGCCGCACGGTCGCGCGATCGTCAGGCCGAGTCCATCACCACACTCGAGAAAGGCATTCGATCGAGGGACGAGGTATTGGCCATCGTCGCACACGACCTCAGAAATCCGCTGACGATCATCAAGAGCAGCGCCGCGCTCCTGCAACTGACTACCGATGAGGATCAACGAAAAGAGCTCCTCGACATGATCTCCAGCTCGTGTGGCCGGATGCAGTCGCTTGTAGGCGACCTGCTCGATGTCGCGCGAATCGAGGATGGAGGCTTTACTGTCGATCGCACGGATGTGGATGCCGCCGATGTCATGGATGAAATGCGGCGGATGTTCGAATCGGCCGCGGCAGAGAAAGGCATCCGCTTCGAGGTCGATGCCTCCGGCTGCGTTCCGCCGCTGTACGCCGACCGCAACCGCCTCATCCAGATCCTCGCAAACCTCGTCAGCAATGCCATGCGCGTCACCGATCGTGGGGCGGTGCGTTTGACCGTCGAGGGCGACCGCGACAATGTACGATTTTCCGTCGCCGACACCGGTCCCGGGATTCCTGCCGCAGAGCTGCCTCATTTGTTCGACCGCTTCTGGCAGGTTCGATCGAGCCGCCGCGGCGGCGCCGGACTCGGGCTGGCCATCGTCAAGGGATTCGTCGAAGCTCACCAGGGAACCATCGAGGTGACGAGCGAGGTTGGAAAAGGATCGCTGTTCTGGTTCGTCATCCCGGGATTCAACGGCAACACGGTGGTTCAGGCTGCCGCAGTTGCCTGAGCCGCACGCGCCTTCCGGATGACCGTCATCACGGCGCGCTTCGCAAATCGCGTGATCTTTTCAGTCGTGCCACCGATGACCGTGGCGTCGGCGAAGCGGTTGTGCTGCGCGCCGATCACCAGGAGGTCCGCGTCGATCTGATCGGCGACGGCGAGCACCTGCTCGGCAGCGTGGCCATGGACGACGATCTCCTTGTACTGCGTTCTCGCACGCATCTGTGGGTCGACCCAGATGCCGAACTCGCTCTGAACGTCCGAGAAGAGCCGTGGCTCGCTTCCTTCGCACACATGCATGACCACGAGGTGCGCGCCGAACGACTCCGCGATCGTGCTGGCCTGATCGAGTGCCGCGCGGGCGATGGCGGTGAAGTTCACGGGACAGAGCACAGTCCTGATGCCGATGGCTCCACCCGGCGCGAATCGGGCAGGATTCACGGTCATGACGGGGATGTCCGTCTCGCGCAGAACGTACTCTGCGACCGAGCCCAGGATCGCGCGCCGGATCCCGCGACGCCCATGTGTTCCCATCACGATGAGGTCCGCTTTGATGTCGTGGGCGATCCGGACGATCGCCAGCTCCGGCGTCTCATCTTCGAACAACGTCGTTGCGCCTGCCGTTGCCGGGACATGGGATGCCGCGTATTCGTGAAGCTCTTTTGTCAGAGCCGTCCTCGCTTCGGGAACGTTCTCGAAGTAGTAGCCGACCGGATGATCGGCAGCGAGCCACGAGATCTCCTCGGCATGCAACAGCGTGATCTTCGAGCCGAGACGCTCGTTGAAGTGGAGCGCGTAGCGGAGCGCCAGATCGCTGAAGGCGCTCATATCGGTCGGGACAAGGATCCGTTCAAAGAGATTGGTATTCATGATGTGACCCGTCTCCTTCCCGTTCATCGTCGTCCTTCCACTTCGCGCAGATCGTGACGCGCGGATGCCTCCCGCGTGATGGCGGACACGTGGCTGCGTCACAACGAAGGGTGATCACAACCGCCGGAGCCAATCGCTCTTCGGCGTGTAATCACGATCAGCAGGAACACGATGCCGTCCGCAGATACCGCCAGCCCGATCGTCCCCGTCCCGATCGTCAGCGTCCAGAATCTCGGCGTCACTCTCGATCGCCGGACGATCCTGCGTGCCGTCAGCTTCGAAATCGTCGCGGGAGAATGCCTGGCGATCATCGGCCCGAATGGCTGCGGCAAAACGATTCTTCTGAAGAGCCTTCTTGGGATCGTTCCGCACGAGGGAACGATCGCGTGGCGTGACGGCGTCACGATCGGCTACGTTCCGCAGAAGATCGAAGCGGATCGCAACGCGCCGCTCGACGTGAGGAACCTGCTCGAATCGAAAGCCGCAGTCATTCGCTGTCCGCGCGACGCCGTCGCTGAGGCGGCAACGCGTGCAGGATTGAGCACCGACCTGCTGGCAACGCAGATCGGCCGCCTTTCCGGAGGCCAGTTCCAACGCGCTCTGATCGCGTTTGCTCTCCTGGGAGATCCCGACATCGTCTTCTTCGATGAGCCGACCGCATCGATCGACGAGCCCGGCGAGGAGCAGATCTACGACGTCATCGAGCGTTTGCGGCGCGATCTCGGACTAACGGCCGTGATCGTGTCGCACGATGTCTCATTTGTCTCGCGGCATGCCACGCGCGTGCTCTGCATGAGCCGAACCGGCCAGTGCTTCGGACCGCCGCGCGGCGTCTTGACTGCCGAGGTGCTCAAGGAGCTGTTCGGATCACCGGGCGTCTATCAGCACGTGGGGCATCCATGAACGACGCGAGCGCCTACGCGATTGTCCTCGGGCTGGCCACGGCGCTCGCAGCAGGAGTGGTCGGCAGCTTCGGCTTGATGAAGAGAATGACGCTTGCCGGCGACGTGGTGTCGCATCTGGCACTGCCGGGCCTCGGCGCCGCGTTTCTCTGGAAGGTCAACCCGATTGCCGGTGCCGCGGTCACCGTCGCGCTCGGAATCGTCCTGATCCATCAACTGGAGCGCCGCAGCGGACTGGCCATCGAGACCGCAATCGGCGTCGTCTTCGTCGCGGCGCTCGCCGCCGGTGCGCTTCTGACCCCGCGGGAGGACTTGATCGATGCGCTCTTCGGAGGGTTTGGCGCGATCAGGACCATCGAGCTCGCCATCGGCCTTCTCGGATGCGCAGCGGTGATCGGGACGCTCTATGCGATGCGGCACAAGCTGATCCTGATCATCTTCTCGCCTGACATCGCCCGATCGCTGAAGATCGACGTCGACCGCGTGAACTTCCTCTACCTCTGCACGTTCGGCGCGACAATCCTCATCGGCCTTCGATTTCTGGGCGCTCTGCTCGTCGGCGCGATGATCATCGTCCCGGCCGCCACCGCTCGCAGGCTCGCCACTTCTCTCAACCGCTTCATCGTTCTCTCTGCCGCCATCAGCATGCTTTCGGTGGGCGCCGGCTTCATCGCCGCGCGGTACTCGCATCTGGCGCTCGGCCCGTGCATCGTTGGCGTTGCTTCGGCGATGTTCGCCCTGAGCCTCCTGAAGCGCGGCGGGTGACCACGATCACGCCGTCGCGTGAGCACGAAGGGGGCAACCTGATCGAGGATGGAGGACGATCGTCCGGTGCTCCCACTCGCCTTCGCATTTGCGCTGATCATCGCGGTTCCCCCACCGGACGTGGCAGCCAGCGATGCGGGCACGATCCGGTCGGCGATCGACTCCTTGAGCCACGGGCGAATCGTGACGATCGGAGGCGATCCGATCTGTGCGTCGAGTCCCCTTCCCCTTTTCTACAACCGTCGCCAGCTCGCGCCGGCGTGGAGCGCACGCGACCGCGATGAGCTGCTGGCCGCAATTCGCGATGCGAAGAACGACGGCCTCGATCCGGCTGACTACCATCTCGCCGCAATCGAACGAACGTCTGATGCGGAGCAGCGCGACATCCTGCTCACGGACGCGTTCTTTCTGCTTACCTCGCACCTGCTCTCGGGCCGTGTCGATCCGGAATCGATCGAGCCGACGTGGTGTCTGACGCCGCGCGCGAATGATCTCGTCGCTGCGTTGGAAACGGCGCTCGAGCTGCACGAAGTGCGCGCGGCGATCGCGCGCATGCCGCCCGCGCATCGCGAGTACGACGCACTCCGCCGTTGGCTTGCGACATACCGCCGCATTGCCGCGGCCGGCGGATGGCCGGATGTTGACGACGCCGGGGACGCGAAGAAATCGCTCCGGCTCGGCGATCGCGGCCCGACGGTCGCGCAACTCGCGGCGCGGCTTGTTGCGAGCGGAGATCTTGCGCAGGTCAGCGAAGAATTTGATGCCTCCCTTGATCTTGCTGTGCGGCGCTTCCAATCGCTGCAGGGACTCAGCGCCGATGGCGTCGTGGGACCTCGCACGCGCGCGGAGCTCAGCATCGGAGCGGCCGCGCGTGTGCGGCAAATCGAACTGAATCTCGAGCGCTGGCGCTGGCTCCCCTCCGACCTCGGCGATCCGCACGCTCTCATCAACATTCCCGCGTTCTCGCTCGTGCTGACGGAACACGGCCGTACCGTGATGTCGATGCGGATCGTCGTCGGAAAGGACTATCTGCGTACGCCGATCTTCAGTGGCAACATCACGCAAGTCATCCTCAGCCCTTATTGGAACGTGCCGGACAGCATCGCGGACAAAGAGTTGTGGCCGAAGGAACATCGCACTCCGGGGTACCTTGCCAGCGAGCACATTGAAGTGGTGCGCGGCGGCAAGCTGCGGCAGACGCCCGGCCCGTGGAACTCGCTCGGGCTGATCAAGTTCAACATCCCGAACAAGTACGGGGTCTACCTGCACGACACTCCGGCGAAGACCCTTTTCGAGGCGAGTGCCCGCGCATTCAGTCACGGCTGCATGCGCATCGAGAAGCCGGTGGATCTTGCCGAGTGGCTGTTGCGCGACCGGCCGGAATGGCCGCCCGACCGCATCGTGCAGGAGTCGCAGCGAGGCATCGAGACGACGATTCCGGTCACGAAGCCGCTGCCGGTTCACGTCCTGTACTGGACCGCCTTCGTCGACGAATCGGGCGAGCTTCACTTCGCGCCCGACATCTACCACCGCGATGGACGCCTGGACGCCGCGATGCGCCAGGCACCTTCCCGCTTCTGATGTGACTTCCGACCGCACCGCGAACGGCCTGCATCACGCCAACGTGCGACACGCATCATCGCTCGCGACGGCGCGGCGACCCATGTTCTCTCAGGAAGGTCTTTTTTGAACCGTTCCCTGTGGAGGCACCATGCGAATCCAGGATGTAATGTCGAAGAGAGTCGTGAGCATCGCCCCGAAGGCGACGATCTCGGCCGCGCGGGAAACACTTCGTACCGATGGGATCGATCACCTCGTGGTCGTTGACGGAAAACAGATCGTCGGCGTAGTCGCGGGCAGAGATCTCGCCGGCGCCGGCGATGACCAGCCGGTCGAGAACGTGATGACCCGCGACGTCGTCACGATCGAGCCGGAGGCAACGCTCCGGCATGCGGCCGGAGTGATGCGCGGACGCGCCGTCGGATGTCTGCCTGTCGTCGATGAGGAGCGCCTGATCGGCATCCTGACAACGTCCGACCTGCTCACCGCGCTGGCGAAAGGTGACACTCATACCTCGCCGCCGACCGAGCGCGTCATCCTGCGGAAGCGAGGACCGAGGAAGCGCGCTGTGCCGGTTTAGACAGCGCTTTCCCAGCGAGCGGATTCACGCGTTTTGACCGGCAGGGGCGGCCAGCGGACAGGCACCCCTGCCGGCGCTCGTGGGCTTCGGACAGCTTCCTCAAGCCGCTGTGCCCCGAAGTACCGCGCCTCACGCCGCTGCATCAGGCACGTGCGAATCTCCGACACAGCTCTCCGTGCGATCAATACGCGGCGAGGCGGGTCAGTTCCTCTGTCCCGCGGATGATGATCGCGTCTGCCGTCCGCTCGATGAGGCCGTTGTGGTCCAACTCTCCGAGGATTCGCGTGACGGTCTCGCGCGTCGCGCCGATCGACTGGCCGATCTCCGAATGCGTGATGTGCAATGGAATGTGGATTCCATCCTCTGCGGGTACGCCGTGGGCCGACGCTTCTTCAAGCAGGAGATGGGCAAGGCGCGAGGCCGATGAGCCGCCCATGGCGAGGAACTTCGTTTCCCGCTGCGCGATCTTGTAATGCTCGCTGAGCGCCACCGTCAAACGAAGACACGCCTCGGGATACGTTGTCACGAATCGGACGAATGTCTCTGCTGGAATGACGGCGAGCGCGGATGGCTCCGCGGCGATCGCGGAGCATTGGTAAGGACGGCGTTCGAGCATCGCTTCCGCAAGGCCGAGGAGCGTCCCGGGACCGGCAAAGCGCAGCAGCAGGACCTTTCCCTCGCTCGAAGAGGTCATCAGCTTCATGCTCCCCGCGCACACGACGAATACGCTGTGACACGCATCCGCCTCATGGAATGCAGCCTCCCCCTTCGCGTAAGTGACGCTCGTCTTGAGGCTCTCGAAGACGGCGTGAAGCTCATCGGTGAGCGAACAGAATGATCGCTGCGCGGAACACGTGGTACAGGGCTGCGAAGGCATCGGCGAGACCGCTGGCTCAGACACGCTGCACTACCTTTCGTCTCGGGAGAAGGCGACGCCGTCGCGCGTCTCCGAGGCATTGATCACGCTATCGGCTCGCTGCACACGGTTCGGTGATCAAGAGCACCGAACCGCGTGATCCACCGATCACACGGATCCCTGAGTGAAAGGCCCGCTTGGCGGGCCTTTCATCGTCTGGATTCTTTGACAACGTTAGATCGACAGCTTGTTCATGACGAACAGTCCTGCGCCGGCGAGGAGAACCATGAGAATCATCAGTCCGATGACATTGAGTGTCGGACCGCCCGCGGGAAGGCCCACGCCGATCGCGACGGTGTACGCCTTGCTGCCGGAACAGGTCCCCTCCGTCGCCTGGATCGTGAAGCTGAAGAGGCCCGCCTGCTGAGGCACGCCGCTGATGACGCCCGTTGCCGAATTGAGGGAGAGGCCGGGCGGCAGCGCTCCGCTGGCGATCGTATAGGTCGCGGGTCCTCCTGAGGCGGTGACCTGCTGTAGGTAGGGCGTCTGGGTCGCGCCCGGCGGCAACGGCGTGCCGGGGCTCAGCGTGATGACCGGGCAGCCCGCTGCGGCCATGGTGATCGTGTACTCGCGGTCGCCGAGGCAACCGTTATTGTCCGTCGCAGTGATGGAGAACGTGAACGTTCCGGAAGTGGTCGGCGTTCCGGTGACCGCTCCGGCACTGAGGCTCAGACCTCCGGGCAGCGTACCGGCCGATAGTGAGAGCGTATACGGGGGGGTCCCCCCGGTCGGGGAAATCGGCTGGTTGTAGGGAGTGCCGACCGTGCCGTCCGGCAGCGTCGGCGGATTCACGGTGATGATCGGGCAGACGAGCACGCCGCAGGTATTGACGTTGTTGGTATCGAGCGTCACGGCACCGTTGCGCGCCAGCAATCTACTGTCGGTGTTTGCACCGGTCGTCAGCGTGATGCTCGTGAGGGCCAGGATGTCTCCGGCGAACGAAGTGCCTGTTCCGAGCGTCGCCGAGCTGCCGACCTGCCAATACGCCTTGTCGCAAGTGCTGCCGCCGGGGTTGATGACCGTAACCGATGAGCCGCTCGCTGTCGTGAGCGTGCTCCCGATCTCGAACAGGAACAGCGCGTGCGGATTGCCGAGGGCGTTGAGGGTCAGTGCACCGGTGAGTTGCGCGGATGACGAGAAGCAGTAGACACCCGGTGTCAGCGTCAGTCCACCGAGATTCTGGCCGGTCAGATCGACCGTGCACGGCGTCGCCGCGATGAAGTTGTACACCGTGGTGAGGTCGTTCTGAGCCTGCGTGGCCACGGCATCGTTGCTGTGGATCGATCCCCCTACGACGATGCCGGGTGGAAAGCCGCTCACGGAACTGCCGGGGCTGACGCCGACGTTGCCGTTGACGGTCGTTGTGCCCGTGTTGGTGACGGCGGAGCCGCCGAGGACGCCGAAGGTCTCCGCGGTCCCGAGAGAGATTTGGGCGAATGCCGGTGAGGTTCCGAAAAGTAATGCCGCCAGCCCTGTGAGCACCAGGAGGCCGATGTTTTTCCGCTTCATCCCTTGATCCCTCCTCTGTTGAAGTCCTTGCGGCAGAGTGTACTGTTGGAGTAGGTCAGCGAGGAGTCTGTGACGCACCCATGAAGGTGACCGAGGTCACATCCCGGTCGACCCACGGCATCAGCTTTATCCTTACGATTATTATACTCCACTGATACCCGCTCTTTGCGGCGTCGTCGCAGCGGCGTACCGAGCGGCGATTGCGGTGTATCCGCAATTTGAACGTGCAAAAACAACCTTCGAGATCTCTATGCCTCAGCAACGCGGTGACCGACTGCGCTTTCGCAATCTGACGGGCGCCCAGCGCTGGCTGCTGGCGGCAATCATCGTCGTCTCCGCCGCGCTCCGCATTGGCTCGAACAACGTCGAAACGTATTCGCCGGCCGACGAGACGGTCTACGCGAACTACACACGGTGTGACCAAAACAAGGAGGATGCGATGCGCATCAAGTGGACCACCCTGTACGTTGACGATCAGGAGAAGGCGCTGCAGTTCTACACCACTTGGGGGACAGCGGTATGAAGAGCCGCGAGCAAGCGACCGGGAAACCCGCTTCCCGGTTGACCGACCAGCGGATCCCCGACCCGGGGGATTGGCTCGAGGAGACCCTGACCCGCATGCGGGCGCTGATCCTGGAGGCCGCCCCCGAGATGATCGAAGAGCGGAAATGGAGGAAGCCGTCGAACGCGATGGCGGGGGTCCCGGTCTGGTCGCACAACGGGATTGTCTGCACCGGAGAGGCGTACGCGAAGGTCGTGAAGCTCACGTTCGCCCGGGGAGCCACTATCCCAGACCCATCGCGCCTCTTCAATTCCAGCCTGGAAGGCAACACGCGAAGGGCGATCGACATCCACGAAGGGGAGAAGGTCGACGCGGGCGCCTTCAAGGCGCTCGTGAAGGCCGCGGTGGCCCAGAATGGCCCGCCGGCGAAGAAACGGTAGACCCTCTGTCAGGTGCTGGATCAACACCGCCCGCGAACGCCGCGCCCGTCAGGCCCTTCAAGCAGGTTGTTCGTCCTGCGCGAGTCCTTCGAGCGCGTCACAATTGAGGATCGTGAGCGTCGATCCTTTGATCGAGATCAGTTTCTTCTCACGGAACATCTTCAGAATGCGCGTCACGGTCTCGCGCGAGCTGCCGATCAACTGCGACAAGTCCTCATGCGTCATCAGCATCGGAAAACGGCAGCCGCGGCACGGCTGCTGATCGGGAGGGCACCAGGAGAGAATCAGACTGGCCAGCCGCTCGGTGGCGGAGTGAGAAAGCTCCAGCGCGCGGATATGGTCGGCGTGCGACTCGCATTCCAGCGCCAGGGTACGTCCGGCGCTCAATGACGCCTGATGGTATGTCTCAACGAGGTGCAGAAGCTCCACGCGGCTGACGAAATTCACCTGAGACGTTTCCAGCGTTTCTGCTGTGGTCTTATACGGATTCCCCGATATGGAGCCGCTCAGCCCGAGGACTTCTCCGGGCGCGGCAATCCTGGTAATGAGCGTCTTGCCGTCGTTCGAGGAAATACTTAGCTTCGCAGTACCGTGACACACTACGAATGCGCCGCGCGCTGCCTGACCCTCTGAGAAAAGGACCGACTTCGCCGGATAGACGTTCGTGAACGTAACGGCGTCGAGCGCCTTCAGCGGACCCGGTGCAAGGTCACAGAAGAAACCCTTGCGGCGCCACGTGCACTTCAGACAACTGTCGACGCGCTCAAACCCATAGCCTTGCGTACGCACTGCATTTCTCTCTCTTCCTGCATCCCAGCTCTTTACGCGTACCGCGAACGACGTCACCAAGCGATCGCTCCGCGTTCAGCGCGGGGATGACGGGCGGCGATCCGTTCGTTCGCGCCGTCGAATACCTGTAATGGATTCTCGACGACGATCGACATACAGGCATCATGGACGTCCCCGCGCCCGCAGCAGTGAAACTGGTCACAGGTGGACGTGACAGAGGTATCCTTCGACTATGGACGGCGATGCGCTGCGCAAGGGCGCCTCTGGACCACTCCGGCAGAGGCCCTGCGCCGCTCGCGTGCCGCGGTTGCCGGTGCCGCTTCGAGGAAGGCACGGCTTTCGCCGGAAGACGTTCCCTGCCCGCTTGATGGCAAACCTCAATAGGGCGCCAGGCCACCGCCTCGCACCACGGCATCGGAGGAGTGACCGTCATGCCGTCGGCGGCGAGGCCGCATCCCGGTAGCCGACCATGCGTCCTCTCGAGTCATCCCACAGGTTCGCGCGGAAGCAAGCGACGATGTCGTGGGGCCTCAACGTGATCTCACTCGGGTGCTGCAATTCGGGAATGGCAGCCATCGCCTCCGGCAGGCGGTAGAAAGGGATGAGTGAGTTGAGATGGTGGACGTGGTGGTAGCCAATGTTCCCGGTGAACCAACAGAGCACGGGCCCGAGGCGCAGGTAGCTGGAGGAGACCAGTGCGGCGCGATAGGCCGTCCATTCAGCATCCGGCAGGATCTGCATTTCCGAAAAGCTGTGTTGCGCGTAGAACAGATATCCGCCCAGCGCCCCGGCCACTGCCATCGGCAGCAGGAGCCCGAAAAACGCGGCGTCAAATCCAGCAAGAGTCCACAACGCCGCGACGGCGGTGCCGTGCGCAACGAGTGAGACTGCCGAATCCCAATAGCGGGACGGACGGCGCAACAATGGCAGCAGCGTGACGCTGAAGAAAAAGATCGTCAGATAGGCGCAGAGGATCGTCGCGGGATGGCGGATCACGCGATAGCTGAAGCGTTGCATGCGCGAGCTGTTCCGCCACATCTCCGCCGTCATCAGCGGAAACGCGCCTACGTTCGAGCCGGTGATCCGCCCGACATTCGCATGATGAAAATTGTGGCTGTCGCGCCACGACCGCGGCGGCGTGAGATTCAGCGACGCGTACGCATAAAACACCGCACGGGCCAGGCGTGAGCCGGGCAGAATGGAACCGTGCATGAAGTCGTGGTAAAGGATGAATGCGCGCACGAACATCAGCGCTCCGAGCATTGATGCCGCCACACGCACCGGCCACCACGGTGCGAGCGCCGCTCCTGCCAGCGTGCAGGCGAGCATCGCAAACGTCGAACTGACGTACCACCAGCTCCGTGCCACCGATTGCTGACCGAAGGGGCGCGTCGCCTGGTTGAGATCGCGATCCTCCCGCTCCACGGTGCGTTGTCCAATGTCCATGAGCGATATCGATACGTCCTGATGCGCGGCCGCCGGTAGCGCACACGACACATCTCGATGTGATCAATCCGTACCGAAATGGAGGCTCTCATCCTCGGGTGATCGATCGCACCCTGATGCGTGCCGGCGCTCGCAGCCAACCGCTGCCTCGCGACCTACCTTGCATTGGGAGTGATCGGACAGGAGGCAAGGTATGAACGCTCGAATCGTTTCGGAGAAGGAGCGGCAGTCGTTCTTCCGCGACTTCAGCCGCATTCACAACGGAGCGCTGGTCACGATCAGCTTCGTCGCTCCGGGCACCGCTTCGCGCGACGAAATCGTCGATCAGCCACTGCGGGGGATCAGCGACGATGGCGATGAAGTTTTTGTAAACGCCGGCGATGGCGGCGCACGCCCGCACCTCGAGCGCCGCGTCAGGAATGTTGACGCCGTTCTCCTGCAACAGACAGACGAAGGTGCCGACGCCGCGGTGGACATCGCATCGGTCGACGGCAGCCGCACGGTCGTTCGTTTCCGCTCGCCTGCACTACCCGAACTGCTCGACCCTGGCGTCGAGTGACATCTGCCACTAAACGGAGGAACCCATGAAACACGATGAATTTGTCGGACAACTTCAGCATCGCGCCCACCTCGGCTCCCGAGGCGAAGCGGAAGGAGCGATCCGGGCGACGCTCGAGACACTCGCCGACCGCATTCCGGAAGCCACCGCGCACCACCTTGCCGCCCAGCTTCCGCCGGAGATCGCCGAGTCACTCCTTCACGGAACCGCGGAACGGCTCGATCTCGACGATTTCTTCAAGCACATTGCGGAGCGTGAGCACAAGAGTCCGGCCACGGCGGCATTTCACGCCCGCCTGGTCTTCTCGCTCATCACGCAGGTCGTGTCGCCGGGCATCATGCTGAAGGTGAGGCGTGAGCTGCCGGAATCGTTCGGCATGTTGTTCCTTCCCGAGCGTGGCGCCGGGACCGAGCCGCACCACGCACACGCGTAGGCGGCGGCCATGAACGCGCAAAAGCTGCTGGTCATCTTCGCCACCCGTTACGGACAATCCGCGCTGATCGCGGAGCGCATCGCTGACGAAGCGATCGAGTCGGGAGCCGAGGCGATCGTGCGCGATCTGCCCAACGCGTCGCAGGCCGCTCTCGAGCAGTGCGATTCCGTCGTCCTCGTTGCATCCGTCCAGTTCGGACGTCACGCGCGCTCCGTCGTGCGCTTTGTGAGACGCAACTGCGACCTGCTCGGATCGATCCACTCCGCATTCGTCTCCGTCAGCGGAAGCGCCGCACGACCCGAGACTCGCGATGAGGCCGAGATGATCGTCCGCGAGTTCTTCTCGGCCACCGGCTGGTGTCCGGACGAGTATCAGCTCGTTGGCGGCGCGGTGAAGTTCACGCATTACAACCCCCTGCTCCGGTTCGTGATCAAACGCGTCTGGGCAGGCAAGGGGGTGGCGATGGACACGAAGCGCGACTACGACTACACCGACTGGGATGCCGTGAAGCGATTCGCGAAAGCGTTCGTCGGGAGCGAGATGCCGCATCGAGCCGTCGCCTGAAGGCGTGCCGCGGGTCACTCCCACCCGTGACCGGACGCGCGGCGCTTTCGCTGAAGAGCACCTACGTTGATTCCATGAGAAGAATCCACTGGCTCATCGTCTCTCTCGTCTTATCCGCTCCTCTGCACGCGCAGATGCTCGTCAGCACGGATTGGCTGCAGGCACACCGTTCCGACAAACGGACGGTCATCGTCGAAATCGGCGACCGCGCTTCGTACGACGCGCAGCACATCGCCGGCGCGCGATTTATCGCGTTGAACGACCTCCTCATCGAGCGCAACGGCATTCCGAACGAGCTGCCGGAGATTACGACACTCGAACGGACATTCGCAGCCGCCGGCATTGGAAATCGCGACCGGATCATCCTCTACAGCCGCGATGTCATCGCCGCCGCGCGCGCCTTCTTCACGCTCGATTACCTCGGGCACGGAGACTCGACGTCGCTCCTTGACGGCGGCTTCGCCAAATGGACCGCCGAGAATCGTGCCGTCGAAGCCAGCGCGCCAATGCTGGTTGCGAAAACGTCTGACTTCCAGGCACGTCCGCGTGTAGGAACCATCGCACGCCTTAAGGCCATGGAGGTCCTGGTCGATTGCCTGCCGGTGCTTGACGGCTCCTGGGCTGTCGTCGATGCACGGTCGCCGGAGCAGTTCAGCGGCGCCGAGCCCGGAACCGGCATCAAGCGCGGCGGCCACATCCAGGGCGCGCTGAACGTGCCGTGGCAGGAAAACCTCACCAGCTCCGCCGCTCCCGTCTTTCGCAGCCGCGACGAACTGCAAGCGCTGTACGGCGACGCCGGCGTCCATGGAAACGCTTCCGTAGTGGTCTACTGCCGCACCGGGATGCAAGCCTCGGTCAATTACTTCGTGCTCCGCTACCTCGGGCGCGACGTCGCCCTATACGACGCCTCGTACTTCGAGTGGAGCCGCGGCCCGCATCAGCAAATGAGCTCCGGCCGCGAAGACGTCGGCAGATGATGGCGGCGTGCGAGATCAAGCGATCTTCTTGGCCGGCCTCGCACGATTGAAGCGGCTCGTTGAAGAGCAGCATGTTGTCGTCGAGGTGTGACCCGGCGCGTCGAGCGTTCGCCAATCGACATCGCTGACCGCCTGCGACGAGGCGCAGCGCATATCCGATTCCGGTCGCCGTGCGTCCACGACACAGATCCCGAACGTCCGGATCACCGCTCGCGGCGTTAGCCCTCATCTACGCATTCTGGTGACGGGCTGCACGTTCGAAGGTGTCCATCGTCACCAGCAGCGGGTACGGTCAGTCACCGCTGGGTTTGACGGCGTGGCCTAGCTTCGAGTCCTCAAACAAAAACAAACCGACTGACGACGAACTGCTGACGTGATCCATTCCGGCACCCGCTTGACGGAGAAGCAAGACAATGAATGGCGGTTCCCGGCCAGGGAGCCGCCATCCCTCGCTTACAAGAAAATCGAGAGGATGCTCTCGCACAGCATCGAAGGGAGACAACGATGACAATTACGATGGTGAAGGACACGCTGGACGCTGTACACACCAATGAGTCAGAGATCGCAGTACATTGGGATGTGGTGGAACAGATTCGCATCACCGTTCAGGGCAAGGAAAAGGTGGCATTCTGGGAAGGGCCTGAGGATCTGAAGCAGTTCGGCACTCAGGAGTAATCAACACAATCCCATCGCTCACTCGGCGGGATCCGGAGCACGGCCTCTGGCAACGGAGGCTGGTCCGGATCTCGCTTTTTTCCGCCGGCACACCAAACGGAGACCGCACATGTTGGTCCGCGACATCATGACCAGTCCGGCCGTTGTCATTTCGCCCGACACGACTCTCGAGGACGCCTATCGCGTCATGCACGAGAAACAGATCCGACACCTGCTCGTCGTCGAACAAACACTCGAACAAACGCATCTCGTGGGCGTGGTCACGGATCGCGACCTTCGCCTGGCGACCAGCGCATTCACTCTTTCGCCTCATCTTCCCGACAACCGCATCGCGGACGTCATGTGCCGTCATCCGCTGACCGCCGATCCGTCCGACCCGATCGAAGACGCAGCGTTCCGGATGCGAGAGCGCAAGATCGGCTGTCTTCCGGTGATGGAGGACGGCGCGGTGGTGGGAATCATCACCGGCATCGATCTGCTCGACGCGCTGCTGCGCATGACCGGTGTGGACAAGCCTTCGGGCCGCCTGGAGGTCCGTCTTCCCGATCAGCCTGGCGAGCTGGCCCGGCTGACCAGCTTCCTCAGTCACCGCGACGTCAACATTCATTCGATCCTCAGCCACCCCGAGGGGCAGTGGCTGCGAACGGTTCTGCGCGTCGGCTCGATCGAGACCCGCGCACTCGCTCACGATCTTCGGGAGGATGGGTTCGAGGTCGTCTGGCCGGCGGAAAAACCATGGCCGAGGTGATCTACCATCCCGCCTACCGGGACTACTCGTTCGGCGAAGACCACTCGTTCAGCCCGCTGCGCGTCGACATGGTTCTCGACCTGCTCGGGTCTCTCGGACACCGCGTTGAGACCGTCGCGCCAGAACCAGCCACCTATCAGGAGATCGTCGAGATCCATTCCGACTACTACGTCCGCCGTGTTGTCGCCCTGAGCGCCGGCGAGACCGTTCCGGATTGCGAAGAGTATGGACTCGGCACTCCCGACAACCCCGTCTTCCCGGGCATGGACGAGGCGGCCCGATGGCTGGTCGGCGGTGCACTCCACGGCGCCCGAATGATCGACGGCGGCGCCAAACGCGTGCTCCAACTCGGAGGAGGACTGCACCACGCGCAACGGAACATCGCATCCGGCTTCTGCATCTACAACGATCTGGCGATCGCCATCCAGCATCTGACCCGCCGCGGACTATGGGT